>FWPV01002024.1_pt1 | contig 51632 bp, 40 predicted proteins | sample 2228371 | NCBI WGS metagenome assembly FWPV01 (sample SAMEA103939776, study PRJEB20133) | metagenome
GGTAGGTGCCCTGCGGGATGTAATGCGGATATCGCCAGTTGATTTCGAGGTCAGCAAAAAGCTGCCGGGCATTGGCGGCAGTATCTATCTCAGTGTACAGCCGGTCGATGTACTCCTGCGACATGCGCATGCGGCGTCCGCGCACATGGAAGACGGTGGTTGGGATGCTGTACTTGACTGAGTAAAAAGTTTCCCAATAAATGGCTTCATCGCGGTTCTGACACACTTTCAGCACCCACATTTTGTCGGCGTTTTCCTGGTTGCTGCGCACTTTAAGACCAGTTTGGATGTTTTCACCATCGCTGCGGGCGTGTGAGGCGACGCCAACCCGATAGCCTTTGTCTTTGCGGTACATCAGGTACACATAATGCAAACCGGGGTCAATTCCCAACCGCGCAAAAACAATGTGATTGGGCGTGGCGCGGAAGGTATGCCCGCCCCGTGTGGTGACCCTGACCAGGCTGCCATCGAACCTGCGTTTGCCCACGTGAACAACCTGTGAGGGCAGGCTGGCACCCCGTCCGCTGGCAGCGATTACCGTATCGCCGGGGCTGAGCGTTTCGATGGGACGATCACCCTGCGGGGTGCGGATAAGCGTGCCCGCCGGGAAGCATTGGTCCGGGTCGCCAACCACGAAGATGTTGTTGTGGATAGAACTGAGGTGTTTGAGCAGCGTGTATTGGGCAAAGTTGGTGTCCTGAAACTCATCTACCAGCACATGCCTGAAGCGCTGAGCATATTTCTCGCGCACGTCGGGGTGCTCTTCGAGCAGGTAGGCCGTCATGACCAGCATATCGTCGAAGTCGAGCGCGTTGGAGGCTTGCAGCAAGTCCTGATATTTTTTGTAAACGCGCTTTATCACTTCGTCGCGGTAGGTTTGGGTGGGGTAATCTTCGGGGCGGATGAGTTCGTTTTTGGCTTTGGAGATGGCCGCATGGACGTTGGCCGGGCGGTAGAGTTTTTCGTTCAGGTTCAGGTCGCGGATGGCGGTTTTGACCACCTTTTCCTGGTCGTCGGCGTCGAAAATGACGAATTCGTTGGTGACGGGCAGGCGCTCGGCTTCGCGGCGCAGGATGCGCGCACAGGTGGCATGGAACGTGCCCAGCAGCAGGCCGCGCGTCATTTCCTCGCCCAGCAGTTGTTGCACGCGGTGTTCCATCTCACGCGCGGCTTTGTTGGTAAAGGTGACAGCCAGCATCTGGTACGGGCGCACGCCCTCATAGCCGATCAGGTAGGCAATGCGTTGGGTAAGCACGCGCGTTTTGCCAGAGCCAGGCCCGGCCAGCACCAGCACGGGCCCTTCTCCGGCCGTTACAGCGCGGCGTTGTTGGGGGTTGAGTTTGTCGAGGAAATCCATGAGATCGTGTAGAAAGTGAAAAGTAGCGCGTAGCGTAGAGGGAAAAGCACAGCAGCCAAAGTGGGCGATTAAAACATGAACGTGGAGAGTAGCCTATTATAAAACTACTCTCCACGATCTAAATTTATTCTCTACAAATCTACAACTGAGAAGTACAGTTGGGGCAACGTTTGGCCGCCAGCGGAATTTGCGTGGCGCAGTGCGGGCATTCTTTGGTGGTTGGCTCGGCTGGGACGGGCGCTGGGGCTGGTTTTTTGGCCGCATTGGCGGCTTTGACAATCATGAAGATCACGAAGGCGATGATGATAAAGTCCACCACAGCCTGCAGAAAAGCGCCGTACTTGATGGCCGCATCGCCGACCTGGAATGACAACTCGGCGATGTTAACGCCGCCCACCGCCAGACCAATCAGCGGCATGAGCACATCATTGACCAGCGAGCCGACAATTTTGCCAAACGCGCCGCCAATGATGACGCCCACGGCCAGGTCAATCACGTTACCGCGCAGGGCAAATTCTTTGAATTCTTTGAGCATGGTTTCCTCCTTAGGGGTGTAAAAAGGGGTGTAAAAACCGGCGTGTAATCAATGTGGATTGTACGTTTGCGCCTTGTCGCTGTCAACAGCCCGGCTGCCTGCGCCATAACTTCATCCCGAATTCTATTTGCGATAACCCTTCTCAAATTTGAATTGGTTGTATAATACGCAAGGTGCCGCTCTAATATTACGTTAATATTGGCGGTCAATTTTATATCTGATAAAGGATGACGTTCATGCCAGACATTTTGCTTGACGTCCAGGATCTCGAAACCCAGTTCAAAACCCCAGACGGCATCGTTCATGCTGTCAATGGGGTTTCTTTTTCCCTCAAGGAGGGAGAAACCCTGGCAGTGGTGGGTGAGAGCGGTTGCGGCAAAAGTGTAACCATGCTCTCCGTAATGGGGCTTATTCCTCAACCGCCAGGAAAAATCGTTGCCGGGCAGGCTTTCTTCCGGGGCAAAGATTTGCTAAAAATGTCTGCCGATGAACTGCGCAGTGTGCGCGGGGCTCAAATCAGCATGGTCTTTCAAGACCCCATGACCTCGCTCAACCCCGTGCTGACCATTGGGCGTCAACTCACTGAACCCCTTATGCTGCACATGGGCATGAACGCCGAGCAGGCCCGCACGCGGGCTGCCGAATTGCTCTCGATGGTGGGTATCCCAAATGCGGCCGATCGCCTTAAGGATTACCCCCATCAATTTTCGGGCGGCATGCGCCAGCGCGTCATGATTGCCATGGCTCTGGCTTGTTCGCCCGATGTGCTGATTGCCGATGAACCCACCACCGCGCTGGATGTGACCATCCAGGCCCAAATCATTGACCTGGTCAAGCGCCTGCGCGACGAAATTGGCATGGCCGTCATCTGGATTACCCACGACCTGGGCGTGGTTGCTGGCCTGGCTCAGCGTGTTATTGTGATGTACGGCGGTTACATCATCGAAGAAGCCCCCGTCACCGAACTGTATGCCAACCCGCGGCACCCGTACACGCTCGGCTTGCTGGGCAGCCTGCCGCGCCTGGATGAAACCGAACGCCGCAAACTCTATTCCATTGAGGGTGTACCACCCATGTTGTTTACCAAACCAACCGCCTGTCCATTTGCGCCGCGTTGCCAGTGGGCAATGGAGCGCTGTCATAAGGAAAATCCACGCCTGGAGGCGGTAGAACCCGGTCACCGCGTAGCCTGCTGGGTAGATCCGAAAACAGGGAGAGCCCGCTAATATGTCCAACGATGTCTTGCTCCGTGTAGACAACCTTGTAAAACATTTCCCCATTTACCGCGGCTTGATTCAGCGCCAGGTGGGCGCTGTGCACGCCGTAGATGGCATTTCTTTCGACATCAAGCGCGGCGAAACCCTCGGTCTGGTTGGCGAATCTGGCTGCGGCAAGTCCACCGCCGGGCGTACCATCCTGCAACTGTACAAACCCACGTCTGGGCATGTCTACCTTGAAGATGTTGACCTGACCACTCTGCCCGCCGAAGAATTGCGCAAAACGCGCCGAAAAATGCAAATGATTTTCCAGGACCCATACGCCAGTCTTAACCCGCGCATGACGGTTGGCGAAATTATCGGGGAACCGCTCCTCATTCATGGGCTGGCCAACAAGACGGAGGTGCAAGAGCATGTCAAACGGCTGTTGCACCTGGTGCGAATGAACCCATCCTTTGCGGTGCGCTACCCCCACGAATTTTCTGGCGGACAACGTCAGCGCATTGGCATTGCGCGCGCGCTCTCGCTGCAGCCGTCGTTTATCGTTTGCGATGAACCCATCTCTGCGCTGGATGTTTCCATTCAGGCCCAGGTTGTCAATCTGCTTGAGGATTTGCAACAAGAATTTGGTTTGACCTACCTGTTCATTGCCCACGACCTTTCTATGGTGCGTCATATCAGTAACCGCATTGCAGTCATGTACTTGGGCGTTGTAGTCGAACTGTCTAGCAGCATTGAACTGTATAAAAATCCATTGCACCCCTATACTCAGGCGCTTCTGTCTGCTGTCCCCATTCCCGACCCGGCACTGGAAATGAATCGCCGTCGCATCATTCTTGAAGGTGATGTACCCTCGCCGGTTAACCCCCCTTCGGGCTGCCGTTTCCGCACGCGCTGCCGCCTGGCCGATAAAATTTGCGCCGAAAAGAAACCCGACTTTCGCGAAGTTGCCCCCGATCATTTTGTGGCCTGCCACATGGTTTGAAATCAATCTGCTGAAAAAGGAGGTGATGACCTGACTTTGCCCCCGGTAATTACCCGTCCCTTATGTGTTCAAAATCAATTATGAAAGAGGAGAAGTAACTATGCGTAAGTTGTTCACTGTTTTGGGGCTGCTCGTTATTGCCAGCATGGTGCTGGCGGCCTGCGGCACCCCCCAAACTGTCGTCGAGACAGTCATTGTTGAAGTAGAAGGCACCCCCCAGGTTGTGGTGGTCACCGCTCAACCTACGGCTCCCGCCAAAGAGGCGGTACTGCGCGTCAATACCGGTACCTATCCCGATATTATTGACCCGCAGAAATCATCGTTCGTCAACGAAATTGCCCACCTGAACAAAATTTACATGGGCCTCACCACGTTGAACGAAAACCTGGAGACCATCCCCGGCGCTGCCGAATCCTGGCAATTCAATGAAGACGCTACCCAACTGGTCTTCACCCTGAAGCCCAACCTGGTTTACAGCGATGGGTCGGTGCTCAACGCTAAGCGCTTCGAATATGCCTTCCAGCGCAACATTGACCCCGCAACCGCTGGCGAATACGCCTCCATCACCGATGAAATCGTTGGCGCGCCTGAATGGCGCAACGCCGATACCACCGCCGCCGACTACGACCCAGAAGCATACAAGGCTGCCCTGGGCGTCAAAGCTTCGCATGCCGATGGCTCGGAATGTGAAGGCTACGAAGATACCGCCTGCAATACCCTTACCCTCACCTTCTCAAAACCTGCGCCCTACTTTGCCACCATCGCGGGCATTTGGGTAGGCTACCCGGCCAAAGAAGAAAATATCGCCGAAGGTGGCGACATCTGGTGGACCACCTCCAAATACCAGATTGGCAATGGCCCCTTCATCCTGAAGAGCATCGAACCGTTCGTCAAGGCGGTCTTTGTTCCCAACCCCAACTTTGCTGGCCCGGCTATTCCCACCTACACACTTGAGTTCTACTACATCACCGACGGCGCCGTGGCCTTCGAAGCTTATCAGAATAACGAGCTGGACGTGATCGCTTCTTCGGCCGAAGACCTGCCAGTCATCAATGCCGACCCAGAACTGAGCGCCCAACATGTCCAGTACGCAGGCTCCTGCACCATCAAGATTCAATTCAGCCTGCAACCCACCTGGAACGGTCAACCCAATCCGTTCACCGACAAGAAAGTGCGCGAAGCCTTTGCCTTAGCCTTCGATGCCGAAGGTTGGGTACGCGATGTAGATGGCAGCCTGTCCATTCCCACCTGGACATGGATCCCGCCTGGCTATCCTGGGTATGACCCTGAATCCCCATTGCGCTTCGACCCCGAAGCCGCCCGTGCAGCCCTGGCTCAAGCCTCTGAACCCTTCAACTCGCCTGAAAAACTCAACGCTCTCGGGCTGAAGATGGCCTTCGCCTCTACTGCACGCAACCGAGCACGCTCCGAGTGGCTGGTGGCCAACTATAAGCAACACCTGGGCGTAGATATTGCTCTCGACCCGGTCGACCCAACAACCTACACTGCTATTCAGAAAGACCCCAACACCTTCCCGCTGCTCTCCCGTGGCGGTTGGTGCGCCGACTACCCCGATCCGCAGAACTGGCTGAGCGTTTACTGGCGATCAGACACTACCTTCGCTTCCCGCCCGGGTTACAAGAACGAAGAATTCGACGCCCTGGTTAATGAAGCCGACCGCACGATTGACCCCGCCAAGCGCATGGAACTGTACAAAAAGGCCCAGCAAGTCCTGCTCAATGACATCCCGGCGGCCTTTGGTTACAACACCCTTAACCACTATCTCGTCAAGCCATGGGTGAAAGGCTACAAGACCACCCCGCAGGATGGCACCTTCCCCGGCGATGTGGTGCCGTGGACCATCACCATTGATACCTCAATGATGCCGTAAGTATTTTAGTTTTTTGTGGCTGGGCGGCCACCATGACCGCCCAGCCCAATCAATCTCTTGTCACAAGAAGGTTGTTGATATGACGAATTACTTTATCCGCCGGTTGCTATGGCTCATCCCCGTCTTGTTTACAGTCTCGTTGGTGACGTTTATCATCATGCGCAGTGCCCCCGGCGGTCCGTGGGATACCAGTGACGAGCGTAGGCAGGTGGATGCAGCAACTGCTAAATCGCTGGCTGCCTATTACGGATTGGATAAGCCCATGTGGCGGCAATTTATTGCCTACGTCATTGGCGATACCAACAGCCAGACCGGAAAGTTTGTTTGCGGGATGATCTGTGGCAACCTGGGGCCGTCATATCGTCAGCGCGGGCGCACCGTGCAAGATATTCTCTTCCGCCCGCCTGAAGACAAAAGTTTTTGGGAAAGCCGCTTTGGCTACTCCTTGCGACTGGGTGTTCTGGCGCTTAGTCTGGCTGTTTTTCTTGGTATTCCCCTGGGCATGATAGCAGCCCTCAACCAGAATACTTTTCTAGACTATTTCAGTTTGTTTATTGCAACCAGCGGCATATCTGTGCCAAGTTTTGTGCTGGCCATCTTTCTCATCGTCATATTTGGGCGATGGCTGGGTTGGATTGACATTATCGTAGATGACTGGACGCAACTGAAATACTGGATTATGCCAGGGCTGGTGCTTGGTTTTGGCACCATGGCTTACACCGCACGCCTCACGCGTTCGGCTATGCTCGAAGTGCTGCGGCAAGATTACATCCGCACGGCGCGCGCCAAAGGCCTTTCCGAGCGGGTGGTTATCTTCCGCCACATGCTCAAAAATGCGCTCATCCCCGTCGTCACCATTCTCGGCCCAGCCTTAGCCGGGTTGGTAACAGGCTCATTTGTCATCGAAACAATGTTCAGCTTCCCTGGCATGGGGCGCGCTTATGTGCAATCAATCAATCAGCGCGACTATTCGATGATTATGGGAACGACGGTGATTTACGCCTTATTGGTTGCGCTAGCGAACCTGAGCGTGGACTTCATCTATATCCTTATTGACCCACGCATTCGACTGGAAGAATAAACACACGGAGCGAACAAATTATGGCGTCACAACCTGCTACTTCTGAAAACGTCGCCACCCTGGACATCTTTCGTCCCAGCCGCAGCCTTGGTCAAGAAGCCTGGTCGCGCCTGGTGCGCAACCGCGCTGCCGTTTTAGGCATGATTATCATTGCCTTCTTTTTGTTCCTGGCAATTTTTGCCTCAGTGATTGCACCAGAAGACCCATTGCAAATTAATAGCGGCAAACGCTATCTGCCACCGCCGTTCTATACCGGGCAAACCAACATTCAAGGTGAAGCACGTTTCTTACTCGGCACCGACTCGTTAGGACGTGATGTCCTCAGCCGTGTTATCTACGGTGCACGTGTATCTATGGTAGTTGGCTTTTTGCCTACAGCGATTATCTTGCTCCTGGGCACCACCATTGGCATGATTTCGGGTTACTTAGGCGGACGTTGGGATAATATTCTTATGCGCTTTACAGATGTTATTTACGCCTTTCCCGATTTGTTGTTCTTCATCATCGTCATGGTGGCGCTGCGCGATACATTCATCGGGCAATTCATGAACGGCTTACTGCTCTTATTTGCTGCCTTAGCAATTGTCAACTGGGTAGGGGTGGCCCGCCTGGTGCGAGGGCAGGTACTTTCCATCAAACAAAAAGAGTATATCGAAGCCGCGCGCTGCATTGGCGCCAAAGATACGCGCATCATGCTGCGTCACATCTTGCCGAACAGTCTGGGCCCACTCACGGTGAGCGCCGCTTTCAGCATCCCCGGCCTCATCATTACTGAAGCCATCCTGGGTTACCTGGGGGTCGGTTTGCGGCCCTCCACCAGCAGCGCCGACTTTTTCATCACCAGTTGGGGCACACTGCTGCTGGATGGGCAAAGCGCCATCAATGCCCAACCCTTTATTTTACTTGCGCCAGCCGTTTGTGTTGCCCTGGTTGTTATGGCGTTCACCTTCCTTGGCGACGGGTTGCGCGACGCGCTCGACCCGCGCATGCGCGGCACACAATAGCCGCTTGCTTCAAACCCCAACATGCGATAGGATTCGGGTACACCCCTACCCGAATCCTTTTTTATCCATGCGATGGTTTACATGAAAAAACACCTGCTCCCTGGTCTGATTGCGCTGCTCTTTGTGCTCGCAGCCTGCGCCCCCGCGCCATCTCCTGGCGCAACTACCGAGACCCCCGCGCCGACCGTTACCCCACAGCCCTTGCCCAGTCCCACCCCCGCCCCGCGCGGATTAACCGTTTGCCTGGGCCGCGAACCCAACACCCTTTACCTTTACGGCAACCCCAACAACGCGGCCCGTTCGGTGCTGGCCGCCATCTACGACGGCCCTATGGACGTAGTCTCTTATCAATACCAGCCCGTTATTCTGGAGCGCCGCCCCAGTTTCACCAACGGCGATGCACGCATTGCCAGCGTGGAGGTTCGACGCGGCGAAATGATTGTAGACGCCAACGGCGTGCTGCGCCCGCTCGATTTTGGCGTGCGTGTGCGCCCCAGCGGTTGCTACGCTGCCGACTGCGCCATCGAATACCAGGGCGGGCTCATCAAAATGGATCAACTGGTCGTCACTTTCTCTTTGCTTCCCAACCTCACCTGGTCCGATGGCGTACCGCTCACTGCTTACGACTCGGTCTATGCCTTTCAGTTAGACGCTCACCCCGATACGCCCACATCCAAATACCTGACCGACCGTACTTACACCTACGAAGCCGTAGACGACCTCTCGGTGGAATGGTGGAGCGTGCCTGGTTTCATATATCACGACTACCCGGCTGCTTTTTGGTCGCCCCTGCCCAAACACCTGCTTGAAGAAACCGCCCCCGCCGACTTGCCCCAAAGCCCAATAGCCAGCCGCGCGCCTGTCGGTTGGGGCCCTTATATCCTGCGTGAATGGCTCCCCGGCGACCGAATTGTTTTGGATAAAAACCCAAATTACTTCCGCGCCAACGAAGGGCTGCCCTACTTTGACTTCATCGTCTATCGCTTCACATCATCTCTCGATCAAGCCCTGGCAGACCTGCAAAATGGCGCCTGCGACGTGCTCGACCCATCGCTCGCGCCCGAAACAGCCATGCCCGACCTGCTCCAGTTACAATCTGAGGGCAAAATTCAGCTGGCAACCGCGCTTACCGACATCATGGAGCGCATAGATTTTGGCATTCGACCCGCCGCCTACGATAACGGCTATGCTCCCGGCCCTGGCGGCGACCGCCCAGACTTTTTTGGCGATGTACGTACCCGCCAGGCGTTTGCACTCTGTCTCGATCGCCAGGCCATTATAGATCAGGTCCTCTTCGGGCTATCTTCTATTCCAAGCAGTTTCGTGCCGCCTGCGCACCCACTTTACTTTCCGCTCGCGCGTCAATACGCCTACGACCCCGAAGCCGGAAAAGCCCTGCTTGATGCCGTCGGCTGGCGCGATACCGACAACGACCCCGCCACCCCACGCGTTGCCGTCAACATTTCAGGCATCCCCAACCAGACGCCCCTTATCCTCTCGTACCGTACCACAAACACCGAGCAGCGTCGTCAGGCAAGCGACCTGGCCGCCGCCTCTCTATCTGCCTGCGGCATTCAGGTAACATTGGAATACACCGCCCCGGTGGAATTTTACGCCGAAGGTCCTGGCGGTCCCCTATTTGGTCGCCAGTTTGACCTGGCCCAATATGCCATGGCGGTTCCATCAGGTTTACAACCGCCCTGCGATTGGTTCACCAGCACCCAAATTCCCACGGCTGCCAACCGTTGGCAGGGAGTCAACGTTAGCGGCTACAACAATGCCGAATACGACCGATTTTGCCTTGCAGCCCGCGCCGCCCTGCCTGAAACCGAGCGGTATTACCAAAACTACGAAAACATCCAGGCCGCTTTTGCTGAAGGGCTACCGTCTATTCCTCTCTACTGGCGTGTACGCATCGCCGCGGCCAGCCCGGCTGTTTGCGATTTTGCTCTCGACACCAGCGCTGCCTTTCTGTGGAATCTGGAGACCCTCTCCGCTGCGCCGTGTGTGGATGGATGATTAGACAACTTTTTGAAAAAAGGCGCACATTCTTGACTGTTCAAACTCCTTATGCTATAGTCTGAATCTAGCCCCTTTTATAATCCCAAATTGGGGCGAGGACACCTGTTTGGAAAAAGGAGGTGATACCCACGCCGATAACGTATCCCTTACATTCGTACCTGTGTCCACCTTACCAAATCCTAATTCTGTTTCAGGAGGAGAAAGTCAATGTTTCGTAAAAACTTGATGATCGTCTTGGGGCTCGTTCTGGCTGCCAGCATGGTGCTTGCTGCCTGTGGTCCCACCCCCACCCCCGAGCCTACGCAGGCCCCGCAACCCACGCAGCCTGCCCAGCCGGTTGAACAACCCACTGCAGAGCCGGAACCCACCCCCGTTCCGCGCACCACCCGCCAGGGTGGCTGGCTCGACACCATCACCATGGTGGCTGTTTCGCCCGATGCCGTAGTAACCCAGCTGCAGGCTGGCTCCATTGACGTCTATGCGTCCGCGCTCGGCCGCGCCGAAGACTTCAAAGCCGCTCAAGAAGCTGGTCTGAAATACAACCAGGTTTATGGTGGTTACTACGAACTTACCTTCAACCCCTATGGCGGCGGCGATAACGGTGCGACTTTCGATCAGTCCACTGGCAAACTCAATCCCTTCGCTGTTCCTGCCATCCGCGAAGCGATGAACATGCTGGTCGATCGCAACTACATCGTCCAGGAAGTCTATGGCGGTCTGGCTTCGCCCAAGTTCTTCCCCCTCAATAGCGCTTTCCCCGACTACGCTCTGCTGGCTGATGTAGCTCGCAAATTGGAAGCCAAATATGCCTACAATCCCGACAAAGCCAACGAAATCATCACCGCTGAGATGGAAAAACTGGGCGCTACCAAGGTGGATGGCAAGTGGACCTTCAATGGTGAGCCGGTTACCTTGATCTTCATCATCCGCAACGATGGTGATGGCACTCGCCTGCCGATTGGTGATTATGTTTCGGCTCAGCTCGAAAACATTGGTTTCACCGTAGATCGCCAGTACAAGACCTCGTCCGAGGCTTCTCCCATCTGGATCCGCGGTAACCCAGCCGATGGCTTGTGGCACATCTACACCGGCGGCTGGATCACCACCGCTGTGAGCCGCGACGACGGTTCGAATTTCCAATTCTTCTACACGTCCAAAGGTTTGGGACAGCCGCTCTGGCAGGCGTATAAACCGTCTGCCGAATTCGAAGCCCTGGCTGATAAACTGGCTGCTAACGAGTTTGCTACGCTCGAAGAGCGCCGTGAAATGTTTGCCCAGGCTCTGGAACTGGCTATGCAGGACTCTGTCCGCGTCTGGCTGGTTGACCAGAAAGCCTTCAGCCCCTACCGCCAGGGCATTTCTGTGACTGGCGACCTGGCTGGTGGTATTCAGGGTGCGCAACTGTGGGGCTTCACTGCCCGCTATGAAGGTCAGGAAGGCGGCGAGTTAAAGTTTGCCATGTCCGACCTGTTGGTTGAACCGTGGAATCCTGTCGGCGGCTCGAACTGGGTGTACGACACTGCGCCCAAGCGTGCAACCTCTGATTACGGCGTAATCACTGATCCGTTTACTGGGCTGGCCTGGCCGCAGCGCATCGAATCTGCGTCGGTAACCGTCAAAGAAGGCTTACCAGTTGGCAAGACCCTCGACTGGGTTACTCTCGAATTCGTCCCCGAAATTCAGGTTCCTGCCGATGCCTGGGTAGACTGGAATGCCGAAACCCAGACCTTCATCACCGCAGGCGAGAAATTCCCCGAAGGCACTACTGCCTTGCGCAAGAGCGTGGTGACCTACCCGTCCTCCTTGTTCACCGACTACAAGTGGCATGATGGCAGCGCCTTCAGCCCGGCTGACTTCATCATGTTCCTGATCATGCAATTCGATCCGGGCAAAGAGGCCAGCGCCATTTTCGATGAATCGGCTGTTTCCAATCTGGAGTTCTTCCTGTCCAACTTCAAGGGCGTGCGCATCACCTCCACCGATCCGTTCACGGTCGAATGGTATACCGATGCTTATGCTCTGGATGCCGAACTGAACGTCACCACCCTGTGGCCTGAGTACGGCTATGGTAATGCCCCCTGGCACATGATTGCTATCGGTAACCTGGCCGAAGCCGCTGGCGAGCTAGCTTATACTGCCGACAAAGCAGACGCCAAGGGCGTTGAGTGGATGAGCTTCATTGATGGTCCGAGCCTGGAAATTCTGGGCAAATACCTCGATCAGGCCGAAGCCGAGTCTTACATCCCGTATGCCCCGACCCTGGGACAGTACATCACCGCGGATGAAGCCAAGGCCCGCTACGCTAACCTCAAAGCCTGGTACGCTGAACATGGTCACTACTGGGTCAACAGCGGTCCTTACATGCTCGACAAGGTCTTCGCAGTTGAAAAGACCCTAACCCTTAAGAACAACAGCAACTACATCGATCTGGCTGATAAGTGGGCTCGCTTTGCCGAACCACGCGTTGCTGAGGCTGAAGTAGATGGCGAGGGTCGCGTGACCATTGGCCAGCCTGCTACCTTCGATGTCTTCGTGACCTTTGAAGGTGAACCGTATGCTTCTGCTGACATTGCCGAAGTCAAGTACTTGCTCTTCGACGCCAAGAACGAACTGGCTGCGACGGGTGTGGCTGAACTGGCTGGTGAAGGCTACTACACGGTGACGCTGCCTGCGGAACTGACTGCCAAACTTGAGGCTGGCTCGAACCGTCTTGAGGTGGTTGTCGTTTCCAAACTGGTTAGCATCCCGACCTTTGCGCCGTTCCAGTTTGTGACTGCTCCGTAAGGCGGTCGCCAGACTGATAACAGCAATATAATGATAGGGGCAAGGGCACATCCCCTTGCCCCTATCTCTACCCTACCACGCAACTGTGTCCAGGAGTGTGTTCATGACTGCAGAAACCCAATCTCTTCCTTCTTCCGAGCAGCCCATTCCAATTAAACGCAAAACGTTCTCCAATACGTTTATGCGCGTTGCAAAATATACCGGACTGCGTCTGGTTACTCTTTTTGTAACCATTGTGATTGCAATTTATTTGACCATCCTGATTGCAAACATGGGTGGTTATGTAGATGAGATTTTGCGGGGCGACATCCGTGATCGTACGGCGATTTCTATTATGAATAACCCGGCGTATCGCGATTACACTCCAGAAGAGCGCAGTAAATTGATTGCGGAGCGGGTGGCCTTGGAAGAAAAACGATTGGGTTTAGATCAACCCTTTGCAATACGCAGTGTTCGTTTTCTTGCTAATGCGCTTACATTGAACCTTGGTCGCGCGCTGAATATGACCAGCGATAGCGGTTCGCGTCAGGTACGTTTGATTATTTTGGAGCGGTTGCCATCTACGTTGCTTTTGTTTGGCACATCTAACCTGGCTTTGTTTTTCTCCAGCGTTTTTATTGCGCTGGGTTTGTCGCGCCGTTATGGGAGCGTGTGGGATAAGATTATCCTCGCACTTACGCCAACCTCGGCTGCACCGCCGTGGTTTTACGGCATTTTCCTTATTTTGATTTTTGCCGCTGTACTGAAAGTGCTGCCTTTTGGTGGTATGGTGTCTGCGCCTCCGCCAGATAACTGGCTGGACTACTCGCTGAGTGTACTTGAACACATGATTCTGCCGAGTGCGGCGCTGATTTTGTCTTCGATCTTCCTCAGCATTTTCAACTGGCGTACTTTCTTCCTTATTTACTCTAGTGAAGATTATGTGGAAATGGCCAAAGCCAAAGGGCTTAACGCCCGCGATATTGAGCGCCGTTATATTCTACGTCCTACCATGCCGACCATCATTACAAGTTTTGCGCTCTTGCTGATTGGTCTATGGACTGGCGCAATTATTACCGAGACAGTTTTCCAGTGGCCGGGGCTTGGGCGCACGCTCTACCGGGCGATTGGTTTGTATGACACGCCTGTAATTGTCGGCTCTACAATCATATATGCCTATTTGCTGGCGATTACAGTCTTTTTGCTGGACATTGTTTACGCCCTTGTTGATCCTCGTGTAAAAGTTGGAGGCGCAAAATCATGAAGTCTTTTCTCAATATCCTGAAAGAACTGTCACGATATCCTTCAGCGATTTTTGGGCTATCCATTATTGGTGTATTGGTTGTTATTTCCATTTACGCGCTGGTTACTATTCCGTATAGCGAAGCAATACGTTTATGGCGCGGCGGCGAAGAAGTCTGGTATGCCTATCCAAAAACGGCACCGCCAGTCTGGTTGAACTTTTTCTCCAGCAAAAAACTGCCGGTGACCATCACAATTAGTAGTCAGCGTGAAGATGAGGCGATTAAGGAAGTTGTTGTCAAAGAAGATGGCTCAAGTGAAATTACGCTCATTTACGAATTTGAGTATGATGCCGACGACTTCCCAAAAGAATTGACTTTCTTTATGACCAGCAAGTTCGATACAAAGCAGCCATTTGTTGCCATTCGCTGGTATACCCCCGATGGGCGTGAGTTGCGCGTTTCAGATTTTGGCGTTAGTACACGTCAGACATATCGGGTTTCTCAGGATGAACGCCTGAAACGCCGTTTGGGTGGTTTAGACCCAGAAGTTGGCTTGTTTGCAGACCCCAATTCGCCCGATCCTGCCAAGCCCATTCCGCTTAAGGGAACGTATCAAATAAAAATTGCGGCGATTACCTTTGAACCAGATTCCGACCTGAATGCAGAATTTGTGTTGCAAGGTCAGCTGGCTGGATGGGCAGGGACAGATCATCTGCGCCGTGATCTGATGATCCCCCTTTTATGGGGAACGCCTGTTGCGCTTGCGTTTGGTTTGGTGGCTTCGTTGGGGACCGGACTGTTGACCATGATTATTGCGGCGCTCGGTGTCTGGTATGCAGGCTGGGTGGATGAGCTGATCCAGCGTATTACTGAAGTCAACCTGGTGTTGCCCTTCTTGTCTATTTTGATTATGGTCGGTACGTTCTACTCACGTAGCATTTGGGTTATTTTAGGTATGACCATTCTGCTGAGCATCTTTACGGGTGGTATTAAGAGTTACCGTGCGATTTTTATGCAAATTAAAGAGTCGACCTACATCGAGGCGGCGCGCGCTTATGGGGCCAGTGATTTCCGCATCATTTTCCTGTACTTGATTCCGCGTATTGTGCCGCTTCTTATCCCTGGCTTGATTTCGGGCATTCCAAGTTTTGTGTTCCTCGAAGCTTCTCTGGCAGTGTTGGGTTTGGGTGACCCGGTGTTGCCCACCTGGGGCAAGATTATCAACGATGCGCAGATAAATGGTGCACTTTACAACGGGTTTTACTATTGGATTTTGCAGCCTGCTGCCCTGCTCATGTTGACAGGTCTGGCATTTGCCATGCTCGGCTTCTCGCTTGATCGCATTTTCAATCCCAGATTACGAGGTCTCTAAGCCATGCCGCAACAAGAAAAACTGCTTCAAATCAAAAACCTTGTACTGCACTTTAGAACGCAAAAAGGCGATGTGCAGGCAGTGGATGGTGTTGATTTCGATCTCGATTACCATCGTGCAGTGGTTATTTTGGGCGAGTCGGGCTGTGGTAAAACGTCGCTTGCCAAAGCGCTTTTACGCTTGTTGCCGCGCAATTTGGCAAAATACGACGGCTCAATCATTTTCGAAGGTAACGACGTAATGAAACTGAGCGATGAAGAATACCGCCAGAATGTACGTTGGGTTGCCATGTCATTGGTGCCGCAGGCGGCGATGAACGCCCTTAACCCGGTTATTCGTGTGGGTGATCAGGTTGCTGAACCGGCTATGGTGCATCTTGGGCTGAACAAGCAAGAAGCGCTTCAGTCTGCAGTTAAGATGTTCCAATATGTAGGCGTTCCGGCAGATTTTATTGACCGCTATCCATTTGAACTGAGTGGCGGCATGCGTCAACGTGTGGCGATTGCTATGGCGCTGGTTACTTCGCCTAACCTGATTGTGCTGGATGAACCCACGTCAGCGTTGGATGTTTTGACGCAGGCGAACATTTTCAATGTACTTAAGCGCATTAAGCAACAACTTGGCACCAGTTTCATTTTGATTACGCACGACATTGCGACTTCTAGCGAGTTGGCGGATGATGTGGCGGTAATGTATGCCGGGCAAATTGTAGAAGTGAGCGATGCACGGCGTTTCTTTGAGGCTCCACTTCACCCATATTCGCAAAAATTAATGGCGAGCGTGCCGCGCTTGCGCCAGGAAAAAGATCCTGAGTTTATTACTGGTCAGCCGCCTAGTTTGATTAACCCGCCAACGGGTTGTCGGTTTGCGGCGCGTTGTCCCAAGCGCTTTGAAAAATGCGCTGAGGAACCGCCAGTTGTCGAGCAGGAAGGCCGCAAGGTCAAATGCTGGCTGTACGCATAATTGTTTAGGAGCATAGCATGAGCGAAGTACAAACAAATACGGCTGCCCAGGGTTGGGCCGAGGCAACTGCAAAACCCCCGCTGCTTTCGATACAAGAATTGCGCGTGTGGTTCGAATTGCGCCGCTTTGGGTTTGGGCACGCGGGTTATGTGCGTGCAGTAGATGGTGTCAGTTTTGATCTGGCTGACGGCGAAGCAATTGCGGTAGTTGGTGAAAGTGGCTGTGGTAAATCTAGCCTGATGAAGGCGATTTTGGGTTTGAACAAGCCTACCCAGGGCAACATCATTTTTGAGGGTACAAAAATGAGCGAGTATGATCGCGCGAAGATGCGCTGGTATCACTCGCGCGTTGGGTATATTCAACAAGACCCTTACGGGGCCCTGGCGCCATTCATGACCGTTTTTCGCATTCTCGAAGAGCCGCTCATTATTTCTGGCGTCAAAAGCAAAGCAGAACGTGAGCAGCGTATTCGCAAGGTGATGGAAGAGGTCAAACTGACCCCGCAAGATGACTTCCTTGGCAAGTTTCCTCACATGCTCAGCGGTGGTCAGCAACAGCGCGTGGTTATTGCCCGTGCAATGATTACTGAACCCAAATTGCTTGTTGCCGATGAACCAGTTTCAATGCTAGACGCATCAGTGCGTGTCGAAATTCTGCGGTTGTTGCGTAATCTGCAAGAGAGTCACCACCTTTCGGTAATTTACATTACGCACGACCTGGCGACTGTCAGTTACTTCTCAGAACGCATCTTCGTCATGTATGCGGGTCAGCTGGTGGAAAAAGCCAAAGTGCAACAACTGTTGCACAATCCGTTGCATCCATATACCCATGCGCTGTTGGCGGCCACCTCTGACCCAGATGCCGACAATGCTACCCGTTTCCGTGATGTGCCGCCCGGTGAACCACCCAGCCTGGTTAATCCACCTAAGGGATGTCACTTCCACCCGCGCTGTGAAAAGATCATAAAAGGACTGTGTGATGAGCAAGACCCGCCCGAATTCGAACCAGAACCCGGGCATCAGGTGGCGTGCTGGTTATATAAGTAAACTTATGAAGGCGTTGATTAGTCCCCTTGGCCTCATTATTTTGGGCGTGGTGCTCATGTTGCTGGGTGTCATTTTGCCCTTTTTGATGGTCACCAGGGTGCTGATCTCTACCTTTTTTCTCAACTTCTTCTCGTTCACTGCGTCGTTGGTTGGTTTGTTTATGGGAATCATTGGCGTGGCGATGTATACTCGCCGCAATAATGACCCCATGGAGTAACCCCACGTCGCTTCCTAAAATCCCGCTCAGGTATATGCCTGGGCGGGATTTTTTTCGTGTGTCATTGCATGTTTATTATCAGGATGAGTCAGAAAGCCGACCAGTCTCTTTCACGCAAGGGAATTGGCGCTGGGATTTGCTTTTATAATAACCTGCCTGGCATAGGGCGCATGGTAAAAAATGAATCTTTGCTATAATGGTCTCAAACAGTTCACCAAGGCGGTCTGGCAAAATGACAACGCAACCTTTGCTGCAAGTCAAAAATTTGAAAACTTACTTCTATACAGATGATGGCATCGTTCGCGCTGTAGACGGGGTAAATTTTGATGTATTCCCCGGCGAAGTGCTCGGTCTGGTTGGCGAGTCAGGTTGTGGAAAGAGCGTCACTTCCCTTTCAATCATGCGGCTTATCAGTGCGCCCGGCAAAATTATAGAAGGTCAGGTGCTTTTTGATGGCGAAGACCTTCTCAGATTTTCGGAAGATCAAATGATTCAGGTGCGGGGGAATCGCATTTCCATGATTTTCCAACAGCCGCAGTCGGCCTTAAATCCGGTGTTCAAAGTGGGCGATCAAATTGCCGAAGTTTTGGCTGTGCATCGTAATATGGATAAAGAATCTGGCTGGAAACGCGCTATTGAACTGCTCAAAATGGTTGGCATTCCCGAACCTGAGCGCCGTGCTCAGGCTTACCCGCATGAACTGTCGGGCGGCATGGCCCAGCGTGTAATGATTGCCATGGCCCTGGCCTGCGCCCCTAAACTGCTGATTGCAGATGAGCCTACAACGGCGCTCGATGTAACCATTCAGGCGCAAATTCTAGACCTGATGCGCGAGCTGCGGGAAGAGAGCGGTACATCCATCATCCTCATTACACACGACTTGGGCGTAGTTGCCGAAATGTGCGAGCGCGTAGCCGTGATGTACGCAGGCGAAATAGTTGAACAAACAGATGTAGATACCCTGTTTGCTGAGCCATTGCACCCGTACACCCAGGGACTCATCGGTTCTATTCCTGTGCTCGGCAAGATTAAAGACCGTCTGGATGTTATTCCGGGGAGTGTGCCCAACCTGGTTAACATGCCTCCAGGCTGTCGTTTTGCGCCCCGCTGCCGGGCGCGCCAGGAAAATGCCCTGACAATATGCACAGAAACTGAGCCAGACCTGATTGAGTTTAAGCCGGGGCACCTTGTTCGTTGCTGGTTGTATCAGAATGCTGGAAATCATGTTGCGCCAATGGCTGTCGCTAAAGTATCACCGGAGAGTAATACAACACCATGAATACGCGTGCGCCTGAATCGTCTGAACAAACCTTGATTGAAGTTAAGAACCTGATTAAGTACTTTCCTGTACGCGCCGGGTTATTGCAGCGCGTGGTGGCCCATGTGCAGGCTGTTGATAATGTGAGTTTTTCAATTCGCAAAGGTGAAACGCTAGGTTTGGTGGGCGAATCTGGCTGCGGTAAAACCACTGTGGGCCGCACCATGCTGCGTCTCATTGAACCAACAAGCGGTGAGGTCTTGTTCAAGGGGCAGAACGTTTTTGAACTTAAGGGGCAGGCGCTTAAAGCCTTGCGCCGCGACATGCAAATTATCTTCCAGGACCCTTACGCCTCGCTTGACCCGCGCATGCCCATCGGCGAATCGGTGATGGAGGGGTTGAACATCCATCGTATTGGGTCGCCCAAAGAGCGATTTGATTTGATGATAGACACCCTCAAAAAAGTTGGACTGGAGGACTATCATGCGCGCCGTTACCCACACGAATTTTCTGGCGGGCAACGGCAGCGCATTGGCATTGCCCGCGCCCTGGCATTGCGCCCTGAATTTATCATTTGCGATGAGCCCGTCTCGGCGCTGGATGTCTCTATTCAGTCGCAGGTTTTGAATATTCTCAAGGATTTGCAGCAAGAGTTTGGGCTTACTTATCTGTTCGTTGCCCACAACTTGAGTGTAGTGGAACATATTTCTGACCGGGTGGCGGTGATGTATTTGGGCAAGATGGTCGAAATGACCACTCGCGATGACCTCTTTCGTGAGCCGCTGCATCCTTATACTCAAGCACTTATGTCGGCTATTCCCATTCCAGATCCGCGCCTTAAGAGAGAGCGCATCATCCTGAAAGGCGATGTGCCTAGCCCCTTACACCCACCTTCAGGGTGTCGCTTCCATCCACGTTGCCACAAAGCCATGGATATTTGCTCGGCGCAAGAGCCGCAATTCAAACAAGTCAAACCTGACCATTGGGTAGCTTGCTGGCTCTATGAATGATTTTGCAGGAGTTGGTTATGCCTAAGTACATTCTCATCGTGGATGACCAAAAGGAAATCAGCCGTCTGTTGCGCTCGGCATTGGAGACAATTGAGCAAGGGCTGGTTGTTCGCGAAGCGCCTTCGGGTGAAGAGGCTATTCTTGAAACATCGCGCACGAAATTTGACCTGCTTGTAGCCGACTTCCGCTTGCCTGGTATTACCGGCGTCGAATTGATGCGCAAAATTCGGGTGCGTAATCCCGACATTAAAGTGATACTCATTACCGGCGTGTCTGAACCGCGTACCCGCGACGAAATTGCTAAAAGCGGCGCCGATGCTTATTTCTTCAAGCCCGTACCGATGGGCGATTTTTTAGCGACGGTGGAACGGCTGCTAGGCATGGAGCAGACCGTTATCTCTGCTGAGTCGCCAAAAGCCCAGCCCCCTGAACGCAAAACCCTTTCAGCCATTCTCGTAACCTTGCGTAAAAGTGTCAATGCTGCGGCGGCCGTTTTGCTAAACGACAGGGGGCGCGTGGTTGCACAAGCAGGCGAATTGCCAGACCCTGCCAACGAAGTGCAATTGATTGCAGCGCTGATGACCACGTATACATCGGTCCAAAAAGTGGCTTTGCTTGTCGAACATGACCCCACCGCCAGCCTGACGGCTTTTCGTGGCCAGAAGATGGATTATCTGTTTGTGCCAGTCGGTTTGATTCATGCCGTTTTGCTGGCCGGGCGGGCGATTGCCACCGGTGAGGCGCTTGCTAAGTCGGCCGATGCGTTAGGCAACGCCCAACCTGAATTGGAACATGCCCTGCAAAGCATTGGCGGCACGGGGGCGCTTTCGCCCAGCGTGGTAGATGCCTACGAAGCAGCCCAGGCAGCCCGCCAGCCAGAGCCTGCGCCCGTTGACGCACCCTTGGAAGAAGAACCACCTGCTGACCTGGAAGACCTGTTCAAAGCGCTGGATACTGCATCACTCGATCCAGATGCATTTTGGAATGAGGCTGTTGAAAAAGGCCCCGGTTTTACGCTTAAGGATACACTTTCTTTTGAAGAAGCCTCTAAACTGGGCCTGACACCCGATGAAGTCTAACTTGCCTGTGTCAATAGGCTGTGATAAAATTCGCCCGCTGTAATCTCTGGGGCGTGGTGCAATGGCAGCACACCAGACTTTGGATCTGTGGATCTTGGTTCGAATCCAGGCGCCCCAGCCTGACGAGCGGAAATCAGATGATTTCACACCAAAAAATAGGCTTTGCGTTGTCTTACAGGCGGCGCAGAGCCTATTAACTTTACAGGAGATGATATGAAAATTAGTGCAATTTTATTGGCTGCCGGGCAGGGCACGCGCATGAAGTCGCGCTTGCCAAAGGTGTTGCACCCGCTAACGGGGCTGCCGATGATTGAACACGCGCTGCGAGCAGTACGCGTTGCCACTAGCGAAACACCCGTCGTAGTAATTGGCCACGGCGCCGAGTTGGTGAAGCAAACTGTAAAAGATGTCGAATTTGCCCTACAAGCCGAGCAGTTGGGTACAGCCCATGCTGTATTGCAGGCCGAACCCTTGCTGCGCGGCAAAACAGACCTGGTTATTGTTTGTTATGCCGATATGCCCCTGCTAAGGGCTGAATCTTTACAGCGTTTGGTAGAAACCCAGCAGTCCAATGCCGGCCCAATGACCATGATGACCGTCATTGCAGATGACCCACGCGGGTTTGGACGCGTGGTTCGATCGGCACAGGGCGACGTGCAGGCAATTGTCGAGGAGGCCCAGGCAACGCCCCAGCAACTGGCAATTAAAGAACTCAACGTAGGCGCGTACTGTTTTCGCGCCGATTGGCTGTGGGATGCGCTGCATCGCATTCCTATGTCGCCGAAGGGTGAATATTACCTCACCGATACGGTTGGACTTGCAGTGCAGCAAGGATTGGCAGTGCAGACCATTACGATAGAAGACCTGGATGAGGCGATTGGCATCAATACCCGCATTCACCTGTCCGAAGCGGAAGCAATTATGCGGCGGCGCATCAATCAGACCCACATGCTGGCTGGCGTGACGATTATTGACCCGGTCTCTACCTACATCGAAGTCGGTGTGACCATTGGGCAGGATACGGTCATTTGGCCCAACACCTACCTGCATGGACAAACCCAAATTGGCGAAAACTGCCAGATTGGCCCAAACACCATTGTGCGCGACTCGAAGATTGGCAATGGCTGCAAGGTGCTTGCAGCGGTGATGGAAGGCGCAACGCTTGAAGATGATGTAGATATGGGTCCCTTTGCGCGCCTGCGCAAGGGCGCGCACCTGGCCCAGGGCGTGCACATGGGCAATTTTGGCGAGGTCAAAGACTCGTACCTGGGACCCGGTGTAAAAATGGGGCATTTTTCGTACATCGGCAATGCCCACATTGGCGCAAACACCAACATTGGCGCAGGCACAATCACCTGCAACTACGACGGACAAAAAAAGCACCCCACCCAAATCGGACAAGACGTCTTTATTGGGTCAGACACCATGCTGGTTGCCCCCGTTAGCCTGGGTGACCGGGCGCGCACTGGCGCCGGTGCAGTGGTGACCAGAGATGTGCCGGCCGATTCATTGGCGGTAGGCGTGCCCGCCCGTGTTATAAAAAAGTTGAACCAAGATGTCAGTTGAAATTGCAACCGTCGTTGGGTTGCTTTTCCTCTTCGATATTGTCATTACCCTGGGGCGCACCGGCTTGCTAAATGCGCGCCCCTTTCGCCTGGCTGTCTACCGCGAACAGGATACAGCGCGCGCTGAGCGGGTGATTCGTCTGCTAGAGCATCCGCGCTTGCGGCCCAGTTTACGTTTGATGCGCATTCTTACACGCCTGTTGCTGGCGGCGTTTCTTGCCATCAGCCTGGTTCCTTATCCGGTTGTTTGGACTTTGCTGGTGGTTTTGGCTGCCGGGCTAACCCTGTTTAGCCTTGAATTGCAGGTTGAAAAGGGCGCAATGCGAGACCCGGAATATTGGGCCGTGCGCATGGACTGGCTTGGACACGCGCTCATTGCGCTGTTTGCCCCGCTCATGTGGTTTTTTGCTCGCCTGGGATTGCAAACTGCCGAGTCTCACCCTCCTGTTACCGAGGATGAAATAAAAACCTGGGCCGAGTCTGAAACCGATGAAAACGGGCTGGAACGCGAAGAACGCCAGATGATTTACTCCATCCTACAATTTGGTGATACACTGGTGCGCGAAATTATGGTGCCGCGTCTGGATATGACCGCCCTTTCGTCTCAAACGGGATTGCGCGACGCCGTCAAAACCCTGCTGGATTCAGGACATTCCCGCGTGCCCGTGTACCGCGATACGATAGATGATGTGATTGGCGTGCTATATGCCAAAGACCTGCTCAAGGTGATGGGCCTGCCTGCCGAACAATCTACCGCGCTTACCGACCTGTTGCGCCCGCCCTACTTTGTGCCCGAAACCAAAAAAGCCAATGCGCTGCTTGCCGAAATGCAAGCACAGCGTATTCACATGGCCCTGGTTGTTGATGAATATGGCAGCATTACCGGGCTGGTTACCCTGGAAGATATTCTGGAAGAAATTACCGGCGAAATTCGCGATGAATATGACGCCGGTGAAGATGTGCCTTACCAGCAAATTGGGCCCGGTGAATGTCTCTTTAGAGGCGGCATTGACCTGGATGAGTTCAATAGATCGATGGGTAGCCACTTCCCAAAAACCGAGTCGGATACGCTGGCAGGCTTCATTTACGACCAGTTGGGGCGCATTCCGGCTGGCGGCGAAGTGCTGGAGGTAGATGGTATCTTGCTCACCGTAGAACAGATAAGCGGGCGGCGCATTCGACGGGTGCGCGCCCGCCGCTTGAACAGCAACGAAGGAGAAAACGATGACCACATTGCTGACTGAAGAGGAACGCCGTTTTTTAGTTAACCTGGCCAACGAAGCCCGCCGCCGCGCTTATGCTCCCTATTCGGGCTATGCGGTAGGGGCAGCCCTGCGCACCCGCAGCGGGCGCATCTACACCGGCGTTAACGTGGAATCGGCCGCTTACCCCACCACCATGTGCGCCGAGCGGGTGGCGGTTTACAAGGCCGTCTCGGAGGGCGAACGGGATTTCGAAGTGATTGCTGTGGTGACCGATAACGGCGGTTCGCCCTGCGGCAGTTGCCGTCAGGTATTGGCCGAGTTTGGACTGGACACCCTGGTGATTATTGCCGATGGACATGGGCGCGTGCTCTGGCAGGCTGCTGTTAACGATTTGCTGCCTGGCGCCTTTACCCCAAAAGACCTGCACCGCTAATTTTCTATTTGCTGCTGTGGAAACCCCGCGCTCGTACCGTGTGACCGCTGTGGTTCTGCGTCATGCCGATTGGGGCGAAGCCGACCGATTGGTGACCCTCTTTACGCGTGAGCAGGGCAAGGTGCGCGCCCTGGCCAAAGGCGCACGGCGTATTCGCTCGCGCAAAGCCGGGCATCTGGAGCCTTTTACGCAAGTCACCTTGCAGCTGGCGCGCGGGCGCGACCTGCCCATCATCACCCAGGCCGAGACTCTGGCGGCCTATCTGCCCATCCGCGATGATCTGCTGCGCACAGGCTATGCCGCTTATGTCATTGAGTTGCTCGACCGCTTCACATACGAAGAGGCGTCCGAAAGCGCTGCCCTCTTCCGCTTGCTGGTCGAAACGCTGGGGCGCATTGCTGCCGAACCAGACCCCTGGTTGGCCGTGCGGGTGTACGAAATGCGCCTGCTCGACTTTTTAGGTTTTCGCCCGCAATTGTTTCAGTGCGCCAACTGTCAACGCGAGATTTTGCCCGAAGACCAGTTTTTTTCTCCTCAAATGGGCGGGGTAATTTGTCCGCGCTGTGGGCTGGGGCTGCCCGGCTTGTGGCCGGTAGATGTGGACACGCTCAAATACCTGCGCCATTTTCAGCGCAGCAATTATGCCCAGGCACGCCGTGCCAACCCAACGGCCGCCGCACGCAAAGAACTGGAAACATTGCTGCAAGGCTATTTCACCTACTTGTTGGAACGCGAACTGAACACCCCCGGTTTTTTGAAAAAAATACGCGCGTAATAATGCGCTTTTCAGGCTGTTTTCAGACGCGCCCACCCTGGCGGACGGTTGACCGCTGCATTATCCGTCACCCATCCAAACTTTCGTATGGCATAGTGGCGCAGCCAACGCAGCAAGATTCGCCCCGGCGCTTCGAAGTTGACTTGCTCAGGATGGGTGGCGCCGCTTTCAATGGCGGTGCGCAGGTCGTTTGCGCTGTCGTGATCGGTCACGGCAACCACGTCCAGCCCGGCGAGGGCGGCCTGTTTGAGCACCGCCCGTACGGTGGCCGTGCCGTCGAAACTGTGAATGGTGTGCATGTGCAGATCAGCCTTACCCATAGCGCTCACGAGTATACCCGCTTTCAGGTTTACGAAACTTAACAACGTGTTATGGACTGGTAAAAGTGTTATTGTTGTAGAATAGAGTTGCAATAGCAATGCCTGGAGATATACTCCAGATACCCCACACCCGGAGGGGTTATGCCGCACATCATCATCAATAATGCCGAAATTTACTACGAAACTTTTGGCAAGCGTACCAACCGCCCGCCGGTCGTGCTGATTCATGGCTCTACTCAAACCGGGCGTTCATGCTGGGATAAAGCGGCCCCCCTGCTGGCAGAACAATTCTTCGTCATCGTCCCCGATTCGCGCGGGCACGGGCGCTCGACCAACCCCTACCGCACCTATTCCTTCAAGGAGATGGCCGCCGACCACGCCGCGCTCATTCGCGCCCTGGGCTTTGAACGCGCCCATGTGATTGGCCATAGCAACGGCGGCAACGTTGCCCTGGTGATGCTGGTAGAGCACCCAGACGTGATTCAAACCTGCGTGGTGCAGGCCGGCAACGCCTGGGTAAGCCCCGACCTGATAGAAAAAGAACCCAAAATTTTCGACCCCGAATTTATCACCCGCGAACGCCCGGAATGGATGCGGGAAATGATTGAACTGCACGGCCCCACGCACGGCGCAGATTACTGGCGTGACCTGGTGCTGCTCACCGTACAGGCCATCATCAGCGAACCAAACTACACCCCCCAAGACCTTGCCAGAGTCTCGCGTCCGGCGCTCATTGTGCAGGGCGAGCACGATTTGGTCAACGCCCCGCAGCAGCACGCCCAGTTTATTGCCCGTCACGTCCCAGACGCCGAGTTGTGGATTCCTGCAGGCGTGGGGCATAACGTACACGATGAAATTCTGAACGAATGGCTGCAAAAGGTGACCGATTTCATTGCCCGGCGCGGCAACGATGCCAGCGATGCGCTGCACCGTTTCAAAATGGCGCATTATGCCGACGAGCGCGATGGCATCTTCGACGCGCGCCTTTCGGATGAAGGTGTGCTCACCGGAACAGTGCTGACCGAAGCAATGAAAGCCGAGGCCCTCAATGTCTTGGGCGCGCCCCCCGCCGCAGACCACCTGCGGGTGCTGGTGACCGGGCAAACCCCCTGGGCGCTTATCAACCGTCCGGTCGAAAACTTGCACCGCCACCCCCACCCGCTCAGCGAGCTGGTCAGCCAGTTGTGCCTGGGGGAATCCGTGCGCATTTTGGACACGCGCGATGGATGGAGCCTGGTGCTCTCGCTGCGCGATAACTACACCGGCTGGGTGCGCAACAACGGGTTGCACGCCTGCCCCGAAAACGTCGTGACCCGTTATCAGCAGGCATGCACGCACATCGTTTCAGCCATGCTGGCCGGCGCCTACCCCGACCCCGATACCAGCGCCGTGCTGCCGCCCTCGGTTCAGCAATCCGTCAGCGCGGGCATACACAAAATCCCGTTTGCCACACGCCTTCAGGCGGTGGAAGTGCGCAACGGCAGCGCTGTCATCTTGCTGCCCGATGGCCGCCGTTGGTGGGTAGATGAATCGGACCTGATGCCGCTAGAACAGCGCCCCTGCCCCGATGCCGCCGGAATTGCCTGCACGCTTGACCTGATTCGCCAAATGGCTGGCGTGCCCTACCTGTGGGGTGGGCGCACCCCCTACGGCTACGATTGTTCTGGCTTTGCGGGCGCGTTCTACGCCTTTATGGGCGTGACCATTCCACGCGATGCCGACCAGCAATATCGTGCCGGGCAGGTGGTGGATGCCCCCCCGCAGCCGGGCGACCTGGTCTTTTTTGGCAACTCGGCAGATGATGAAAATGACCGCTTTGCGCACATTACGCATGTCGGCATTGCCCTGGGCGGCGACGCCTTCATTCACGCCAACGCAACCGATTGGGGCGTAGCCTACAACAGTTTTGACCCATCTAGCCCCATCTTTCGCGCTTCGCTCAAAGAGACTTACCGCGGCGCGCGCCGTTTTAGATAGCCATGAAACTGACAGCGCACCCACTCACCCTCAACTTGCGCACCACCTTTCGCGTAGCGCACGGAGCCAGCGACCAGCGCCATAACGTGCTGGTAAGGCTCACGCACGACGACCAGACCGGTTACGGCGAAGCCGCGGCCGTCTTCTATTACGGCGATACGCAGGCCAGCCTGATCGAATACCTGCACAGCCTGTATGCCCTGGGCAACGACCCCTTTGCCCTCGAAGATATGCTCAACGCCCTGCCGCCCGGCCCGGCTGCCGCCCGCGCCGCGGTAGATATGGCCCTGCACGACCTGTGGGGCAAACTGTTGGGACAGCCGCTTTACCGCCTGTTTGGACTCACCCCCAGTCCCTTGCCGCCCACTTCCTTCACCATCAGCATTGATGTGCCCGATGTGATGGCCCGCCGCGCCCGCGAAAGCGGCTACCCGGTCATCAAAATCAAACTGGATGCCGAATCTCCTCAGGCGCAGGTGGCGGCCATTCGCGCAGCGACCCCCGCCCGCCTGCGCGTGGATGCCAACGCCGCCTGGACGCCCCAGCAAGCCCTCGACCTCATCCCGCGCCTGGCCGAATACGACCTGGAACTGGTCGAACAACCCCTGGCCCCCGGCGACCCCGAAGCCTACCGCTGGCTGCGCCGCGAACTGACCGCCCGTGGCGTTACCCTGCCCATCTTTGCCGATGAAAGCGTAAAAACCGCCCGCGATGTAGCCGCCCATGCCGGGGCTGTAGATGGCGTGGTGATTAAACTCATGAAAACTGGCGGGCTGCGCGAAGCCCTGCGCGCTATCCATACCGCCCGTGCGCACGGCATGCAGGTCATGCTCTCGTGCATGGTCGAAAGCTCGCTGGGCGTCACTGCCGCCGCGCACCTGGCCCCCCTGTGCGACTACCTGGACCTGGACGGCCCCCTGCTGATAGCCAATGACCCCTTCTACGGCGTGCGCTACCAGGGCGCATCACTCACCCTGCCCGATGCCCCTGGGCTTGGGGTCGTTATGCTTCGCTAGTTACAAACGCTTTCCCCAGTTCAATACAAAAACCCACGCAACCAGCAACACCACCGGCTTAAGCGCCCGCCACAGCAAAACCTGAAACCAGCGCCAGCGCAGGGTGTAGATGATTTGCGCAATGACCCACCGCGCAACCAGCGTTTGCCCTAGCGCGCTCGTCAATACCCGCCGCCTGTACCCCGTTAAACGAAAGTCGCCCTGGCTAAAGGCTGCGGCAATTTCGGCAGCGGCCACTTTTCCGTAGCCCAACGCCATGCTGATGCCCTCGCCAAAGAGCGGGTCGGCTCCGGCGGCGTCGCCCACCAGCAGCACGCGCGGCGTCGAAAGCGCCCCAAACGGGTCGAACCAGCGAATAGGATGCCCTTGCAGGTCAAGCGCGTTCAGGTCAAAACCGCGGCGCGCCATTTCGGCAGAGAGCGTCTCTTTGAGCGCTACCTTGCGTCCGGCAGGGTACAAGTTTGCATCGTAAATGCCCCAGCAGCGCATGGGCTGCCCCCCAACCAGGGTCGGAAAATCCCACACATACCCGGCAATACCAAGCGGCGTGGGGGCAAAGTCGAACAACGCGATGTGTTCAGATGGGTAAGCGGGCGGCATGGGGCTAAGCGCCTCCAGCACCCGCGCGGTATAGACCGGCGCCTGGGGCAGCACGCAGCGCCGGGTGATGCCTTTCGAGCCATCGGCGCCCACCACCACCCTGGCGCGCCATGTTCCGGCGCTGGTGGTTACGGTCACGCCCTGGGGGTCGGGGCGCACGTCCAGCACGCGCACCCCTTCGCGGATGGCGATTCCGCGCTCGCGCGCTTTGCCTGCCAGCCAGGCGTCGAATACATCGCGGCGGATGATGCGCAGCGCATGCCCCTTTGGCTGCCTGATGGTCAGCCCGCGCCCATCGAAGTGAAAATTGGCTTGCTGCGCGTCAGCGTGCGGAATGTCGCGCACATCCAGCCCCAGCTTGCTCAGCAGCGTTTCGGCATCGGCCACCAGCCCGCCGCCGCACAACTTGGGGCGTGGATAATGCTCCTTTTCCAGAATCAGCATGCGGGGCGTCAGGTTGGGGCGCAGTTGGGCCAGGTGCAGCGCGGTAGAAATTCCGGCTGGCCCGCCGCCCAGGATGAGGATGTCCATCGTTTCCATGCCGCTATTTTAGGAAATTGGCCCGCGCATGTAAAGTTAAAATCTCGCGTATAATTTTTGCAAGGAGTATGTATGGCGCGAAAAATTCTGGCCGGGGTGGTGATTGGACTGAGCGCGTTGCTGCTTTTAGCCAGCGCGGCCGGCATTGGCGCAGTGTGGGGGTACAACACGCCGTTGACCGAGGCGGCGCTGGCCCGCCTGGCGCAGGTGGATGCCGAACTTTCTCTGGCGCAGGTTTCGCTGGAGCGCGCCCACAGCGAGCTGGAACGTACCCTGCGCCTGGTAGATGCCGCCGATGCCGCCCTGACCAACCTCAAAGAAGAACTTGCCCTGGCGCGCCAACTTTTTGACGAGGTGGACGACGTGCTGGATGGCAGCCTGATCCCGTCCCTGCAGGGCGCGCGGGCGCAGGTGGAGAACGCCCGCAAAGCCATTGCCGACCTGCGCGGCTCGCTAGAGGCGCTGAATGCCCTGCCGTTTGTCAACCTCAACCTGCCAGGCGATGCCCTGCTGACCAGCCTGCTGGGCGTGACCAACACCATTGATGGGCAAATTGCCCGCATAGAAGACCTGGCTGCCAAAGCCGCTGCCTTTGCCGATGACGCTGCCTACCTGATGGGCGGCGACCTGACCGAAACCCGCCAGAACTTGCAAGACCTGCTGAATGTTGTGACCGACTACCAGTCCAGAGTGACCGGCTGGCGCGCGCAAATTGCCGGGTGGTCGGCGGCCTTGCCGGGTTGGCTGGATGCCGCCTCGGCGGGGTTGACGGTTTTTCTGCTTTGGTTTGGGTTGGGCAACTTTAGTCTGTTGCTGCACGCATTAGAAGCCTGGCGCGGCGGCGACCCGCTGGCTGTGCTGCGGCGCGGAAAGTGACCGAAAGCATGTCCGACCAGCCGTCCGATTCATCTGATGCACCTGTACGGCTGCGGCAGCGCGTCCGCAACATTTTGCTGCTAGATGCGCTGGCGGTGTTGCTGGTGGTGGTGAGCGCCCTCGTTGACCCCGGCGCGCTGCCCGCTTTTTTGTGGACGCCCACCGTAACGCCCAGCATCACCCCCACGTTTACGCCTTCGGCCACCCCTACGCGTACGCCCATTCCCCCCACTGCCACCCCCCAGCCGCCTACCTTTACCCCCACGGCCATGCCTACGCTAACCCCTACCAGCACGCCCCTGCCGCAAGAAATGGTTGACGAGCAAAAAGTAGCCATGGCGCTTGTGCCTGCCGGAAGTTTTCAAATGGGCAGCACGGCTGCTCTGGACGAACAGCCCATCCATGAAGTTTACCTGGATGCGTTTTACATAGATAAGTACGAAGTGACCAACGCGCTTTACAAAGTCTGCATAGATGCCGGGGTGTGCCCCTGGCCTACCAACCGCGACTACATCCGTTACCGGCGCGTGCAAACCTACCCGGTCAACTTTGTCACCTGGGATATGGCCAACACCTACTGTCAGTGGCGCGGCGCGCGCCTGCCTACCGAAGCCGAATGGGAAAAAGCCGCCCAGGGTGAGCTGGGCTGGCTGTACCCCTGGGGCAACACCATTGACTGCAACCGCGCCAACTATGGCGATTGCCGCAAAGGGCTAATTGCTGTGGGAAAATATCCGCGCAACGTCAGCATATATGGTGTGTATGACATGCCCGGCAACGTTTGGGAATGGGTAGCAGATTGGTACGCGCGCGATTATTACAGCACGCTCGAAAATGGCGTGATCAACCCCACCGGCCCGGCGCGCGGCGAGTTCAAAGTGATACGCGGCGGCAGCACGTACACCAGTTCGTTTGCGCTGCGCATTGCCAGCCGCGATTACCTCAAACCCAACATCAGCAGTTACGACGGTGGGTTTCGCTGCGCGCGCAGTCTCACGCCATGAATTTTCAAAAAAATTACATAACACGCTCATTGCCCTAACGGGGAAGCAATATGCCTGACCAAAAACGCCACCTCAAAGTCTTTTTGTGCCACGCCTCTGGCGACAAAGACAAAGTGCACCCGCTCTACATGTACCTGTTGCGCCGCGGCGTAGATGCCTGGTTCGATAGAGAACGACTGCTGCCCGGCCAAAACTGGCCCCTCGAAATCCAGAAAGCCATCGAAGAATCTGACGCCATCATCATCTGCCTTTCGCGAGAATCTGTAGATAAGGCCGGGTTTGTGCAAAAAGAAATCCGCTTTGCGCTGGAGCGCGCCAAAGACATGCCCGAAGGGCGCATTTTCATCATCCCCGTCCGCCTGGAAAAATGTGAGATTCCGCGCACCCTCAGCGATTATCACTGGGTAGATTTGTTCGGCGAAGCGGCCAAAGAAAATTTCCCCAAGCTGCTCACATCGCTCAACCTGCGCGCCAAAGATCTGGGCTGTGCCCCTGTACAAACCTTTGCGGAAAAGCTGGCCAGCCTGCCTACTTCCACTTTGCCGTCCCGTCCGTCGGCGTCCAAACCGGCAACAGAGGAGAAGTCCTTCTGGAAAAAAACGGAGGTGATTGCATCCGTCATTGGTGCGATTGCCACTATCGCCGCCGCGCTGATTGGCATTCTGCCGCCGCTCTTGTCTGGCGCGCCCTCACCCACGCCAACCGCAACCCAGCCCCCTGCCGTTGTGACGCCTCTGGCGACCGAAACGCCGCCCCCGCCCACATCCACCGTTACCCTCACCCCCATGCTTACCCCTTCGGCGACGGCTTCCGCCACGCCAACGCCCCAACCCACCCTGCCGCCTGCGGAACCCCCCAGCATAACGGCAACGCCCACCCCCATCCCTTCTGCCACGCTGCCGCCAGAGCGCCTGATTTCGTTCAGTTACAAAGACCTGACCCAACTCGCCCCGCCCAGACGTTTCCAAAGCCCGGTGTATGCGGTGTCCATTTCGCCCGACAACCGCTGGGTGGCTTCTGGCGAGCGCAACGGCCGGGTTACCGTTAGCACGGCTGCCGACCTGGCGTTGTTCAAAGAATTCAACTACAACCGCATTATCTACGCCATCGCCTTTTCGCCCGACGGGCGCTGGATTGTCGCCGCAGGCGAAGGCGGGCAGATTATGGTGATTGACACCATCACCTGGGATAAACCGCTCTTCATCCCTGCCCATAGCGATACCGTCAACGCGCTGGATTTTTCGCCCGATGGCAGTTTTCTCGTCTCTGGCGGGTTGGATGGCGTCTTGCGCCTGTGGGATGTGCCTGCCTTCATTGCTCGCAGCCAGATCAACGTCTCCAGGCGCATCTACGCCCTGGATGTTGCGCCATCGGGTACGCAGGTGGCTGTGGGGACCAGCGATGGCGTGGCGCGGGTGTGGAATCTGGATGGTAGCCTGGCCTATACGCTTGAGGCATCCAGTGGTCCTGCGCAAGCTATCATCGGGTTAGACTTTTCTCCTGATGGCTCGTTCCTGGTCACTGCATCCATTGATCCCAATCACCCTTATGCATTGTGGGACGTGCAAACCCGCAAAATTCGGTTGGAATTTGGCAGCGGGTTGAGCGCCAGAGGGGTGTTGTTTTCGCCAGATGGGCTGGTAATTGCAACCCATAGCAAAGACCGACAGTTAGCCATTTGGCGTACTTTCAACGGCTCGCGGTTAGTTTATTTTTCTGCGCATCAGGAAGAAATCTGGGATGCAGCCTTTTCCAACGACGGCACGCGCATTGTCACTTGTTCCAGCGACAAGACGGTGCGGCTATGGGGCATTCCGTAAATTTTCTTTGAGCATATTGATATCAATAGGACAAACGCTAGCGTTTGTCCTACAAAAGAAGCAGTAGAATTATCCGCCAGCCAGGATTTCTCCACTCCTGATGCGTTGCAAAACGAACACAAGCAATACTCTTTGATATAATCAGGCGTTGTTATCTCGGCATGAAAAGTGGTTAATGAATGACTCTTGAACAAGGCACCCTGCTTCACGGGCGTTACCGCATCGTGGATATACTTGGACAGGGCGGCATGGGCTCTGTTTACCGCGCCATAGACGAAAATCTGGGCGTGGAAGTTGCTGTTAAAGAAAATCTGTTCACCACTGAAGAGTATGCGCGTCAGTTTCGGTTAGAGGCCGTTATCTTGGCCAATTTGCGCCACCCCAATTTGCCGCGGGTGACCGATCATTTTGTCGTTGGCGACCAGGGACAGTACCTTGTTCAAGACTACATCGAAGGTGAAGACCTGCGCCAGCGCATGGAACGCCAGGGCACAATTTCAGAAGAAGAGGTCATCCTTATTGGCGCTGCCATTTGCGATGCACTTACCTACCTGCACACGCGCAAACCGCCCGTGCTGCACCGCGACATCAAGCCCGGCAATGTAAAAATTACGCCCGATGGGCACGTTTACCTGGTAGATTTTGGCCTGGCCAAAGTGGTGCAGGGCAGTCAGGCCACCACCACCGGCGCGCGCGCTATGACGCCTGGCTACTCTCCGCCCGAACAATACGGTACGGCCCGTACCGACCCCCGCTCCGATATCTACTCGCTTGGGGCAACGCTTTATGCTGCGCTCACTGGCGTTATCCCCGAAGACGGGCTGGCGCGGGTTATGGATAATATCCAACTCACGCCCATTCGCAAGCGTAACCCGAATGTCTCGCGCCGCCTGGCTAGCACCATCGAAAAAGCCATGGAGCCTTACCCCGATGACCGCTTCCAATCGGCCAGCGAGTTCAAACAAGCCCTGCTGAAATCCAGCGCGCGTACCCAACAACTGACCGGCGCGCTTTCAGTTTCACCAGCCCCATCCAGCGGTCAGAGCGCCTCCATTGCCAGCGCAGCCGGCATTTTACAAGACTCAGCGCCTGCCATTGAGCGCAAACCATCGCGCCCGCGCCGCCGCAAAGGGCGCGGTGCAGGCGGCTGGTTGGCTTTCTTTGCGTTGCTTTTGCTGGTGGGCGGCGGCTATGCAGCGTGGACGCTTAACCCGGCATTAGGCGGCTATGTGGCGGCGCAGTTGCCCTTCCTGTTTCCGCCTGCCGCGACAGTCACCGCCACGCCAACAGAGGCGGCAACGCAAGTTCTGCTGGAAGAACCCACCCCAACCGAAACCCCATCCCAAACGCCAACGCTCGGGCCGACTGCCACGCCGCTGCCGCCCACAGAAACGCCCACGCCGTTGCCATCGCCCACGTCGCTCATTCCACCCACGCCCATTGGCGGCGCAACCGGGCAAATTGCGTTTGTCTCGTCCCAAACCGGGCGCCCCCAAATTTACCTGATGAGCAACCTGTTGGATGCTGACCGCCGTACTGTGCAACAAATTACCAATCTTGATGATGGCGCCTGCCAGCCCAGCTGGTCGCCAGATGGGATGCGCCTGGTATTTGTTTCGCCTTGCCTCTCGCGCAGCAATGATTACTACCGTGGTTCTGGGTTGTACCTTATCAATGTGGATGGTTCTGGCTTGGAATTGCTGACCACTTCCTTCGAGGGCAATTTTGAGCCTGCCTGGTCGCCCAACGGCAAGTGGATTGCTTACACGGTTCTTAAGCGTTTTAACGACAAGCCCTACACCCAAATTTACCTGATTAATTTGATAGACAAGAGCGTGCGCATTATTGCTGGCGATGTCGACTCGTCTGCATATCAGCCTGCCTGGAACCCAGACGGCTCGCAAATTGCGTTTGCGCGATTGCGGTTTGGTATTTCGCAAATCTGGTATATGCGTGTCCCCGATACGGGCGTTGCCAGCGATGCCACCTACCTGGTGCGCAGCGGCGATAAATTCCTGGACTATTTGCCCGAATGGTCTGCGGATGGCTATATTTACTTTACGCAAAGGAACAAAGATAACCTCAATGACCTGCCGCGCCTGATGCGCATTGCCTACCGTGACCGCGGGCAAGATGGCGCAGCCGGGCCAGTCAATGCGATTAAATTGCCGGTGGTAGATGTCAGTGTTTCGCCAGATGGCGCCTGGATTGTGTATGAGAGCAGCGAGGGCACAGGCACAACTGACATCTGGTTGATGTCGAATGCTGGGGTAACGGCTATTCAACTCACCACCGACCGCGCGGATGACTTTGACCCGGTGTGGCGTCCAGGTAGTCAGCCGGCGCCCCCGGCGTCATCGCCTGTGCCTATCATCTCGCCCACGCCCTGAAAAATTTTCGTAAAGGAACGTCAGTTCGGGATAAGCGTCCCGAAGGCTGATTTCGCCCCTTGAAGTTGCCCGTACCAAGCCTTCGGGACGGTTCAAAAGGCTTATCCCGAATTCAGGTTAAAGGAAGTCATATAAAACGCCCAGAGATTACACTCTCTGGGCGTTTTACATTCGGGTTGTCTGGTAGGCGTTGCAAGCAAAGCACAGTGTTATGCCTTGCTCGCCTTGAGTAATGTTTATGCGCCTTTATAGCCGAGCAAGCGCAGTCCGTTGAGCACCACAATCACCGTGCTGCCTTCATGCCCAATTACGCCTAGTGGCAGCGGCAGGTTGAAGCCAAACGCCGAAGCCACTAAAATGACAATAACTGCCAGCGAGAAGGTCAGGTTTTGGTACACCACTTTGCGGGCGCGGCGCGCTAAACCAATTACGAATGGAATTTTACGCAGGTCATCAGACATCAGCACCACATCTGCGGTTTCGATAGCGACATCGGTGCCTGCGCCGCCCATGGCAATGCCAATATCGGCAGTGGCCAGCGAGGGCGCATCGTTCACGCCGTCGCCCACCATGGCGACCGGGCCGTATTTTTGCCTGAGCGCGCGCAAAACATTCACTTTATCTTGCGGCATCAGGTTGGCGTGAAATTCATCTACCCCCGCGCGCTCAGCAATTTTCGCGGCGACGCGTGGGTTATCGCCGGTCAGCATGACCACGCGCGCGATGCCGGCCTGCTTGAGCAGGTGAATCATCTCGATAGCGTCTTCGCGCAGGGTGTCGGCTACGGCTAGTAGTCCCAAGAAGCCTGCCTGGGGGGTGTTATGTCCATCGCGGTAGACAAACATAACGGTTTGCCCTTCTTCTTCGAGTGCGCGGGCCTGGTTGAGCAGGTTGTTGGGAATGGGCATATCGCGTTCCTCGAACAGGCGTTCATTGCCAATCCACAAGGTATGTCCGCGCACTTTGCCTTCTACGCCCTGCCCAGGGATGGCGCGAAACTCGGTAGCGGTGGGCAGGCTAAGGTGGCGGTCGTGCGCGGCGCGGACGATGGCCGCGGCCAGGGGGTGCTCGGAACGGGATTCCACTGCTGCGGCTGCGCTCAGCATTTCGTCTTCATTTCCATCCAGCGCTACGATGTGGGTAAGCGCCGGTGTGCCGTTGGTGAGTGTGCCGGTTTTGTCGAAGGCCAGCACGTTGAGGGTGGCAGTTTTTTCAAGGTGCACGCCGCCTTTGAAGAGCACGCCATGCCGGGCGCCGTTGGCAATTGCGCTGAGGATGCTGGCCGGGGTAGAGATGACCAGCGCGCAGGGTGAGGCGACCACCAGCCAGGTCATGGCGCGGTAAAACGTGGGCTGGAAGTCGGCGTTGAAGATGAGCCACGGGACCAGGATGAGCAGCACGGCCGCGCCAAGCACGAAGATGGCGTATTTTTCTTCGAAGGCATCCAGCATGCGCTGGGTGTTGGCCTTGGTAGATTGCGCCTCTTCTACCATTTTGACGATGCGCGCCAGGGTGGTATCTTGAGCCAGGCGGGTGACGCGCTGATCTAGCGCGCCAGTACCGTTGACGGTGCTGGCAAAAACCGGGTCGCCCACGCTTTTGTGGACGGGCATGCTTTCGCCGGTGATAGTAGATTGGTTGACATCCGATTGCCCATCAATGACCTGACCGTCAATAGGGAAGCGCTCGCCAGGGCGCACCAGCACCACATCGCCCGGGGTGAGTTGCTCGATTGGCAGGCTAACCAGGCGCGCGCCGCGCCGTACTGTGGCAACTGGCGGGCGCAGGTCGAGCAGTTTCTGAATGGCTTTGCGGCTGCGATCCATGGCGTAGGATTGCAGCGTATTGGAGAGCGAGAAGAGGAACAGCAGGGTAACGCCTTCGGCAGGTTGACCGATGATGGCTGCGCCCAATGCGGCCAGAATCATCAGCAGGTCAACGTTGAGCGTTTTTTCTTTCAGCGCTTCGATGCTGGCTAACATGCCAAACCAGCCGCCGGTAATGTAGGCGACAACGTATAGCCCTGTAATGGCGATGGGCGCTAACCCCAGGCTTTGCCCAAGATAGGCCGCCAGCCCGGCCAGCAGGGTGATGACGGTGAAGGCGATTTCGATTTTTTCCTGTGGAATGGCAGCCCGTTTTGGGGGCTCGGCTTGTTTGCCCAGGAAGCCCGCCTCTACCTCGATGGGGTCAATCTCGCTGAGGTGCGGCGGGTTGAGCGAAGCGCTGATGACGCCATTTTGAAAGGTAACGCTCGGCAGTGCGGCTGCGGATTGATATTGCGCCTGCAGTATGAGCCCCAGCGCCCCAGCGCAACTGGCGCAAGCCGGGTTGCCATGTTCACGTTTAGCGGCGCACTGCGCCACGCGCAGCGATGCAGCCTCGCCTGCCTGGCGGATGATTTGTAATGCCCGTTCGCCGGAGATGATGCGCTGATCTACGATGGCTTTAAGCGAACCATTTTCGTAGTTGTATTCTACCTTTTCGATGCCCTGGTAGCCTTGCAGCGTTTCGGCAAAAATATCGGTACAGCGGGTACCTTCTGGCGGCAATTTGATTTGAGCAAGTTCGGCGGTCATGAGAGGGTATTCCTTTTTGACTTACCAGGTTGCAGTGTTTTCGGCGGGTTGTGCCTGGCAGGCAGGGCACAGACCGTAATAGAGCACGCGGGCGCCCAGCAGCTTGTAGCCTGAGGCCTGAGTGATTTCTAAATCAAGGTGATGGACGTGTTCGGAGGGGATGTCGGTAATTTTGTGGCAGCGAACGCAGGCCAGGTTGACATGTGGTTCTGTATCGGCATCGTAGTGAACGTGATCGTCGCCCGCGTGGCCTAAAACGTTAACCGCGCCCAGCGAAACAAGCGTATCGAGCGTGTTGTAAACCGTTGCCAGTGAAAGCGACGGAAACTGCGCCCGCACCTGGGCATAAATTTCGGTTGCGGTGGGGTGGGTTTCGGTTTCTGCCAGCAATTTGCAAATAGCAATGCGCTGAGGGGTCAGCCGCATGCCGGCTTGCTGCAGGGTATGGGTTAGATGTTCTAGTTTAGACATGGATACTCTTTTTATAATTATTCTAAATTTAGAATGATTATAAATAAAGACTGGTGCTTGTCAAGTAAGAGAAGTGTTGGAATTTTTAAGCGATAATTGACGCAAGTTTGTGCGCGTGTTATGATTAACAGGCGTGTTTTAGCACTCTTGCTCATCGAGTGCTAAAAAGGCAGGTGCTTATGGCTAATCTGACAGACCGGCAAAAAACAATTTTGATGCTCATTGTGCGCGATTACACCGATACAGCGCAGCCTGTGGGCTCGAAACGCCTGGTGGAGCATTACAGCCTGGATTACAGCCCTGCCACAGTGCGTAACGAAATGGCTGCGCTGACCGACCTGGGCCTGTTGCGCCAACCTGTAGGCCCCGATGGCAACGTGAACCCCTCAGCCGGGCGCGTGCCTACCGAGGAAGGCTATCGCTATTTCGTCACCCATCTAATGCATCAGGTAGAACTGCCAGAGACCGTGCAGCACACCATCAGCCACCAGTTCTTTCAGGCCCGCCCGGAAATCAACCAGTGGATGACGCTGGCGGCTTCGGTACTGGCGCACCAATCGCAGGCGGTTTCTCTGGTTACAGCCCCGCGTGCCGAAAAAGCCCGCTTTAAGCATGTCGAACTTATTTCTACGCAAGGACGGCAGGTGCTTATGGTGTTGGTTTTTGCAGGCGGCGAGGTCAACCAGCAAATTCTGACCCTGGCAGAGCCCGTTTCGCAGGAGCGTCTGAGCGGCGTGGCCGCGCGGCTTAATCAGTTTGCGCAAGGCAAAACCGTCGAAGACCTGTCTCCCTACCTTGCCCGCGCCGATGCCCTAGAGCAGGACATTCTGATGCTTATCTTCAGCGATATGCGTCGGGCCGATGAGCGCGTTTCAGGCGAAATTTATGTGGATGGATTGACCAACGTCCTCTCTGAGCCTGAGTTTACCGACTCGGATGAAGCCCGCCGCGCCCTGCGCCTGTTGGAAGAACGCACTGCCTTGCAAGACCTGCTCGCGCGCACCATTCTCAAAAGCGGCGTGGGCGGCGTGCAGGTGCTTATTGGCGGTGAAGGCGCCTGGGAAGAATTGCGCCAGTGTTCGATGGTGCTGGCCCGTTATGGCGTGCCGGGCATGGTAACGGGCATGCTGGGCGTTTTGGGGCCCATGCGCATGTCTTACGCGCGCACCATTCCCACCGTGCGTTATGTGGCTGGTCTGCTTTCTGACCTGGTCAACGACGCTGTGGGCAATGATATGATGTAACTTAGCCTGAATTCGGGATAAGCCTTTTGAACCGTCCCGAAGGCTTTGTACGGGCAACTTCAAGGGTCGAAATCAGCCTTCGGGGCGCTTATCCCAAACTGACGTTAACTTATTCACTTTCCTGGGGCAGCCTAGGGCAACGCAATTCCTGAAAATTGAAATCCTAAAGATTGAAGGTAAAGACTATGACCAAGAAGAACACGCAATCCACACACCAACCCGATACCCCCGAAGCGGAATCCGTTATGGCTAACGGCGCCCCCGCTGCCGATGCGCAAGCCCTTTTGTCCGAAGCGGCGCTCAAAGAGCAACTTGCGGCGGCCCAGGCGCAGGCTGCCGAATACCTGGAGGGCTGGCAGCGTGCCCAGGCCGAGTTTTCCAATTACAAAAAACGCCTTGAGCGCGAGCAGTCTGCCATGTCGGACATGATGCGCGCCCAAAATATCAAAAAATTCCTGCCAGTGGTAGATGACCTGGAACGCGCCCTGGCCAACCGCCCTGCCGAAGCCGAAGCCTGGGTGAATGGCATCGAATTGATTTACCGCAAACTTACTTCTATCCTTGAATCCGAAGGCGTGACGCGCATCGAAGCGGTGGGACAGCCCTTTGACCCCAACCTGCACGAAGCCATTGCCCAGGAGCCCAGCGACACGGTGGAAAGCGGCCACGTGACGGCCGTGGTACAGGCTGGTTATATGCTTGGCGACCGTGTGATTCGACACGCCCTGGTGCGGGTTGCGGCCTGAGCCAGCAACGCGCTAAAACGAATTTTTTACCCAGCAAAGGAGAGCGCATGGCGAAAATCATTGGCATTGATCTTGGCACCACCAACTCGGTGGCGGCTGTGATGTTGGGCGGCGAACCGGTGGTCATCCCCTCGGCCGAAGGCGAACGCCTGGTGCCTTCGGTGGTAGCCGTCAACAAAAACGGTGAACGCCTGGTAGGTCGTGTTGCCCGTAACCAATCCATTGTCAATTCGGCAAACACCATTTTTTCGGTTAAGCGCTTTATGGGCCGTAAATTTCAAGACCCCGAAGTGCAGCGTACTCTTAGCCGCATTCCTTACCAGGTGAGCGCCGCCGAGAATGGCGATGTGCGTGTCAACATGGCAGGCAAAGAATATAGCCCGCCAGAAATCTCTGCCATGATTTTGGCAAAAATCAAGCGCGATGCCGAAGCCTTTTTAGGCGAACCGGTGACCCAGGCGGTTATCACCGTGCCCGCTTACTTCAACGACGCGCAGCGCAACGCCACCAAAGACGCCGGAAAAATTGCCGGGCTAGAGGTACTGCGCATTATCAACGAGCCGACTGCTTCTAGCCTGGCCTACGGGCTGGATAAAAAGAAAAATGAAACCATTGTCGTTTATGACCTGGGCGGCGGCACGTTCGATGTATCCATCCTGGAAGTGGGCGACGGCGTGTTCGAGGTCAAATCTACCAGCGGTGATACCTTCCTGGGCGGCGATGACTTCGACCAGCGCATTATGGATTACCTGATAAGCGAGTTTCAGCGCGAAAACGGGCTGGACCTGCGCAACGACAAGCAGGCCCTGCAGCGCGTAAAAGATGCCGCTGAAAAGGCCAAAATTGAACTATCCAGCCTGACGCAAACCGAAATCAACCTGCCTTACCTCACAGCCGATGCCAGCGGACCCAAACACCTGGTAACCACCCTCTCGCGCGCCAAGCTAGAGCAAATTACCGGCGACCTGATTGAACGTTCGCTGGGCCCCGTGCGCCAGGCCCTCAAAGATGCCGGGCTGACCCCTGCCCAGATTGACGAGGTCGTGCTGGTAGGCGGCATGACGCGCATGCCTGCTATCCAGGATGCTGTGCGCCGCTTCTTTGGCAAAGAACCTCACAAAGGCGTCAACCCCGACGAGGTGGTGGCCATTGGCGCGGCCGTGCAGGCCGGCGTGCTTGGCGGCGAAGTGAAAGATATTTTGCTGCTCGATGTCACCCCGCTTACGCTGTCTATCGAAACCCTGGGCGGCGTTGCTACCCCGCTCATCGAGCGCAATACCACCATTCCCACGCGTAAATCGCAGGTTTTTTCGACTGCCAGCGATAACCAGACCCAGGTAGAAATTCATGTCGTGCAAGGTGAACGCCCTATGGCCGCCGACAATAAATCGTTGGGCCAATTCATTCTGGATGGCATCCCACCTGCGCCGCGCGGTATTCCGCAAATTGAAGTTACCTTCGATATTGATGCCAATGGCATATTGAAAGTAACCGCAAAAGACAAAGCCACCGGACGCCAGCAACATATTACCATTACGGCATCTTCTGGTCTTTCCAAAGAAGAAGTCGAGCGTATGCGCGCCGAAGCCGAAGCCCACGCCGAAGAAGACCGCAAGCGCAAAGAAAAAATCGAGGTCCACAACCAGACCGACAGCCTCGTTTATGCGGCGGAGAAGTCCCTCAAAGATTATGCTGATAAAATCTCTGCCGAAGTGAAAGCCGAAATTGAGGGTGCTATATCAGAAGCACGTGGGGCAATGACCGCTGATGATGTTGATGCTATGAAACGCGCTGGCGAGCGGTTGTCTCAGATAATTCAAAAAATTGGCGGTGCAATGTACACCGACCCCGAAGTAGAAAATGGCACACACAATAAAGGTGACGTAATTGATGGTGAAGTAAAAGAGTGACCACGTTATCCCGTTACGCTAGTCAGCCGTTGGCCCGTTGGCGGGTAACGCGATAGCGGGAAAACGGGCCAATTGGAAAGCAGCAAAACGGACTATGAGTACCAATCGCGATTACTACGAAATCCTGGGCGTGCAGCGGAATGCCTCACCAGACGAAATTAAGCAGGCGTTCCGCAAATTAGCGCGCCAGTATCACCCGGACGTAAACAAAGCGCCCGATGCCGAAGAGCGCTTCAAAGAAATCAATGAAGCCTATGGTGTCCTTTCCGACCCAGATAAACGTGCCCGCTACGACCGCTTTGGCAAACAAGGGCTGGGCGATATAGGCGGTATGCACGATTACAGCGTAGACTTTAGCGATATTTTTGAAGAGCTGTTTGGCTTTGGGTTTGGCAGTGGCGCACGGCGCAGTGGTTCGCGCCGCAACCAACCCCGCCGTGGACGCGACTTGCAAATGGAGGTGCAACTTTCCTTTGAGGAAGCCGTTTTTGGCGTCGAAAAGGAAATTGAATTTTCGCGCGACGAAATTTGTTCCAATTGTCGTGGCACAGGCGCCGAGCCAGGCTCTAGCATCAATACCTGCCCCACCTGTCAGGGACAGGGTGAAGTGCGTCAGGTACGCCAGACCTTTGTTATCCAAATGGTGGAAACCGTGCCTTGCCCGCAATGCAATGGACGCGGGCAGATTATCGAAAAGCCGTGCCACACCTGCCGCGGCGGCGGTTTAGAACGTAAGCGCGTCAAGAAGACAGTTTCTATCCCGGCTGGGGTTGATTCTGGCATGCAGATACGCTTGCCCAACGAAGGGCAGCCGGGCGCCAACGGCGGGCCAAATGGCAATCTCTTCCTGGCAATTACGGTGCTGCCTCACAAATTCTTCAAGCGCCGCGAAAACGATATTCTGCTCGACCTGGATATTAACGTCGCCCAGGCGGCGCTTGGCGCAGAGATAGAAGTACCTACAGTAGACGGCGTGGAAAAGTTGACCATCCCTGGCGGTACGCAGCCAGGCACGGTCTTTACATTGCGCGGCAAGGGCGTGCCCAGAGTGCGCGGTGGTGGACGCGGCGACCAGCGCGTGGTGGTGAATGTAGAAATTCCTACCCGCCTCAACCGCGAACAACGTGAACTGTTTGAAAAACTGGCTGCTACCCTGGGCGCTGCACCCAAGCCCAAAGAAAAAGGCTTTTTGGATTGGCTAAACGATGCCCTGGGCGGCTAAGGCGGAGCGTCTCGATGAATCTCAACGACCTTTATAACATCATCCGCGACCGCCAGCAAAACCCCAAACCCGGTTCATATACTGCCACCTTATTTCAGGAAGGCCTGCCCCGTATAGCGCAAAAAGTGGGCGAAGAAGGTACCGAAGTGGTGGTGGCTGCCTTATCTCAGGGTGACGAACGCCTGGTTGAAGAAATAGCCGACCTGACCTACCACACCCTGGTATTGATGGCCGCGCGCGGGCTAACCCCCCACCAAATTTTGGAAGAACTAGCGCGGCGTCATCGTTAGTACACTGCTCCCGCACGGCTTTGCCCTGCGGGAGCAGTGTTTTACACCACCTGCAGTGCGCCGGGAAGCATCTCAAACATCACACTGCGCACGTTGCTGCCAAAGCCGCTAAATACTTCGCCGTCTGCATGAATGTATAGCGGCTTATCAGACTCCACGCGAAACGGGCGGCAGACACCCATGCGCACCTGGCTAAAACGTCCATGCGTACCGCGCATCACCTCTGGAATAAGGCGGAACATCATCATCCGGCTGCAACTGGAAATGAGCGTGTAATGGAAGAGCCCATCCTGCATGTTGGCTTCGGGCGCAACCAGAAACCCCCCGCCTTCGCGCGGCCCGTTGCAGATAGACAGCATAAGCGTTGACTGCCCCCAGGTTTCGCCATCTGTCTTGATTTTGAAATGTCCCGGCGCATGATTGAGAAGAATAGTCTGTATAACAGCCGTCAGGTACATCAAAAAACCACGCACCACAGGTAATTTATGCGAGCGAATAGTGACCACCGCATCGAACCCGATGCCTACTGTGTTATCGAAGTATTCTTGCCGCCCATGGTCATCCGTCATCAAGCCAATATCTACCCGTTGCGGCGTGCCGGTAAGAGCATGGATGAGCGCTTTTTCTGGCGAGAGCGGGATGCCTACCGCATGCGCAAAGTCGTTGCCCGAACCCACCGGCACCACCCCCAGGATAGGGCGTTTTTCAGCGGGCGCTTGCATCAGCCCATTGACGACCTCGTGCACCGTGCCGTCGCCCCCCACAGCCACCACCATCTCATAGCCATCCAGCGCGGCCTGGCGGGCCAATTCCACTGCGTGACCGGGGTACACGGTGCCGCTCCAGTCGGCGCGGCCATACTGGGCAAGAATTGGACGCAGGTCGTTGGCCACGCGCCAGGCGCTGCCCATGTCGGCCATTGGGTTTAGAATCAATTTCGTTTTTCGGGGCATAGATGCATTCTCCACGCTAATCTTTAACCTGAATTCGGGATAGGCTTTTCAACGTCCCCAAGGCTTCCTTTCGAGCGCGAGGCAAGCAACCGCTCAGCCTTCGGGAGGATTATCCCGAACTGACGTATCTTTAGGTAGACTTCTGGCAAAAGCCGTAAACTCAGCGCATCTTGCGCGTGTGCGCTTCAAAATCCGTTTTAATTTTGCAAACGGTCCGATGCATTAAAACACAGCGAAGACCAAAAAGTTCGGTCTTCGCTGTGCAGATGACGTGAATAAAGCTTACCCCAGCATAGCAGGCAACTCGCCGGTGGGGCCGCGTGCAATGACGAATGTGCCCCGCTGGCTCTTTTTGGCGCGGTAGAGCGCGGCATCGGCCGCCCGCAACAATTCGGAGGCCTCATGCCCATGAAACGGATAAACCGCAATGCCGCCAGAAATGTCGAGGTTGGGGGTGCTGCCATCGGGCAGAGTCACCGTGAAAGCGCGCAGTTTTTCCTGCAGTTTGCTGGCTGCAATCACGGCCGCGTTGAGCGTAGTTTCTGGCAAAATCATGGTCAGTTCATCGCCGCCGTAGCGCGCTAAAAAGTCGGTGTTGCGCTTTTGCGTGTTCAAAAAGCCAAATGCTTTTTTGAGGATAAAGTCGCCAATCTCGTGTCCATAAGTGTCGTTAATCGCCTTGAAACCGTCCAGATCCATCATAATCACTGCAAAGTGATGGTGATAACGGCGCGCACGCTGAATTTCGTTTTCCAGGGTTTCATCCAGCGCCCGGCGGTTGGGCAGCCCGGTCAGGGTGTCGGTATAGGCTTGGGTGCTTATCGAAGCATGCAGCCGCGCATTGATGATGGCAATGGCAGCCAGCTCCGACAACAGGCGCAGCAAGCGAATTTCTGATTCAGAAAACGCGCCGGTGATGCTGCGCGACAAATTAAGCACACCAACGACCACATCGCCATACAGCATCGGAATACCCACAATCGAACCATGCCAGTCTGGGGGGGTATCTTTATAAAGCGGGTCGGCGCGCATATCCTCCACCTGGATCAGTTTTTTGGTGTGCGCTACCGTGTTGGTCAATCCGTTCGGGCGGGGCGGGCCCCACTTTTCGTTTTGCGGCCCGCTTTGGTTCATGGCAGCGCCAAAGACCAGGCGTCCATTTTCGTAGAGGTAAATGTGAATATCCCTGGCATGCCGAACCAGCCCCAAGGCTTCTGAAGCCACCTGCACCAGAACGCCTTTGATATCGAGCGTAGAGGTCAGGTTCAGGCTGATGCGTTTGAGTGCATCCAATTCGGCGGCTTGCTGGTCAATGATGGATAAGAGCGTTAACAGAATTTCACGTTCTTCATCCGAAATATTCTCATGTGTTAGCCTGGCGCGCACAGCCTGTAATGCCTGGACGCCGGGTAAGTTACTCATAACCACCCTCTCAGATTTGTGTGTAAATTTTTCGGTTTCTACCATTTGGTATGAAAAGGGATAAGAAACATAAAATGATTCATCAATTCATCATACATCAAAACGCACTCCCTTGAGTATGTTAAAATGATTGCTGCTTGATAAAAAACACACAGATTGCGCTTTTTGCAAATAAACAGGGTGAATCTCATGAACACTTCCCAAAAATTAGCGGCCGATACGCCCTTGCGTCCGCACAAACGCGCCATTTTGATAGGCGCATCGCGGGGAATCGGAGCCGCCCTGGCGCGTAAACTGGCTGCCGAAGGGTATTTGCTCGCGCTTGTCTCGCGCGACGCCAGCCGGCTGCAAGCCCTGTGCGCCGAACTGAACGCCCAGGCCGGCGCGGCGTGCGCCACCTTTTATGTTCACGATGTCACCGATTATGCGGCCATCCCGGCCCTGTTCGAGCGCATCGTCGCCGACCTGGGCGGGCTGGACCTGTTCATCTACAACACCGGCGTCCTTGTACCGGTTGGGATAGACGAATTTGATTTCGAAAAAGACCGCCTCATGATCGAAACCAACCTGCTGGGTGCCATGGCCTGGCTAAACCCGGCCGCGGCATTTTTCCGCAGCCTGGGGCGTGGGCAAATTGTGGGCATTGGCTCGGTGGCTGGCGACCGCGGACGGGTAGGCGCGCCAGCCTACAACACCTCTAAGGCCGGGTTGCACACTTATTTGGAAGCCCTGCGCAACCGCCTTACCCGGCATGGTGTACATGTGCTGACGGTTAAGCCGGGCTTTGTGAATACCGATATGCTCAAACTGGCCAGCACCAAAAGTAAATTTCTGGTCAGCAGCCCCGAACAGGCCGCCGAAGGCATCTGGCGCGCCATTCGCTCCCGCCGCCAAACCGTGTACGTTTCTGCCCCGTGGGGGCTTATCATGCACATCATCCGTCATATTCCGTCGTTCATCTTTCGGCGGATGTCATTCTAGAACAGGAGAGCGGAGAAAGGCGACACACCATCTACCTATGCGCCTTCCCCGATAAAAACGTATGAATTCACCCCTCACCCTCCCCAACGCCCGCTGGCAAATGCTGGAAAACTTTGGGCATTCGCTTAGCGCCCCAGCCTATACCGCCTATCCAACCGATATTGACCAGATTATGGACGCCTTCCGCCTTGCCCGCCAACGCGGGCAGACGGTCACCCTGCGCGGCGCAGGGCGCAGTTACAACGATGCGGCGCTCAATGGCGGCGGCATCGTGCTCGACCTGACGCGCATGAACCGCATCCTGTCCTGGAACCCTGACCTGGGCGTCATCACTGCCCAGCCGGGCGTCACGCTGCAGCAATTGTGGCAGCACGTGCTGCCTCATGGCTGGTGGCCGCCGGTGGTCTCTGGCACCATGTTCACTACTCTGGGCGGCTGCCTGGGCATGAACATTCACGGCAAAAACAACTTCAAGATGGGCACCATCGGCGAGCATGTGCTGGAATTCACCGCCCTGCTGCCCACCGGGGCGCAGGTCACCTGCTCGCCCGAAAGAAACGCCGACCTGTTCCGCGCGATGATTAGCGGCATGGGCATGTTGGGGGTCTTTACTTCCATCACCCTCAAAATGAAGCGCATGTACTCCGGCCTGCTCGAAGTGCACGCCTGGCCCGTGCGCACCCTGCGCGAACAACTCGACTCTCTCTTGGATGGCGCGCCCAGGTTCGATTACATCGTAGGCTGGCTGGATGCCACCGCCGGGGGTAAAAGCCTGGGGCGCGGGCAGATCCACGCCGCCAACTACCTGCACGAAGGCGACGACCCAAACTGGCAGAAAAACATGCAGGTCGCCTTCCAAACCCTGCCCAGCCGCTTTTTTGGGCTGGTGCCCAAAAGCCTGCTCTACCTGTTCATGACCCCGTTTATGAACAACCTGGGCGTTTGGGGCGTTAACACCGCCAAGTATTTGCTCAGCCTGCGCCGTTCGGTGTACCGCCAGTCGCATGCGGCCTTCCACTTCCTTCTGGATTACGTCCCAAACTGGGAACTTGCTTACGGCCGCGGCGGGCTGATTCAATACCAGTCCTTCGTTCCCAAAGAAACCGCACACGATGCCTGGTCCGAAATGCTGCGCCTCTCACACAAGCGCGGGCTGCCCTCCTACCTGGGCGTCACCAAACGACACCGCCCCGATACCTTCCTGCTCAGCCACGCGGTAGATGGCTTCTCGCTGGCCATGGACTTCAAAGTCACCAACGGCAACCGTTCACGCCTGCACGCCATGCTGCAGAATTTTGACAAAATTGTGCTCGATGCAGGCGGGCGCTTCTACTTTGCCAAAAACAGCGAAACCACTCCCGAAACCGCGCGCGCCTTTTTGGGCGAAGAAACCGTGGCGCGCTTCAAGGCGCTCAAACGCCGCTGCGACCCCGATAACCTGCTCGAATCTAGCCTCTACCGCCGCGTCTTTGGCAAGGATTAATGCTCAAAAACTTCCGCTTCCCACTTTCGACTTTCCCCATCGCAATTGCGGTCACCATGGCCCTGGCATACGGGTTACTCTCCCCACGCCAGGGCTTTTATTGGGACGACTGGCCCTTTACCTGGATTGCCCGCAACCTCGGCGCAGAAGGTTTCGTGCGCTATTTTGCCTCTAACCGCCCCGTGCGCGCCTATTTTTACATCCTGCTCTATCCGTTGTTGGGCTATCATCCTTTCACCTGGCAAATTTTTAGCCTGGCGCTGCGCACTGCAACCGGCATCAGTTTATGGTATCTTTTGCGGCAGGTTTGGCCGCAATATCCCCGCGCCATGGCTGCCCTTGTGCTGCTCTTTCTGGTTTATCCTGGCTTTAGCCAGCAGCCGTTGGCTGTCACATACAGCAGTTTCTTTTTCGTCCAAACCCTCCTGTTCCTATCCATTCTCCTTAACCTTATAGCCATACGCACCCCCTGGCGCGCCCTGCCGCTTACCCTGGCTGCGCTGGCGCTTTCGGCGGTCAACCTGTTTACCATGGAATACTTCGTCGGGCTAGAGGCCTTGCGCGTCCTGTTCATCTGGCACGCCACCGAAGCCCCCACCCCGCGCGCCCGGTTGGTGGCTGCGCTCAAAACCTGGGCGCCCTACGCCGCTTTACTGGGCATCTACCTCTTCTGGCGCGTGTTTATCTTTGGCTTCATCCTCTACAAACCCGAGCTGGTCAGCCAGGCCGCGGCCGCCCCGGCCCAAACCCTGCTCAACCTGCCGATCACCGTTATAAACGACATCGCCACCGGCGGCCTGACTGTCTGGCTGATGTCCTTCCGCCTGCCGGATGCCGCCGCCTTTGGGCGCGCCTCCACGCTGGTGTACGCCATCCTCACCCTGGGCGGAGTGTTTCTCACCACCCTCTACCTGCTGCGCCTCGCGAGCGGCGACCCCCAACCCGATTCCGCCTCCCGCCGCGCGCGCGCCAACCAGTGGATTGCCCTGGGGCTGTTTGCCATGCTGGCTGCAGGCGGCATCTTTTGGGTCACCAGGCTCATCATCCGCCCCGAATTCCCCAACGACCGCTTCCTGCTGCCCTTTGCGCTCGGCTCGGCCTTCTTCCTCGTCGGGTTGCTGGAGCGTTTCGCGCGGCCCGCCCGGCTGCGGGTGGTTCTGGTGGGGCTGCTGGTAGGCTTCGGCATTGGTCAGCAGTTCCAGTACGGCAACTTCTACCGGCGCGAGTGGGAACGTCAACAAAATTTCTTCTGGCAGTTCACCTGGCGCGCGCCCGAACTGCGCCCCGGTACGCTCATCGTCTCATACGAGTCGCCCTTCACAGTCTATACCGATAACTCGCTTACCGCGCCCTTCAACTGGATTTACGCCCCCGAAAACACCACCCAGCAAATGGACGTGATGTACTACTACCTGAGCGTGCGCCTGCCGCTGGGCCGCCCGCTAACCACGCCTGGCCAGCCCATCGCGCAAGATTACCTGGCCGCCACCTTTGCAGGCAACACCGACCAGATGCTGGTCATTGACTACACCCCCCCGGCCTGTTTGCGCGTCTATCACCCTGTAGCCGACCTGGGCATTCCCATGCTGCCCGGCGACCTGCGCGACGTGCAGCCGCTCTCCAACCTCAACCAGATCATCACCGACCCACCCGCGCCCGCCCTGCCACAGCCCGAATTTATCTTTGGCCCCGAACCCCCGCACGGCTGGTGCTACTACTACCAGAAAGCTGACCTGGCCCGCCAGCGCGGCGATTGGGACGCAGTTGCCCGCCTGGGCGACCTGGCCTTTGCCCTGGACGACCGCCCCAACGAAGCCTCGGAGCGGGTGGTGTTCATCGAAGGCTATGCCCGCGTGGGGCGCTGGGACGACGCCCTTACCCTCACCCGCCAGGCGCGCGCCATCACCCCGGCCATGCAGCCCATGCTGTGCGCCACCTGGCAGCGCATTGCCGCCGACGGCGGCGACCTGAGCGTGGTGACCGGCATCCGCGCCGAGTTAGGCTGTCAGCCATGAAAGACGCCCACTGGTACGACCTGGGTTTGGTGGATTACCAGCGCGCCTGGGATATGCAAAACACCCTGGCCGCCCAGGTAGCCGCCGGAACGCGCCCGCCCACCCTGCTGCTGCTGGAGCACCCGCACACCTACACCTTTGGGCGCAAAGGACAGGCGCACAACCTGCTGTGGAGCGAGGCCGAACTGGCCCGGCGCGGCATCTCTGTCTATTGGGTAGATCGCGGCGGCGACGTTACCTATCACGGCCCGGGGCAGCTGGTGGGTTACCCCATTATGAAAATTGGCGACGACCATGTAGGCTACCTGCGCAAACTGGAGCAAACCCTCATTGCCGCCCTGGCCCGCCTGGGACTGGCCAGCGGACAACTGCCCGGCCACACCGGCGTATGGGTGCAGTCCGATGTTTACGCGCGCTGCCCACGCTGCCGCCCGCAAGACCGCCGCAAACCGGCCAAAATTGCTGCCATAGGCGTCAAAGTAGATGCAGCCGGGGTCACCCGTCATGGCTTTGCCCTCAACGTCAACCCGGATATGTCCTATTTCGATGGCATCATCCCCTGCGGGTTAGCCGAATACCCCGTATGCAGTTTAGCCGACTTTTTCGACCCGCCGCCCCCCATGCCGCAGGTCAGGCAAGCCATTATCCAGGCATTTGGCGAAGTGTTCGACCTGCATCTGGCGGCCGCGCCGCCAGCAATTCCAAATCTAAAACTGGCTAAGGTGGGACAGGGGCGATTTCCAAACTTTCT
>FWPV01001901.1_pt1 | contig 51620 bp, 36 predicted proteins | sample 2228371 | NCBI WGS metagenome assembly FWPV01 (sample SAMEA103939776, study PRJEB20133) | metagenome
ATAATTGACAACGCCATGAGGTCCTTCGAAGTCATCACCAAGAATGAGGATCCTTTTAAGCTGACGATTTCTCCTCACAGTTCCGTCTGGCACCACTCGCTGTGGGTTGTTGGGGATATGTTCTATCGGCATAAGATTGTATCGAGCGCCTTAACCAAGGCCTGTGCCGCAACTTCATGTCCTTCATAGTTCATATGGACCCAGTGAAGCCAGTGGCCTGTTGCGGCATGGTGGTTTCTGAATACCCGCTGAAGCCCCAGAAAATGAACACCCAGTTCTTCGGCAAAGGTTTTCAGGTCGTCCTCGAAAAAATAAGGGTCAAACGTTGCATCCATCCGTTTGAGTTCTTCTTCGTAACTCGGCAGATAGGTCTCCTCGTACAAGACAACGAGCATAAACGCAATGCCCCTTGTTTGGCAGAACTCAGCCATTGCCTTGATGATGAGCTTATTTAGTTGGTAGCTCCTCAATGCGCTTGGAAGGGGATGAGCAGTGCAGAGACTGTAATGACCCGTGATTGAGCCAGGTGGAGCTGTGTTCTTTTGTTCACTTTGCTTTTGTTGGGTCCTCCTGAATCGCTCGAACATATTGTACCTGTCCCCAATAAGCGAGATCAGCGCAGACTGTTGTTTGAACCTGTTAATCAGACATCGCATCTTATACCGCTTGGCGTTGGTAAAACTCGTATCAAGGTGGAGTTGTCCGTCTCCTGTTACCTGGTAAAAGGGACGGTCCAGTTCTGGAGCAGTTTCCTTGCTGATATCATCTATGTCATTACCCGGATAGAAGCACAGGATCACCATGTCAGGAGAAAAACGGATCACATCCCTCTGGAGCACGATGAACTCCTCGGTTTGTGTGTACCCAGACCGACCGAAATTCATCAATTCGAGTCTATAGGGACACGTTTCCACTGGGAACGTGCGCTGGGTACAAGCAAGAAACGTTCTGTCCGATTCCACGCTAAAAGCTTCGACGAAGCTATCCCCCAGAACTGCAATCCTGTAGACGTCCTGGGGTTTCTGAATCGCCCAGTCTTCGCCTCTAAAGCCATAGCGGTTTATCCTCCCCTCATTCGGTTTTCCGTTTTCCCCTTTCACCCAAAACCTGCTGCCAGCCACGTATCTATATCCGAGCAAGGGATCGGGCTCTGACCACGAGCAGGCAGTACCCCATAGGTGAGTAAAGCGCACGACCAGCTCCAGTCCTATGAGAAACGTAGCAACTATGATCACAGCAAAAAAGAAATGCAGGTACCGTCTCTTCATGATATTGGGCTGAACTAAGGGGCTACAGTCGCTCCCATGATCTCTCTGGATCCTCAAGGTAGACAATGCGATCAGGCGTGACCTTTACCCTTTGGTCCATAGATAAACCAGGTCTCATGCCGCACTGCTTTGGGTGCTGCGCAGAGATTACCTTGGTGTGCAGAAAGACACCCTCGAGTCTATTTGCGCTTAGGCGATATCTTCCTCGAGCATTGCTGCCGTCTGTATCCCACCATATAAAGGAGCCATCCTGTTCCAGGGTGAGCCATTCATCGATCTCGCAATTGCCGACCCTGTGCCATATGCCAAGGATCTCCTGCTTGGGAATCGGCACGGCGTGGATGATAAGGTAACCGATGCAGGCGGCAATCCACAAGCCATGATACGGCACAAGCTCAGAGCGAAAGATGCTCTCAGCGACAGAGTCCACCTTTTTCTCCTTGGCCAGAATTGTCACCAGCAGCCCCTGAAAGCCTGAGACGAGGTTCATGCATATGTCGAGATCATCGTATCTTCTGTTGGGAAGAAACCCCTGATATACTTCATCGGCACATCCCACGATGAATACAACCGAAAGAGTCTTCCAAAAGAGGTTGCTGCGTGAGCGCTTACTAAAGGCCATATATACAAGATAGCTCAGGAAGCCGTATTCGATAAAGTGGATCTTCTCGATGGAGATATCACCCATATGCGGTAGGGTAATCCCATAACTTATCGCAATCAATGCAGCCCAGAACCAAAACGATCGGGGATACTGTTTTGCCTTTCTAAGGACGAGCACAAAAAGGATCGCAGCTGAAAAAATAAGAGATACAAAGGCAGCGGTTCCCACAGGAACACTTCCAATGGACCTATAAGCCCTTGTAGTCAAGGATCCAACGAGAGGTCCTGCGAAAAAAATGGCGACTACGTATAGGCACACCCACTTCCAGTGCGCGATCCAGTTCGAAGATGAACATCTCATGTGTGTCGTTGGCATGAAGAGACCTGATGTGCCTGTATCAGGAGAACGTTACTTCTCTACAAAACAATCCTGTTCTTGACGTGGATTGCGAGTAACAGAATATCACATGGATGAAACAACTCACGTACATCTTCGTTATTGTTCGTTCTGACATGAATGCAGTCCCTGCGGTTACCCGAAACCCATGAAGATTCACTACTACGTGACGTCAACACAGTCCTAAGCTTGGGTGCTGGTGTTCGACTGAGCATACCGTTTTATCCAACCAAACACTACTTGTTTCTCCTCCGGGCTAAGATAGAATAGAAGTGTTAATGCAACAGCGGCGCAGCTTAATAAAAACGAGCCCAGAAGGCCGCTGGCAAAAGAGAACATGGTGCGGAAGATAAAAAGCGGTGTCCACGCGAGTATGGCTAACAAGAGCGCATGACAGCATCTTCTTTCGATAAAAGGAAAGTTGCAGACGCGATAGGTACCCCACGAGAGCACAACAACGACCAGAAGATATGAAAGCGCTGTGCTGATCGACGCACCCCAGAGGCCGTAGCCTGGGATGAGCGCAATATTCAATATGAGTTTCAAGAGGCCTCCGCAGAGGTTCGCACACAGGATCCACCGTGGGTTCTCATTTGCGTAAAGAGGTGCTGTGATGATGGTGATCAAGACCTGCATGATGAATGCGAATGCGATGAGCGAGATATAAGGATAGATGTGTTGATACTCAGGCTTGCGCGCAAATATGTACACAATGAGTCGGCTGTTTGCTTCGAACAAAAGCAGGATGGTAAAGAGTACAGGAATGCTCAAAGAGACGAGCATGCGAAAGTAGCGAAGATACTTGTCCCGTGCCTCCTGCCATAACTTTACCGAGACCGGATACCAGAAGAAGTTAAGCGCCATTGACGTGGCCAGTACGATGCGGCAGATGGAGTAGACAACTGCATACTGACCAACCGCCTCTGTACCTTGGTAAAAGGCGAGGAAATAGGAGTCAAGCGACTGCATTATCCACGAAAAGATGAATACGGGCAGCAGGGGGAGCGACATGGAAAGGAATCGTTTGAAGTAGTGCAAATCGACACGCAGATAGTATCGGATCTCACGGAAGAAGAGCCGTAGGAGCCACGCTGCGACCGCTCCTGCTGCAACAAGGCTTCCTACGACAAGACCTTTGTAGCTCCAGCCCCACCAGACAAGCAGGATGCCCAGCGCAATACCGCCGAGTTCATTCCATGCAGAATAGTAGATCATACGATCTGTCTTTTGGTAGATCACCAGGATGTAGGAGGTTACCTTGAAGAGATGGAGCGAAAGGTACATCAGCATACAGTAGAGGAAATACGGCCTGAGCGATGCGAGCGCTGGAAACATCTGGATACACACGTAGCTAAGAATGAAGCCTCCAAGGCTGCTCAGTAAGGTTGCATTCAGCACGGTGGAGTACATGTGGGACAGACGGCCCTTGTCCTTTTCTCTTACAAAGTAGAGCACCGGACCATCGGTAAGATTCAAGGTGAGAAGCGGCACAAAGAAACTTGCCGTATTGAGAATGAGATTAAAGACCCCTAGCTCCTCAGGCATCATAAGGTAAGTGATCAGGGGGAGCGTTATTATCCCTTTGAGCCTCAAAAAGAGCTGGAGGAGTATGCTGTGGACCGCACTGCGCTTTATGGTTCGTGAGTCTGCCTGGAACTCGAATATCGGCTCAGAGGCTATCTCCTCTGCTTGTCCGATGTTTCTTACCACCTAGTAGCACCCTCGGTCGTGGACATGAGCTCTTCGTGGTGGGGGCGTCACCTCGTCCTCGGAAGGCTGTGTTGCATCAGGCCCACCGAATCGTGCCACACATTCCATACACACCAATGAGAATACCACAAGGAGGATCCCCACAGGGACAGGGAAGGGATCCTGGATCAGGATTACTGAAAGCTGGGCAAGAAGGTAGCATGCAAACCCCTTCATGAACGACCGGGCATGAGGCGAAAGCGGCCTCCGATAAAGCTCGAGAACCCGCACTATGGCATTTCGAAGGATCCAGATGTAAAAGAAAGGCCCGAAGATACCAAAGTGTATGAGGAAGCAAAGAATCCCCACATCCCAGACGCCTCCAGCAGTAATGCCCATGCCAAGGGGAAGATGTTTCAATGCCTGGGGAAGATAGAATTGGACCAGTTCGAGTCTTGTACCAAAGGTACCTCTTGAATATTTTACGTCCTGTAGGATCCCTGTAAAACGTTCCCAGATTGCTGCCAAGATATTCTCGCTGCCAGGAGCCAGGATGCCCAGGAAGGCGAAGACAACGATGGTTGACCCGAAGGTTATGCCGAGAAGCTTGACATAGCGTTTTCGTTTGTCGACCTCTAGGACTATGCCTGCTATCATGCCTATTGCCATCATAAGGAACAAGGTTCTGCCGTACGTGAGGAATATTGAGATCCCCGATATGATCATCAAGAAGGCGAGGAGTGCTTGATGTGCGGTTTTTGTGGCTCTCACGAGGGAAAAGAGTGCAACAAAAAAAAGCAGTACTGGGAAATTGCCCGTCCTCATGAGAAACCTGACAACGTCTTTGCCACCAACTGTGATGACCATAAGTGTCTTTATGTCTATGTACGTATGACGAATTATGAGCCCGCGCAGCATATTCACCAGTTCTTCCTGGCTGGGTCCAAAGAGATACTGTCCTATTTGAATGAAGCAGCCAAGGACCACTACAACCGTAGTGGCCTTGAGCAATCGGTAAAAAGCCGCTCGATTGTGAAGCGAATAGACAAGGACAAAGTATAAGAGGTAATACATATAGGGCCGAGCGCCTCTTATCACTTCACGGTATGGGATGTGCTTGATAAGAATGCTGTTGCCAATGGCGATACCTAGGACGATAAAAAAATAGATGAGTGGATTGTGGAACACGGTATGGGTTCGAACGATCTTGCCAGAAAGTACCCAATATTGAACTTGTAGGAAAGGGTAAATAATGAGGAGGTCGAGTATCGAGATCGAGCCAAAGGAAAAGCGTATGACAGGCCAGTACTCATAGGCCATAAGCCCAAGCACCTCGGTGGATGCTACAAGAAAGATAGGGAAGGACATTTCAGGCCATTTGCTGACAATGGCTATATACACTGCTACAAGGGTCAATGTCCCCACAAAGAGGCCAATGTTGCCTATGCCCTTCATAACCACGTATGATGCAACATACGAAAGCCCTATAGCCGTGATAAGTACAGCGAGGTGGTGGCCTTTTGTTGATGGGAGATAGTAAGCGGTTTCTGTCTTGCGCATGGCCTTCTTACGAACGATGTACATCAAAAGGACTGGTATGTAGCTTCAAAGAGGTCAGCAGGTGGTATTCCCTCTAAGATGCTTCTTTCTATCATAGCCTACTCTGTCGATACACTCCAGCGCTACAACCATCATGATTACTCATGAAGTGCCAGGGGGCCAAGCAACTGGTTTTTGTATAAGCACAAACGCAAACTGAACGGCTGAAGAGAGTATCATAAGAATCATTTGTACATGCCACCGTACCACACGTATACTTCTCTCTGATTGCCCAACAGACAGGAGCTGCTCCTATCATCTGTATCGGCCGGATCGGCGTAAAACGCAAGAAAAATCTCACGACCCATACGGTCCATACACCAGTGGCATCAGCTGGTTCGTGATACACATAAAGGAGTGACATAAGGTGAAGAGAACACTACTGCTGTTCGTAATGACAGTGACGCTTGCACTCGGGTCTTGTGTAGACCGAAAGGTATTCGGAGCAAGGCCTGAGCACCTTTGTTTTTATGCTTCTTTTGAGAACGTACTGGAGGCAGTGTATGCACAGGGTCGTCCTGGTCCGATCGATGCAAGAGGGTATCGGTTTGTTCCTGGTGTGAGCGGCAGTGCTGTGTTGGTGACGCCTGAAGGCTGGATTCGGTATGCGGCGCCCGGGAATATCGAAAAATCGCAAGGTACGCTACTTCTGTGGTTCAAACCGTATTGGGATATAAAGGCTCAAGAACTTCACACCATAGTACGGGAAGATGGAGATCCTGCTAGTGGTGACAATGCGTGCACGCTGATGACGTATCCAGGCTGGATTCAATTTTTGTTGGGAGATAAGGCAAACCATTTTCGTAAGGGTCGTGTGTTCTGGGAACCGCTGGAGTGGCACCATGTGGCTGTGACATGGGACCACGCAAGAGGGACGAGGTTCTATGTAGACGGATTGCCGCAGAGTTACAACATCAGCGATGGAATTCATATCGAAGAGCCTTTTTCTTGGGTCGCAGAGGGCCACAAAGAGATTATATTGGGTGAGGCGATGGCGCCTGAAACGGTTGGGCCGGATAACCAGGGCATTGCATATGATGAGGTGAAGCTGTTTTCAAGGATACTGACAGACCAAGAAGTTCTTGAAGAGTACTGTGGTTCGGTAGTGTGTCCCTATGGGTATATCCCGTGGAACGTCATCTGTCCGAACAAGCGTGCAACACTCAAACTAAGGCTTGTTAATCGCTGTTCTGGATCGAAGCTCATTGGTCGACTCTTTTGCGAGATCGTACGCACTGACCATGTGAGCGAGGGCCAATATGAAGCAGGACCTGTGGAACTTGCCGCGGCCAGCTCAAAGGAGGTTTCACTCGAACATCCTCCACTGGCGCCTGGAGAATATTTGCTCATAACAAAGTGGAACCGAGATGATCGATGCTTGCAGCATATCCCGCTTTTCGTATATGAGCCTTACAAAGAGAAAACGTCACGCAGTCTCCACGCAGAAGGGCAGACGCTAACTACGATCTTGTGTGCACGCGATCTTAGATCCGAGCTATTTTGCAGCGATAAAGGAACAAGGATTGTCGAAGCGGCCTTTGGGCCATACCTTGAGGGAGGAGAAAAAGAATTTAGCCGCTTTGCATTTCGTTTCCGTGTTAAGAACCCCCATGTGCCTCATAGAGTTGTGGTGGCCTACCCGGATGATAAGGAGCGGATCTTCGACATGGTGATAAACGGTCCAGACTCTCCTCAGAACTATGACGTAGGTACAGGGGTGTTCATCGGTAACGAATATCCTTTGACCAATACGTTGCAGTTCCACACCATTATGTTCTGGCCACGGCAGAGGGATAACGCCATCACGTTTATGAGTTGGGAACGAGGGAAACCTGCTGCTGCAGCAGAGATCAAGGTCGAGGAGCTCGCAGATGGCCTTGAACCTCTTGGTCTTGATCTACCTCCTCCAGGAACGCCACAACGTCTCGTGGGCCTCTATTGGGAGGATAGCCGCCTTCCCGAATGCCTTGGCTGGGATGGCAAAACTCCCATAGGGTTTGATCAGGGTATACGAAATCTCATGGAATATATGCAGCACATGGGCATGAATGCACTCATGTATCCCACGGTCACCTACGGCGGCCCGTACTATAATTCTGAACGTGAGGGATTTCGAGGAAGCAACCGGTACGGATCTCATCCACTGAATTTTGTGGAGATCCTCCTTAGCCGGTGTGCTGAGGCAGGCGTTTCCTTTTACGCGATATTCAATGTCGGCGCAACGGTCAATCTTGTTGACAAAGTCGTTGATGCCCAGGCCAGCACTCCGCCTGAAGCAATGAGTTTCAGGACGATAACAAAAGACAACAAGGCTACGAAGCGATGGGGCGAAGCGCTCAGGTCCCTGTTCAATCCTCTCCACCCTGTAGTTCAAGAAGAGATCAAGGGGCTTGTTCGTGAGCATATTGATCGGTTTGGCAGGGCAGACGCGTTCAGGGGGATCGCCTTCCATTTAGTGAGCGAGAACCTCACTTGGCTCGGTTCCCTGGACCAAATCTACGATGACTATACGATCGCTGAATTTGAAAAGGACACAGGTGTTGTGATTCCTATAGCCCAGAACGACGCAAAGAGGTTCTCAAAGCGATATCAGTGGCTCATGAGGAATGCAAAGTCCCAATGGGTTCAATGGCGCTGTCGGCGGGTGGCCGACTTTTATGCAGAGGTTGCTCGAATGATGCAGACAAGCAGGCAAGACCGGGAGCTTGTTCTTTCTGTGTTTATGCCCTGTGGAAGGGGTGTGGACCACGCACGGTGGTCCATCGGGCATCAATCAGTGGAGGATATGCTACTTGAGGCAGGTTTCGATATTGGAATGCTCAGGGAGATCCCTGGGATTCGAATCCAGAGGTTTTTTCATCCTGCTGACTATAGGCTAATGAAACTCGATAGAGTGAATAGAGACAGACCAGTGCTTGAAGCTGTACACGCACGGGATATGTTTTTCGATCCAAAGGCTCTGTCGGTTTTTCTTGACGGAAATAATATAGCGACCAATGTATTCCATGTGTATTTCGAACACGATGCGAGTAGGGACCCACTTCCAGGGTTTTGGTGGGAACCCCTTCGAGGCAACGTATCGACCATTGCTGCTGGCCACATGTACTTTATGGAGTATCCTGCCCATGCAGTGGCTACCTTTGATCCCTGGCTGTTCACGTTCTGCTGTTTTCAAATACCCACTATCGGCCATGAGGAACGGCTGAGGCCTTTTATAAAAGCGTTGAGGGCACTGCCGGCAGTGCAGTTCCAGCAAGTCAAAGGAATGGAAGATCCAGTGGTCATGCGTCTTGCTGCTTGTGGAGCTGACCTGTACCTGTATGTTGTCAACCGAGAGAGCTATCCAGTGGAGGTCAGATGGTTGGTACAAGCTAAGAACAAAGCCCCTGTATCGATGACTGATCTTGTTGCCGGTGCTCGGATGAGGCTCGGGGGCCAAGGGCAGTTGAGGAGCGTTGATTTTCAATTAGGACCCTATGAACTCAGGCCGTTTCGTGTGAGGCCCCTATCAGTTGAGATCCTCAGACCTCGGTGTGTAGTCCCGCCTGAGGTGGATAAAGATCTTCGTCAGCGGTTTGAATCGCTCAAAGCAAAGGCACGCCACTCGTGGCCTCGCGGTGGACAGGGGAAGGAATTGACCGAGACGCTCGCTCTGCTGGAAGAGGCCTTTGAAGAAGATCCGCTGCCATATTCCAGAATAAAGCATCTCCTTGAGTCGTATGCTGCACGCAAGCTCACAAGCGAACCATGAGCAGAGATTCCAGTAGGGCGTTGTACTTTTTCATCGTGAACATGCAACCATAAGCATGGCTGGCGAAACGTGCTGGTCTTTGAGAACAGGAATGTTAACTGCTATCCGCATGCCCTTGTCCTTTTGATCACACACATTGTCTTGTCCACTACTACCCTAGGTAGGCAAGCGAGGGCAACTGGGATACAAAGGCTCGGATAATTGCAGTCTGTGATCTGTGTGGGGGACGCCCCTCTGCCTTTTGAGAAAGGCCCTGCCAAGGGTTGAAACCAGAAGAAGCGACACACACTAGTTCACGTAGCCGAGTGCTTTGAGACGTTTTCGGGTAAGATCGTCAACTGGCACCTGTTTCTTTCTATGGGCCTTAGCCTGTTCTGGGACAAAGGTCATTGCCTTGAGATCGCGCGCCAGGTCCTGAACAAGGGCGGATCGTTGATGGGTGATATCAGTTGTCTCTTTGGGATCGTGTTCGAGGTCAAAAAGATAGGCTTCGGTGCGGCCTCTCTGAGATCGTTCTATGTATTTGAAGGGGTATCTAATGATGCAATCAAGAGCGAACATTGGGGTTTGGGTTTGCGATACCGCAGGCCGGTGATCGGTCTCTTGGCCGCGCAATAAGGGTAAGAGGGACTTCCCCTCCATATCCACAGGTACCTTTATGCCTAAGGTGTCTAAGATCGTAGGAGCAATATCGATGCTTCTTACTTGTTGGGGCACTCGTGTGCCTTTCCATCTACCGTCAGGGAAGCGGATGATCAAGGGCACGTGGATCAGTTCTTCAAAGAGCGTTCTTGTGTGTCGCCACCCACCGTGATCGAGAAATTCCTCACCATGGTCTGCAACAAGGATCACAAGGGTCCTCTCAAGGATCCCATGTGCGTGGAACATGCCGATAAGATCCTCGAGGGCCTCATCTAGGAAGCGGATTTCCGAGTCAAATCGGCGTTGCAATGTCGCAAGGTTCCATTGGGCCTGCGTGTTTATTTGAAAGAATCGATACGGGTGCTCGAGGTACGGATCGTGTGGATCATTGTAATGGATGTGGAGAAGAAAAGGCTCTGTACGTGACTGTTCCAGCCAGGTGGCAACACACCGATTCATACTCTTGCCGTCCACATAGGAGTCGTGGCCGATGATCTCGGGTACAATGAGGAATCGTATCTTCGAGACCAGCACAGGAGAAAGCAGATGCCAATGTAAGAAAGAACTGAGAAACAGTGGGGGAAAGGACCCTGACTGAGCATGTGAGGCATAGCCTGATCGACATTGTGCCTGAAAGCCGTATGCTGGATCTTCTGCCAGAGGGTTGGTACAGAACGAAATGGTAACGTATCCGGCATCATGTAGCACTTTAGGCAAGGTGGAAAGATCGGGGGGTATGGTGCTGAAAAGTGAAGTAGCTCCGTGGCGACTTGGGTGGAGTGAAGTGAAAATCGATGCCATTGATGCCTTTGTCCAAGCGGACTGGCTGCAGTTCCTTAGAAACAATGTGCTTTGACTGGCAAATCGGTCGATGAATGGCGATACATCTCGTTCACGGTACCCATAACAATTCAAGTGATCTGCCCGAAGACATTCAATGGTGACGAGCAAGACATTATAAGGAGTAGTTGCTAAAGGGCGCTGCGGTTGGGCTGCCGCTGGTGCAGAAGCTGTGTGCCCTTCCACGTTGTGTTCGATGCGGCAGGCCACGTGGGCGGACTGATGCTTCGGCAAAAAGAATGACAACACGATAACCACAATGGGGAACACTGCAATCCCTATTCGGACACGCGAAGGTGTGATGTTGGTCGGTACGAGTGAAGAAAGGTGTGTCCGGACCTTTTGTACAACGAGATACATTAGTGCGGTGCCACCGAAGCCGAAGATTGTGATCAGAACTACATTCACGACTATCGAAAGTGGGTGAAAGAGCTTGATGAACGGAAGGAAAAAAATGTTGACAACAAGACCGCTCGCAAGGCACATCACGACGGACAGTCCTGCAGCAAAAAAAAGGGAAGAATGGTCCAGATCCTTGCGTCTGAGAAAGGAGATATGACGAGCGACCCACCACATACATGAAACGATAAGTCCCAGCATCCCGCCCAATATCGAATATGAAATGATTCCCGACAGGGCAAGATATAGCGCATGCTGTAATGAATAAGGCTCAGGTGGAGAGAAGAAAAGAATTCGTGCCACCTCGTACATGCCGATGTAGAATCCAATAGTGAGCCAAAAACGTACACTTGCCGTTCCTGAAGTGGGTGTTCTCGTATGCATGGGGATGTCCTGAAAGAGCAGGTAATAGATAGTGGTACGTATGCCTTTAGGAATTGAAAGGGCACAGGTCGTAAAGATATGAAAGCGTTCTGTGCCTGCTACCTATGCTATTGGTTTGTGAATAGTATACGGGTAGTACTTTGTCAAGACAGGCTGCGTCTCTATTCAACTGAGGAACAGCCGCCCCATGAATCGAGGTGGTATGTTTCACCATGAGGAGGCCCAGATCCGTACGGCAAGATACGAGGGCTGTTTATTTTGCCGTGAATTTACGATATGTTTTTTTGAGGATACAACGGCAATGACCATTTTACGAGACTGGAGGGTTACTAAGGCGTGAGTGATGCTGTGTGGAATCACATTGATAAAGAAGCATACTTAAAAGATGCTGCAGGACAAAGAAAAACTGTCTCGATCATCATTCCTACCAAAAATGAGGAAGCAACAATAGGCGAGGTCATCGATACAGTGAAGCCCTATTGCGACGAGATCATCGTGGTGGACGGGCATTCAAGCGATAGAACGCGCGAGATTTGCCTTGAGCGCAACGTAGTATGTGTGCTTGATAACAAGAGAGGAAAGGGTGATGGGATACGAACCGGTATCCGGCATGCCTCCTGCGACATCATCGTGTTCATGGATGCTGATGGGTCTCACGATCCAGCAGACATCCCTGAACTTGTCAAGCCGATCGTGAAAGGAGAGGCGGATCTCGTAGTAGGATGTAGAATGACCGGTGGCAGTGACGAGCTTCACGGAGATCTCGGAAAGCTTGTACGCTATATGGGTTCCATGGTTATCACGCTTATCATAAACTACCGGTGGGGTGTCCGGCTGACTGATGTGCAAAACGGCTTCAGAGCTATACGAAGGGACGTTGCGGCCACTGTGGGTCTTATAGAGGATGATTTCACCATTGAGGAAGAGATGGTAATGAAATGTTTGAGAAAAGGTTTTAAGGTGGCCAATGTTCCAGCACATGAGTATCCCCGCAAGGTCGGTGTATCGAGGATTGAGGTGAAGAAGGTGTGGTTTGATTTCGGGTGGGTAGTCATTAAGAACGTACTCGGACTTTCGAGCCTCGACCAGAAAGGGTAAACATAAGATAGGATCAGACCGTTACCGACCGAACGACGCCTATCTGCTTCAGATATTTCATGGCCTCATCAAAATATTCCTTTGGCCGTTGTTGCGTGCGAATCCAGGCGACATATGTTTCAAGACCTTGCTCGAGCGTGTACTTCGGCACAAACCCAATACTGCGAAGTTTTGTGTTGTCGGTGACGAGGTGGCGAAGGTCCAATGGCCTGAATTCGCCAGGTGTCGTGGGCTCAATGTCAGGCCTATCGTAGAGCCGTGCCAGTGTTCGTGCAAAGGCCTGCACCGAGGTGGCAGTCCCTGTACCGACATTGAATACCTGGTAGTTTGCCTGATCGCTTTCCATGACAAATACATTGGCCTCTGCGACATCACGTACAAAGGTAAAGTCCCTTGTCTGGTAGCCGTCTTCGTACAAGAGTGGCGGCAAGCCATTGAGGATCCTCATTGAGAATATCGAACAGATGCCTGTGTACGGATTGAAGAGCGACTGACGGGGACCGTAGGTGAGGGCATAACGCAGCGCAACGGTTGGAATGCCGAATTCTTTGCCAAGGGCCAGGGCCATCCTTTCCTGGGAATACTTGGTAATGGAGTAGACTCCTGTGACGTCAGGGCACACGTGTTCGGCAATGGGCATTGGAGTGGCTTCAGCGTCACAGTGTTGGCAGCGGACCTCCCAAAGCCCCTGCTCGAGCTGTGCGATAGGGCGAAGTGGTGGGTGGAACGTACCGTGAGTGGGGCACGAATACATTCCTTCGCCATAGACAGCCTGGGAAGAGGCAACGACTATTTTTGAAATAGTGAACGATTCTGTTCGTATCGCTTCGAACATGCGGGCAGTTCCCGACGTATTGACCTCGGTCATCTTGGAGATTTCAGGGGCAAATCCACCGTAGGCCGCCTGATGGAAGACGGCATCAACACCTTTGAGACTACGCTTCCAGTCATCGAGATTTCTCACATCACCCAGGATGAACTCGACGTCTTCTGGGATCCATGGCGGCTTCCCCTTTGGGTGGGTAATAGGTTCCAGATTGTCCAGCACCTTGACCCTGTGGCCCTTCTCAAGCAATACGTCGACAATATGAGAACCGATCAGACCTGCCCCACCTGTGACCAATATCGTAGTGCCCAACGTGATGCTCCTTGTATGAGAATGCTGTAGCGCGGTTTTGTTTGCATCCTATTGGATATAACCAAGTGACTTGAGGCCTCGTCGTAGATCCTCTGGCATGGAGCCCTTTTCCTTGCTTCTTTGGATTGGTGTGAGCGATGTGAACCAGTCAGTGATGCGACCTTCAAGAAGGGTTCTACGCGCTATATCGATCTCTGAAAGGTTATGAAGTTCCTTTGGATCGTGGAATAGATCAAAAAGCAGGGGTGGTTGCTGAGTGGATTTGATGAGCTTGAACCGTTCCTCCTGAAAGGAGACGAGGTATCCGTCTTCCCGATACTGAGGAAAAGGATACAATTCTGCATGGTGGGTTCCCCCTGCCTCTGTAAAAACTCTGCCAGACACCCGGATGGGTTGAGGTATGGCCAGGGTCGACAAGATTTCGGGCATAAGGTCGACCAATTCCAGGTGTGCCTCGGATGGCCCTTGACGTACCTTCCAGTCGTGAGGGTATTTAAAGATCAAAGGGACCTGCAAAAGCTCTTCATAGAGCCCTCGTTCGTGTCCAAAGTAATCGTGTTCTCCCAGCATCTCTCCATGATCCGAAAGAAATATAATCCAGGAGGGATCGTAAAGAGCGTTTCTCTTGAGCTCTGCAAGAAACAAGCCGAACTGAAGATCGAACCATGCTACTTCGTTGTCATACCAGGCCTTTACCATGTCCTTGCGCTGGAGCAGTTGTTGATGAAACTGCTCCTGGCCTTTCAGATCGGCTCGTGGAGGCACAGTGAGTGTATAGGGGATCACTTTGTTGACTGGGGATGGAATGTATTCCATACCGTGAGGTTCCATGAAATTGATGAACAAAAAGAACGGCCTGCTCCGGTCTTTTTGGATCCATCTGAGGATAATAGGCATGAGCTGAGGCACTGTTTCTATCTGATTGGTTCCGAGCAGCCGGTATGGTTCGTGTCCACAAGTAAAAAATATATTGCCCCACACTGAGATGGGCGGAAAAAGGGTCCGGCAGTAGTAGAATTCGAATCCTTGTTGCATGTTGTAGTAAGGACTCAAGGCACTGTAGTTAGCCACGACAGCGCCTGTTCTGTATCCCTGTTCATACAGTACTTCAGCAAGCGTGACGGCGTGTTGGTCGAGTGGATAGCCAATGTGGTCGCCTCCTAAGGAATTGTTTGCGTGGTGCTCTGAGGAATACAGGCCAGTGAATATTGAAGCATGGGAGGGTGTGGTCCAGGGTGCTACTGTAGTGACGTTGTTGAATAGCACGCCATCATGTGCCAGCGAGTCGATCGCAGGGGTTGTAACGTGCGCCGTGCAGTATGCAGAGACCCGATCCTTTCTGAGGGTATCAGCGACGATAAGGATGATGTCTGGTCTCCCGGCTTTGGCTTCAATCATGCTCAGTCTCGTGGGGAGCGAGTACCTGTAATGGGCGAGGGCTCGCTGGGTGTGCAGGTGGGGGCCGAAGGTTGCAATAGCGACGAACAACACAACACACGAGGCTACTGAAGCGGCATCCCTGATCCAGCCTTCTTCTGTGATGCGATACACCAGAGTTACTACTCCTGTGCCGACGATCATGGACACTCCGCACAACAGCACATGCACAATGGCCAGGGCAACGGACGGTGTCACACCGACGTAGACAACATGTTCGACAACTCCGAACAGCAGAAGAAAGATGCATGAAACAAGGAAAAGGTGGCTTCTTACCGAAAACGTGATACGGCCTGAGGCGAAGAGCCATGCTATCACGAGTGCAACCCCAACGCATATGGTAAGGGCAAAAGCGGCCATAGCCATGGAGGGAACAGATAGAACGCCACCTTCGAGCACGATGCTCTCTTTGATGAGTATGAGAAACAGAGAACAAAAGGCTACGGTCATGACCGTAGACATCCATGGCGGTAGGTTCACTCGTCGCCCCACAACCCATAGGCTCAGTCCAATGATACAGCCCAGAAGCCCGTAACACGCTATGGGGATAAGATGACGAATCAGCGCAAAGTCGATGGAGGTGGCCAGCACCATGCCCTCGATGATACCGATGCATACCATGCCGATCGTGACCATAAAGATCGGGGATGGCGAGGTGAGATTCGCAGTGGTAGTTTTCATCGGTTTGTGTGAAGTGATGGTCTCCCGACTGAGCATATCGGAGTCGTCTCGCTTTTAAAAACGTACACTAGTACTATCATGGCACATGTTGACATGCATTGGATAGTCTCGATCGCACCGCCACTATCGAATAAGAGGCAAATAGTACGAGAAATGGATCAATAACAGGGATGCGGTAGCGTAGGTCCGCAAAGTACACACAAAAGAACAAGGTGAACAACAGGAAGGTAGTCGTGATGAGCATGCCTAGAACAACATTTCTCGGCAGAAACAGAATGAGTCCCAGTAGCCCAAGCGGAGGGACAAGAGCATATCCGAGAATGGTAAGGGGTTGATATGTCTTGTGAGGCCACATCCTCCAGAAGGTAGCTATTTTGGTAGCAAAAAGTCTTAGGGCGGTTTTCGGATGTTGACGTATATATTCAAATGCCTTTCCATAGTAATAAGCTGAATCAGAATTCTCGGCAGTAAGGTTCAACTGTTCTTTCCATTGGTCGCCGTAACGTTCTCTGATGTCAACGCCCTCGAAATAGTAGTACTCTGCAAAGCGGCTATTGCCGTAGTAAAAGGTTATCCCGTCTCTGGAGTCTCCCATGCGAAGACCGTACCCAAGTGCTGCATTTCTGATTATCCATGGAGACAGGATAACGAGTGGGACCGCCAGTAGCCCAGTCAAGAGATGAAGACTCGCTCGGCCTGACGTTCGGAAGACGTAGAGCAAAAATATAGTCAGGACAGGCAGCAAGGGTAGAGGTGCTGGTTTGACAGCCGCTGCGGCTCCGAGGAAAAGTCCTGTCAGATACACGTGTCGTACTTGTCCTTCTCTGAGGAGCACAACAAGAAAATAGAATGCGCCAAGGTAGAGCAGCATAAAGAAACTTTCTGCATACAATGTTACATCCTGTCGGATAAAAAAGGGATACATCGATGCAATTGCCCCTCCAAGCAAAGCTGTTGTCCTGTCAAAGACCCGACGTCCTATCACATAGATAAGACAGCAACTGAGCGCACCGCAAAGGATTTGAAATATGCGCACAGCAGTCAAGGAATCACCCGTAACTTTCAGGAGTGCTGCCAGTACCAATGGAAAGCCAATGGGTTTTGCAGGAAGACCAAGTGCCTGTCCGAGGCCTTTGGCGAGGATGTCCCTTGCAATACACAGAAAGCAGTCTCCCCATGTGATCCCCAATTGGTATGTGTCGGGATAGAGGTGGTGGACCGCCAGGAGGGCCGCGACGCGAATTACTCCTGCTAAGATCAGGATGCCGATCAGGTCGGCCGTTAGCTTCTGTTGATCTTGCCCCATAATGTAAAAAGATCCCAAAAGGTTTTGGCAATCGCAAAGGGGGTCGCTCCCTTTGCCTTTCCTGCTACTCGTGGGTAGTGGGGGACCTCGACTTCTATTATCGTGGCACCGGCCATTGTTGCCTTAATGAGCATCTCGGCATCTATCATTGGTCCCCGTGACTCGATGGTCATCTTCTGCAGTAGAGGGACGGGAAAGATCTTTACCCAATTCACATCTCGTACGTGGAGCCCGAACAGTGCCCTCATAAGGGACCTGTAGGTTGCAGAGGCGATCCTCCGTGCAAGCGGATCGTTTCGTCGCGCCCTGCACGTAGCGATAACAGTGTCAGGACCAAGGTGTGGTACACATCGTTCGAGGTCCTCAGCTCGGAATTGTCGGTCAGACGGAAAGAGTACTGCAAAATCGCCTTTGGCATTTGAGTAGCCTGAGAGCAATGCTTCGCCCCACCCCTTGTTGGTCTCGTGGGTGATGACCTCAACCCTATCTTTGTACTTCGAGCGCCATTCGTCGATAATGGCTCCGGTCCGGTCAGTACTACCGTCGTTTACGACGAGCACATGAAATGGGTGGCCGAGTGTGGTGAAAAACGAGAAGATATCCTCCAATACGTAGTGGATGTTGTCTTCTTCATTGTACGCAGGCATCACGATACACCAGTGCGGACACGGCTCCATTGCGGATTGATTACCTCCTTGTGCGTGCTGATGTCTCAGTGTGGAGTGTCTGCAGCTCCTTGATAATGGTACGAGCCACGCGCTCTATATCTGTTTCTCCAAGCTCCGGATACAGCGGCAATGAGAGTATCCTTTTCGCACATTGCTCAGCAACAGGGAAGTCTCCTCGTTTGTACCCCAGGTGTTTATATCCGGGCTGGAGATGAACTGGGACCGGATAGTGTATAGCAGTGGATATCCCATGGGCAGCCAACCGCTGCTTGAGATCGTCTCTGAACGCGGTCTGGATAACGTAGAGATGGTACACGTGGTCCCTTTGCTCTCCAATGACAGGTCGTTGGATGAAGGGCGAAGTGAGCAGGCGATCGTAGAGGCAAGCCGCCTTTGCCCGCTGGGCATTCCACCTGTCGAGGTACTTGAGTTTTACCCCTAAAATGGCCCCCTGAAGTCCCTCCATCCTGTAGTTGAATCCTTTCATACAGTGATCGTGTTTTTTTCTTTGTCCGTGGTCTCTCAGGATGCGGGCTTTTTCTGCAATGCTCTTGGAATTCGTCACGATACACCCAGCCTCTCCGTAAGCACCGAGATTCTTTCCAGGATAAAAGCTGAAACAGGCAGCATCTCCCCAGGTGCCCACACGCTTATTCTTATAGCGTGCGCCATGTGCTTGGCACGCATCTTCGATAACCTTGAGGCCATGTCGTCTTGCAATGGTGCATATGGAGTCCATGGCAGCAGGTTGACCGTAAAGATGTACAGGGATAATTGCCTTGGTGGCAGGTGTTATTGCACGTTCCAGTTGCTCGGGGTTCAGGGTATAGGTTTCTGGTTCGATATCCACGAAGATTGGCCTAGCACCTGCCATTTCAATGGCCTCTACGGTTGCGACAAAGGTATGGGGTACGGTGATGACCTCACTACCTGGACCTATGCCGAGCGCAAGCAGCGCAAGGTGCAATGCCGAGGTGCCAGAATTGAGTGCAACGCAGTATGTTGCACCACAAAATGAGGCAAAGGAATCTTCAAACGCCTCTACGAATCTTCCAAGTATGAACGCGGATTCCCGCACGACCTGTGCTATTGCCTGATCGATTTCGTCCTTGATGGTAAGGTACTGGGCGTAAAGGTCAACGAGGGGGATCGTCCTGCGTGAATGGTGCGGTAGGGGCATTATAGTTTCTCTTTGACAAAAGGGGGCCACGTGTAGGGTTTATCGAAGAATCCAGCATGACAGCGCAGGTCGTCGATCTTCTTGATTACACGGGCTGGATTTCCAACGACGACGGTATTGTCCGGCACATCTTTCACGACAACCGATCCTGCCCCTACAAGACTACCTCTTCCGATAACGACGCCTGGCAGGATAACAGCACCAGCGCCGATGCGGGCGAATTCTTTGACTCGGACGCCGCCTTTACATTCCTTGTAGTGAGGGCAATTCCACGGGTGAGGATCGTCAGTGAACACCACATGGGGGCCAATAAAACAGTTGCTCTCGATTTCTACCATTTCGAGGAAGCAGCCTGTATGAATGCGCACGTTGTCGCCGATACGATTGCCGAATTCGAGCACAGCGTGGGTACCGACTGAGACATTGTTGCCAATAATATTATCCTCCCGAATGGAGGCACCTTGACCGGTCTGAAAATAGTCTCCTATCCTGCTTCCTGCGTAAATAGTAGTGAACGGTCTAATGATCGCATGGTCGCCGATACGCAACTCGAGTTCGCCCTCGTCACGGCCTCTGGGAGGCATGCCAAGCACTGCGGGAGCATAGCACACGAATTGTTTTCCTGTTGTCACATTAGGATACCGTGTCACAACGTTCCTCATAGAATTGTTTTCCCTCACAATGCACTGGTTCTGGGATACCTTTGTTTCGTAGTGAGCGTTCGGCAGCTTCTATGATCTCGACCACATTGAGCCCGCTCACTCCATTGGTTCTTGGAGGTATCCCCTTTTGAATGCATTCCACAAAGTGGCTACAGGCAAGCTTGAGCGGCTCGACGATATCGATTCGCGGCGAGAAGACATCGCCGAACCGATAGTGCAATTTGAATTCGCCGTAGTCGCTAAAGTACGGCTGCTTGGTAACGCCTTTGTCAAAGATCCGGATCGGTTCGTTGGCGTCCATGTCATCATAGACAATCATCTTTCTGTCGCCGACAAGGGTCATCCTTCGTATCTTGCATGGATCGAGCCAACTTATATGAAAGTGGGCCATGATATCCTTGCCGTAGTATGCGGTAAGAAATGCTACGTCCTCGAGATCTTTTTTGATATGTGCCATGCCCTGGGCACTCACCTTTACGGGTGTGGTATCCAGGAGAAAATTGACGATAGAGAGGTCATGCGGCGCCAGGTCCCAAAGGACTGTTATGTCTTCTTGGAAAAGGCCCAGATTCACCCTGATCGAGTTGATGTACAAAATGTTGCCGATCTCGCCGCGGTCAATAATTTCTTTGAGCCTGATGACAGGCGCTGAAAACTCGAATGTGTGATCCACCATGAGGATACAGTGCTTTTGGCGAGCCAACATGATAAGGTGCTTGGATTCCTCGGACCGTCTCGTCAATGGTTTTTCGACAAACACGTGTTTCCCTGCTTCGAGGGCGTCTCGGGCCAACGGGTAATGGGATGAGACAGGGGTCGCGATCGCAACAGCATCGAGCCCAGGGTCATCCAGGAGGCGCTGATAATCGATCGTTGCCTTGGCATGATGGAGGTGGAACTCCTTCATCACCTCATTGAGACGCACCTCGTTCTTGTCGCACACCCAGGTTAGCTCTACATCGTCAAGTCGGTCGAAGTTCCGAATGAGGTTTGGACCCCAATACCCACATCCGATGACGCCAATGCGAATGGCTGGCGAAGGCATGCTTCTCTCCCTTTACGTAGATGCACGTATGGGCCTCAAAGTGGAGGCGTTGTGAGGTACGAGCGCGTACTATTGTTTTTTCGGCACAAATCTCTCAGGACTCAAGTGCCCACCGTGCGGATGTAATTCCCCACAGGAGGGCGTCCTCCATAGCCGAGTACTCCCATGCCCCATACCTTCCTGCAATGAAGATATCCATACCTGCGAGCGTCGTTCGTAAGAGCGAGACATTCCGATCGCGGTACTTATCGTAAATGGTATAGGCATAGGGTACGTGAAGCGTAAGCTCTGTAATAATCTCTTTGCGGTTCTTCAATATCCCGCACCGCTGCAGGTCGTCGATAACACGGCGGCGAAGATCTTTGGATCGCGGGATTGTTCCACGATAGGCAATCTCAACCGAGATCGAACCGCATCCCTCAGGGACTAGCGATGGATGCACATTACCAGGGAACCCTACTCTGTAAAATACGAATCCAGGTTCCGGAAAGTAGATCCAATGGCGGCCTTCTCCCACTGGCCGTGAGGTCCCTAGGTTGATGTTGAGTACACTATTGCACGAGAGTAACTTTGCCGCGTTGAGGAGTGCTGCAGGTGGATGTGAGAGCAGCCGAACCAGATTCGGTAATGGCAGAGTCGAAATGAGCATCCGATACCGGAGGTCAGTGCCATCACCTAGGCGTATGATCTTGTGCTTAGGGTCGATCGCCTTAAGGTGTTGCGAACATACTATCCTTTGTGGGTCGATATTCGCTGCCAGTGCCTTTACGAGCGATTCGATGCCGCCGGATGCTGGGTAATAGAAATGGGCATTGTAGCCGAGGGTCTTGTTCGTATCGGAAAGGGCTCCTCCTACCACCTCCTCGAGCGAAGGTCGAGGGACATACGAGCGCATCCACGTGCAGGTAAGGTACCGAGGATGACGGGTCCAGAGTTTTGTGTTGTAGGGAATCATGAAGTACTTGCCGATGCCTTTACCGAGGGTACCCAGGATCCAATCTTCGAAATGTCGTGGCTTTCGTTTGTGTTTCGTGTAGTAGGCAGTGATGAACCCGAGCAGACATTCCTTTACGATGGTTGCAGGAAGCCCAAAGGTATTTGCCTGAAAGGGATACCGACAATAGTGACCCCTGAGGCATATCCACGCACTCCTCTGGTGCATCCGAATTCCAGTCGGGCCGAGTAACTTCTGCACGAGCATACGTGTGTCCTGCCTCGAGAAATGGAGCCAGTGGCCCGTATAATCAAAGCTGAAACCGTCGATGTGTTCCGTCTTGCACAGCCCACCAAGCCGGTCTTCCTTTTCAATGACAAGAAAATCGTTTCCTCTCAGGTGGTAAGCGGTGCTCAGGCCTGTCAGGCCCCCTCCAAGTATCACAATATCTGGCATACTACCGGTCCACTTGTCCTTTCTTGATCTCTTGCCTGTGTGTTCGTAGATCGTGTGCAAAGACTCGGGAGTTTTCGTGTGGATGCAAAAACGCCTCTGGACGATTGTCCCAGCAAAAGCAATTCGGACATACGGTGTGAATGCCGGAGCGAAGGACCTTCTGACGAAGGGCAATGATCGAGGGTTTGTTCCATACTGCGCAAGGATCTTCCTCGGGTATGCTGCCCAAAATATATCGTTCCATCGGGCAGCTCAAAACAAGACCGTCCCACGCAACAGTCAACGAATTGAACAGGGACCAGCAGGGGATCCTTTGTGGGGTGAGGTTTGGCGGTATAAATACGATACCATAACGAGCTGCGAGTCTACTCGCTCGAGTGAGCACGACACGAGCAGTTGAGAGATCGTACCAGGGACTCTCCGACCGCATCTGCTCGTCCTGAACGCTCAGGTTGGGCATCGTGATCTCGCTCACGCCCAAGTGTGCAGCCAATTCGATAAGGTCGTCTAGTTCCTTAAGCACTGAATTCATGGCGACAACATTGAAGGTGACGATAGGCTTTTTGATGCCTCGCTTCTGCTTTAGTGCACGAAGAACCTCCAGGTGTTCGACGATAGGTGCCATATCAACGCCACGAATCCGTCTATAGGTCTCGGCAGTAGCCCCGCCAAAGGAAACCGATATCTGGTCTGCGCCTGCATCTATGAGTCCTTGTGAAACTTCAGGGGTCAGGAGTATGCCATTCGTAAAAAAATACACCTCGGGACCACAGGATTTTATGTAGGCAAGCATGGAAACATATTCAGGATGAAGGAGCGGTTCGCCAAACCCACCGAACAGAACGCGTTCGGACCAGACGAGAAGCGGATACAGGCTCTTCAACGTTGTCCACGAAAGGAATCCTGTGACATGAGAGACTTCTTCTTTGCGGACTGCGTTTCGATTGCACATGATGCAGCGGGAGTTGCACATGAGCGTTGGTTCTATAGAGAGGTACACAGGACGTGAAAGCAGCCGTGTGCGGTGGGCACGGATCTCGAGTCGATTCAGGTACTTGTTGAGGAAGGAACGCGCATGTACGTACTTCATCTATGATTCCGCCGAACGTTTCCTGCCCATGAGGCCACGGAAAAAATCCGCAATACCATTGAGGATTGCTGCCGCGGCAGCAGGGTTTTTTTCCCTGATGAGTATTCGGGCCTCTGCCTTGGCGATATTGTAGCCGATCAGAGGAATGTTTTTGAACCATGCGTAGTTACACGAGTGCTTTTTTACGAGATAGAGCTTATTGCGGTATTCATAGTACGCATAGACAGGGCTTGTTCGGTGCGCTCCTCCAGTGGTGCTCATCACCTTGTGCCACAGATGGGCACGAGGTACCACAGCTAATGTGAAACCAGCTCTCCTGGATCTGATACAAAAGTCATTGTCCTCGGCTGTGTGGAAGAAGTCTTCATCCAGAAGTCCTACCCGAGCAAAGACATCGGGCCGGATGAACATCCCGGCTCCGGTAATAAAGGTGCAAGGAAGTAGGGTGCCATCGACGTCAGGAGATTTTTCTTCTATTGTTCCGTAGTCCCAGTGATGTGAAAACCCCGTGTCAGGATCTGTCGTTCCGCCTGCAAACCATATACGGCGGGGTTCTCCATGAAAATACATTTTGGGTGCAGCGATACCAAGCCGCGGTTCTCTGTCCATCGCGTCTACAAGGTGGCTGATGCAATCCTGAGCAAGGACTGTGTCGGTGTTCAGCAGAAATATGAACTCGCTTCTCGTGGTGAGCGCATAACGGATACCAAGATTGGTGGCGCCTGGAAAGCCAAGGTTCGATGCGCTTTGGATCACATGCACCTGGGGAAAGGACGCCTTTACCGATTCTGGGGTGCCGTCTGTCGAGCCGTTGTCCACGACAATGATATCAAGGGCCTTCCAGGTGCATCCTATCAAGGATAAAAGACATTCTGCAGCGTCATGCTTTTGGTTCCACGTGACCAAAACGACCGCTACCGTCCGTCGCGATCCATAGGCTGAACTATTGGGCATATTGAATTTTTGCTCTGAAGATCTCTGCGATGAGATGTTCGATGATAAGATGGACACTTTCGACATGGCCGTAATTAGTGGATGAGATAACGATTGCTTCGTCAACGAGGTCTTTGAGTTTTCCTCCTCCAAAGCCAATGAGGCCGATCGTAATGGCTTTGCGCGAGCGCGCGTACTCAATGGCTTCGAGCACATTTGCCGAATTACCAGAACCTGTGATCCCGATGACGATATCTCCTTCGTTGACCAGATTACTCAGTTGCTCCTTGAATATTGCATTATATCCAAAATCGTTGGACAGGGCTGTCATGAGGGGGACATTGTCGTTGAGGCTCAAGACCCTGAATCGAGGCCTTCCTTCCACCACGGTTTCCTTTCCGAGATCGCAGGCAAAATGGGAGGCTGTGGCTGCGCTGCCGCCGTTTCCCATAATGAAGACTTGCTTGTTGCGCTGGTAGGCTTGAAAGAGAAGTTCTGTGACAGCCTCGACGCGATCCAAGGGGATTTCGTCAAGACATTCTTTCAGCGATGCTATAAACTCCTGTGCAGTTTGCGTTGCGCTCATCCCTAACGTGTGTGGCAAGATCAGGTCCCTCCATAAATCACGGTGGATCCCCTTGGTTCTAAAGCGACAGGGAGTTCTCGCAAAGGGGCTAAGGCTTCTCGTACACGAGCCTTATCCTCCGCTCCTTTGACATAGAACAGCAAAAAACCTCCACCACCTGCTCCGAGAAGCTTTCCGCCCACGGCACCGGCATTTCGTGCCCTCTCGTACAGACCATCGATGTCAGCAGTGCTTATCGATGTGGCAAGCGACTTCTTGAGTATCCAACCCTCGTGGAGCATTCTACCAAAGTCGTCGAGATCCCCTCCATTCACCACTACGTCCCTCATGTATCCAGCCAGGTCGCGCATCCGACGGAGGACGTGCGAGTGCTGTGACGTCATGGTTTTCTGTTCTTTGAGGATCGTGTGCGCCTTTCGACGTGTGCCGGTGTAAAAAACAAGGAGATTATTGAACAGCGCGTCTAATCGCTCCTGGGGTGCATAAAGGGTTTCTACCGATACGGTGCCATTAGGATGAAAGTGGAGGTGCTGAAACCCACCGTAGGCTGCAATGTATTGATCTTGTTTTCCTATGGGTTCATTGAGTACCTCTATCTCAAGATGGCATGCATCCCTGGCAAGTTGCTCTGCAGAGACGCGTTCGCCATGAAAAGTATAGAGGGCATTAAGGAGCCCTACGGCAAACGCACTTGAAGATCCGAGCCCAGTTCCAGACGGAACATCTGCAATTGAGGTAATCTCCACTCCTTTAGTGAGACCCACCAGCCGCAAGGCTTCTCGCACGATAGGGTGTTCAATATCGTCTATGCAGTCAGCAATCTCTGTTTTTGAATAACTCACCCTGATCGTATCGTCGAATCGCTGGTTTACCGTAACATATATGTACTTGTCGATCGTACAGGAAAGGACTGCTCCGTTTTCTTTACACCAGAATTCCTGGATATCGGTGCCCCCTCCTGCAAAGCTTATTCGAAACGGCGTTCTTGAGATAATCATGGACGGTCTGTTGTGCGTACCTTAAAGTGCAACACAGCATGATGCGTATCGCGATATCTGATACAAGTATGCTACCATGCTGCTGACATGCCAGGCAACGCTACAGTACGTTCTACAGGCGCGTCATACCTTGTTCTATCAGTATGTGGACAGCGTGCTCCAAGTCGATAGAGGTCAGATCAGGATATACCAGGTATCTTCCGTCTCTTCCGCCGTAACCTGTAGAGACAAGAACAGTCATCGTGCCTGCATTTTTCCCCGTTTGGATGTCCCGTGTGGAGTCTCCGATAAGTACACACTCCTCAGGCCTAAGATGGAAGTCATGGCAGGCCCTAAGGATCAAACCGATGTTGGGCTTTCTGCATTCACACTCGCCCAGGTAGGATGGATTGCCTCCTACAAGGGAAACATCTGGATAGTGGGGACAGTAGTAGATCGCGTCGAGTTCTGCTTGTGCCTCTTGGCGCAAAAGATCTCTCAATACACGGTGAATGTGGTTCAGTTCTTCCTCGGTACAGAGATTGCGAGCAACAACCGGTTGATTGGTAACCACAATGGCAGGGATGCCTCGTTCATTGAGGATGCGTATTGCCTCGGCAGATCCTGGGATGAGTTTGAGCAAGGAAGGGTCGCAGAGTAGGTCTACCTCCTCGTTAATCACACCATCTCTATCGAGGAATACTGCTTTGGGAAGGTTAGCCACGCCTTTGCCTCCTTTACCGCTGGATATAAGGATTTGGGTATCGACCTGAGCATAGATCTTCTACTGCCTCGTTGTATCGGTCGGGTGTGCCCACATCCTTTAGGTATTCGTCTGTGAGATACCCATAGAGCCTTTCTCCAGCACTCAGCAGCGTTGGGAACATATCTCTCGCTAGGTCCTTGGGATATTCTCGAGGTATATAGGAGAGCAGATGAGGTTCGAACACGTACAGTGCTGCACTGGCAAGCGGCGCACGTGTGGTGAAGCCACCTCGTTTTGTCAGGAATCGGGTGATCCTGCTGTTGATATCCATTTCGACCAGGTCACTGTCCTCTGGATGATGTGTGGGATGGACTACTAGTGTGGCAGAGGCTCCTCGCTGCCTATGGAAGTGCACCAGTGCCTCAAGGTCAAGCCATGCAAGGACATCCGCATACAAGACAAGAAACGTGGAGTTCAACTGGTAAGGTATATGCCTCAGGGCGCCTGCAGTGCCCAGTTGGACACTCTCCTTACTGTAACGAATGGTAAGGCCGAATGCGGCTCCATTGCCAGCCCACGCTTCTATTTTTTCAGCACCGAATCCAGTACAAAGTATGACGTCGGTTATCTTGTAGTGCCGAAGCAGATCGAAGAGATACTCGAGCAAAGGCCTTCCTGCCAAGGGAACAAGGGGCTTGGGAAGATCGCCGGTAAGGGGAGCGAGTCGTGTACCTTTACCACCCGCCAGTATGACCGCGTTCATAACACGCTCAATATTGTTGGAGCAGTTCCCGGATGGCCCTCCTTACCGCCTCTTCAGAGCGGTAACGGGCCCTCCAGCCTAGTGCTGCCATGCGGCGTCCGTCGAGACATACGTAGGGCACGTCACCTGTCCATCCTCTGTTGCCACCGGTATAGGTAAATGTGACATCGTCAAGACCCATTTCATGAGCCACCATGCGGGCAATTGCATCGACAGAGGCAGTATCTTCACAAGTAAGGTTGAATACATTTATACGCTCCTGTGCATGTTCGAGCCCATGCAACATGCCTTGGATACATTCGGAGACGTGAAGATATGGCTTTGTCTGTGTGCCGTCACCGAGTATGGTTAGCCTGGTGGGATCTCTGCGGAGGGAGCGCACGAAGTCAACGAGCGCACCGTGTGTCCCGTTTTTTCCGACTACATTTGCGAATCTAAAGATCCAGGACTGGACAGAAAAATTGTTGGAAAAGGCTGAAATAAGTCCTTCACATGCGAGTTTACTTGCACCGTAAAGAGATATTGGAAGCAAAGGACCATAGTCTTCAGGAGTCGGGAAGAGCGTCGGCTCTCCGTACACAGCAGATGTCGAGGCAAATACAATGCTGTGGACTGAAGAAATACGCATGGCTTCAAGTACATGGTAGGTTGCTAGGGTGCCGAGCTTGAGGTCGGTATCTGTGCGGATGGTCCCCTGGCCAATGTCAGAGTTAGCGGCAAGATGGAAGACCACATCGACCCCGCGAACGCATTCTGGCAGGCCGTCAAATTCGAGGAGGTCTTTTTCGTAAAAGGTACACCTCGGGTGCGACAGCAGCGGTTCAATAAAGCGCCTTGAACCAAGATAGAAGTTGTCGAGTCCAACGACCTCGTGGCCTCTGGCGAGCAGTTCAGCCATGAGGTTGCTCCCAATAAACCCAGCTCCTCCGGTAACAAAGACCTTCACCTGTCTGAAACCTTCTCGTGATGAGAGATGCTGAGAAATAACTACAGAAGGAGGGGATCTTACTGAATACGGGCATGAGCCTTTAGGAACCCTTGCAGCGCAGTGTCGTTGCGCGGATCGATCTTGAGGGCTTTGGCAAATGCCTGTGCAGCATCGATCCATTTCTCCTGTTTCATGTATAGGTCCCCAAGTTTGAGCCACGGTAGCACAGATCCGGCATCCAGCTGGGTACATGACAGAAAGGCCTCTTCTGCTTGGCTCTTCATCCCTACGAGAAGATAGATATCACCCAATGCTTCTCGATACCTACTGTTTGTCGGGTCCAGTGCTACGGCCTTTGAAAGAAGCCTAGCCGCATCATAGGGTTTGCCGTGGTCGCCGTGCAGTTTTGCCAGGTGAAAGTAGTTCTTTGCCTCAGAAGGGTTCTTCTCAATGGCTTGTTGATAAGCGGATAGTGCCTCAAGAAGGTTGCCTTGCCGTCTCTTTATCTCTGCCCTGAGCGGATGGAGCTCAGGTGAGGCAGGATCTATATGTTCCAGACGGCCGCAGACCTCGAGAGCTTTTTCATACGCTCCTTCTTCCATAAAAAACCGGGCAAGTGCAGCGTGAAGCGATGGCTGCGGACCAAAGAGCGTCGACCGCACACTGATCTCTTCCTCTGCTGCTTGGACATCTTTGTGTCTCAAGGCGAGCATGAAATAGTAATCTCGGAAGTAGCGTGTCTCAGGACTGAGATCCACTGCCTTCTTGAGCTCTACAGCGGCATGTGTCCAGTCTTTGAATGTATCCTCGAGCAGCATGGCGAAATAGTAATGGGCGAGCGGAACGTGCTCGGGAATGATCTGTACCAGATCTTCATATGCTGTGATTTTCCTTAATGCTGTGCTCAGGACCGTTTGGATCACCTGGTCAAGAGGCAGTGCCTCGATGCTTTTTCTAAATGCGGCACATGCCTCTGCCACAGCATCGTGTGCCAAAAAATAGGTTCCAAGAAGGTAGTGGGTGTAGTAGTTACATGGATCGAGGCGCGAGGCCAATACAAAGGAGTCCAGTACTGTCTGACCAGGGGGGATGCCCCGGAGCTCTGCCATTTGGTATCTCACCCACCCGAGATTCATGTGGTTCGAACTTTCTGTAGGAGCGTGGTGGATGGCGGTGCTATATGCCTCGTGGGCCTTTTGCAGATAGTCTATTTCTTGAGGATCCGTGGAACTGTGTGCTTTTGCTGCCTGCTGTTGGTAGGAGGCTCCTATGGCTGCGTGTGCTGCTTCGTTGCCAGGATCCCATCGTATGCTTTTCAGGAGGAAGGTACGTGCGATTGTAGGATTGTCCTTATAGTGCGAAGCCTTTCTATACCACACATCAGCGACAAACTGACAAAGCACCAGGAAGAAAAACGCCATCCACGCAATTGCGACTAGCACTGCTCGGATGATACGAGATTGCTGGATCTGCACAGTGCATCCCTCGTTACTGCCAGAAGGGGTTTCTTCGAGAAAACGAGAACAACGGTTTGTTCAGTCTCGGCAGACGGTAGGCCAGAGCCAGCAGCACGAACCACAGGAGAGCATTCGACGGAATGTGCATATTAAAGTCTGCACAGCTGTGGATGAGGATGCTTGTGAGCGACGCAAGACAACCAAGGAACAAGAAGTAGTTGACACGCGGGAGTGGGTAGGGTCGATGCTCATACGTGCTGTGATTTTCAATGACTGAGTACCGCCTACCACGTTGGGACACTGTATGAGTATCCGCCAGCGAAGCGGTGGATCGCTTGTACGAGGCCATCTTCTCTTTGAAGGTTTTGATGATTTCCCATCCGATACCTCCAAAGAACCATAGAAGGAGCAAGAATCCAATGGATCCTGTTTCGACAAGCGCCTGCAGGTAGTCGTTCTCCGCGTGTGTAAAGGCACCAAGGCCTTGCTGACTTCGATAGATGGGGTACACGTATGAGAAAGTCCCTAAGCCGATCCCTACGAGGGGAAAGTCTGTGTACATCTTGAGCGTGTCAGCCCACACCTGAAGCCGTGCAATGTTGCCCGAGCTATCCCCTGACTGGCTGGTCTTTGTGAGAAATACTACCGCTGCAGCCGTAAGCAGCGACAAAAATATAACGGCACTGGCGATCAGAGTGAATCGAGCCATTCGTGTCCGATGTTGGGGTCTAAGACGTTTCTCCATACTGCCAGCAATGAACACGATGATTCCTAACGAGATTACAAATGAGGCTACCCCTGCCCGGGAGAGAGAAATAAAGAGGCTTGCTACGATGAGAAGAATCCCTACGAATGCCAGTGCAGCTTTGTTGTAACTTGGATCTTGAAGCTTGCCGAGGATCCCATGTCTTGCTGAAAAGGTACGTCGTAGCTGTCCAGAAAGCCAGCCGGCATAAAGACCTGCAGCAATGGGGCATGTCAATTCAATGTAGCCTGCAAAGTGATTGGCATTGACAAAAGGTCCCATAAACGAAACGTCCGACTTCGACAGGGGACTCCAGAAGCCATAGATACGTTGGGCGCCGAGGAGCTTTTGTCCGAGTCCAATGAGGGCAACTGCTGCTCCTGAGATGCATATTGCTGATACCACACGCCTGAAAAATGCAACCACAGATCCTTCAGGCTTATAGTTGATCAGCAAAGCCAGAAGCATGATATAGCTCAGGCACTTCAAGAGCTCGGTTCTGGTTGCATGACGGTACAAGCTCAGTGATAGGCCATGCGAGCCAGCCACATGCTGTACGTCCGAAAGACATACATGGTAAAGTTCTGCGGTCTTGGGCGATACAAGGCGAAGCAATGTTGGGGGAAGAGGGAGGAGCTGGACGAAGATGAGCATGATAAAGAGAAAAGCAGGTAAAAAAATCCTTGTATTTAGTGCATTGGGAGCTGCAGGGGGTTGCACAAAACAGAGCCGAATCAACCATGCGGCCACGATTATCGCAATAGTCCACTCAAGGAAAGAATAGGCCCAGGGATATACAGCGCCAAACATAAGGGGGCTGGAAATGATCAGAAGAACGACACCTGCTTGAACAATGCGATCGGTTGTTTTCTGGAGAAGTCGTCGATCATTGTTCATTGGCAGGCCACGTCTCCTCGTACCACGGACTCGATGAGAAAAGGGATGCTTGCTGATCCTGGGCGATAGATGTACCTGTTAGCACGATTGTGCGAGGCCAGTCAATATGATAGGAAAGGTACTACCAGATGACAGCCCTTTAGTAGCAACAGAGAGAGGGAGAAACCTTCATGACCTTCATTGCGGCACGATATGTATGGGAACTATCGGCCTCGAAGCACGAGTACTGGTTCAGGAGGCGATATATGGTTGCCTTGCTTGTTGCCATTCTTGCAGAGGCGCTTCTTGTTCCTTCATACGGCCGGGCTGTCAGTTTCGAAATCGTCGAAACCGACGGCCCTAGCTATTGCCCCCCTGCTGAGGTCTTTAAAGAACTCATCCCTAACAACAGATTTGAGCTTGACGAGGACAATAACGGGGTGCCGGACTACTGGGTGCCGGGGGATACTCCCTCTGTGGTTCGGCAGAGTGCCACAGGCTGTGAGGCATTGGGTGCCCGAGGTACCAAGGCTCTTTGGGTGACTGGCGGTAGCGACAGAGGTGGGGAGTGGTCGGTTCACATACCCGAGGTTGAGCCTGACAAGTATTATCTAGTCGCCTTTCAGCTATTTCGCGATGTGTTTCAAAACGGATGGTATCCAGAGATCGAATTGTTCGATAAGAGCTACATAATGAATCAACATGCCACATTTGGGAAATGGCAGGCTATTGAACTTGTTCTTAAGGCCCCCTCTGAAGCGACCAGCACAACGTTCCGTTTTGTGAATCATCATCCGTGCACGTTCTGGATGGCAGCTCCCAGTCTCAGGCCGTTTCGCCTAGCATGGCTCAAGCCGCTATATAGCAGGGGAAAAGTAGGTCTGCGATGGCTCGAACCTCCCTCCACTCTTGTGTATGAAATGACACTTCGCGTAACGACATCCGAACATGGAACCCCTCAGGTTGTGCGTTTTCTAAATGCAGAGGCCCACCGAGCATCGAGCAACAGCTCGAACAGGTTCGAACACCCTAGCGAGCCTGAGGTAGATAGCGAGTCGGGTGGCCTTGTTGGAACGGCATGGATTCCGATTGAAACAGAGGGTGAGGTTTCAGCGGAGCTTTCGTCCTACGTTATGGCCGAAAAGACCGCGCATATTGCAATGCGGGCAAAGGTCAGGGACACATGTGCCAAAGGAAAGAGACGAGATGGCATGCCATTTCTTGAGACCCTTTCAATTCCATGGAGGCTAGCCGAAGAGAGATTTCCAATCGGGATATACAATGTACCACCAGACGCTGATATGAAGCGGCTTGTCGATGCAGGTTTCAACACAGTGCATCTGCTCATACCCCAGGGAAACATCAAGCTCCTCGCTATAGAAAAAATAAAGGAACTGCCCTTGTCCTGGATGCTGGATTGGAATCCTGAGGTCGATCGTGAATTGCATACAATGAATGTGTTCAATGCATTCAAGCAAAAGATATTCAGTTGGTATATTGCTGATGAACCCGAGCTTGCTGGGGTAGCAGCCGTCAAACTTTACTTAACAAGGGCTCAGGCCGGCCGACGCTATCCTGCGATCCCTACCTCTATAGCCATGCTTCGCAGCGCTGCGATTCCTTATTACCGATTCTGCTCAGATCTCTTTTTTGTTGATCCTTACCCAATACCCAATCAGGCACTCACCTGGATGGCAGACGCGTTGGATGCAGCTGTCGGCGTCCTAGGGCCAGGCCGATCGATAGCTGTGGTGCAGGCGTTTGGTGGGGCTCATTATGCCATTCAGGGATGGGAGCGTTTCCCTACGTTCGAAGAGATGAGAGTTCTGGCATTTCTAGCGATTACCCATAAGGCATCGGGTGTTTTCTTTTACGATTATCAATTCGCTTCTTCCCGCAGCGATTATTGGAACACCCTGTGTCGGGTTGTACGGCAACTGAAAATGATCGAGAAGTGGCTGCATATGCCCCATGGGACACATCCTGTCGGACAATGGGTGTATTCTCCCATGGGATGGACGCAGCCGGAACCGGGCAGGGCTGCACACTATACAATAAAGACCAATGGCAGTGGCTCATGGCTGCTGGTTGTGGTGAATCCTGATCCGCGTCCACTGAGGATTCGATTTGAAGGCCTTCCAGGAAGTGACGCTGTGCTTACAGCAGTGCTCGAGCACGATCCAGCTGTCTTGAAGCGAGGCATGTTGGTGGATGATCTGGCCCCGTTGGAAGTAAAGGCGTATGAATACGCACCGCCCTAGGTGACTCACGAACCGGTCATCCAGCGCATAAACCTGTATCGTCGCGGCTCTTTCCACTGTGTGGGCATGGGGCTATGGATTGCGCGCGCTTGCACGATGGCAGCCGGTCGTTCTAAGACCATAGCACGTGCCTCATCATCCCCTACAAGGCTCGATACCTTTTCCAGTCCCTTTCGTAAACCCGGTGGTCGGGTGGTCGAAGAATGCGCATCAGAAGCCAGTATATGGACAAGTCTGTGTTCAATGAGTCGTGTCGAGAAGTCCATAACTTCTTTTCCAAAGTATCCAAGGAGGCTCCCTGCTGTCATCTGAAGCAGTACGTCGGAATACACAAGGTTGTACAAAAGGCTAATATGTCTCCTGAATGTAAGGTTGCGTTCTGGGTGGCTAATGATAGGCCGTAGGCCGTAGTTTCCAAAAGCAGAGATAATGCGCATGAGTTCGATCTGAGGTAATGTTTCTGGCACCTCCAAGAGCACATACATCCCATTGTCCCCAATGGTACATATCGTTCTTGAAACGAGTCTTGCTACTAGACCTGGTTCGATTCGCACGTCAGCACCAGGCAAGATGCGAACAGGTATGGATTCTTTTCGAAGTGTCTCTTGGAGTGATGCCACACTGGCAAGGACCATGTCGCGAGTAGTGTTGTAGAGGCCGGGAATTACATGGGGGGTTGCAACGATGGTATCGATGCCCTCCTCAGCACACATGCGGCACATGCGAACTGCTTCGTCTTCGGTTGAGGGCCCATCATCGAGTCCAGGCAAGATGTGGATGTGAAGATCGATCATACGGGCAATGAAACAGATTCTTCCTCCTGGGTCTCAGACTGTATGCCGTAGTAGTGGTATCTGGAGTAATATTCTCCGACTGGCGAGAAGTCATTGAGAATTATGCCCAACAAGCGAGGGTTCCATGTCTCACACTTTTTAATGGCCTCTCGTGTTGCAGGCAGTGTGCTCAGACCCGCACGCGTCACGAGCACGATCCCATCGGTGTGGCGACTCACCACAAGCGAATCCATGACCGCGTGGACCGGAGGGGAATCAAGAAGTACGATCTCGTATCGCTGTTTGAGCTCAGCGAGTATTTCTGCCATGGCATCTGATCCGAGTAACTCAGAGGGATTCGGCGGGATGGTGCCACATGGTATGACTTCCAGATAAGGTACTTTTGTGGATCTGATTGCAGCATTGAGGTCGAGTTCGCCTATAAGCACGTCGCTCAATCCCCTTCTATGTTGAATCCCAAAGATGTGATGGAGGGTTGGCCTGCGGAGATCTGCCTCGATGATGAGTGTCTTTTTCCCAAGTTGAGCCATTGAAGCTGCCAGGTTCGATACGACCGTACTTTTCCCTTCAGAAGGCAATGGGCTTGTGATCAGGAGTGCATGGTTTTTGCGGTCTGCAAATGAAAAGATGATATTTGTCCGGATGTTGCGGATTGCCTCCGCCTCGACAGACGAAGGGTCGTTTACCGTAACGAAAAGCTGATCGAGGTCGTTGGCTCGCATGGTGGTATCTGGGGCAGCGACCCTAGGGAACGGGCCTAAGAAAGGGACCTTGAAAAATCGATGGATATCCAATGGCGTGCGGATGACCTTGTCGAGGAACTCGAAAAACAGGCTCAGTGCAACGCCAATGAAAAGCCCCATAAGCCCTGCATAGGATATCTTTTTTATCTTGTTCGTGCCCACTGCCATCCTAGGAACTTCGGGTTTGTCGATGATCTTTATTGTACTGGCCAATTCCTCACTTGGCATGGTGCCAAGCAGTCGGATGGTATTCAGCTTCTCCTGAATTTGATTGTAAATTTCCTGCCGCGCCTTGCTTTCGATCTTGAGCATTTCGAATTCTGGAATTGCACGCGCCAGTTCCTTTGTCTTTTCTTTCATAGGCTCAACCAACGCTGATACGTCCTTGTCTATGGCGTCATAATGCGCATAGAGCAACTCGAAATTCCTTACCAGCCGACGTGCCTCTGCCTTGATATTTTTCTCCAGGTCGTTGATAAGATTCATCATCTGGACCATCTTTGGATGTTCTGGTCCGTATTGTGTGGATTGGTTGGCGTAGTCGATCTTGAGTCGACTTAAACTATCCATCATTGTTCTAATCGAGAGGAGGGCCTCGGACGGGAAGTCCTGAGGAGGCAACGTAAGCATGATGGCAGATGGATCGTCAGAGACCTTTCTTGCAAGTTCTATAAGATTTTTTAGTTTGATCTTGATCAGCTTTACCTCATTGGGATAATTACCAAGCTCTGACAATGCCCGTGAGTCAAGTGGTAGGTCCGCCCGTTCAGGCAAGGCTTGGTCAAGCCCGTGTTCATCTGCATACTGGAGCAGTTTCAGTCGAGCATTATCCATCTCGCGTTTTGCTTCTTGGAGTTTATCTTCAATCCACTTTTGAGCCTCTTCTGAAGGGGCGAATTTTAGCTCCAGATCCAGCCGGATAAACTCTTCAAGATGGGTGTTCAAAATTCGGGTTATCTCTTTTGGATCGTTGCCTGTAAGCCTTACTTCAATGAGGTTCCCTGTTGCCGGCCTCACCGAAAGGGATGCCAAGTATCCGTTTATGAGCGGTTCCAGTCTGCGCTTCTTTGCGTCTTGGCCTGTAATATCCTGCGTGTCTTCCGTATCCTTTTTTCCCATTCCAAAGAGGCTTTTTATCGCCTTTCGTTGAGCCTCAGGGAAGAGGCTTCCAATCCTGTACTTGAGCGTCTTACCCTTGCTGAACACGTTAGGCCTTTCTTCAAGGTTAAGTTTTTTGACCACACGTTCGGCAAGCAAGCGGCTCGACAACAGTGCAAACTGTGTCATTGAAGATGTGTCTTGGCCGCCACCTCCTGGTTGGTAGGGGAAGCGCTGGAGTACTTCCTGAACGTCCAAGACCTTTGCCGGTTGATAACCTAACAGTACTTTTGCCGATGTGGTGTACAGTGGCACGCGGCCCGAAAGCTGCACTGCAGTAAAGATCACAGTGAGCGCAATGCAAAGCAGGACCGTCCATCTCCTCTTGAGGATAGCATTTATATATGCGTTAAGATCTGAGAAACTTTGAGGCAGTGTTAACGGCATAACGACTTTGGACTCCTTACCCCTTCTAAAATAGACTTTCTGGGACGATGATTGTATCCTCAGGTTTGACGAGATCAGTTGGTTTGGCTGATATCTTGACCCTCTTGCCGCCTTCTTCCCGCAAGATCTTTACATACTTCATGCTGGCGGCCTTTTCTGTGAGGCTCCCTGCTGTGGTGATGGCCTTGAGCACCGTCGTGTCCTTTTGATATTTGAATTGTCCAGGGTTCTTGACCTGACCGAACACGTAGTAGTGTTGTGCTTTTGGAACATAGATCGTATCGCCATCTTGCAGTTCTATGTTCTGCACAAGATCACCCTCCATGAGATCAGCCAGGTTTATGGTAATGACCTCTCGTGCGTTGGGATCGTCAGGGAGTGTGGGATGATCCTTTTGCTCATTGTTCTTGGGACGCACTATAACACATTGTGAGCCCGCCTCTTCAGAAAGACCTGCTAAGGTCAATATTTCCAACAGGGTAGTACGATGTTGAAGAGGATATTTCCCGACACCCTTTCCGCCTTGCCCTCCAACCTGTCCCAGTACGTACACAGACTTACTGTTAAACTGTACGACCTGCACCGTAACCTGAGGATTGATGAGATAGCGTCCACTGAGTTTTTCAGTGATTTCCCGTTCGAGCGCTGCAACGGTCTTTCCATCGGCCTTGATGGGTCCGATCAGAAGCAGGTTGATAGTGCCGTCTTGGGTGACCGTGACAGTTTGTGCCAGATCAGGATGCTGCCAAACATTTACCTCTAGGACATCTCTTACACCGACAACGTAGTCTCCTGGTTCAGTGCGTTTTAAGTTCAATAGAAGCGTCCGCATCCTTGCCTTAAGCTCTGCATCAGAGCTGGTCTTCTGTGTATCTAACGGCACCCCCTCTTTAAGCTCTGGCAAGGAAGGATACCTGGCACAGTGCACGGTGAGGAGGAGGGATAGGATCGCAATTATACCTAGTCTTTCTCGCATATAAGATCTCATCACTTCCCAGGGTCTCGAGTGTAAGGGTCGATTGCACGCACTCAACTAGCTGACTATATCCATATGAATCGACTATACTATACAAATTTCTTAAAAGAAACTTTCTGCGAAGGACTGATTTCCTCTTGCGCCACGTTGCTGCTCGTTGATGCTAAAAGGCGCATTGTACTTGGAATTGTGTCCTCATCTCTTCAAAGTCTTGGTCAACAAGTGTAGAGTGATTAATCGTATAACCTTGAACAGCACTCAGCCTGAGCCATGGTCTCATACTATAGATCACCTGAACAATCCCACCATACTGGTCGTCGATGCGTCTGAACTGTTTAGGATATCTAAAATTTCTGTAAAGCAAGCTGGACCACACGAGCACATTTCTCCGGACCTTGTATTCGACTGAGGCCGTGCCCCTGGTCTCGATATAGAAAAACCCCCCTCTTTCTCTCTCCCCGGTATAGAAAAAGCTCGGTTTCGTCATGCGCTGAAAAGAAAGGTACAACGCGCATCGTTCGAATGGCCGATAGGTGACGTTTGCCCATGCGCCAGGGTAACTTAATTTGATGCCAAGGTCCGTGTAGTTGATCCAATTGTATGAGCCTCTTACTTCTGCCTCAATTTTCCTCATGGCCAACAGCTCGATCCCATAGATCACGCCCTGTTCAGTGTGATCAATAGAGGGCAACGAACCCTTGTTGGGTCCATCACCGTACTCAAAGGTGTGTCCAATGAGGAGGCGTGTCTTCGGTCTCACATTGTACCCGAAGACCGCAAACGTTCTGTGGTTGTCGAGGTCGTCTCTCTTGTCGATGTCTCTGTGAAATGAATTGATCTCATTGCTATAATCTAGATACACGGAAAAGAGATTCTTCTTGTAGAGTACGTTTAGGCCACTCTGATAGAAATTGAGTCTTCGCCTCCTGTTTAGAACCTCTGCCTCTTCGTCTTTGGCATTGGGGATATCTTCTGTGGGCGTAGAGAATAGACCAAATATATGTTTCACATTGATCTGGACAGTGTCTCTTAGGCCCAAAAGCTGAGCCCGTGCTTGAACAAAATGGTTGTTTGTATCAAAAGAGCTATTGTCTCTGTAGTAGGTAAGCACTCCTAGGTACTCAATACTGAAGGTATGTCTGCGGTAGGGTACTTCGAACATCAAGGCCGGGGCAACATCAGTAATGAAGTCCTTCTTCTCTTCTCTTTCCGCTAAGGTTATATTATTGGAGTATGTCTGCTTGACACCTAATCCGGCCCTTACTACGACACCACCTATAGTGATTTCTTGTTCTTCAGGATCCTTCATAGCAAAATACAGTCCCTTGAGATCCTTGGAGTAGGAAGTAAGACCATAGCGAACTGAAAGGAGAGGGGCCATTTGAGCCTGTGCGGCATCTACAGAGGCCAAAATGATCCCAATGACAAACACAAAATAGGTAAGTGGATTGACCGACATAATGGATCGTACACACTTGGAAGGCTCAGAGCACCACCATACCCAGCATACCTTGTCTGTTTTGAGATTATTGATCGGCATGAAGGCCAATGTGGTTGAGTCTCCGGGGGGCACTAGATTGGATGCATGCCGCAACGCTGTCGACGTGCGCCGGGGAACAGGGTCATGCTGACGCTTATAATTGTGGCCGTACTACTACTCTCCTTTGCTGTATACTACCTTGTTTTGTGGGAACCACGCAAGGTGCGCTACAGACGCCACGATATTTCCTTTCGTACCCTACCTCGACAATTTGATGGGTTTCGGATCCTCCACTTGACCGATCTTCATTTCAAGGCTCGGGATGAAAGCAAAAAAGACGCGTTGAAGGCGCTTACACAAGAGCCATACGACCTGTGTCTTATTACAGGAGACTTTATAGAAGACGGGGCAGCAATTGAGGCGTGTTGCGAGGCCTTGAAGGCACTCAAGCCGCTTTATGGAACATTTGCCGTGTTGGGCAACCACGATTACTACCGTTATTCCTATGTAGATGCATTTCGGAATCGTGCTATCACTGACCGACCCAATTGTACGCAGGAGCTGATCGATGCCCTTTCTGCTGCAGGAATCAACGTCTTGAGAAATGAAAGCGTCGAGATTACAAAGAACGGAGCAAGAATCTATCTTGTTGGGGTCGACGATGAGGTTACCTGTCATGCCGACGTATCTCTAGCACTTCATTCAGTCCCTAAGGATGAAGCTACCCTCTTGATCTTGCTTTCCCATACTCCCGATATCGTAAAGAGCTCGTCGATCGCTCAGGAGTATCTTCTTCTTGCCGGGCATACTCACGGAGGTCAGGTTGCGCTTCCTTTTTGGGGTCCCTTGGTAAACCATTCAAAACTCAAGGATGGTTTTGTTTCAGGAATGGCACGGCTTGGACATGGAGTCATCGTCGTAAGCTCGGGTGTCGGCGTCAATAGACTGTTCCCGTTTCGCTTACGATGTAGGCCTGAAATTCTTATGATTACGCTGAGATGCGAAAAAAATAAAAAAGTAGTTGACGAAGAAAAAAAACAGTGATAGATATGAAGCTAGGCTTTACAGAGGGGAGTGTTTTGCTATACTGGTAAGGAAGGAGTGAGGTAACCTATATCTCAAAGGAGGACCTTTGCTATGACACAATGGAGACCGTCCCCAAAACCGTGGAGACCATCCCCGAAACCCTGAGCCTTTCTCAATCTCTTGCTCACAAGCGACAGCACTAGTGTCGTAAGCGCCACACAATACGTGCGCCCAAGTAGATGGGGTGTGTACGTGGATGAACCAGAAACCGCGTACGACACCCCGCCTTTGTCTTCCGCGGCCTTGCCGCAGCACTCAGCACCATCCTACCGATGACTCCTGTGTGTCCATGGACTTCTTTCCCTCGTATCGAGCCGTGATTGGGCAAGTATACAGCTGCAATATGTCAGCCACATGTGGTGCTTACTACAACCATGGTGGCTCCTTTTAATGTATTGGGCCTCCCAACGAAGTTAACGGCTTCTTTTCACACGAACAGCACGTGTTCCAGATATAGGAACCCTATCTTCAGAAGTTCGCAGTCGTCATCAGCAATCTTGGCTCGTAGCTCAGTTTGAGGACGTAGTGCATCGAGGAATCGGGAACCTAAGATGAATTCACGGAACACGTCGAGATTATAGCACGCGACAATAATGTGCTGGATCTGACGTTTCTCGAGCCGTAGCGTACGATTCTTTTTACGTGCATGCCACAAGAGTCTGAGCATCCTGCTGTTCATTTCGAAATACGTAACGAGCTGTTGGGAGTGTATCCATTGCTCAATAGTGATTTCACGATCCTGTGTGAGGCCGTGACACGAGGGAGCATCGAGAAAGAAAAAAATTTCCTCCTCGGTCTCGCTCTCACAGGGTGGTCGCCCTGTTGCCCTGCCGAGGGGGTACAGTCTGCACGCGGTTGGCCTGTCTTCATATATTGAACATCCTTGTGACTGAACAAAAGGACAGATCTGTTCCTGCCCGCCCTGCCTACGTAATGAAATGATTGGAAAACCCGAAGCTGGATCGATGCGAAATAAGGTGTATCGAGCGAGGAAGGAATCGGAGTCAATGCCAATCCGATTTTTCATCCGGAGTACATCGTACGGTGAAAGCACAAGATCCTTTTTGCTACAGCATGATGTAAAGCATGGCAGCTCATTGTGACAGGCGAAGCGAAACGTATCCTCTCTCCGTAGTCGGTGTGGCACATTGTGTAACGCATCGATAATCATGTGAATTCGACCATCTCTCAGCCTTGTGGCCGGATATGTAGCATGAATCTGTTGTTTTGGGTGTAGACCCAAGCCTCAGCAGTCATAAGTACTCGTTGAGGCCCCATTCAAGGGGTGGCATGAGCCTACACTGTACGAGCGGTCCGTAGGTGCCGCCCTGAAATCTGCGTTGCCCTTACCTTTTGAAGAACACGGATCTCTTGATGTAGTGCGTACCTGAGTATCCTTAAATGCCGCTTCAAAAGAACCTTATACGAACCTCATCAAGGCTGTCTAGATTGTACGGTGTCTGCCCTGGGAGATGAATCGAGAAGTCGTTTAAGAAAGCAGACAACACGACGGATGCCAATGGCTGGTTTGGAACCGATGCCTGAAAGGAAACGGCCGGGTGAAAGCAGCTTGTGATTGAAGAGCTCTGTAGCTCCCATGGTGACAAGTTGTGCTGCAATCATCCCGAGTGCTGGCGATGTGTGGATGCCGTGCCCACCCTGACCTGCAAGCCAGAAGAATCCATTGAGCCGCGGATCATAGCCTACAATAGGTACACGGTCAGGCGTGCGTGTACGCAATCCTGCCCAGGATCGAATGATCCGCTCTGGCGCGATCGCAGGCGTATAGCGTGAAAGAAGATCAGCTGTTTCTGCGATGCGAAGCTCGTCGGTGCTCACGTCGCATGGCTCCATAGGGTCTTGGTCCATAGGGCTCGCAAGTAACGCACCGGATTCTGGCCGAAAATAGAAATGAAGAGAATAATGGTGGGTCAAAGGCCAGTCGCCTATCAGCGATCCTGATCGAGGTCTGCATAGGACAAGGTGGCGGCGGCAAGCCGTAAGCGGTAAAGGCCGGATGCCTGCACAGCCTGCAATGTGATTTGCCCAAGCTCCAGCAGCGTTGATGACCATTCGACATCGTATGGTGGTTTCACTGGTGACGACACTGTGGACTGACCTATTGCGGAAGTTAATTGCGGTCACTTCATTGCGAAAACAAATACGGGCCCCACGCCTTTGTGCTCCGCGCAGATAGCCCCACAGCAAGGCGTGCACATCTAGAAGGCCATCCTCTGGGAAGAATATCCCGCTCGCAATAAATCTTTGATCCAGGGCTGGGGCCTTTTCTGCAGCTTCTGATGGGCTGAGTTTGCGAGAGCCGAGCCCGAGTCTCTTTGCCAATGTACAATAAAGACGAAACAGGTGCCAACGCCGCCCCATCCCGACTACGAGTGATCCATTCTGTTTGAGAAGAGGAACCTCTGAAAATCCTTCTGGTGGTGATGTAAGAAACGGAGTGCTCATGACACTGAGTACCATAAAAACTTCATCGGTACTGATTCTCACGAGTGCTGCTGCACTACGGCCGGTGGCGTGGTAGCCTGCGGTTTCTTCTTTCTCTAGGATGATGATGTCGCCAAGGCCTTGGTTGGCAAGAAAGTACGCAACCGACGCACCCGCAATCCCAGCCCCGATAATGCAGACCTCTGCGCTTTTCATATGCTGCCCTCTCTGTAGTGGGCACTTGTAGCTTCCCAGAGAAGGATGGAGATTCAGTATCCGGACATCTCAGGGAAAAAACAAGGATGGTAGGGTAAGTACCCTAAGTTTATTTCTTACGGTAGACGGCAACGTTCAACGCCGAGGTCGGTTAATGCGGCGAACCTCTAAGGACTTTCCTGGACCGGGAGCAGCTAGGATGCTATTATAAATATTTTGGATTTTATGCTACCCAAAGGAAAAAGGTACTACCTCCATCCATGGATTGGCCTTGTATTGAGATACAAGGAGCCCGAGAACACAACCTCAAGGGCCTTGATCTTTCGATTCCCCTTTATCGTTTGACCGTAATCACAGGGGTCAGTGGCTCGGGCAAATCATCCTTGGCCTTTGATACCCTGTATGCAGAAGGGCAGCGGCGGTACATAGAGAGCTTTTCTGCGTATGCACGACAATTTCTCGAACGCATGGACAGACCCCAGGTGGATCACATCGAAGGGATTCCGCCTGCCATTGCAATAAGTCAAGTCAACCCTATCAAGAGTGCCAGGTCAACGGTAGCTACGGTAACAGAACTGGCCGAGTACACAAAACTACTGTTTTCAAAAATAGCAGATCTGTTCTGTAGACAGTGCGGTCGGCTAGTGAAAAAGGATACCCCTCCACAGATAGCGAGAGAGCTTCTCGATCACGCAGTAGGCAGGAAGCTCGTGATTACCTTTGGAATACGGTATACGGGATCGCCCCCCCCTGGAGAAATCGAGGCGTGGCTACGCAGCTCTGGTTATTTCCGGATCTACCACAACAGAGAGATCGTCGAGATATCTGAGACACTTCTACGAGAACTACTTCCAGGTAAACTTTATGTTGTCCAGGATCGGCTCGTGCTCAATGACCAATCTGTCAGAAGACTCGTGGACTCGCTTGAGACTGCCTTCAGTATGGGTAGGGGATCGCTCACTGTGATCGTGGACCCAGGGAGCGATGCTGAGGCATGGTACCCGTATAGCACTGGCTTTCATTGCCCCTGGTGTGACATCTCCTACCGTGAACCAGTTCCCAACCTCTTTTCGTTCAATACCCCGCTTGGTGCCTGTGATACGTGTCATGGTTTTGGTCGCACTATTGGTGTCGATATGGATCTCGTTGTCCCTGATAAATCGTTATCGATCGAACAGGGTGCGATCAAGCCCTGGAATACGGCCGCGTTCCGGGAAGGGTATTATGACCTACTCAAGTTTTGCAAGAAACATGGCATACCACTACACGTTCCGTTTAGCGAGCTTTCTCCACAGCACCGAGAGCTCATTGTGGAGGGGTGTCAAGAGTTTTACGGGATCAAAGGTTTCTTCCAATGGTTGGAAGGAAAGACCTATAAGATGCATATCAGGGTGCTCCTTTCGAGATATAGAAGTTATGAGACTTGCAAGGACTGCAATGGAACACGGTTTCGGCCTGACGTACTTCAGTATCGCATTGCAGGGAAGCACATTGCTGACATCTATGCGATGAGCATTGAAGAGGCCTCGCGCTTCTTTTCATCGCTTTCACTTTCGGATGTTCATCAGGAGATCGCAGGGCCTGTGCTTGCCGAGATTCAATCACGGCTACGCTATCTCTGCGATGTGGGGTTGGGTTATCTGTCGCTCAACCGCCAATCCCGCACGCTCTCGGGTGGTGAGGTGGAACGCGCCCACTTGACCACTGCCCTGGGTTCCTCGTTGGTAAACACCCTTTACGTCCTTGACGAGCCGAGCATCGGCCTTCACGCAAGGGACACGGCCAGACTGATACGGATCCTCAAGGAAATTCGTGATCGGATGAATACTGTGGTGGTTGTCGAGCACGATCCTGCAATCATCGCTTCAGCAGACCATGTGATCGATCTTGGACCACTGGCAGGTCACAAAGGGGGTCATAAGGTTTTTGCTGGTCCGCCGGAGGCACTTGCTTCGTGCAGTGCGTCGTTGACCGGCCAGTATATCAGTGGTCAAAGGCGTACGTTGTCGCGCCCTTCAAAACAATATCACCAGGCTGACCAATGGATTACTGTCATAGGTGCGAGTGAACATAACCTCAAGGATATCGATGTTGCCATACCCCTTAGACGTTTCGTCTGTATTACAGGAGTATCGGGCTCGGGCAAGTCGACCTTTCTCGTAGAGATCCTCTACAAAGGAATGTGTGCCGCCTTGGGGAAAGGCACTGAGAAGCCAGGAAGATTCAAAGAAATTCGTGGGACCGAGCTCGTCAAGGACGTACTGCTGGTCGACCACGGATCGATAGGGTCTACGCCTCGTTCGAATCCCGTTACCTATATAAAGGTGTTCGATTGGATTCGGGCGCTGTTTGCCGATACCACCCTCGCTCGGTTGAGAGGATATACCGCCGGCACATTCTCTTTTAACGCAGGCAATGGTCGTTGTGAAACCTGTCAGGGAGAAGGCTATGAAAAGGTCGAGATGCAGTTTCTTTCCGATGTATTTGTCACATGTCCTCAGTGTCAGGGAACTCGCTACAAGAAAGAGGTGCGAGAGGTCATCTACCAAGGCAAAGGGATCCATGAAGTACTAGATATGACCGTCGAGACGGCGTGCGCATTTTTTGCGGACAAGCCAAAGATCGCCGAACCTCTAAGGCTCATGAAGAATATCGGCCTCGGGTACCTGAGGTTAGGACAGCCACTCAATACGCTTTCAGGAGGGGAATCGCAGAGAATAAAGCTTGCAGCCTCAATCTTGAGATCACGGACATCCGGCACACTTTTCCTCTTTGATGAGCCCACTACTGGTCTGCACTATTATGATATTGGATTTCTGCTGGCGACATTCAACGCATTGCTGGAAAAAGGCCATTCCATCGTTGTCATCGAACACAGCCTCGAAGTGATACGACATGCTGACTACATCATCGACCTTGGTCCAGAGGGTGGAGATGCCGGAGGTCGTGTCGTGGCAATCGGGCCTCCTGAGGCAATTATGGCTCAGTCTGAGGTTTCACACACCGGCCGGGCTTTGCGCTCTTATCAGAAATCCCCCGTTGCACTGTTGGAGGCGTCTGCTCCCCAGGAAGACACTTGTTCGGAGAAGAAGACACGTTTCGAGCCTGCCCATGATTCCATAGTTGTTAAGGGTGCCAGGGAACACAATCTCAAAAACATACACCTGATCATCCCTCGTGACAAAATTGTCGTGATTACTGGGCCGAGTGGGTCGGGAAAATCGACACTAGCCTTTGATATCCTCTTTGCAGAAGGACAGCGCCGGTTTCTCGAGAGCCTTTCCGCCTACGCACGTCAATACATTCAGCCCTTGCCCAAGCCTGACGTAGATCAGCTTTTAGGCATACCTCCCACTGTGGCCATCGAACAGCGACTCTCAAGGGCAGGTAGACGATCCACTGTAGCAACGATGACAGAGATCTACCACTACCTGAGATTACTGTTTGCAAAGATTGGAACGCCTTATTGTCCAGGCTGCGGCAAGAAGCTCGGGGTCAACACTACTGAATCGATTCTACGGGATGTGACCAGGCATTACAAAGACGGCACTATTCTTTTGCTTGCACCCATTGTTCGAGGCAAGAAAGGACATCACCGCGAAATCTTCCGAAAGCTCGAGCGATTCGGTTACTCCCGTGTGCGACTGGATGGAGAAGTCCTGCTCATACGGAATATTTTTGCCATAGACAGGTACAAAGAGCACGATATCGATGTAGTGGTGGCAGAGATCGATGTGAAGAAAGGTAGGAGCTCATTTCTTTTCGAGCGGCTTGAAGAAGCATTAAGGATCGGCAAAGGAGACATAGGAGTAATCACCAAAGGAGGGCAAGAGCGATTCTACAGCAAGCGACTGTTCTGCAGTGGATGCGGGATAGGCATACCAACACCTGATCCGCGTTTTTTCTCGTTCAACAGCAAGTACGGGGCATGCCCTCATTGTGACGGCCTGGGAATACTAGGTGTTGGCGACTCTAGCATCGGAGACAGTGACAGTGGCCACCCCTATCAGACCTGTCCTGAATGCAACGGCGCGAGACTGCACCCAAAAGCACTCCATATCAAGATACAAGGGAAAAATATCGCTGAACTCACTGAGTGTTTGCCGTCTGAACTTTCTGCGTTCCTTGGGGCACTCAGACTTGGAGAAAGAGAGCTTAAGATCTCGGAGCCTATTTTCAAGGAGCTACGAGAACGAGTTGACCTTATGGAGAGCATCGGACTCTCGTACCTTACGTTGAACCGGAGTGCAGACACCTTGTCGCTTGGGGAGTTACGGAGGATTCGTCTTGTGGCCCAGCTGGCGGCACGCATGAGAGGCCTGTGCTATATCCTTGATGAACCTACCATAGGGTTACATCCTCGCGACAATGCACGGCTGTTGGCAATCCTGAGAATGCTGCGCGATAAGGGCAATTCAATCCTTGTGGTAGAGCATGATGAAGAAACCATCTTAAGCTCAGATTATATCATAGACTTAGGGCCAGGCGCTGGGATGCACGGAGGAGAGGTCATTGCAACAGGGTCCCCAGCAGAACTCCGTATGTGCGAGAGCTCTTCTACAAGTGCCTATGTGCTCCGTAGGAAGGCAAGTCGTGCTATTGCATCGAGGCGGTCGCTTGACTCCGTCTCGTATGGCAAGGTGTCGGGTGCGAGGGAAAACAATTTGAAACATATCGATGTCTCCTTTCCACTACGAAGACTTAGTGTAGTGACCGGTGTTTCAGGATCGGGCAAGAGCACGTTGGTTCGTCAGATCTTGTTTCAGGCCCTACGGAGGAAGCTCTATGGGGCTAACTGCGTTCCAGGCAGACACAAGAAGCTCGAAGGCTGGGAAGGGGTACGGCGCGTCTGCGAGGTTGACTCCTCTCCATTGGGGAAGACACCCAGGTCGATACCGGTCACCTATGTGGGGGTATTTGACGAAATACGGCGTCTTTATGCGCTGCTACCAGACGCTCGTGCCAAAGGATACAAAGCAGGGAGGTTCTCGTTCAATCTCAGAGAAGGCCAATGTCCCAAGTGTACCGGACAGGGGCAGCTTAAGATGGAGATGAGCTTTCTTCCTGACGTATTTATCCAATGCGATGAATGCAATGGTCAGCGGTACAACGAAGAGACCCTTTCTGTGTTGTTCAAAGGAGCGTCCATTGCGGACATCCTCAAGATGACAGTCTCAGAGGCATATGAGTTCTTCAGAGATTATCCCGGCATCGCACGAGGGCTGGCAGCCTTGAAAGATGTCGGTCTTGGATATCTTCAGCTTGGTCAGCCTAGCAACACACTGTCAGGAGGAGAATCCCAACGACTGAAGCTTGCAGAAGAATTGAGCAAGGCAACAGCAAGGGATACTGTCTACATTCTCGATGAGCCGACGACAGGACTCCATATCGCTGATGTCCTGCCGCTTATGGAGGTCCTGCACAGGCTGGTAGATCTTGGAAATACCGTGATCATCATAGAACACAATATGGAAGTGATCCGGCAGGCTGACTACATCCTTGATTTGGGGCCTGAAGGAGGTAGCCAAGGCGGCGAGGTCGTAGCAGCAGGCCCTCCAGCGCAGCTCATCAAGGATGGGATACGTTCACATACACTCACCTATCTGAGAAACTACCTTCAGTGATCAACGTACGGTCTTGGATGGGAGGTTCGATGTGTACTGTTTGCCATGCTTCGGTGGGTGCAATTCACTGCCGATCGTGAAGTGTGCATGTATTGCCTTGCCCCCATGGATGCTGCCTGAACGTTTGGAATTCGTAAAGATGTGTTTTGTGTCTCGTGAGATGGTGAAGAACGTTACGAAGATGCGACTGCGGTGTGATGCAAGGAGGAATTATGCAGGATCGGGCATTCAAGGAGGATATGGATCGATTGTTTATGCCGCGAAGCGTTGCCCTGATCGGTGCAACCAACAACCTTTCCAAGTGGGGAGGTATGATTTTAGCCAATATTATTAGCAACAAATACAAGGGAAAGGTCTATCCAGTCAACCTGAGAGACCGCACTGTCTTAGGACTTCAGGCCTATCCGAGTATTCTCGAAGTCCCTGAGACTGTGGATCTTGCCTGTATCGTAACCCCTGCTGCCACGGTAGCACCCATCCTGAGCGAGTGTGGACGCAAAGGTGTTCGGACAGTCTTGGTCATTAGTTCTGATTTTTCTGAGACCGGTCACGATGGCAGACAAAGAGAGGAACTCCTCAAGCAGGAAGCTGCTCGGTGTCATGTGCGATTGATCGGTCCCAATTCTATGGGGATCTTCAGTGCACCCAAGTCCTTGGTCTGCATGATGGCCCTTATGAGGCCGCGAGTAGGCGATATTAGCTTTGTCTCGCAAAGTGGCAACATCGGTGTGCAGATGATGGGCTGGGCTAAGAGTCTTGCTACGGGATTTCGACACTTTGTCTCAAGTGGCAACGAGGCCATGACGACGTGCGCTGACTACGTGGAATATTTTGGCCATGATCCACAGTGCCGTCTCATCATGGTATACCTGGAAAGTCTCAAAGGGACCCCTGATTTTGTACAGAGAACGCGCACGATTGCTGCCAAGAAACCCGTTGTCGTATTCAAAGGGGGCAAGACGCCCGCAGGTCAGAGGGCGGCAGCATCGCATACGGGTGCCTTGGCTGGGACTTCAGCGATCTTTGACGCTGCCTTTCGCCAGGCAGGCCTCATTCAAGTAAGGACCACAGAGGCATTTATTGACTGTGCCCGGGTCCTTGGCCGTCTGCCTGTTCCAAAAGGCAATCGCGTAGGGATTATTACTCGTGGGGGTGGGTGGGGAGTGATTACCACAGACGCGTGCGAAGAGCATGGACTGACAGTAGCGACCCTTGAGTCAAGAACGATCGAGGCCTTGGATGCCATCCTGCCGCCTTATTGGAGCAGAGGCAATCCTGTGGACCTCGTGGCTGTTCCTGATATCGGTGTGTACCTCACATGTGCACAGATACTCGCACGAGATAGACATGTGGATGGCGTGATAGCGCTAGGGTCCCTTCCTGAACGCATTGTGACATTTTTGAGAAGACCTTCCCTGAGAAAAGCGACTGGAATGGATGATGTAGCCATTGAAGAAGCAGAAACAGCAGTGCTCAGGGCTGCTGAGGAGGTCGTAGAGGGCCTGATCGAGCTCATGAAAGAATCGGGTAAGCCTATCGTCATGGTGGGTGGGAGACGTCTGACGCCAAGGATAACGGCACGCATGGAAAGTGAGGGCGTGCACTTCTATCCAACGCCGGAGAGGGCTGTACGCGTCATGGCTCGTCTCATGGAGTATGGCGCCTTCAAGAGGCGATACGAGGAGGCGGATTGACAGATATGCAGGGTTTGCAAAGGCTCGGGCAAGGTGGCGATCTCCCAGTGAGGCTGTTTGCTTTTCTCTATGGTTTCTATTATAGTAACATTGATCGGAGTAAAGAGCCCCGCCCAGCAGGCCTTGCGGTTCAATGACAAAGCGCAATTGAAGTAGCATCAAAACACTGGGACCCGTCGAGGGTCCTAGTGTTTTTGTTTTTTGTACAAGAAATATGGGAGGAGACGTACACAGCAAGGGAAAGGAGAAATTGGTGATGTCGCGCAATCTTTATGTCGGCAATCTTTCTTTTAGCGTAAACGAAGACGAACTCCGGGAGCTGTTCGAAGGTGTGGGTGCGGTCAGCAGTGTGAAAGTCATTCACGACCCGCATTCGGGCCGATCAAAAGGGTTTGGCTTCGTGGAAATGGTTGAAGACGAGGGTGCCACCCAGGCAATCGAAAAGCTCAATGGGCACTCATTTAAAGGCAGGGAGATCGTTGTGGACCATGCACGGCCGAAAAAAGACCGACCAGACAGAAGTACGAGAGGAGCGGGCAGACGATATTGAGAGGAGCTAGGGACACATGTGATAGTCGCTACTATTTGGTCTTGCTCATCCTGCTATCCTCGATCTACCTCTATATTGTGCTTGATGCGTAGGTGTTTCTGAGAGAAGCTTGAAAGTCCTCCTTATCAATCCACCACATCTTCATATGTTTTCGAGGGGTCAGCCACGCTACTATGCGGAAGAGCAGGCGTTGTTGCCACCGCTTGGCCTCCTTTGCCTCGCAGCATACATCCTAGAACATACACGGCATGCGGTATCTGTACTTGATATGCCTGTAATGAAAATGGACCAAGCTGGACTCGAGCAGTATCTCTCAAAGGCAAGGCCTGATATTGTCGGCATAAGCTGCTTGACCAACACCCTTTACGATGCTTTGGAGACCGCTCGTACTGTCAAGAAGGTCATGCCGTCAACGCCGGTCGTAGTCGGAGGCCATCATACCCAGCTTTACCCAAAAGAGACAATCCGTCAGGAGCCTGTGGATGCGATCGTGCTGGGCGCTGGGGAAGTCCCATTCACGCGATTGCTTCAGCGATTTGAGGAAACAGGTCACCTGCAGAGGCTTCCGGGCGTTATTACCAAACACGCTGCCCTCCACGACGACCTCTCTTCTGAGATTCAATGTATCGATGATCCTGATTCGCTGCCATTTCCTGCGCGTCATCTTACTCCTTACCGTAACTATTACTCTGCTACGAGTATCTCGCCGCCGACCACAGTGGTTATTACGAGCTACGGTTGTCCGTTCCGTTGTATTTTCTGCAATACCAGCAGGGTGCAGAAGATCGTGGCAAAAAGCCCCTTGAGAGTTGTTGACGAACTTTCCAATTGCGTTTCCTTAGGTATACGGGAATTTACCATCCAAGATGAAAATTTTGCAGTGCACCGCTCCAGGGTCCTTGCCATCGCTAAAGAGATCCTGCACGCCTGGTTCAGCACGCCCTACAGCGATGACCCGTGGAACCTGA
>FWPV01001939.1_pt1 | contig 51612 bp, 47 predicted proteins | sample 2228371 | NCBI WGS metagenome assembly FWPV01 (sample SAMEA103939776, study PRJEB20133) | metagenome
GCCGCCAGCCGTCTGGTGCTGCTGGGTACCCGCTATCTGGCAGCCCTGCAGCCCGGCCAGAGCGCCGTGCTGCTGGACCTGCGCACGCCCCGACAACCTATCCCCGTGGCGGCTCTGCCATCTGGTGTGCAGGATGTGGCTGGAGGCCCGGCAGCGCTGTACCTCGCCGCCGGGCAGCGTGGGTTGTGGGCAGTATCCCTGGCGACACTGGCCAACCTCGAAGAACGCCTGCTTGCTGTTGACCCGACTCCGGTTACAGCGCTGTGGGTCTCCGATCGCTGGTTGTATGCCGCTGGCGGTGGAACACTGCGGCTGTACGATCTGGTGGCCGACCCGCTGTCTCCGGCGCTGATTGCCTCCGTCGCACTGCCGGAAGGCAGCGTGAACCGCCTGCTTATGCGCGAAACACGCCGGGACGGCCACTGGCTGTATATGGCGCTGGCGGATGGCGTTTACACCGTTCATCATGCCGCAACGGGTGGGCTAGACAACGCGGTCCGCCTGATGGGCCTGAGCGGCGGGCCGCTGGCCGCAGCCGGATCATGGCTGTATCTGGCCGGGCCGGGGCGGATGTTGAACGCGGCGACCCTGGCCGATTCGGCAACGGTAGGCTGGCAGATCGCTTTCCCGCCAGCAGGAGAATCGCCGCTGGCCGCCGTCGCCTGGGGCAACCGCGCTCTGGCGGCTACAGGTAAGGGACTGGTGGCCGTGGAGTGGATGGCGGATGCTGCTCTCCCGGCGGTGCTGGGCGGGCTGGATGAGTTGCCCGCTGCGCCGCACAGCCTGATCGCTGGTGAGGGCCGGGTCTGGATGGCTGGTGATGGCCGGGTGTGGCAGGTGAATGTCCGTGAGCCGAGAGCGCCTGCTTTGGACTGGTCGTTGAGCATTCCTGGTGCGGGTAGTGGACTGGCGTTTCTTCCGGCGGCTGATCGTCTGGCGGTAGCCGCTGGAAGGTGCGGCCTGCGACTGCTGGACGTATCAACCGCCCCGCCACATACAGCAGGCGAATGGCGCGGTGGGATGGTTGAGGTTGTGGCAGGCGTGGATGATGAACTGCTGGCTGCACTGGGTGAGGGCAGTCTGGTACTGCTGCAGGTTGAGCCAGAGGCTGATCCCGGCCTGCCACCGATCACGGCGCCCCAGCCACCGGATGGGGCAGTCGGAGTGGGGAGAATACCCACGCTGCGCTGGGAACCGGCGCCTGGGTACTGTGATACCTGGCGTTACGAGGTCTGGCTGGGGATCGGGGACGATCCGCCAGTGCGCCTGGAGGGGGTTGATGGGGCGCAGGTCGCAGCGCCAGATCTGCCGCCTGGCACGCGTGTATCCTGGCAGGTCAGGGCGGTAGATACGTCTGGTGAGGTGCGGCTGGGGCCGTTGTGGCACTTTCAGACGGCAGCGCTGGAGGTTGGCGGGCCTGCAGAGAGGCTGACTTTGCCCGCCCCGGAATACGATGACCAGCTGGTGACGGCACCGCTGATGACGACCGGCCTGGATGTGCACGGGTTGCTCCCGGTGCTGATCGCCGGTGTTCTGGTGGAAGCGGGGCTGGTGTTCGGGCTGTTGCTGTGGTGGCGGCGGGGACGACGGTGAGGGACAAAAACACCCGCTACGGCGGGTGCTGGCAGCTCCACAGGTAGGACTCGAACCTACAACCCATCGGTTAACAGCCGATTGCTCTGCCGATTGAGCTACTGTGGAAGATTGTGCCAGCATGATACCAACCGTGCCGGTCGTTGTCAAGCGCGAATCGCCGCCGGGAAGCTTAAGTTTGTGCTGATCCTTCAACGAAAAAAACGTCCCCAAAAGATTGGGCAAAACGCGCATTTTGCGTAGAATATAGAGGTCAGGTTTGGGGCGGGTGGCCCTGCCGGGCAGCGCTGCTCCGAAGACGGCAGTCGGGTAGCATGACCAGGCTCGAAGAGGCTTTCATGGGGGGCAGCCGGGATGCACGACCGGCCATCCGCAGGCGACGACAGCGGTATCGCCGGCAAGCGGCCCGCATCGCCGCCCGGCAGAAAATGCTGCTTCCTGCGAACTCGGAATTGACTGCCTCACCTGACTGTGCTAAACTTTGGCGCTGAGGCGCCGTTTATCCGGCCCTTTTATTAGTTAGCGAGGGAATAAAGCAATAGGCGCTACACAGTACCGCATTAATCAGGAAATACGGGCTCGCGAAGTGCGCCTGATCACGGAGGACAACGAGAACATCGGTGTCGTGCCCACCCGTGATGCACTGGAACGGGCAATCCGGGTCGGTCTGGACCTGGTGGAGGTCGCTCCGAATTCGGACCCGCCGGTCTGCCGGATCATGGATTTTGGCAAGTTCCAGTATGCCCGCGCTAAGAAGGAACGCGAAGCCCGCCGACAACAGAAGCAGATTGAGGTCAAGGAGATTCGTCTTCGCCCCAAGACATCGGACCACCATCTGGATATCAAGGTGCGCAGCGCGCGCCGCTGGCTCGGTGAGGGCATGAAGGTGAAGGTCCGGATCCAGTTCCGCGCCCGCGAGATCACCTACCCGGAGATCGGGCGGCAGATTCTGGAGCAGATCGCCGGGGCGGTAGATGACATCGCGATTGTCGAGCAGCAACCCAACATGGAAGGGGCGACCATGTTGATGGTTCTGGCGCCGGCACCGGACAAGAAAAAGAAGTAATCGCCACGTAAGCAGGGGAGCACTTCGTGACCAAGAAGACCAAGAAGTACAAACTGAAGACGTACAAGGCAGCCTCCAAGCGCTTCCGCGTCACCGGCACGGGCAAGATCATGCGGACGAAGGGCGGCAAGAGTCACCTGCGCCGCAACCGCTCCAAGCGGACCAAGCTGATGCTGGACCGCGTGCTGGAAGTCACGACGCGCGGTGAGCGTCGGCGGATCAGCCGCCTGGCGCCCTACATGAGCAAGTTCCGGGCTAACCCGCCTGCCTGAGCAGGCAGGGTGCCATTCCTAGCGAGCAGAATGTCCATCAGACCCGGGCCGCTGGGCCGGGTTAAGTTTTGCAGGAGAAAAGACCGTGCGCGTAAAGAGAGGCTACACCTCCCGCCAGCGCCATAAGAAGGTGCTCAAGCGGACTGAAGGGCAGTGGGGGACCAAGCATCGCCTGTTCCGGCGGGCCAATGAGGCCATGATGAAGAGCCTGTGGTACAGCTACCGCGACCGCCGCAACCGTCGGCGCGATCTGCGGAGCCTGTGGATCACCCGCATCAATGCCGCGGCTCGCCTCAACGGTCTCAGCTATAGCCGGTTGATGCATGGCCTGCGCCAGGCCAGGATCGACCTGGATCGCAAGGTGCTGGCTGACATTGCGGTGCGCGATCCGCAGACATTCACCCGGATTGTGGAAGCCGCCCGCAGCTAGGCGGACTGCGCCAGCGGGTTGCCCTGCGCCAACGAGACGAGGTTCCGCCTGCGGGCCTCGTTTTGTTTTCCCGGCGCGGCGCAGAGCAGCTTCCGCACGACATTCGGCAAGGCCGTAGCAGGGGGAAGCCCATGACCGACATTGTCAGCCCCCGCAACGAACGGGTTAAGCTGGTCAGGATGCTGCAGAGCCGCCCGCGCCAGCGTCGCCGCGAGGGCAGGATTGTCCTGGAAGGTGTACGTCTGATCGCCGATGCGCTGGCTTGCGGCCTGACGCCGGAATTCGTGTTCTACACCGCCGGGGAAACCACGCTGGCTCGCCCTGCCTACCGGTTGTTCCAGCAACTGGCTGAGCAGAATATTCCGTTGCTCTCCGTCAGCGAGGCAATCATGCAGCAGGTCAGCGACACAGAGACGCCGCCGGGTCTGCTGGCGGTTGTCCCGCTGCCGCAGGTTGCTGTTCCGGAGGGGGTGAGCCTGGCGCTGGTGCTGGATGCGATGAGCAACCCCGGCAACCTGGGCAGCGCCCTGCGTACTGCCGCCGCTGCCGGTGTGGACCTGGTCATCCTGACTCCGAACACGGTTGATCCGTACAACCCCAAAGCCCTGCGCGGCGGCATGGGGGCGCAGTTCCGCCTGCCAATCCTGGAGCTGGAGTGGGCCGAGATCGCGCTGCGTTATGGTCATCTGAACGCTTATCTGGCGGCGGCGGATGGTACGCTGCCCTACTATGCGGTGGACTGGTTGCGCCCGTCGCTGGTTATCATCGGCGGGGAGGCACACGGTCCGACCGCTCCGGCGCGCGCCGTAGCCAGCGCAACGATCGCTATCCCCATGGCCGGGCAAACCGAGTCGTTGAATGCGGCAGTGGCAGCAGGGGTGATCCTCTATGAAGCCAGGCGGCAACGCCTGCTTTCCACACAGAAAGGCGCGAAATCATGAAGATCCGCTCTGTGACAGCCTTCACCAACCTGTCGCTGACGGAGCCGGAATTGGGCCTGGCGCAGGCCGCCAACTTCCTGCACAATGCCGTCCCGGCCTTTGAGAAAGCGGGCTTCAACGTGCAAACCCGGCGCGTGGCGTCGCAGCCTTTCCCGCGCATCCTGGCCCCGATCGGGCCACAGGGTGCGGTGCCTTATGCCACGGCGGTAGCGGAACTGGCGCGGGGTTTTGGCATCGACTATGTGTCTTTAGGCGCTGTCCGGTCTGGCGATGATCCGGGGTTCGTGGACGCCATTCCGGACATGATCGCTGCCACCGGGGCGCTGTTCTTCGCCGTCAGCCTGGGCGATCCGGTGCATGGCGTCGATCTGGCGCTGGTGCGGCAGATGGCGACCGTGATCCAGCAGGTCAGCCGCCTGAGCGAAGACGGTCTGCGTAACCTTCACCTGGCTGCCATTGCCGGCTGCGGCCCCGGTGCGCCATTCTTCCCGGCGGCCTACCACGCCGAGGGTGAACCGATGAGCTTTGCCCTGGCCATTCAGGCTGCCGATCTGGCTGTGCAGGCTTTCTCCGAGGCCAGGTCACTGGTGGATGCCGAGGATCGGCTGATGCAGTTGATCGTAGCTGCGGCGACCGGTCTCACCGCCGTAGGGGAGGCGTTGGCCGCTGACTTCGACATCACCTTTGGCGGGATCGATTTCTCGCTGGCGCCCTTCCCGCAGGATGAAGTCAGTCTGGGTGGGGCGATGGAGCGGCTGGGGATGACCCTCGGTGGGGGCGGCGGTGCGGCGGCAGCGGCGGTGATCATGAGCGCACTGGATCGCGCCCCGTTCAAGCGGGCTGGCTTCAACGGTCTGATGCTGCCTGTGCTGGAGGATAGCGTCCTGGCGCGGCGGGCGGCCTCCGGCCAGCTCAGCACGACCGATCTGTTGCTTTACAGCGCGATCTGCGGCACCGGCCTGGATACTATCCCCCTGCCGGGCGATGTGTCCGCAGGGGCGCTGGCCGGACTGTTGCTGGATATGGCAGCCCTGGCCCTGCGCCTGGACAAGCCTTTGACGGCGCGGCTGATGCCCCTGCCGGGCAAAGCTGCCGGTGACCCGACCGGCCTGGAGCACTTTGAATACTTTGCGCCGGGGCGGGTGATGGCCGCGCCGGAAGGCCTGACGCCCGGCGGTCTGTTGCTGGGGGAAGATGTGTTGCGCGTGCGGCCACGCCTGCGGCGCTCCTGAGCAGGCTGGTTGGAGCTTTTCCGTCTGGCTGCTATACTTGCCGCCAGGGTAGCAGAAGAGATACGATGACCGATCCCATGGCTGTTCACCACCATCACGCCCGGCAGAGATAAAGGCGAACCCGGTCGTTGCACCAGCTTTCCAGGGCGCAGGCGCGGGGCTGCGCCTTTTCGTTGCCCGTCGATGATCCGTTGGCCCAGGAGGGATGCTCAATGGCCCAGGTGATGCAACCCCGCCCCCCGAAGGGGATGCGTGACTTCCTGCCGGATGACCTGATCCGGCGGCAGTATGTTTTCAATACCGTGATCGAAGTCTTTGAGACGTTTGGCTTTGAACCCCTGCAGACCCCGGCACTGGAATTGCGCCAGACGCTGCATGGCAACCTGGGCGAGGAGGCCGAGAAACAAATCTTCTACGCCCAGCATCCCCAGGGCAAGGAAGAACTGGCCCTGCGCTACGATCTGACCGTGCCGCTGGCGCGCGTTGTGGCCCAGTACGAGGGGCAACTCAGCTTCCCATTCAAGCGCTACCACATCGCGCCGGTGTGGCGTTCCGAACGTCCACAGCGGGGGCGTTACCGCGAGTTCTACCAGTGTGACGCGGATATTGTCGGTGTGGCGGGGATGGCTGCCGATGCGGAGATCATCAGCCTGGTGGTGACCGCCCTGCGGCGGCTGGGCTTCCGCGATTTTGAAGTGCAGATCAACAACCGCAAGATTCTGACCGGGATTGGCGAATATGTCGGCGTTCCGGCGGAACAGCGCGGCGGTCTGTACCGTAGTATCGACAAACTGAGCAAGATCGGCCCGGAGGGTGTGCGCCGTGAACTGGCTGAAAACGGCCTGGGGCCGGAGCCGATCGCCCGCCTGATGGCCCTGCTTGACCTGCGCGGGGCCGGCCTGGACGGGCTGGCCCACCTGCGCGATGCGCTGCGTGACATCCCCACCGTGCAGGAGGGCGTCCGTGAGTTGTTTGAACTGGCCGAGCACCTGGAAGCCTTTGGCGTCCCGGCGAAGAACTACGCTTTTGACCTGACCATGGTGCGCGGCCTGGGCTACTACACCGGGCCAGTCTTTGAGACGATCATCACCGAGCCGAACCTGGGCAGTGTGACCGGCGGAGGGCGTTATGATGGTCTGATCGGGATGTTCCGTAAGGAAAGCCTGCCGACTACCGGCTCCTCGCTGGGCATCGAGCGGATCATCGATCTGATGGATGAGCTAAACCTGTACCCGCCCGGATTGGGCCGTACGGTGGTGCAGGTGCTGGTTACGGTCTTCGACGAAAGCACGCGGGCCGCATCCGAGCGACTGGCCAGCCAGCTACGGGAGCAGGGCGTGCGCACCGAGGTGATGCTGGAAGATCGCAAGATCGGGCGGCAGGCGGCCTACGCCGACCGTAAGGGCATCCCCATCGCCGCTTTTCTGGGGCCGGACGAGATCGCTGCTGGCGTGGTCACGCTCAAACGCCTGGCGGACGGGGAAACCCGTCGTGTGCCTCAGGCAGAAGCAGCAGGCGCTATCCGTGCGCTCTTGCCCTCCTGAACGTCCGGATCGCAGTGGAAGATTGCAGGGTCGCCCCGCCGGGCGGCCCTGTGATTTGTGGGGGGAGACGGTCAGCACTGCACCATCCGGCAGGCGCAGAGCGGCAATTCCACTGAGGCTGGCGCCGGTTGTTTTCCTCCCAGGCTAGCAGGCTGCGGGTGCGCGACGTGAGCTGAAGCGCCAGGCGTGTTCCCCCGCTCATTCAAACGGGCAGAGGTCTTCAACCGTGTAGTCGTTCAGGACGACTCCGAAGTAAGCCGGGTCGCCCAGGAACTCGTACGTGCGCGGGGCCTGGACGCGGGCGTCCTGCCGCACGCGCTCGCAGGCGACGCGCAGAGCGTTCTCAGCGCTATTGGCGCTACTGACGGCCACGAAGGTCTGGTAGAAGCTGGTGGCCAGCAGGGTGTAGTGCGATGGCAGGTCGGTCAGTTGCCAGGGGCGTTCCTGCTGCATGGTCGTCAGTGTCTGGCGGGCCAGATCGCTGCGCAGGGCGGTGTAGGCCAGCACCAGCCGGAAGCGGGCATAGGCGTCCAGCATGGCCTTTTCCATCGCCCGGTTGGAGTCTGAATCAGCGATGCCGCCCCACAGCGTCCCGCGTTGCATGGCTTCCTGGTAGAGGACGATGGCGTCGTCCAGATCGTTGACGCGCAGGGCCTGATCAGCGCGGCGCAGCATGTGGATATACAGTCCGGCGTAGGGGTGGGTCAGCAAGGGGTCAGCGGCGGTGTAGACGTACTGCAAGCCGTTCCAGGTCCAGGTATGGCGGGTGGGCAGGAAAGGCCCGAACTCCCGCTGAGGCGCGCTCTGGGCCAGACCGTTGTCGTAGAGGTTACCTTCCTCGATAATCAGTTCCGGCGGCCTGACATCGCTGAAGATCACCAGCGTGATGCCTGCGTTGGGCAGACCACGCACCGGCCGCCGCAGGTCGTCAGTATAGCGGTACATCACCGCAAAGGGATCGCTGAGGGTGTGAAAGCGGGCGGCAGCCCGATCCCAGCTCAGGATGATCGGCTCGCGGAAGCAGGCCAGGCGCGTGCATTGCTCCACCCAGAAGAGGATCTCTGGCAGGCCATCCAGCGTGATATCGCGGATGCTGTCGGAGGTGGAGACTTTGGTTCCGGAGGCCGTCGCCTGTTCCACGCGGTAACTGATCTGGGGCATGCTCTGCGATCCACCGGGCGCGCTGGCGTAGCCGTACAGCACCTGGTATGGTTGGCCGGGCACCAGACAGCCGAAGATCAACAACATGCCGGGCGGTTGCGGCGCGGCAGCCGTGACCGGGTAGTGCAGCGTGATCAGCACATCCAGCAGGCGGTCGCCGTTGAGGTCATGTGCGTAATCCACCCGACCGCCCAGGTTATCGTCGATCACGCCCCAGTTACGGAGCAGCGTCTCCAGGTCAGCCGGGGAACCGCCCCGGTTGAGGAAGTCGCGGATGATCGCCTGGTAAGCGGCGGGATCGTCGGGGCGGGCAGCCTGCGGGCGGATGCCACTGAAGGGCAGGCAATACTGCGGCTGGGGGGTGGCCGTGGGCTGGGGGGTGGGCTGTGGCTGCATGTTGCAGGCCAGACCTATACCCAGCAGCAGGCCGGCCAGCCAGAGTGCCCATCCTCCGGTTCGCCACCATGCCGTCCGCATCCTGCCTTGCCTCCCGATTCCTGTCTATATGCTCGCCCGGCACGTCCTATTATGCGCCCGGCTCGCATGGGCGGCAAACCGCTGCATGCGTCCCGGGTGACGCATATCAACTGGCCTGCGGGGAAGGGAGGCGCCCGGTGGCCGCCATCTGACCGTCGCCGGGTGGGAGTGGATCGGGCAGGCGCTCCTCCGGGCCAACTGGCAGCATGGCCAGGCCGGAGATCATCTTGGGGTAGAAGTCGGTGCTTTTCTGCGGCATCTTTTCCCCCGCTGCCGCAACGGCCCTGATTTGAGCCATCGTGGTCGGACTGAGGAAGATGGCGAACTCCCCCCGACCGGCGTCGATATTGGCAACCGGCTGGCGCGGATCGCGATGATAGCGAATCAGGGACTTGTCATCGATACCTGCTACCGGGACGCCAGCGGCCTGTTCCAGCAACAAGCGGTGGGCGATGGTCACCGCCAGCGAGCACCATTCGCGGGAGCGATCGGGTGCGATGGTATCCAGGATGCCCTCATCCCGCAGGGTCAGGATGGCGAAGCCGACTTCCGGCCCGCCGTAGAAGCCGAAGGCATGGCCGTGCGGGTGGGCATTGACAGCGGCCAGTGTTGTGTCCAGATCGGCGGCGGGAACGATGGTGAAATGTGCTGTAGCGCGGGCCAGGACTTCAGCGGGGGTGACCGCGCCGTAGTCGTGGATTTCGCGGTGGGTCGGCAGCACGACCAGACCGGGGTCCTCCATGCTGACCAGCGTGGCGCTGACATAGTTGACGGCAGCTTCCGGAGGTAGATCCGGATGCCGCGCCTGTTGTTTCCGCCGGTAAGCGAGGGCGGTCTCGTAGCGGTGGTGGCCGTCGGCGATGATCAGACCACACAGCGGGGCAAGGGCCGCCTGCACGGTATGGATAACCTGTGGATCAGTGATTGCCCACATGCGCTGGCGCACCCGGTTCTCCACGATCGGCTCGACGACATCAATATCCGGGACGCGCCCGGCGATGGCCTGCCGGATCAGGGTATTGACGCGGTTATGCGGATCGGAATAGAGGACGAAGATCTGTTCCGGTTGTACCTGCAGGGTATGGAGCAGACGCAGGCGATCGGCTTTGGGGCCGCTGTGCGTACGTTCATGGGGCAGGATGACACCTTCCTCAAATTCGTGCAGGCGCAGCGCCGCAATCAGACCCAGACGAACATACGTCTGCCCGCCAAACGGGAAGCATTGCTCACAGGCGTAGAGGGCCGGGCGATCCTCCCGGATCAGGATTCCCGTTGCCAGCCACCGCATGTATCGCTCACGGGCGTGGCAGTAATCACCGCCATCGGTGCAGGGGCCGGGCAGGCCGGTGTCCTCGTTGTGGCCGAGGATGATCCCGGTGATGTTGTAGGGGCTGAGCTGCCGGTAACGGGCTGCCAGCTCCGGGCCAATACGGTCATAGGGCTGGCTGATCACGTCATCGAGCCGTTCGAAACAGGCGGGGTTGTAGCGCACCCCGCGAAACGGTTTGATCACCGCCATGTCATCTACTCTCCACAAGGGTTTTGCGGCAATGAAGCGGGCCGACACCCCCGGCTCTGACGGGGTGCTTGAAGACGGTCGGCAGAGCCGGGGATGCACGGATGGTACCGGTGGCTAGATCTGGATCGCCTGACCTTCCAGGCCGAGGGCCGCTTCCATCAGCGCCTCGGACATGGTCGGGTGAGCATGCACGTTACGGCCAATCTCCGCTGGCGTCAGTTCGGCCAGCTGAGCCAGGGTCAGTTCCGGTAGCAGTTCGGTCACGCCATGGCCGATCAGGTGGCCGCCCAGCAACTCGCCATACTTCTTGTCGCTGATCAGCTTGACAAAGCCGTCCTTCTCCCCCATGCCCAGGGCCTTGCCATTGGCCTGCCAGGGGAAGCGGCTGACATTGATCTCGTAACCGGCGTCAAGGGCCTGCTGTTCGGTATAGCCGAAGGAGGCGATCTGGGGCTGGCAGTAGGTGGCGCGGGGCATCATGCGGTAATTGAGCGGGATGACCTCGTGCCCGGCAATGGCTTCCGCCGCTACCACGCCCATGGCTGAGGCAACATGGGCCAGCATCAGCTTGCCGGTCACATCGCCGATAGCGTATACGCCGGGGACGCTGGTGGCCATGCGCTCATCGATGGCGATGAAGCCGCGTTCGTCAAGGGCCACGCCGGTATTCTCCAGGCCGTAGCCTTCCGTGCGTGGCTTGAAGCCAATTGCCTGCATCAGCTTCTCCGCTTCCAGAACATCCTGCTTGCCGTCCGGCGTCGTGACGCTGACGCGGACTCCGCTGGCCGTCTCCTCCACACCGTCGACGCGCGTGCCGGTCATGAATTTAACGCCCATACGCTTGTAGGCTTTCTCCAGCTCCCTGGAGATTTCCTCGTCCTCCAGCGGGGCCAGGTGCGGCAGGTATTCGACCAGCGTCACATCCACGCCGTAGTTGTGCAGGACATAGGTGAATTCCAGGCCAATCGCGCCCGCGCCGGCGATGATAATGCTCTTCGGCAGCGTTTCGCTCAGGATCATCTCCAGGTAGGTAATGACGCGCTCGCTGAGCCTGGTGCCGGGCAGCAGGCGGGTGGTCGCCCCTGTGGCGATGATCACATTCCTGGCAGCGAGCGTCTCCGTGCCGCCGGCTTCCAGCGCCACCTCAATCGTCCTGGCGTCCTTAAAGGCACCCCAGCCGTCATAGGTGTCGATCTGGTTCTTTTTCATCAGAAACTGGACGCCCTTGACCAGCCGTCCGGAGACCTGGCGGCTACGCTTGAAGGCGGTAGGGTAGTCCAGCTGAAGGTTGTCAAAGCTGAAGCCAAACTCCTTGGCGCGGTGCTGAAGGATATGCGCCAGTTCGGCATTATGCAGCAGGGCCTTGGACGGGATGCAGCCGACGTTCAGGCAGACACCGCCCCACCACTGCTTCTCCACGATCGCGGTCTTCAGTCCCAGTTGCGCGGCGCGGATGGCGGCCACATAGCCGCCCGGCCCGGCGCCGAGGACGACAACATCATATTCTCTGGCCATGCGCTGCTCCATCATCCGGGCGGGATCGCGCCCGCCACCCGTGCAGATGGGCCAAGTCTAGCGCCTTTTGCGGCAGGACTCAACCGATCAGGCCAGCGGAGAGCAGGCAAAAGGCGAAGCCGGGCGTCTTTGTCTGCGTGCTTATTCCTGATTGCCGGTGGCTGCCGGAACCCATACAGTGAAGTCATCCACGTAGAAGATTGCCGGGGTCTCACCGGCGGAGAAGGTGATCTCACCGGGCGGCAGGGGGCCGTTCGGGGCGGTATCCGCCAGCGAGAACATGGCCTTGCCATCCACATCGACCACCAGCTGGTTCCCGAAGGCGCCGAAGCGAACAGTATGCCAGGCCGGGCCGGAGAGCACCGCATCGGCGTAATCCTCGCCAAGGATGGTCTCACCGCGGTAGAGGCGGACGCGCCCGGTGGGGCCAAGCCCGACGGCATAGCTGCCGGTTTCGCCGACGCGGAGATTGAGTCGTCCCTCGCCTTCCTCCACCCATAGCCTGACCTGCACAACGACATCGCCAAAGACGTGATTGCCATAGCGGGTCGGCTCCGGACGGCCGCTGGCAGCCAGAGCCAGGGTTGTCCCCGGCCCACCGACGGCGCGGTGCTCCCAGCCGTGGCCAAGTTGCCAGTCCAGCTGAAAAACTTCGAAGTCGTCAGCACCGGCGGTGGTCAGCGGCGGCTCCTCAAAGCCGCTCAGACCGATGAAACGGCTGAAGATCACGTAGCCCGCCGCAATGACCAGCATCGGGATGACCAGCGTGCCGATGACAATGGCGGTGGTGCGGTTGATTCCCATGGCCGGCTCCTTCCAGCAGTCTTACAGGCCCTCTGCGACCAGTTCGGCGATGTCGCGTACACGGATGCGATTACCTTCGTTTGCGGCGGCGCTGGCGAGCATAATCGCGCAGAACGGGCAGGCTGTGCCCACGAGGGAGGCGCCGGTTGCAGCGGCTTCCTGCAGGCGCATAGCGTTAATCGGGCGCTCCTGGCGGGTCTCCATCCAGACCTGTGCGCCACCCCCGCCACAGCACAGGCTGCGGTTGTGGTGGTGTGGCATCTCCGCCAGGGTGAGGCTCTCCAGCGCCAGCAGGGCGCCGCGCGGGGCGTCATACTCGCCGTTGTAACGGCCCAGGAAGCATGGATCGTGATAGGTCACAGGTTGCCTGCGGCGGCGACGATCCCCCTTCTGGAGCCTGAGCCGTCCTGCGTTGAGCAGATCAGCGATGTACGCGCTGTGGTGCATGACGGCGTAATGGCCGCCGAAGTCCGGGTACTCGTTGCGGAAGGTATGGTAGCAATGCGGGCACTGGGTGACGATCAGGTTGAACTCGTAGCGGCTGAAGGTGTCGATCAGGGTGGTGGTCGCCTCCTGGTAAAGCGCCTCCTGGCCGCTCCGCCGCGCCCATTCGCAGGTGCAGCGCTCCTCCTCGCCCAGTACAGCGAAGTCCACGCCCGCCGCGTGGAGGATGCGGATCATAGCCCGGCTGACGCGCTGCCCGGCGGGATCATAGGCCCCGGCGCAGCCAACCCAGTACAACACATCGACTTTGCGCCGCTCCGCCAGCAGGGGGATATCCAGCCCGGCGGCCCAGTCCAGGCGTGTTCCGCGCGGATGGCCCCAGGGATCGCCCGTGCGCTCGGCCCTGGTCAGCGCTCCGGCCAGGCGATCGGGAGGGCGCCCTTCCATCAGCATCAGGTGCTGGCGCATGGCCAGAATGTCGGCCAGCGGCTCATTGCCGACCGGGCAAATCTCCACGCAGGCGGCGCAGGCGGTACAGGCCCACACCCCTTCGACCGGCAGGATGTTCTCAAACAGCGTGGCAGGCGACTCGTCGCCAACAGCCAGCAGCGCGCCGTGCTCCCGTAGGAAATAACGCTTGTTGGCTTCTAGGGCGGCGGGGGAAAGGGGCGTCCCGGCGGCATAGGCCGGGCAGACATCCTGGCAGCGGTTGCACATGATGCAGGCGTAAGCGTCAACGAGCTGCGAACGGTTGAGGTGTTCGATTCTGGCCGCGCCAAAGCGCTCGATCGTCTCATCCTCCAGAGGGAGAGGAGCCATCGCGCCCGGGACGGCCCGTTCCGGGCGGGTCAGGTAGTTGAAGGGGGCCAGTAGCAGGTGAAAGTGCTTGGTGCGTGGGAACCAGGGCACAAAGATCACGATCAGGCCGATCGCCAGCCAGAACATGGTGTGCTCGCCCACGGTCAGCAGGGCCGGGTTCCCACCGGAAAGCAGGCCGCCGACCGCACTGGCGAAAGGCTGGAAGGCATCCGGGCCGGTGAGGGCCAGGGCAAAGGCCTGCCCAAGGAAGCGGGCGCCGACGTGCGTCAGGATGAACGCACCGACGATGGCCGAGTCGCGGCGAATGCCGCCAGCGGCAATATCCGGATGGAGCAGAATATCCGGGCGGAAGGTCAGGCGCCGGTCACCGATGATAAAACGCCGGACGAGGAAGTAGATCATGCTGATGATCACAGCGACGCTGAGCATGTCGGCCAGCAGGCGGTAAACATTAGCCAGGCCGTTCGTCCCCGGAAAGGCATATCCCGGCAGGAAGGCTTCCAGCACATCGCCCAGGTTCACCAGCAGGTAGAACAGGAAGCCCCAGGCGATGATCGCGTGCAACAGGCTGGTTATCGGGCGGGAGCCGAGTACCGTGCGCTGCGTAACCATGACGTCGACGGCGCGGAAAAGGCGTTGTGGCAGCCGATCCAGACTCAGTTCTCCGCTGCCGCGCCGGATCACGGCAGCGGTCCGGGAAAAACTTTGCCAGGCCAGGTACAGACAGATGACGGCCAGGATGACGAACACAACTTTTTCAGGGAGGGAAAGCACCGTTGACCTCCTCTGGCGGTTGCAGGGCGCGGCGCGTGATTGTCTTCAGTCTATCCAGGGAGGCAGAGCGGTACAAACGGCTGGCGAGCGGCCTCAGGGTTGCCGGGACGGGGAGCGGGGGTCCGGCTCACCGGCGGGGGGCGTTTCGGTACCAGGCGGTTGCGCCGTTTCTTCTGCGCCAGAGGAAGGCCCGGACTCCGGCCCGAACGCCAGCAGGATCGTCTCATCGACCAGCCGCTCAACTTCAGCTTCGGGCAGCGGCTGGGTGCTTTCGCCAGCCCCGCTGGCGGAGCGCGAAAAGGCGATCAGCAACTCCTCGGTGTCCTGGATCGTGATCGGGGGTGGTTCGCTGGCCAGGCGGTCGGTCAGAAGCTCAGGCGGACGCTTGCCCTGCGCGTAGACAAAGAACGCCATTTCGGTGAGTTGCTCTGTACCCTGAATGTGGAGCTGGCTGCCGCTGAGGGTAACGAAGTCAGCGGCCAGTTGCAGTTCCAGGGCGGTGTCTTCCAGCCGCCAGTTACCGCGCAGGGGCGCCAGCAGATCGGCCAGGCTGCGCGGGACGGGCCGATCGCCGGTGCGCCCAAAGCGCACGCGGAACCATATCCCGCTGGCCAGACTCTGGACCACCAGATGGACATTGGGGCCAAGCGTGAACGCCGCTGAATAGAGCAGCAGCAGTGCTTCCTGGAGTGCTTCCCGGTTGGCTTCCAGGATCAGGTCTTCTTCGGTGCGCAGCGGCGTGACCAGTTCCAGCTGCCCGCTGACCCAGTCCAGCAAATCCTGCACAGGGAAGGGCCGGATCTGCTGGCGGGGCGGCAGTTCGCCGAGTTTGTAGCGGATCAGGGCCTGCCAGGCATTCAGCAGGTTGAGTACACTGAGCACTTCGCTACTGGCACGGGCCTGCCAGTAGGCACGCGGCTTACCTGCGGCGGTGGGCAGATGCACCAGACTGATGGCCGCCAGTCCGGTGTTCAGCGGCTCGATAAGGCGGCGCATCAGCAGGAACTGCAACTGTCCCAGGGATTCCCAGTCGGGTTCGCGGGACATCGTGATTCCTTTTTGGGCGGCTTGACCGGCAGGGATAGTTCTGGTTCAGGCCGCTTCGATCATCTCATCGAAGACCGGTGTCTCTGTCGGTTCCCTCAAGGGCTGGCCGGACGTCAACCGTTCGTGCAGATCGCTCAGTGCCTGCTCATACATACGAATCAGGTCGCGGTCTGACCCCTTGTAGCGGCGCAGCGTCTGTACAGCGCAGGCGGTGCAGCCGCGCATGGCCCGGTAGCTGTCCGTCTCGCAGGCCAGGCAACCGTTGAGGCGGATCATCAGCAGGCAAAAGGCCAGCACCTCTTCGTGCGCTTCTGGCTGCTGCAGGACACGGTCGACCAGGGCACGCCATTCCGGGCCACGCAGGTCGCGCAGTTTCGGAGTCACGTAGTGCGGGTACAACAACTCATTCTGCGTATACATGCGCCATAAATCCCTTGCCAGCGAAAAGCTACGCAGTCTCCACCCGGCAAAGGGTCGGAAGTCCCTGCCGGCGGGTGTCTGCGCCGGTGAAATTATGGAAATCTACGGGCTTCATGCTCTCACGCTCCTTTCTAGGATAGGAGGGCTTGGGGCGGGCTTGATATAGGGCATGGGTACTATCCGGCGGGGGAGCCGCCAGGCGGCAAGGTGGGCGCTTTGAGCATCGCCGGGGAATGGTATACTGTCAGGCAGGTGCTGGCCGGGTAGGTTATGGGGACGGAGCGCCGGGATGGAGCGTGTGAGACGACTGCTGTGGGCATGGCTGACGCTGGTTCTGGCCGGCTGTGCGGCACTGGGAGGCCCGCCGGCGACGCCCACGCCCGATCCTGGCCGGACATACGTCCATCCCGGCGGTGTGTTCTCGCTGGTGCTACCGCCTGCGTGGATGGTGGGCGATCTCAGCAGCGGGGGAACGCTGTTGATGACCTTCGCTCCACCGGAGGCCACCCGTCCGCCGCTGACGGTCTATGTCGTGCGGCTGGCAAGCCCGCTGGACGGCACGGCCTTTGGCGCAGCGATGGGTTCGTATCTGCGCTCACCGCATAACTGGACGCTCAACGTGGTCGATCAGCAGGCCATGGGCGACGGTAGCTGGCGCGTGACTGGTGTCCGCCAGGTGCGCGGCCAGGCACTGCCGGTGAACATTTTCATGCTGCGGGAAGGGCCGTTCTTCGCCGCGCTGGAAGTGATCGTACCATCCGGCGATCCCTTTCTGCTCTCCCTCCTCAGCCTGATGGTCAACTCCTACCGTCTCTATCCGGAAGCTCCCTGGCCGGTCGGAACGGTGGGGGACTTCCCGCCTCTCGATGACAACCTGCTGGTGGCTGGCGGCAACCTCTCCTTCAGCGCACTGGCGACCTGGACTGACGCTGAGGGCGGTTTTCATCTTGGCGGGCAGGTGGCGAATCACGCTCCCTACCCGGTGGAAGCGGTGACGGTGGACGCTGTCCTGCTGGATGCCGCCGGAAATGTCCTGGCTGCGGGGAATGCTCCCCTGCCGCTGTACATCCTGCCGGATGGCGAACTGGGGCCGTTTGATGTGCGTTTTCCACAGGGACGGCCGTCCGGTGTGGCCCGCTACCGGCTGGAGGCGCGGGCGCAGCAGGCCGGACAGGTGGACGTGCTGCTGGGGGCAGGCGCGTTTGACTGGGAAGATCGCGCTGAATATGACGACAGCGGGCAATTGCACATTCGGGGCACAGTCTGGTACCTCGGTGACGCCCCGGCTCATGATCCGCAGGCGGTGGTGACGCTGTTTGACAGCGCCGATCGGGTAGTCGGTGTGACGGTGGCCAGCATCGGCGACGGTCTGTTGTCGCCCGGCGGATCGCTGCGCTTTGATGTGCCGCTGCCAGCTGGCGAGGTGGAGCCGGTGCATTACCAGGTGACCATCCAGGCGCGTCGGCAGCCCTGAGACTGGCCGGTGGGCAAGGATGGGCAGGCACAGGATGCGAAGCTGATGATTGTGACAGTCCTGGGTTCAGGCGGCGGCACGGGGATTCCTAACCCTTTCTGCCAGTGTGCGACATGCGAGATAGCCCGGCGATCTGGCGGCAGGGATCGCCGCAACGCCCCGGCGGTGCTGATCAACGATGACCTGCTGATCGATTGCGGGCCGGATGTGATCAACAGCGCCCGGCAGCTTGGCCTGAGTCTGGCTGCCCTGCAGGTGCTGGTGATCACACACCGGCACAGCGATCACCTTGACCCCTGGTTTTTCCGGTCGCGCCGGGGCGTCAAGGATACCGAGTTGCCTTTGTTGACGGTCTACGGTCCCCGTGATGCGCTCGATTCTGTCTTTGATTTCTACGGGCGGATGTTTGGCTGGAACCGTCTGATGCTGGAGCAGGAGACGCGCACTGTGTGGCATGCGGTGGAGAGCGGCAGCCACAAGTTGATCGGGCGCTACCGGCTCCAGTTCGTCCCGGCGGCCCACGGTGATGCGACGCTCCAGACTCTGCTGCCGGTTGTCCATGATGCGGGGGCGGGTTACTTCCACTGTTACGATAGCGGCCCCCTGCCGGAAGAGACCTGGACGCTCCTGAGCGGCGAGCGCTTCGATGTGGTGACCATCGACGCTACGATTGGCCTGCAGGATGATTTCTCCAACGCCGGGCACATGACCGCTGTGCAGACGATCGAGACTGCCCGCCGGTTGCGTGAGACGGGCCTGCTGACGCCGGACGGGTATGCTGTGGCGACGCACTTTGTCCACCAGGATTCCGGCAGCCACGCGGAGAAAGTCGCTTATTACGAGCCGTATGGCCTGACGGTGGCTTTTGACGGTCTGCAACTAACGCCGGGCGGGCTGGCAGGGGAGACGCCGCGATTCCCTGAACCGGTTGATGACTGGGAAGCGGGCGATCCGCTGGAATGGGCGAGTGGCGACGGTCAGCAAGGGGATGGCGATGATTACGATTGATATTCCGGGCAAAGGGCTGCTGGAACTGGAGCATGCCGTCTTCGATGTGAACGGGACGCTGGCGTGTGACGGCGAGTTGCTGCCCGGCGTGGTGGAGCGGCTGGCCGCGCTGGGGGAGCGTCTGACCCTGCACATGCTCACGGCTGATACGCATGGCCGCCAGGCGACGATCGACGCGGCCCTGGGCTTCAGGGCGACGATCATCTCTCGTGGTTCGGTGGAAAAGGCGGCTTATGTGCTGTCGCTGGGCGGGGAGCGGGTAGCAGCCATCGGCAACGGCACCAACGACTCCCACATGTTGCAGGCCGCCGGGTTGAGCATCGCTGTCCTTGGCCCGGAAGGGCTGGCGTTTGACGCTCTGAAGCATGCTGATGTGGTGGTAGTTTCCATCCTGGACGCGCTGGATCTGCTGCTCAAACCGGATCGCCTGCGGGCGACATTGCGCCGGTAGCGGGGCGGGTTCAGACTGTGAATGCAGGCCGTGATCCGTGTCCGGGCGTCAACGACAGGAGACGCCCGGATTTCTATGCCAGGAGAATCTCATGGCGCTCTTCCTGATCAAGTTCTTTCATAGCATCGTTTTTGTTGTGGAAAGCGCGGCCATCCTCTATATCCTCTACAGCGGCCTGTTCAATGTTCGTGACCCCTGGCTGGGGGTAGCGGTCGTGCTGGTGCTGGCCGAAGTGGTGGTGTATGTCGGCAATGGCACCCGTTGCCCGCTGACCAAACTGGCGCGTCAGATGGGCGACAAAACCGGCGATGACTTTATTGCGGATATCTTCCTGCCTGCCTGGTTCACACCGCTTATCCCCCGCATTTGTGGTACGCTGGCCGCTGTGGGAATTCTCCTGGTCGGTGTTCGCCTGTTGATCGGTTGAGTCTGCGCGTTGCTGCCAACGTTGATTGACGGCCATGGTTCCCGGACTATAATCGAATGCATGTTTGATTACTTTCATCTGGAGCATGACGAATGGGACGCAGACCGGCCAGCCAGACGGTTAGCCGCCAGGACATCCTGAATGCGGCGGCGCGTGTGTTTCACGAGCGCGGCTATCACGGCGCCACCATGCAGGATATCAGCGCGGCGGTCGGCCTGACCGCTGGCAGCCTGTACCACCACTTCAGCGGCGGCAAGGAAGCCATCCTGATCGCGGTGTTGGAGGCCGGGCTGGCGTATGTGACGGAAGAGTTGCAGCGCATCGTTGATTCGCCCCTGCCGCCGGATGAGAAACTGCATTGCGCCATCCGCGCCCATGTCCTCAGTGTGACTGAACACGTGGCAGTTGCCGCGCTGATGGTCTTCGAAATGCGCACGGCGCTCGGTCTGCCGGAAGCTCCGGCACGCTACCTGGCCAGGCGCGACGCCTTTGAGGGACTGTACCGCCGGATGATCGCCGAGGGAATCGCTGCCGGCGTGTTCCGCCCGGTGGATGTTGGTGTGTTCACGCGTACGCTGCTGGGCGCGGCCAACTGGGTGAGCATCTGGTACCGCCCGGAAGGACGGCTGTCAGGCGTTGACATCGCCGAGCAGATCGCCGATATTTTCCTCAATGCGCTGCGAACAGGCTGAATTTTCCGGGCTGCTCGCTGGTTCACCGTTCACTGGAGGAGAAGGTATGACACCATCATCGCCGCGTACATCGTTGCTCATGGTGGATCGGGACCGGTGCGGCATTTGCGGCTGTTGCGTGCCGGTCTGCGCGACCGTCGCCCTGGTGCTGCACGACGCCTATCTGGAAGTTATCAACGATCGCTGTACCTCCTGCCAGAAGTGCCTGATGGTCTGTCCGACGCATGCCCTGTATGAGATTCCGCTGACCGAGGTGGCAGCGCCGGGAGGAAGTCGATGAGGCTGGAGGCTGAGTATGACCTGATTGTGGTTGGGGGTGGGCCGGGTGGCGCGGCGGCGGCGATCACCGCCGCCCGGCGTGGGCTGAGCGTCCTGCTGATCGAGAAGCGGCAGGAGATCGGCACGCCCGTCCGCTGCGCGGAGGCCATCGGACGCGATCAGGTGGCGCCGTTCATGCCCGTGGATCCGGCCTGGATCGCCGCCGAGATCGACGCCTTCCGCATCTTCGGGCCGTCCGGCCAGTCGGTGCGGGTGCCGCCCACGTCGCCTACGGTGGTGGTGGAGCGTAAGATTTTCGACCGCGAACTGGTCAACGCGGCGGTGCGGGCCGGGGCGACCGTACGGGCCATGACGCGGGCGACCGGCCTGATCCTTGAGGAGGGTTTTGTGCGCGGGGTGAAGATGATCAGCCTGGGCCGCGAGGTCGCAGTGCGGGCCAGGGTGGTCATCGGCGCGGATGGGCCGGAATCGCAGGTCGGCCTGTGGGCCGGGCTGAACACCATGCCGCGTATGGCCGACTACTATACGGCTGTCCAGTATCTGCTGGCCGGAATCCCGCTGGACGATCCCCGCGAGTGCCAGTACCACATCGGTAATGATCTCGCGCCGGGCGGGTACGCCTGGGTTTTCCCCAAAGGGCCGGACAAAGCCAACGTCGGCCTGGTGATCACCGCTACCCATGAGAAGCAGGGCCGCAGCGCCCAGGAGTACCTGGATGATTTCGTCGAGCGCCGTTTCCCCCGCGCTTCCGTCCTGGCCCTGATTCTCGGGGGCATCCCGGTCGGCGGTACGGTCAGGGAACTGGTTGGGAACGGTGTGATGCTGGTTGGCGACGCGGCTCACCAGGCGGAGCCGGTCACCGGCGGCGGGATCAACCTGGCGATGTTCGCCGGGCAGATGGCAGCTGACGTTGCTGCTGATGCCATTGCCGCCGGGGACTGGTCGAAGAAAGCGCTGGAAGACTACCCGCGCCGCTGGCACAGGGAACATGGCCGCAGCATCAAGGCGATGGCTACCCTTCGTCACAGCGTGCTGAAGTTCCCTGATGAGCGGTATGACCGGCTGGTGGCTCTGGCCGCTGACCTGCCCCTGGAGGAGATGAGCGCATTTGACATCATCCTTCGTGTGCTGCGTCACGATCCCGGCCTGTTGCTGGCAGCGCGGGAGTTTATCATGCCCACCTGAGGGAGGTTGAGCGGGGGCCTGCCCGGAGGGGAAGGCCCCCGGTATCGTGCGGGTCATCCGGCGGTTGTCCCCGCCAGGACTACAGCGAGAAGGAGCTGCCCGGTATGGTCTCATTTACCCCCACAGAAGAGCAGCAGATGCTGGTCGAGGCGATCCACCGTTATGCGGAAGCGCAGGTGCGGCCAACCGCTCATGAAGCGGACGAGACGGGCGAAATCCCGGACAGCGTGCTGCAGGCCGGCTGGGAGATCGGGCTGATCCCGGCAGCGCTACCGGAGGCCTACGGTGGGCTGGGCGAGCGCGAGGCACTGACCGGCGTCCTGGCGGCGGAAGAACTGGCCTGGGGCGACCTGGCGCTGGCGCTCAAGGTGCTGGCCCCGGCCCTGTTCGCCTACCCGGTGCTGATGGCCGGGACGGAGGCCCAGCAGGCCGAACTGTTGCCGCTCCTCGCCGGTGATTATGTCCCCATGACCGCCGCGCTGGCCGAGCCAGGCCTGTTCTTTGATCCCCGCGCTCTGACAACGACGGCCACCGCCCAGGATGGCGGCTTCATCCTTAACGGGGCCAAGAGCAACGTCCCGCTGGCGGCAGAGGCGCACAAGTTGCTTGTCTACGCCCGCGAGGAAAGCGGAGCGGTTGGCGCGTACATCGTCGATGCCGGAGCGGACGGCTTGGCGATCGGCGAGCGGGAGAAATTGATGGGCATCCGCGGCCTGCCGACGTACCCGGTTACACTTTCCGGCGTACACGTCGACGCGGCAAAACGGCTGGGTGGGGAGGCGATCCTGCCATACGAGACGATTCTGAGCCGTCAGCAGGTGGCGCTGGCGGCGCTGGCGGTTGGCGTGGCGCGGGCAGCTTACGAATATGCGCGCGATTACGCCAAGGGACGTGTCCAGTTCGGCGCGCCGATCGCCACCAAACAGGCTATCGCTTTCATGCTGGCTGAGATGGCGATCGAGGTTGATGCGGCGCGGCTGATGGCCTGGGAAGCAGCCTGGAAGCTCGACCAGGGGCAGGATGCCACGCGGGAGGCGTACCTGGCAAATCGTTATGCCGCCGATGCTGCCGTTTTCGTGGCGGATAGCGCCGTGCAGACGCTGGGCGGCTATGGCTTCATCCGTGAGTATCCGGTGGAGCGCTGGCTGCGTAATGCACGCGGCTTCGCTATGTTCTGCGGCCTGGCGATAGTCTAGGACGCATCCAGCGTTGCATGTTGCGTTTTGAGTTGGGGGACAGGGAGCGCGGATCATGGCAATCAATTTTGCCTTTCCGGAACGTGTGGAACGTGAGCGGATGATGGCCCAGGCGCTGGCCGAGGGGATCATGCGCCCGGTTTCCCGTCAGCTTGACGAAAACGAGCACGAGCGCCCGGTGGATTTCATCCGGATGATCTGGCCGGTTATGCGCGACCAGCAGGCCCGTGCGCTTGACCGCCTGAAGGCGCCGCCTGATCCGGAGAAGGAGAAGAAACCGCGCAGCACCTATTTGTCCATGATGGTGCAGATCGAGGCGCTCTCCTGGGGTGACGCCGGTCAGTACCTGTGCATCCCATCGCCGCTGCTGGCCGGGGCTGCGATCGAAGCGGTCGGCACACCGGAGCAAAAGGAGCGCTTCCTGCGGCGCTTTGCCGAGGGTGACGACCCGAAATGGGGCGCCATGGCCATGACCGAGCCGAACGCTGGCTCCGATACCAAGGCCATTGAGACCACGGCAGTGCTCGACCCGGAGACTCGCGAATGGATCCTCAACGGGGAGAAGATCTTCATCACCAGCGGCGGGCTGGCGCTTAACGAGTCGAACGGGATTGTTGTGGTATGGGCGACGATCGATCGCTCGGCAGGCCGGGCCGGGATGCGCCCGTTTGTTGTGGAGGCCGGGACACCCGGCGTGACCGTGAGCAAAGCCGAGATCAAGCATGGCATCCGTGCCAGCGACACGGTTTCGATCAAGTTCGAAAACTGCCGCATCCCGTATGATAACCTGCTGGGCGATCCGGAAGTGCGGCGGGAGGGGAGCCGCGAGGGTTTCAAAGGCGCCATGGCTACGTTCGATGCCTCCCGACCGCTGGTCGCCGCCAGCGCCCTGGGCGTAGGCCGCGCTGCGCTGGAATTCGTGCGGGAAACTCTTCGCCAGCACGGCATCGACATCCCCTATGACCAGCCCTACCACAGGCTGAGCGCCATTCAGCGCGATGTGCTGGACATGGAAGCTCAGCTTAAGGCAGCCTATCTGCTCACCCTGCGGGCTACCGCTATGCTGGACGAAGGTCTGCGCAATAGCCTGGAAGCGTCGATGGCCAAGGCCAAGGCCGGCCGGGCAGTCACCAGGGTGACGCAGAAGGCCGTGGAACTGCTGGGCATGATGGGCTACAGCCGTGAGTGGCTGGTGGAGAAGTGGATGCGTGACGCCCGGATCAATGACATCTACGAAGGCACCGGGCAGATCAACCTGCTGATCGTGGCCCGCCGTATCCTGGACTATAGCAGCAGCGAGTTAAGCTGATCCATCCTGAGCGCGGTGCACAGAGTTACGCGCCGGCGCCAATGATCTGGAGGGAGGCCGATGGGGTATGCGATTCGCCGGGCAGCGGTGATTGGCTCCGGCACGATGGGGGGCGGCATTGCCGCGCTGCTGGCGGGTGTGGGCATCCCGGTTCTGTTACTGGATCTTCCCGCGCCGGGGACGCAGCACGGCGATCCGCCGGAAGCGCGTAATGCGCTCGTCCGGGGGAACCTGGAAGCGCTTGCCAGGAGCCGCCCGGCCCAGTTCTTCGTTCCGGAGGATGCCGACCTGATCACCCCCGGCAATCTGGACGATGACCTTGCCCGCCTGGCCGACGCCGACTGGATTGTCGAGGCCGTCGTCGAGCAGCTGGAAGTCAAACAGGGGTTGATGGCGCGTATTGCCGCCGTCCGCCGCCCGGACGCGATCGTCAGCACCAATACCTCCGGTCTGAGTATCAACGCGATTGCTGCCGGGCAGGACACCGGTTTCCGGCGGCACTTCCTGGGCACGCATTTTTTCAACCCGCCGCGCTACCTGCAACTGCTGGAGATCATCCCCGGGGCGGAAACCGACCCGGCGCTGGTTGAGTTCATGACCGCCTTCGGGCAGGATGTGCTGGGCAAGGGGGTGGTGCGCTGCAAGGACACCCCCAATTTCATTGCCAACCGGGTGCTGAATGTCGTCGGGGCCTTTACAGTGGCCTATGCCGTTCAGCATGGGTTCACCGTCGGCGAGGTCGATGCGCTGACCGGCCCGCTAATTGGGCGGCCCAAGACGGCCACCTTCCGCCTGCTGGATCTGGTGGGCATCGACGTGCTGGCGCATGTCAGCCGCCACCTGTACGATGCCATCCCGGATGACCCGGCCCGTGATGTGCTTGTGGACAGCGGGCTAACCGGTGTTCTGGACAGGCTGGTGGCTGAGGGCTGGCTGGGCGGCAAGACCGACCAGGGCTTCTACAAGAAGGTCTTTGTCGATGGCGAGCGCCAGTTCTGGGAGCTTAACCTGGAGACGTTCGAGTATGCACCACCTCAGAGCGTCCGTTTTGAAAGCGTGGGCAGGCACCGCAAGATCGAGGAGACCGGGGCGCGCCTCCGGGCGCTGATCGCGGAGGACGATCGCGCCGGGCACTTCCTCTGGGCGCTGCATGCCTTCTACCTGACCTATGCAGCCCGGATGGTTGGTGTTATCGCTGATGACCTGCTCAGCCTGGATCGCGCGGCCCGGTGGGGCTTTGGGCACGAGCTTGGCCCCTTTGAGATCTGGGATGCGATCGGCGTGGCTGAGTCCGTGCAGCGCATGGCTGCGGACGGTTACCCTGTACCGGACTGGGTAGGAGAGATGCTGGCCAGCGGCTGCGCGACATTCTACCGCCGGGACGGGCGCGGGATCGTGGACGGCGTCTACGACCCGGCGGCAAAGCGCTATCGTGATCTGCCTGCTGACCGGCGGGCGCTGGTTATCGCCGATCTGAAGGCGGCGGGCAGGGTCGTGGAGGAGAACGCCGGGGCCAGCCTGATCGACATGGGCGATGGTGCGCTGCTGGTTGAATTCCACACCAAGGCCAATGCCTTCGATGCTGATATCCTGGCCATGCTACGGCGCGGGTTGGACCGCCTGGAAAGCGACTTCGAGGCGCTGGTGATCGGCAACCAGGGTCAGCACTTCTCTCTGGGGGCCAACATCATGCTGATCGCGATGATGGCCCAGGGCGGGCAATGGGACGAACTGGATCGGGTGATCCGCGAGGGGCAGGCGATCATGGAGGCCCTGCGCCATGCGGCGAAGCCGGTGGTGACCGCGCCCTTCGGCATGGCCCTGGGCGCCGGGGCGGAGGTGACGATGGCCTGCACGGCCAGTGTGGCCCATGCCGAGCTGTACATCGGCTTGGTGGAATTCGGGCTGGGCCTGATCGCGGCCTGGACGGGCACCAAGGAGATGCTGCGCCGGGTGATCAACCCGGTTATGCGCAACGCCCCAAATGCGGATGTGCTGCCCCATCTGCAGAAGGTTTTCGAGCAGATCGCGTTAGCGAAGGTCAGCGAGAGCGCCCAGCAGGCGCGAGCGATGGGCTTCCTTGGCCCGGCTGACCGGATTGTCATGAATCGCGATCATCAGCTGGCGGAGGCCAAGCACACGGCTCTGGCGCTGGCTGCCGGTGGCTATCGTCCTGCTCCACCCGGCAAGGTCTGGGCGGCAGGACGTGACGCGCTGGCGGCGCTCAAACTGGCGGTATGGCAGATGGTCGAGGGTGGTTACGCCAGCGAACACGATGCCAAAGTTGCCGGCAGGCTGGCTTATGTCCTGACCGGTGGCGATCTGAGCGCGCCGGGCTGGGTCGACGAGCAGTACATCCTCGACCTGGAGCGGGACGCCTTCCTGAGCCTGGCCGGAGAGCCGAAGACGCAGGAGCGCCTCTGGTATATGCTCCAGCACAACAAACCGCTGCGCAACTAGCAACGCGCCTGGAGCAAATCATGAACGACCGCTTTGACCGTTTCATTGCCCATCTGGCAGCGGCGGAAGTGGCCGGGGATGCCTGCAACCAGTACGCCTACGCGGATGGCTTCAACGCCATCCGCCGTGAGAATCTGCGCCTGTACCTGCAGCAGATGGCGGCCCGCAACCCGAAGGTGCTGCTGGTGGGGGAAGCGCCCGGCTACCAGGGCTGCCGCCGCTCCGGCCTGAACTTTACCAGTGACCATCTGATGCTCAATCCACCGCCCGGTGTGCCGATCCTGGGCGCGGCGGCAGGCTACCGCATGTCGCCGGAGTATGACCGCCCGCGTAAGGAGCCGAGTGCGACGATTGTCTGGGAGGCCATCGCGCGCACCGGACTGTTGCCTGTGATCTTCGCCGCCTACCCGTTTCATCCGTTTCAGGCGGGCAATCCGCTTTCCAATCGCGCCCCGCGTGCGGTGGAACTGGAGCAGGGGCGTATCTTTCTGGCGGAGATTCTGGATCTGTTCGATTTCACTACGGTGCTGGCGGTGGGCAAGATGGCCGAGCGTTCGCTGACGGCCCTGGGTGTGAATTTCATCAAGCTGCGGCATCCGTCGCATGGCGGCAAGCCGGCGTTCATGGCGGGCTTTGAGGCGGTGGCCCGGCAGGTGGGTAAGGAGCACAGTCGATGAGAGAAGCGGTGATTGTGGCGCTAAGCCGGACGGCCGTAGGCCGCGCTAAGAAAGGGATGACGCGCAACGCTCGCCCCGACGATCTGGCGGCAGCGGTGATCCGCGAACTGCTACGGCAGGCGGGAGACCGGCTTGATCCGGCGCTGATCGATGACCTGATGCTGGGGTGTGCCTTCCCGGAAGGTCCGCAGGGCCTCAATATCGCCCGTTCGGTGGGGTTTCTGGCCGGGCTACCGGTGAGCGTCCCGGCGCAGACGATCAACCGCTTCTGCGCCAGCGGCCTGCAAGCCATCGCCAGCGCGGCGGAGCGGATCATCACTGGCGGTGCGGATATCCTCATCGCCGGCGGCGTGGAGTCGATGAGCGCCGTGCCCATGACCGGTTTCCGGATCAGCCCTAACCTGCGGCTGGTCGAGGAATTCCCGGAGGCGTATATCAGCATGGGCCTGACCGCTGAGCGCGTGGCGGAAGAATACCATGTGACCCGGGAAGCGCAAGATGAATTCGCTTATCACAGCCATTGCAAGGCGGTCGCTGCCCAGGCGGCAGGCAGGTTCGCAGAGGAGATCGTGCCCGTTACACTTGAGGAAGTCGGGGTTGGGCCGGATGGCAGGGTGCTGCGGCAGCATGTCACCTTCGAACGGGATGAACACCCCCGCCCGGATACATCGCCGCAGGCCCTGGCGGCGCTCAAGCCGGTCTTCAAGGAGGGCGGCACGGTTACGGCGGGCAATTCCTCACCGCTGAGCGATGGCGCAGCGGGGGTGATGGTGATGGAGGCGGGGGTAGCCGCCCGGCTGGGCCTGACGCCGGTCGCACGCTTTGTGGCCTTTGCGGTGGTTGGTGTACGGCCAGCGGTGATGGGCATCGGGCCGGTGGAGGCGGTGCCGCGTGTGCTGCGGCGGGCCGGGCTGACGCTGGCTGACATCGATCTGATCGAGCTGAACGAGGCCTTTGCCGCGCAGAGCGTGGCCGTCATCCGCGAGCTGGACCTGAACCCGGCGATCGTCAACGTCAACGGCGGCGCGATTGCCCTGGGACATCCGCTCGGTGCGACCGGCGCCAAGCTGACCGTCCAGTTGCTGCATGAACTGAGACGGCACGGCGGCAGGTACGGTCTGGTCACGATGTGCATTGGCGGCGGGATGGGCGCGGCAGGTATCTTTGAACGGCTGAATTGAGGTGGTGGCCAGATGCCTTTGATGCCGCAACCTCATCAGTGCTAGGTGCGTAGTATCCAGTGAACGCGGATTCGGGTGCGGGATAGGATATGACGGGCGGCGTGCGGCCTGTGCCGCCCTTGCCCGCTGTTGGGCGGCACCGTGCCTGACCGCTGGATCGGCTTTCCGGAGAAAAGGGTGAGAGCAATGGACGACCGGTACCGCTTTCTGTCGACGGGTATTGTATGGACTGCATATGCGATTGTCCTGGTGGGGCTGTTTTTCGCCCTCATAGCTGGAAAGCCGGTACTCGACGAGCTTGGGATGACCATCCTGGGCGTCTTTGTGCTGTTTCTGACGGCTGTCGCCGGTATCACGACATCGACCATCTGGCGCAGCGCGGAGCGCCGGGCGGATGCCAGCTTCGGCGCACAGGAAGCGGGCAAGGTCAAACGCAAGCTTTCCGACCGGGTCGGACGCTTGCTTGAGCAGCTTGATGAGGATGAGATCATTGAACTGGAGACGCTGCTGACCGTCCGCCAGGACGAACGGCAGTGACCGGCTACGGGAATGGGGAGGAGGCTCCATGCGCGATATCCTGCGCACGGTGGCGACAGCGGTCATCTGGGTGATCTTCACCATGCTCATGATCGCGCTGTTCAGCATGGCCAGCGATGCATACGCAACCGTCTATTACTTCGTGGCTATGGCAGTTACGGGAGCGTTGGCGCTCCTGGCCTTTATACTGACATCGCATATCTGGCAGCGGGCGGAAGGGACAAACCGCCATACAGTGACACGCAAAAGCAAGCGGGGCGACCTGGCCGCCCGTCTGGAGCGGTTGGCCGAAGAGATGGATGAAGATGACCTGATCGAGCTGGAGTCGCTGATCCGGATGCGCGAACAGGAGCGATCGGGTTAGGCTGGATCGGGTGTGGTACAATCCCGGCGTGCCGGTTGGAGGGGCTATGAGTGACCAGCGGACATTCTGGACGGCCATCGTGACCCTGGTGATCTGGGTTGCTATGACGGTGGTGTCCATCATCTTCATGACGCTCGACGATGTAACCGCGCTGGGGGCGGCGGCATTTGTTATCATTATGGCTGGCGTAGCGGTTGGCGGGACAGTCGCCATCTGGACGGGCGAGGCCGAATCCGGTGTGCGGCCTGCCGCCACGCACGAACCCCGCAAGAACAAACGCGGCGACCCGGAGCGTATCGCTCGCCTGATCGAGCAACTGGACAGCGACGAGATGGTGGAACTGGAGTCCCTGCTGATGGCTCGTCGTGACGAATCGCTGGAGGACAGGTAGACCCTGTACCAGGAGAGTCGAGATGACCACGACACTGCTTGAACAGGAAATTCATGAGCAGCCGGAGGTGCTAGCCCGCCTGCTGGCTGCGGAGAGCGAGCACGTCGCCCGGATCGGGGCGCTGATCCGGGAGGTACAGCCGCCGTTCGCCCTGATCGTGGCCCGTGGATCGTCGGATAACGCGGCGGTCTACGGTAAGTATGCCCTGGGGGTCTTTGCGGAACTGCCGGTTGGGCTGGCTGCGCCATCGATCACCACCTATTACGGGCGGATGCCCCGGGTGAAGGGTGCGCTGGTGATCGGTGTGTCGCAGAGCGGGCAGGGCGAGGATGTGCGCATAGTCGTCGATCGGGCGCGGGCGCAGGGCGCGCTGACGCTGGCCGTGACCAACGACCCCGAGTCACCCCTGGCAAAGGCTGCCGAGCACTGTATCGCCCTGCATGTTGGCCAGGAAAAGAGCGTGGCGGCGACCAAGACGTATACGGCCCAGCTGGCGGTCATGGCCATGTTGGCCGCCCATATCGCCGATGATGCCGGGCTGAAGGCCGATCTGGCCACCCTGCCGGAGCGCGTCAGCCAGACGCTGGCCCTGGCCCAGGATGCCCCGGCGCGGGCGGAACGTTACCGCTACATGACCCGTTGCGTGACCCTGGGGCGCGGTTTCAATTACGCCACAGCCTTTGAACTGGCGCTCAAAATCAAGGAACTGACGTATACCGGCACCACACCATACAGCCCGGCTGACTTCCGTCATGGCCCGATGGCCCAGGTGGATGAGGGGTTCCCGGCCCTGGCGGTTGCTGCCGATGGCGCGGTCATCAGCGATGTGCTGGATCTGATGGGCGAGTTACGGGAGCGCCAGGCTGAACTCATTGTGATCTCCAACCGGCAGGACGCGCTGTCCCTGGCCCAGACGCCGCTGCCGATCCCGCCCATCCCGGAGTGGCTCTCGCCGATCGTGGCGGTGATTCCGGGGCAGTTGCTGGCTTTTGGTCTCAGCCGGGCCAAGGGGTACGACGTCGATCATCCGCGCCTGCTGCGTAAGGTGACCAGCACGCGTTAACGGCGCCCAGCAAACTCCAGACGTCCCACCAGTATGGTGGGGCATTTTTGATCGCGGTCAGGGCATCACACCGGTGTGGCGGTCCGGGGCTGCAGATCGCGCACGATGGCCGCGACCTCGCGGGCGATGGCCCGGATTTCCTCCAGCGGTCGGCGGCCATCGCCTGCCAGCCCATCGCCGGCCATCCCGCAGGCGGTGGCCCCGGCGCGCAGGAAATCAGCGATGTTGCCGACGTGCATGTGCCCGTTGCAGGTGAAATCCAGGTGGTTGAGCGGCCCGCGCATGGCTTTGAAGTAGTTGATCCCCAGCGCCCCGGCGGGGAAGAACTTGATCAGCTGGCAGCCGTGATTGGCGGCGTTGACAGCTTCACTGGGCGTTGTCACGCCGGGGGCCATCAGCAGTCCGGCAGCGTGGGCGGTGGAAACCACTGCCGGGTCAAAGGCAGGTGAGACCAGGAACTGGGCGCCCAGCGCCAGCGCCTCTCCAACCTGTGCTGGCTGCAGGATGGTGCCCATCCCGGCCATCAGCGCCGGGCCGAAGGCGTGACGCACCGCCGGAAGCGCTTCCCGCCAGGCAGGGGAGTTGGTCGTCAGTTCGACAATGTCCAGGCCGTTTTCCAGCAGGACTTCGCAGACGGCAATGGCTTTGGGGGGCGGAAAGTCCCCGCGTAGCACGACGATGATGCGGGTCTGGCGGATGCGGGCCAGGGCGGATGAAGCGTCCATCAGGGAGTCTCCTTTGCTGGCAGGGCCGTTCAGGGCGAAGGATCGACCGGTTCGATTATACGGGCGATCCGGCGGAAGCGTTAACCGGCATTGCCGTTATTGGCCACCAGGCGGTGCAGCGCCTGCATGGCCCGTCTGGCGTCCCGCGAATCGACGGCCAGCGAGATATTGGCATCGGATGATCCCTGGGTGATGACCAGGACGTTGATCTGCTCTTCCGCCAGCACGCCGAAGATCCGCGCTGCGACGCCGGGTGTCTCCCGCATTCCTGCGCCGACGATCGTGATCACCTCGATGTTCTCCTGCGCCCAGACGCGGTCGACATCCTGGCGGCTGATCTCGGCGGCCAGTTCGGCCTTGATCGCGGCTACTGCCCGCGCCGAGTCGGTGTCGCGCACGATGAAGCAGAAACTCTGCTCGGAGGATGACTGCGAGATCACGAGCAGGTTGACATCCTCCCGCGCCACAGCGGTGAAGGTGCGCCCGGCGATGCCCGGCACGCCAATCATACCGCGCCCGGCGACGGTGATCAGATGCACATCCGGGATGATCGTGATCGCCTTGGCGATGAAGGGTGTGATTTCCGGCTCAGGACGGATCAGCGTCCCTGGATGGGTCGGGTTGAATGTATTGCGGACGCGGATGGGCATCCCGCGATCCATGACCGGCAGGATGGTCTTGGGATGCAGCACCTTTGCCCCGAAGAATGCCAGCTCACCAACCTCGCGGTAGGAGAGGATCGGGATGACGTGGGCATCGGGCACCAGGCGTGGATCGGCGGTCATCACGCCATCGACGTCAGTCCAGATCCATAGCTCATCTGCGTCGATGCAGGCGGCCAGGATGCCACCGCTGTAATCGCTCCCGCCGCGCCCCAGCGTGGTAGTAATCCCCGTTTCTGTCGCGCCGATATAGCCGGTGACAATGGGCAACACCCCGGCCTTGAGCAGGGGAACCACATGTTGCTGGACGCGGGCGCGTGTCTTGTCCATCAGCGGTGTGGCATTCTGGAAGACATTGGTGGTGACGATCAGCTTGGTGGCGTCAATGGGCAGCGCGGCAGCGCCCCGATCCTGCAGGTGAGCGGCCAGCAGTCGGGCGCTGAGCCGTTCCCCGATGGAGACGATCGCATCCAGCCCGCGGTTGGTCAGTTCGCCCAGGATGGCCACGCTGCGGCACAGATCCTGAAACTCGTCGATCAGGCGGTGTAACTCCGCCAGCAGGGCTTCCTGGGCCTCCGGTGTGTGTACCAGTTCGCGGGCGGCCTCGTGGTGACGGTCGCGCAGGTCAGCGGTGGCCTTCAGGTAGACGGACGTTCTGCCTTCGGCGGCGGCGCGGGCCGAGTCCAGCAACTGGTTGGTCACACCGGACATGGCTGACACCACCGTGAGCACCTGATGCCCTTCCTCTGCTGCGTCGAGAATGATCTGGCCGACAGAAGCGATGATCGCGGCGTTGCCCATCGAGGTGCCGCCAAATTTGAAGGTCAGGATAGACATGCTGGATACTCCTTCCGCCTCGAAGCTTCCCGCATGGGGATCGAAAAACGCTCTCGTGGTGACGAGAGCGCTTCAGGGCAGGGGATGTGCTGCCAGGGACGCTCTCATCTGCCAGACGAATCTGCCGGAATTGGCACCTTCTCCGCGCTGGCCGAACCGGGGCCAGGGCGAAGGGTTGCCGCGGTTTCGCAGGGCCGTTCCCTCCACCGCTCTGGATAAGAGTGTGCTGGATGCTATACCGTTGGTAAACTGGCGGGGAATGGTAGCATGGCGGTCAGGGCCTGTCAAGCAGCCTGCGGAGGCATCCGGCAGGCGGGCAAAAAGGGTGGTGAGAGAACATGCGTATTCTTGTTGCCCCTAATGCATTTAAGGGCGCGCTTTCTGCGCCGCAAGCTGCTGCGTGTATCGCCCGCGGGCTGGCACGTTCCGGCCTGCAGTGTGTTGTGGAGCAGGTGCCAATTGCCGATGGCGGCGACGATACGATGGAGGTGCTGGCCGGGCAGGGCGGGACGATCCACCCGGTCACTGTGGATGGCCCGCTGGGGCAGCCGGTGCAGGCCGCCTGGGGGATGTTGGCGGATGGCGAAACCGCTATCGTGGAGATGGCCCGCGCCTCCGGCCTCAAGCTGCTCCGCTCGGAGGAGCGTGATCCACTGCGGGCGTCCACCTATGGCACCGGCCAGCTGATCGCTGCTGCGATCGCGGGCGGGGCGCGGCGGATCATCGTCGGTGTGGGCGGCAGCGCCACAGTTGACGGTGGCGCAGGCTGTATGCAGGCTCTGGGTGTCCGCCTGCTGGATAGCGAGGGCCGGGAAATACCCCGCGGCGGCGGGGCGCTGGGGCAGGTAAACCGCATTGACACAGGCCGTATGCTGGTGCCTCTGCGCGAGCGTCGTGTGCAGATCATGGTGGCCTGCGATGTGGATAACCCGACGCTGGGGCCGAAGGGCGCGGCGGCCGTCTTTGGCCCGCAGAAGGGAGCGACGCCGGAACAGGTAGCTCTGCTGGAAGCGGGATTGACGCATTTCTTCACTCAGGTCGCAGTGCAGATCGGCGTCGACGTGCGGGCGCTGCGGGGCGGTGGCGCGGCGGGAGCGCTTTCCGCCGGTCTGGCGGCCTTCCTCGGCGCGGAACTGCGCCGCGGCATCGATCTGGTGCTGGAGGCACTGCACTTTTCGGAGCGGCTGGCGGATGCTGACCTGGTGATCACCGGCGAGGGACGTATGGACTCCCAGACGCTGGGTGGCAAGGGGCCATTTGGCGTGGCGATGGCCGCCAGGGCGCATGGCGTACCAGCGCTGGCACTGGTTGGTGGCATTGGCGACGGCGAGGATGCCCTGCTGGAGGCCGGGCTGGCGGCAGTGGTGCCGATCGCGCCGGGGCCGATCGCGCTGGAGGACGCACTGGCTGATGCCGGTCCGCTGCTGGAACGGGCGGCTGTACGCGTTGGACGACTGATCGCGCTGGGGCAGGCGCTATCGGGCCGTCAGGAGGGGATGCCATGAGCGGGTTGCTGTCGCTGTCGCGGCGGCGAGCCATCCTGCGCCGGGCGATCCGGATGCTACAGCCGGTGTTCTCCCGCGCGGAGGTGCGCGGGATCGAGAATATCCCGACCAGCGGCCCGCTGCTGATCCTGTTCAACCATCTTTCCACGCTCGATGGGCCGCTGGTGATGGCGAATATGCCGGGCGAGATCGAGCTGGTCGGGCCGGGCGACTTCCCCATGACCCCCGGCGGGCAGCTGGTGATCCGCGCCTACGGGATCACGTTGATCAACCGGGGCCGGGCCGACCGGGCCAGTCTACGGGCGGTGATTGACCACCTGCGAGCCGGGCGGATGGTGGCCATGGCTCCCGATGGCGGTACGTGGGAGAAGGCGATCACGGATGTCAAGGATGGCGCGGCTTATCTCTCCCAGATCACCCAGACGCCGATATTGCCGGTTGGTCTGGGCGGGCTATACCGCGTGCCGGTACCCGGCGCTGCCGCGTTTCTGAGCCGCCCGCGGATCACGATTGCGTTTGGCGAGGTGATACCCCCTGTGCCGCCCAGCGCCGACCGTCGCCAGCGCGACGCTGATCTGCGGGCGGCATCGCTGGCGATCATGCGTCACATCTACGATCTGTTGCCAGCGGAAGATCGCGCTCGTTATGATCGCTGGGCGCGGGCGAGCTACGAGTTGCGGTTGGACTTTGCGGCTGAGGATGGCGCGCCGCTGGCCTACGATGGCCCGCCCCTGCCTGACCTGAGCGCGCTGGGGGAATTCCTGGCCAAGCCGAATCTGTTCCGCCCGATGTGGCAGAACGCTCGTCTGGCCGTGGAGCCGTTCCGGGAAGCCCGTTTCTTCCCGGCGATGGAAGTGCGGCTGGCCGCGCGCGATCTGTACGCCACGCTGACCGCCGGGAGTTTTGACGTTTATCTGCAATACCGCCTGGGGAACGAACGGGCAGCGGCGGCGCTGGCGGCGCTGCGGGCTGTGCGCGATGAGGTCTGCGCATGGGCGCTGACACATGGCGCACGGCTGCGCCTGACGCCTGTCGAGCACGCGCCGGATACAGACAACCTGGCGGGCAGCCTGCATCCTTTGGAGGCTGGCGGTGTTGTAGGGGGATAGAGTCGCGCACCGTGTTGACGGTGAGACCCGCGTGGTCATCGTTGCATCTAAGTGCTGGTATCAGGCTGCCGGCAACGGTTTGTCTGGCAGGAGGGAGAACAGGTTTTGGCGGATTCACCACTGGTTACGTCGATCTTCGATTACCGAACGGAGTTGATCGACCTCGGTACGCTGGGCAAAGTACGCGTCCGGCTGCCGATGATCAACCCGCTGCGTCTGCGCCGTCGTATTCTGCACGGCCTGGCGCATACGTTTCACGATCTGATGACCCGTACTGAGGTCTACGGCCAGGAAAACATCCCGGCGCACGGCCCGGTGCTGATTCTGCCCAACCATGTCTCCAATCTGGACGGCATGCTGGTGCTGGCTTACTACCCGCGCCAGATCGAGATGGTCGGCCCCGGCGACTTCAAAATGATCACGCTTAAGGACTGGCTGCTGCGTGCCTATGGCGTGACACCCATCAACCGTGGGCGGGCCGATGCTGCCAGTTTGCGCAATCTGGTCAATCATCTGCGGGCCGGGCGCGACCTGCTCATGTTCCCCGATGGTGGTATGTGGGAGAAGCGGCGCTTCGTGGCCAAGGAAGGGGCCGCCTATCTTTCGCAGCTCACCGGCGCGCCGATCCTGCCGGTCGGCCTCAGTGGGACGTACCTCAAGACGGTCGACGCCTTCACCGGGCGGATGCCGCGCCTCACAATCCGCTTCGGTAAATTAATGCCGCCCGTGCCGCCCAGCCGCGATCGCCGCGCCCGCGGCGATGACCTGGACACCGCCTCCGCTGAGATCATGGCTCGCATCTGGGAGTTGCTGGAACCGGAGGAACAGGCCCGCTACCGTCGCTGGGAACGCGAGATCTACCTCCTGCAGATTGATTTCGTGCACGCGGCGACGGGCGAACCACTGGTTTACAATGGCCCGGCGCTGCCCGATATGAGCGCGCTGGCCGAATTCATTGCCAAACCCAATCTCTTCCGTCCAATGTGGGAGAACGCCCGGCTGAACATTGACCCATTCCGCCAGACACGCTTCTTCGGGCCGCTGGATGTGCGCTTTGCCGCTCGCGACATGGGGGCGTTGCTCCTGACTGAGTATGACCGGTACATCCCATACCGTCTGGGCGACGAAGCGGCGCTGCAGGTCAACGCGGCGCTGGAAGCCCTGCGCACGACGGTCACCGAATGGGCGATGGCTCACGACGCCCTGCTACGCCTGACACCGATCTGCATCGATCCCGGTGAGGCTGGCTAAGCTGTCGTGAGCAGGGCAGGCAGAGGCCGCCTGCACGTATTGAACAAAAAGACAGGGCTGCTCCGGTTAACAGGGCAGCCCTGATGCATTGCCTGATCGCCTGCCGCTCAAGACTTCTTCCTGGGGAACCAGGGGAAGAAGGCCGGGGTGGTCTCCATGTACTCGCGGTAGGCGGGACGAGTTTCCTTCAGAGACTTCTCCAGCAGGGCCACGCCGGAGACGCGCACGAGCAGGAAGGTCATCAGCAGGGGGCTGTAAACCGTCCACCAGCCGCCCGCTGCCGTTGCGATCAGCCAGAATCCCCACCACTGGGCGGAATCGCCGAAGTAGTTCGGATGGCGGGTATAGCGCCAGAAGCCGGTGTTCAGCACTTTGCCCCTGTTGGCCGGGTTGCGCTTGAATTGCATAAGTTGCCAGTCACCGCCGGCCTCGAAGGCGAAGCCGATGATCCACACGATCACACCCAGGTAATCGATGGGAGTCAGCGCGGCAGGATCGGCGCTCCACTGGGCGGCCAGCAGCGGGATGGAGACAATCCACAGGATGATCCCCTGCAACAGAAAAACGCGGAAGAAGCTCTGCCACCACCAGCTGGCGCCGCTTTCCTGCCGCCATCTGGCGTAGCGGAAGTCCTCCCCTTTGCCAATGTTGCGGTACCCGATATGTAATGACAGGCGCAGGCCCCAGATGGCGACCAGGGCCAGGATCAGTAGCTTGCGCCCGGCGAAACCGTCAGGTGTAAGCGCATAGTACGTCGCGGCGACGACAACGAATCCGAAGCCCCAGAAGATATCGACAATGCTGGAGTCTTTGATGACCAAGCTGATCAGCCACAGCAGGGTCATCAGGATCAGGCTGGCCAGCAGACCGGCAAGATATACGTCGAAAAAAGCCATGGTGGTTGCTCCCCCCTGGACAAACAGGAACAGGTTATCAATCAATGTATAGCATATGTTGAATTATTGTTCAAGTTTGTCGTAGGGAATCTGAGCAAACGCTCATCCAGCGCCGCCACTGCCCGGCTTACAGATGATCCTTGATCACCCGGGCCAGTTCAGGGCCGATCCCCGGCACGGCAGCAATCTCATCGACGCTGGCCTGCCGCAGCTTGTCAATCGACTTGCCGAAGGCTTCCAGCAGCAACTTGCGCCGCCGGGGGCCAATGCCGGGGATGGCCTCCAGTTGAGAGGCCAGGCTCTCTCTGGCACGGCGCTGGCGGTGGCTGGTGATGGCGAAGCGGTGCGCTTCATCCCGCACGCGTTGCACCAGGAACAGGGCCGGGGAACGGCGGTTGAGCAGGATCGACTCAGGCTGGCCGGGGAGGAAAATCTCCTCATTCTGCTTGGCCAACCCGACAACCGGTACCTGTTCCAGCAGGCCGAAGTCGCCCAGCACTTCGACAGCTACGTTGAGCTGGCCCTTGCCGCCGTCGACGATCAGCAGATCGGGCAGCAGACGCCAGGTTTCATCCTGATCTTTCTGACCGGGGCGGGTGACCGCCGGGGTTTCCTGCGCTTCCCGGTAGCGACGGAAGCGACGGGTGAGCGCCTCCCGCATCGACTGGTAATCATCCGGGCCTTCATGAGCAACCGAATTGATGTTGAAGCGACGGTATTCGCCTTTGCGCGGCACACCCTTGACGAAGACGACGCGGCTGGCGACGATGGCCGTGCCCTGTGTGGTGCTGATGTCGTAGCATTCGATACGGTTGGGAATCTGCGGCAGGCCCAGCGCCTCCTGCAATTCGCGCAGTGCACCTTCCTGGCGGACGGTGTCGGCCTGCCATTGCACCTTCAGGATGCCCAGCGCTTCGGCGGCGTTGGCGTTGGCCATCTCCACCAGTTCGCGCTTCTGGCCGCGCCGGGGGACATGCAGGCAGGCCCGCTTTCCGCCGCGCTGGCCCTTGAGCCAGCGTTCCAGGACGGCATGGCCCTCGATCTCGGTCGGCAGCATGATCTCCGGCGGGACAAAAGCAGCGCGGTCGTAGAACTGCTGGATGAAGCTCTCGATCACGGCGGCCATATCTTCTTCCAGCACGTTCTCCATCGGGAAGCTCTCCCGCCCGATCAGCTTGCCCTGGCGGATAAAGAATACCTGCACCAGCGCATCGCCATTGGAGGACGCGAAGCCAATCACATCCTGGTCGGGGCCACCGACGTTGACGACCTTGCGGCTTTCGATCAGGCTGCTGATCGCCCGGATCTGGTCTCGGTAGCGGGCAGCGCGCTCAAACTGGAGTGATTCTGCTGCCCGGTGCATCCGCTGTTCCAGGTCGCGTAGCACCTCGTCCGTATGGCCTTCCAGGAAATGCATCAACTGGGCGATCATCGCCCGGTATTCCTCTTTGTTGACCGCGCCGATGCACGGGCCGGTACACAGCTTGATATCGTAGTACAGACAGGCGCGGGGGTCTTTGCCGGTGATCTCGCGGTCGCAGGTGAGATACGGGAAGATACGACGCAGCACGTCCAGCGTCTCGCGGATACTGCGAGCGTTGAACGGCCCGAAGTAGCGTGAGCCGTCCTGCACCATGCGCCGGGTGAACTCCACCGTTGGGAAGGGCGCCGCCCAGGTCACTTTGATGTAGGGATACTGCTTGTCGTCCTTGAGCGCGATGTTGTAATGCGGGCGGTAGCGCTTGATCAGCGTGTTTTCCAGCCGCAGGGCTTCCAGCTCGCCTTCCTCATCGAGGGGATCGTTCCCGGTGACGATGAACTCGATATCGACGATCTGACTGCGCAGACGGCGGGTCTTCTCATCCGTGACGCTGCGGTGGAAATAGCTGCGCACCCGGTTGTAGAGGTCTTTGGACTTGCCAACGTAGACGATCGTCCCGCTGGCGTCCTTCATCAGGTAAACGCCGGGTTTGTGCGGCAGGTTATCCAGGATGCGCTGCAGGTAAGCTGAGATTTCCATAGGTCATTCGTAGTGGGGCTGAGGGAGGCGTTCCAACCAGGCGCGGGTCTGGACCGGGGAACGCAGGTGCACAACCGTCAGGTGAGCGTATTCCGGTTGCCGGAACAGGATCGGGTACTGCTTCCGGCGGCGGCGGTAGGTCTTGAGCATCCACAGGAGGATGGAATCGCGGCCCAGCATGGCGCCCAGCGACTCGCGATTGGTGCCCCATAGCAGTTCGCGGGTGGCAATGCGCCGCAGCGTGCGCCACAACAACTGGCGGAAGACGGTGAAGAACGGGTAGTCCAGCCAGACGATCGTGTCCGCCTGCCGCCAGGTCAGGTCGGCAATCTTGCTGTAGTTGCCGTCTACAACCCATCGCTCGGCCTGGATAGCCTCCGCCAGCCGGGCGCGGAAAGTCTCCAGCGGGACTTCCTGCCAGCCCGGTGCCCAGTGCAGCGCATCCAGTTCGATATGGGGGCAGCCGAGCCGGGCAGCCAGCCGGGAGGCGACCGTGGTCTTACCGCTGCCTGTGGTGCCAACGACAACAATGCGCTGCATGGGGGATGATCCCAACCCGCTCTGTGCCTTTCGGGATCGTTATTGTAGCGTGGGCAGGCGGGTGACTCAACTCCGCGCTGGCTGTCAGCCGCAGGTGTGGCATGAACGGTAGGTGGGGTCGAGCGAATAGATGGTCAGCAGGGGGCGGCCCGATCGGTGGCGGATGGTGGCGCTGATGACGCCAGCGGTGTGATCCGGGGCATATGGGAGATCCTCCAGCACCACGAATACACCCGGCTCACGACTGGACTCGATGAGTGCTTCCAGGGCAGGGATATCCTCACCATTGGGGTTAACACGCGGACATTCGACCGGAAAATCGCCCAGACTCAGGTAGCGCAGGCCCTGGCAGTTGGCCAGGATGCCGATCACGCGTGTTGCACCGTGTGCCAGCAGCGCCCGGCGAGTTTCCGCCAGGCCGAAGCCGGAGCCATCGCCGCGGATGTATTCGCCGTAGGTTGCCGGGTGAAGGGGCAGATGGTCAGGCTCGCGGGCGGCCGTGCTGGCAAAGGGCAACCAGGCCATCAGCCCCCAGGCGGTGATCCCCGCCGCAATCAGCATGGCCGCACTTCGGGGCCTGCGCCGGATGATTCTGGTCAGGCTGACCGCGCCAATCAGGAGCAGGAGGGTGAGCGGCGCTTCGTAGAAGCGGGTGCTTTGGCGGGCGCTGAGGGCGAGGACGATCGCTGGCACAACCAGGCACAGCGGCAGGAAGAACTCGCGCCGCACCAGCAGGTAGACCAGCCCCAACCCACAGAGAACGACCATAGCCGGGCCAGAGAAGGCAGCCGCCGTGCCGATCATCAGGCCCAGATTGGCGGCCAGGTTTGGCAGCAGGCTGGGAAGTGGATCGGGGTTGTGGTGGCCGAACAGACCGAAGTAGTCGTAGCCCCGGACACGCAGGCCCAGTCCAAAGGCGGCAGTCAGGCCCAGCAACGTGCCGAGCGCGGTCAGCAGCCAGCGTACCCGCGCCTGCCTGCTGTGGCGTCCCCGGCCAAGCGTCAGGGCGGCAGCCAGCGGGATACCATAGTACGGCAGGGCGGTCACCTTGAATCCCAGGGCGGTGAACAGGGCCAGCCCGCTGAGGATGGCATCGCGGGCGGTGGCCCGTCGGGCCAGCCGAAGGGCAAAGTACAGTCCCAGCGCCACGCTCCCCGCCGCCAGGGCGTCGGCCATGGCCATCCGGTCAAAGAAGTGGTGATACGGACTGAACAGGAGCAGCAATCCGGCGAAGAGCGCGCCGCGCCCGCCGGCGATCAGCCGGGCACTGCCAATGACCGCCGCGTAACCGGGCAGGAGCGCCAGCAGGGTGACCGCCCGCGCCAGCCAGAAGCCCCCGGCGCGATCGGACTGGATGAGGGCATACAGCCAGGTGGTCAGCAGGCGGCCTTCACCAGCATGGATGAATGGCGAGATCGCCCGTTGCTCTTCGGCCATATGCAGGTGAACGCCCTCGTCAACAAAGGGTGGGAAGGCCTCCAGGGCGATTAGACGCGCGGCCCACAGGGCCAGGATGAGCAGGGCGGCCAGGGCAGCGGTTCGTTTACGATGTGGCGCGAACATGGGCATTCCCCTCTGGTGGGTCGGCAGGGATCGCTGTGTTTATTGTATCCGGTCTGGCGGGATGTGCTGCCCGGAGGTGGGGTGGTATGATTGACGTCCGGAGAGGATGGAAGTTGTGGAACAGAACGACCGGGCCGACGCACACATTCCGGTGTTGCTGGAGGCTGTCCTGAGAACCCTGGCTGTCCCGCCCGGCGCTGTGATCATTGACGGCACCGTTGGCGCGGGTGGACATGCGGCGGCCTTGCTGGAAGCCGCCGGGCCGACCGGTCGCCTGCTGGGCATTGACCGCGACGAGACGGCTCTGGCGCTGGCTGCCGCGCGGCTGGCGTCCTTTGGCGGGCAGGTGACGCTGGTTCATGCGCCATTTGATACGCTGATGCAGCAGGCGGCTGCCGCCGGGATCGGCGCGGCAGATGCTATTCTGCTCGATATCGGCGTGTCGTCGATGCATCTGGACGATCCGGACCGCGGCTTTTCCTTCACCCGCGATGGTCCGCTGGATATGCGCATGGATCGCAGCGGGGACGCGCCGACTGCCGCTGAGATCGTCAATACGGCGGATGAGCAGGAACTGGCCGATCTGATCTGGCGCTACGGGGAAGATCGACTGGCACGCCAGATCGCACGGGCGATTGTGCGCAGCCGTCCTCTGACGCGCACGACCGAACTGGCTGCTGTGGTGGCGGCTATCTATCCCCAGCGCCGCCAGGAGAAGATCCACCCGGCAACGCGCACGTTTCAGGCGTTGCGTATCGCCGTTAACGATGAACTGGGGATGCTGGAACGCACATTGCCACAGGCCATCGCACTGCTGCGACCGGGTGGGCGGTTGGCCGTGATCACATTCCATAGCCTGGAAGACCGGATTGTCAAGCAGGTTTTCCGGCGAGCGGCGGCAGATTGTATTTGTCCACCGGGGCAGCCTGTCTGTACGTGCGGCCACCGGCCAGAAGTTCGGGAGATCACACGTAAGCCGCTCATGGCTGATGCGGCAGAGGTGAGCCGCAATCCGCGCAGCCGCAGCGCCCGGCTCCGCGCTGTCGAGAAATTGTAGCCAACCGGAGCAGGGCGTTGCGTGGCGGTATCGAATTCGGCTGAAATGCAAAGTGGGCTGTACGCTGCGCCTCACCCCCCTGCACTACGCCCAGATTCCCCCTCTCCATTTGTATAGACTGGAGAGAGAGGGGGCAGGGGGGGCAGGGCGGACGGCTCCGCGCTCAGTTTCAACCGAAAAGGATACACTACCGGCATTGCGTGGTATGGCGAAGCGCGATATTGCATTATAGTAGTGTGGACAGCGCCCGGCGCCGGGTAGGACCGGAGTACAGGCCAGGATCATGAGTCAGAACGACTTCTCCAACCGGATCCAGCACACGCTGCGCAGTGCGCCCTGGCGTCGTCAGTCTCAGCTGGCGGCGATCATCGCCCTGGCTTTGATTGTGGCGATCATCATTGGGGCGCTGTATCTGGCCCAGGTCACCACCATCTCGACGACCGGTCGCCAGAACGAGGAGCTCCGCGCCTACCGCGACCGGCTGGTGCGCGAGAACGAACAACTGCGCGCCGAGATCGCTGAACTGCGGAGTGTCCCGCGGTTATTGCAGCGAGCGCAGGAGATGGGCTTCACGTACGCCGGCAGCGAGCAGATCGAATACCTGATCGTGGCCGGGTACATGCCGGAACAGCCGGCCAGTGTCGCCCCGTTGCAGGCGCAACAGGAGCCGCTGCCGGTCTATGATGAGACATTCTCCGGCTGGCTGGAGCAACAATGGGCGGAACTGGTCGCCCAGTTCAGGGCGTGGGCCAGCGCCAACAACTTCCCGACCGGGCAGACAGGAGACTGAGGCGATGAACAACCCGGAGATGTTCAGGCGCCGCCTGCAGATTGTCGCTGCCGGTCTGATGGTCCTGAGTGTTTTTCTGGTCGTGCGGCTGGCGACCATTCAGTTTCAGCTGGATCCGGAAGCGCTGGCCTACTTTCAGGGCCAGACACGCCAGTATCGGCGGCTGGTCGAGTACCTGCCAACACGCGGCCAGATCTATGATCGGGATGGCGAACTGTTTGCTGTGAACCAGCTGGAGTATGCCATCGGGGCCAACCCCCCGCTGATTACGGACAAGGTCGAGGCGGCGCGCCAGCTTGCGGCGGCCATCGGCGGTGACGAGCTGGCGATCTACGAGGCGCTGAATTCCGGGCAACCCTGGGTGCAGATCGCCCGGCCTGTCAGCGCAGCAGTGGGACAGGCGGTGCAGGATCTGGGTATCTTCGGCGTGGAAATTTCTCCCATCCCATCCCGTGCCTATCCTCAGGGGATGCTGGGCGCACAGGTGATCGGGTTTGTGGGCGGTGATCAGCGTGGCAACTTCGGCGTGGAGGGGGCTTACCAGCGCGATCTGGCCGGAGAAAGCCTGGTGGAAGAGGAGAGCGCCATTCCCTTTGAGATCTCCGCGTCGATGGCACCCCGGCACGGGCGCGATCTGGTGCTGACTCTGGATCGGGATGTGCAGTTCCTGGCGGAAGCCGAATTGATGCGGGCGATTGACGTGACCGGGGCGGAACGGGGCACCATCCTGATCATGAACCCGCGCACGGGGGCTATCCTGGCCATGGCCAACTTCCCGTCCTACGATCCCAATATCTACTATGAAGTGGACAACCCGCGCCTGTTCCGCAATGCTGCCATCAGCGAGCAATATGAACCGGGGTCAGTCTTCAAGATCGTGACTCTGGCGGCGGGGATCGAGGAAGGCGTGATCCTGCCGGGCAGCACCTATAATGACCAGGCCAGCCTGGAGTGCGGCGGAATCACGATCTGGAACTGGGATCGCGCCTCTCATGGCCTGATTGACATGACCCAGGTGATGGTGCAATCGCTGAACGTTGGCACCGCAACCGTGGCGCGGGAGATGGGGCCGACCCGCTTCTACCGCATGGTCAAGGCGTTCGGCTTTGGGGAGCCAACCGGCGTTGACCTGCAGGGGGAAGCTGCCGGGACGGTCTCCATGCCGGGGGATACGATCTGGCAGGAGAGCCAGATTTGCACCAACAGCTTTGGCCAGGGGATCGCAGTGACTCCCCTGCAAATGCTAACAGCGGTCAACGCCATCGCCAACGACGGCCTGATGATGCAGCCCCATGTGGTGCATCAGATCATCGATGGCGAGCGGGTTTACACCACTCAGCCTTCGCCGATGGGCCGCCCGGTATCCGCCCAGACAGCCCGCATGATCCGCGATATGCTGGTGCAGACGGTACGTTATGGCACGCCGGATGCTCAGGTGCCCGGCTATACCATCGCGGGCAAAACCGGCACGGCTCAGATTCCTATCCCCGGCGGTTACGAACAGGACAAATCGATCGTGTCCTTCGTTGGCTTTTTGCCTGCCGACAACCCGCAGGTTTCTATCCTGATCAAGCTGGATCGTCCGCGGGAATACTGGGGCAGTGTGGTGGCTGCGCCCATCTTTGCCCATCTGGTGGAGCGGCTGGTGATCCTGCTGGAAATCCCGCCGGATAGCGTGCGGCTGCAACTGGCCGCCCAGGGTGGCATGCTTGAGGCCGTGGATCGGTAGAAAAGGCGGCTTATGGTTGGGGATTTGCCTGTCGCATTGACGATGCTCAGCCTGTCCTTCCTGCTGGCGGTGATCTGGGGGGACCCCTTCATCATCGTGCTCAAGCGGCTCAAGCTGGGCAAGCGCATTCTGGAGAGTCTGCCGGGCAGTCACCAGGTCAAGGCTGGCACGCCGACATTCGGTGGCATCCTGATCATCGTGCCCGCCGTGCTGCTGACGCTGGCCCTCAACCTGGCCAGCCTGCTCAATCCGGAGATACGCACCGGGTCCAGCATCCTGATGCCGCTGGGCGTGCTGCTCGGCTACGGGCTGCTGGGCATGATTGATGACTGGGAGGGGGTGCAGGGCAAGCGTGAGCGCGGCCAGGGTATTTCCGCGCGGGCCAAGCTGGCCGGGCAGGTTACCCTGGCGCTGGCGGCAGCGGTGGTTATGTCCCTGTGGAACGGCGGCTTCCAGCATGCCAACACGGTCTTTCTGCCTTTCATCGGCATTCCGATTCAGGTGCCGCCGGTGCTGTGGATTCCCATTGCGGCTTTCATCATTGTGGCTTCCTCCAACGCGATCAACCTGACCGATGGGCTGGACGGCCTGGCCGGGATTATTGCGGCGATGGCCTATGGCACTTACGGGTTGATTGCCTATCTGCAGGGCCAGATCTTCCTGACTCAGTTTTGTTTCATCATTGCCGGCGCGTGCTTCGCCTTTCTGTGGTACAACGCCTTCCCGGCCCAGTTGTTCATGGGGGATACAGGGGCGCTGGCCCTGGGGGCGGCGCTGGGGGTGGTCGCCCTGATGACCGGCCAATGGGTATTGCTGCCGGTTATCGCCTTTGTGCCGGTAGCGGAGACGCTGAGCGTGGTGATCCAGATGGCCTATCTGCGTCGCACCGGGCGTAAGCTGTTGAGGATGAGTCCGCTGCATTTGCACTACCAGGAAATAGGCTGGAGCGAAGTGCAGGTTGTGCAGCGCTTCTGGATCATCGCCCTGGTCGGCTCCATGCTGGGGATCGCGCTGGCGCTGGTTTAGGGTAGTGGTAAGGGTTGCAGGCTGGGTTGCGCGCTGTTAAGGGACGGTCGAGGGTAGTCCGCGTGGACGAACTGCACGGCAAGCATGTGGTGGTGATGGGCTTCGCCCGGCAGGGGCAGGCGCTGGCTCGCTGGCTGCCAACCATCGGGGCGCGGGTGACGGTTACCGATGCTCGTTCGGAGGAGGCTTTCGGCCAGAGTCTGGCGCCCTACCGGGCAAACGGCGTGGCCTTTATCCTTGGTGAGCATCCGCTGAGCCTGCTGGATGATGCAGATGTGTTATGCGTTTCCGGCGGCGTGCCGCTGACCATCCCGCTGGTCGCAGAGGCCTTCCGGCGCGGCGTGGCGGTGACCAACGACGCCCAGCTTTTTCTGGCCCGCTGCCCGGCGCGGACGATCGGCATCACTGGCAGTGCCGGCAAGACGACAACGACTTCTCTGGTCGGGGCGATGTGCCGCGCCGCCGGGCGGGTGACCCATGTGGGTGGCAACATCGGCGATGTGCTGCTGGATGTTTTGCCCGCGATTCAGCCATCGGATGCCGTGGTCATGGAACTGAGCAGCTTTCAGCTTGAACTGGTGACGGCCAGCCCGCCGCTGGCGGCCATCCTGAATATCACGCCCAACCATCTGGACCGCCATGGGACACTGGAGGCGTACACGGCAGCCAAAGCGAACCTGATCCGTTTCCAGGGGCCGGACGGCCTGGCGATTCTGGGTCGTGATGATCCGGGGGCAGCGGGCCTGGCGGATCTGGCGCCGGGACGCGTGGTCTGGTTCAGCGCGCAGGAGGCCGTGGCCGATGGCGCTTATCTGGATGGCGATTGTCTGATGGTGAGCGGCGCTGCCAGCCCGGATGGTCGTCCGCAGCCTGTGTTGCGGCGTGCGGATATCCCCCTGCGCGGGGCGCATAATGTCCTGAACGCGCTGGCCGCATGCGCGATCGGCGGGGCGGCAGGCATCCCTCCGGAGGCGCTGGCGGCGGCGATCCGGACGTTCCAGAGTGTGGCCCACCGTCTGGAAGTCGTACGGGTGCGGGATGGCGTGACCTGGGTCAACGACAGCATTGCTACCGCGCCGGAGCGGGTGCTGGCAGCACTGCGCAGCTATGACGAGCCGTTGATCCTGCTGCTGGGCGGCAAAGATAAGAACCTGCCCTGGGATGGGTTGGTGGCGCTGGCGGTACAGAAGGCCCGCGCGGTGGTCACTTTTGGCGCGCATGGCCCGGTCGTGGCCGGGATGTTACGTCAGGCGCTGGCCTGCGGCGCCGAAGGGATGCTGGCAGCGGAGCGCGTGCGGGAGACCGTTACCCTGGAAGAGGCGGTCGCAGTGGCGGCAGGACTGGCCCGGCCCGGTGACGTGGTGTTGCTTTCCCCTGGCGGTACCAGCTATGACGCCTACCGCGATTTTGAGGAACGCGGCGCGCACTTCCGGGCGCTGGTCAACGCTCTGTAGAGGGGCAGCTGTCCGGCGGGTTTTGCCCGCCGATTATACAATAGCTGTAGCAGGTCAGATGAAGGACTACACTTATGGCGACCATGCCACAGTACTTTGAAGAGGAGACCGCGCCGCCTGATTCGGCGCGTATCGCCGAACGGAAGAAGCTCTTCCGTGCTCGTATCGATCTCTACCTGATGCTGGTGGTGGGCATCCTGCTGGCGGTGGGGCTGATGATGGTCTTCAGCACCACCTTTGACTGGAGCTACCAGACCTACGGCGATCCCTCGGTGATCTTCATGCGTCAGGTGCGGTCGGTTGGGCTGGGTGTGGTGGTCATGCTTCTGCTGGCGCTGATCGACTACCGGGTCTGGAAGAAGTTCGCCCTGTGGATGATGCTGGTGGTGATCGCGTTACTGGTCACCCTGCTGATGACGGCGCCCGAACTGTTCGGGGCGCAGCGCGCGTTCATCAACGGTTCGCTTCAGCCTGGCGAGGTAGCGCAGCTGGTCACGATCATCTATATGGCAGCCTGGCTTTCCGCCAAGCAGAGCAAGATCCGGCGCATCAGCTACGGTCTGATCCCGTTCTCGCTCCTGATCGGGGGAGTGGCCGGGCTGATCGTTCTACAGCCCGATCTGAGCACGGCCCTGCTGATCCTGGTGACGGCAGTGACCATGTTCTTTCTGGCCGGCGCTGATCTGCTGCAGATGGGTATTGTGGGCGCGCTCATGGGCGTTCTTGGCTATGTGATGGCGAGGCAGATCAGCTACGCTGGATCGCGCCTGGCGTCCTACCTGGAGAGCGCCAACGATCTGACCAAAGCCAGTTATCACGTCCAGCAGGCCGTGATCGCGTTTATAAACGGCGGGCTAACCGGCGTTGGGTTGGGCGAGAGCCGCCAGAAGTTTGGCTTCCTGCCCGCACCGCATACCGATAGTATCTTCGCTGTACTGGCGGAGGAACTGGGGTTAATCGGCTGCATTCTGGTGGCCGCGTTGTTTGTGGTGCTGGCGGTGCGTGGCTACCGGATTGCCCGCCGGGCGCCGGATAGTTTCGGTGCTCTGCTGGCGGCCGGGATTACCACCTGGATTACTTTTGAGGCGCTGTTGAACATCGCCGTGATGACCGCTGTGCTGCCCTTCAGCGGGGTGCCGTTGCCCTTCATCAGCTTCGGAGGGTCGGCACTGGTGACCTCGATGGCCGGTGTGGGCATCTTGCTGAGCGTCTCCCGCATCACGGCCCGCGAATCGGTACCGGAACGGAGAACGCATGCGGATCCTGATCTCAGCCGGGGGGACCGGGGGCGGAGTGTACCCCGCGTTCGCCGTGGCAGAAGCGCTGCAACAGGGCGCTGATGACCTGCCGCCGGTGGAACTGGATTTTGTGGGTGGGGTGGGCGCCGGCGGGATGGAGCCGGAGTTGATCGCCCGCAGCGGGATTGCCTGGCGCCGGACGGCGTACATCCAGGGAGGGCCGATTCACGGTGTTGGCCCGATGCGGATGGCGATCAGCCTCGTCAAACTGGTTGTGGGCTTCGTCCAGGCGCTGGGACTGATGTTCCGCTGGCGTCCGGAGCGGGTTTTCCTGACCGGCGGCTGGGCCAGTCTGCCGGTGGCGCTGGCGGCGTGGCTGTTCCGCACGCCAGTTTATGCCTTTGTGCCGGATATTGAGCCGGGGCTGACGCTCAGGGTTGTTAGCCGCTTCGCCCGCCATGTTGCGGCGACCTCTGCCGAGTCGGCTCGCTTCTTCCGGCCCGGGCAGGTGGTAGAGACCGGGTACCCGCTGCGTCAGAGCGTGTTGAAGGCCACACGCGCGGCGGCGATCGCCCACTTTGGCCTGGACGAGGCGCGGCGGACGTTGCTGGTATTCGGGGGGAGTAGCGGAGCGCGGAGCATCAACCGGGCGTTGCTGCAGATCCTGCCTGACCTGCTGGCGGATGAGCACTTGCAGGTGCTGCACATCAGCGGCAAACTTGACTGGCCGGAAGTTAACGCGGCCCGTGCGCGCTTAGCGCAAGCGGCGCAGAAGCGCTATCATGCGTATGACTATTTGCACGGGGATATGGGTCTGGCGCTGGCGGCGGCTGACCTGGTGGTGAGCCGGGCCGGGGCCAGCACCCTGGGGGAATTCCCACAGTTTGGGTTGCCGGCGATTCTGGTACCGTACCCGCACGCCTGGCGCTACCAGAAGGTCAATGCGGATTACCTTGCCTCGCGGGGGGCGGCGATCTGGCTGGCTGACGACCGCCTGGCGGAGGAACTCTATCCCGCAATCCGGCGCCTGCTGGATGACCCGCTGGCGCTGGCGATGATGGGGGAAAAAGCGCGGCAGCTGGCCCGCCCGGAAGGCGCCCGTGCGATTGCGCGTCTGCTGGTGGGATCATTCGAGGTGGAGGGGCGATGATACAACTGTCTACGGTTTTGACAGGCATGATCATCATGTTCGGCATCATCGGCTTTTCGCGCGGGTGGACGAAGGAGATCATCGCCTCGACCGGCATTGTGCTGGCCCTGTTCACCATCGAGCAGTTCAAGACGGTTTTTCTGGAGCCGTTGACGGCGGGCGCTGACCCGGCCCAGAAGTTCTATTTCTACGCGGCTATCCTGTTGATCATCACCTTCTTTGCCTACCAGACACCGGGCCGCTTTGAACGGCAGACCCGCCGCAAAAAGAGCATGCGCGAGGGTGGCCTGCAGGAAAGCCTGCTGGGGGGCGTGCTGGGCGCGTTCAACGGTTACCTGGTGGTCGGCTCGCTGTGGTACTACATGCGCGTCCTGGGCTACCCCCTTGCCCCGAACATCCCGGCGCCGTATGCGGGGACGGTCAGCGAGGCCATGCAGTACACGCTGCCGCTGGACTGGTTACTGGAAGGCAACTTCCTGACGTTGCTGGTGGTGATCCTCTTCCTGTTCGTGATTATCGTGCTGATCTGAGCGGGCGGTTCCCGCCGTCAGCGGGGCAGTGATGCCGTTATGGTTCAACTGGGCTACTTTCTGTGGGCGATGGTGTTTCTGTTCGCGGTGATCGGGTTCATCCGCGGTTCCACGCGCGAGATGATCGCCATGGCCGGGATCGTTCTGGGGCTGTTTGTGATCGAGCAACTGGGTGATGTGATTCTGACGCCGCTGATCGGCAGCGCCCCACTGGCTCAGCAGTTCTATGTGTACGCCGGTATCCTGACGGTGATCACGCTGTTTGCCTACGAGACTCCGGCCCGCTTTGAGCGCGGCGAGCGCGCTGAGCGCTCCGGGCGCGAGGCGCGGGAAGGGTTGCAGGAAGGCCTGCTGGGGGCGACGATCGGTGGCGTGAACGCCTATCTGTTCTTTGGCTCGCTGTGGTACTACATGGATGTGCTGCACTACCCGCTCAGCCCGTCGATCATGACCCCGCCGCTAAACTCGGCCAGCGCCCAGTTCGTCAACCAGCTTCCGCTGGTCTTCCTCCTTGAGGGCAACCTGCTCACTCTGCTGGTCGTGGCCCTGTTCCTGTTTGTGATCATCGTCCTGATCTGAGCCTATGCTGATCCCCGGCCAGCATGTTCATTTTGTTGGGATAGGTGGCAGCGGGCTGTCGGCCATCGCGCGGGTAATGCTCCAGCGGGGCTACCGGGTGTCTGGCTCTGATCGGCAGCTCAACGATCTGACGGCGGCCCTGGCGCGTGATGGCGCGGTGATCTACGCCGGTCACCAGCTGGAACACATCGGCGATGCC
>FWPV01002025.1_pt1 | contig 51601 bp, 39 predicted proteins | sample 2228371 | NCBI WGS metagenome assembly FWPV01 (sample SAMEA103939776, study PRJEB20133) | metagenome
GGCATCCCGTATCTTGCTTTTCATTCCGCATTCCGAAATCGGCATTCCGAAATCAAGATGTCTCAATTTGATTTCGGATTTTAGAATTAGGATTTCGGAATTAAAAAGATTAAAAACGCCATCCCGTATCTTGTTTTTCATTCCGCATTCCGAAATCGGCATTCCGAAATCAAGATGTCTCAATTTGATTTCGGATTTTAGAATTCGGATTTCGGAATTAAAAAACGCCATTCCGCTTTTTGTTTTTCATTCCGCATTCCGAAATCGGCATTCCGAAATCAAGATGTCTCAATCCCACCTTACAGATTAGGTCTATTCCCACTGAACCTGACCCGCTGCAAAAAATCTATGATAGTGAGAGTCTCAATCCCACCTTACAGATTAGGTCTATTCCCACAAAAAAGTATTTTGGAAGATGAAGCTCTTTTTTACCGGTCTCAATCCCACCTTACAGATTAGGTCTATTCCCACTTTAGGTAAACTCGGAGTTGGTGATGTTGCTCGGTTGGCGTCTCAATCCCACCTTACAGATTAGGTCTATTCCCACGAGGAAGTATGAAAAAGATTATAGCTACGTATATTAGAAGTCTCAATCCCACCTTACAGATTAGGTCTATTCCCACCAGCTGTCAATAAAAAACCGGTCTAGAAAAAGAATGTAGTGTCTCAATCCCACCTTACAGATTAGGTCTATTCCCACAAGGCGCAACTTGCCACAAAGCTGAATGATCATCTCGGTCTCAATCCCACCTTACAGATTAGGTCTATTCCCACTTCTGAATGAGTATCGCAGCCAGGTTTCGGCCAAAATGAGTCTCAATCCCACCTTACAGATTAGGTCTATTCCCACTGGCGTTGACTGCTGGTGTAGATCAGGCAAGTTGACGTTTGTCTCAATCCCACCTTACAGATTAGGTCTATTCCCACTTATTGCTGGTGGGCTGATAATGGCCCTTGGGCCAATTATGTCTCAATCCCACCTTACAGATTAGGTCTATTCCCACCCTCGACCGAATCCTCATCTAAATCCCTGCCCGAACCAGTCTCAATCCCACCTTACAGATTAGGTCTATTCCCACAAGAGTTTTAGAAAAATTTAAATTTGTGGGGATAAAAAATGGTCTCAATCCCACCTTACAGATTAGGTCTATTCCCACATGAAAAAATTATCATTATTCGTGCTGATCCTGTTATTCGTCTCAATCCCACCTTACAGATTAGGTCTATTCCCACTGGTTTGTCTCAATCGGAGCGCATGATTTTGTTGGCCAGAGAGTCTCAATCCCACCTTACAGATTAGGTCTATTCCCACATAAGGGAGGAAGAAAATGGTAGAACGCAGAATAGTGATCGTGTCTCAATCCCACCTTACAGATTAGGTCTATTCCCACGCCAGACAAAGCACCACAAAGCTATTTGGAAAAATTCGTCTCAATCCCACCTTACAGATTAGGTCTATTCCCACAATATAAAAATATAATTTTTTTAAACAACATTTAACTTGTCTCAATCCCACCTTACAGATTAGGTCTATTCCCACGTCCGATGAAAGTCAAACAAGAGAAGGAGGTATGACCAATGGTCTCAATCCCACCTTACAGATTAGGTCTATTCCCACAGCCACCCTTATAACAGCCTGTGCCAGAGCGAATTGCACGGCTGTTTTCCCAACCCCCTTAAAAATACTCCATTTTTTGCTCCTCTGTTGATCAAAATTTAATGAAAAATCATTGACTAACTCAATAAAATTGACCGATTTGATTAATTGGTTCCCACCCCCCCTCAAAAATGGGTCTTTTTCATTGGCATCAATTTTGCACCATGTCAAATTCGATTTAATGAATATAATAATCCTGATCTTTGGTCACCTTTCCTGATCCCCAAATTTTTATCTTTCCCGCGCATGACTCGCAGATGCGATACAGTCGAATGCTGTCATCTCTTGCCAGATCAACTTTACTCAACATCTTGTTTAATTTTTGCAGCTCTGGTTCTGATACGTCGGCCTCAAAAACGGAAAACTGCACCCGCGGTCCAAAATCTTTCAATTGATGCGCCAACCGCGTGCGGGTTTTGTCGTCTTCAATATCATAGGAAATAATTACTAGCATAATAGCATTCTCTTGCCAAAACAGCAACTGAATTTATTCGCTATCGAAATCTTCATCAATAAAACCGCTGCTTCGCGTAATCGCTTGATCACCGGCTACCAGCTTAGCAAGTTCGTGAACGCGACGCTGAAATGCGGATCGAAACCCACCTCCTTCTGGAGCCACCGCCCCTGAATATCTCCCAGCCATTTTTTCATATTGCTGAAAAAATTTCTTTTTCCCGGCCGTATTCAGCATCACTCCCCCTTCGGCTGGCCTGCTAAAATCAGTTTCCACAAAGATCCCCTGGTTGAACGCCTGGATGGCGAGATGATCAATAAACGAATGCCGATACTCCTCCAACAGGTCCAGCGCCAACGACGGCCTACCATACTCGGTGGCATGATAAAAACCCAAAAACGGATCGAAACCGATACCATCCAGTAGCGATTGAATTTCTGCGCCAACGATCACATAGCCAAACGATAGCACCGCGTTGATCGGGTCTTTGGGTGGACGGCGATTGCGGCCATCGAACTTCCAGGGAGGCCGAAACATCCGCCCGAAAATCTGAAAATAAAATGAACTGGCTGATCCTTCAAAACCCAGTAAGCTATTGGTCGCTGACGCATCTTGCACCTGTTGCTGCCAGTTGGTTAGCTTGAGTAACTCTTCCGTGCTGTAAGCCTCGGGATGATGTTTCTTATAGGTTTTTAAAATGCTGAGCATACTGTCGATTTTGCGCTGCACGCACAGTTTCGCCATCTGCAAGCGAAAATTGTCATCCTGGTATTTCTTAAATTGCTCGACTCGCAACAAGATATTTTTCGACTTCGGTGGCGTCAACTGGCCAATCAGCTTGCCCGAAAAGGTAAACAGCGCCAGCTCAATGCCATGCTGCAACAACTCCTGCAACGCCTGGGTGGTAATCTGCACATTGCCAAACACCATCACGTGATCGATATCGGCGCACGGCAGCTCCAGCAACACCTCCCCTTCGGTGACATGCGATCGCCGCTCCTGCGGTGTCCGCATGCGACAGAGCTTTAACCGATCGCTGGTTTTGCGGAGAATGGTGTTTTGTTCGATGCTTCTAATGGGATAGAAAAGGTTGTCAAAGAACAAAAAAATAGTTTATTTCAAAACCTTGCCCAAGCTATCCTTTCTTTTAGAATAAATACAAATGTAACCATTGGTTCTACTGTTGAAAATATAAACGTCATTCAAATTCTTGAATGGTACTGAGAAATAACAATACAACCAATTTGGTGCTTTTCCATTGAAAGCTACCGCAAAATCGGATTTTATAATTTTAACTTTACCCGATCCCTGCTCATGAAATCTTTCTAAATCTAATTGCCATTGTGATAAAAAGTCATCGGGCAAATCAGCCAGCCTTGCTTGAAAACGAATAACTTGAAGCTTAACACCACCGATCATCTCGGCTTTTATTGGTTCGAAAGCAATCGGTTCATTTTGCCAGATGGCTTCAGTTATTTCCTTAATACTTTTTTCCCGATCATAAATATCAAACTCAATGTATTTATATCGCTGTAATAGATTTTCCACAAATGATTTATCAGTCGGCTGTAATTCCTCTAGCTGCAATTTAGCCCTTGATTCTATGATGACTGGTAATATTTTTATTTTATTTTTTTGATAAGTGGAATATGCTGCTTTCAGTTCATCAAGACACCATGAGGAAGCTAAATAATTATTTGAGATAAACGGAAGAAAATAGCTGCTGTGACCAATTCCATGAAAAATTTCTCCCGCCAATTCACTGCCAACTGGAATATCTTGCTTATCAAGCCAGCATTCAATAAAACAATTTTGCAGATGCTCGAATATTTCAAGAACCAATGATTTTTCTTTGTGATTGTGACTTAAAAATGCTTGTGGCATAAATCAACTCCTATTTTGATTCAAAATGATTTTTTATTTTTTCACATTGAATTGTTCAATTTCAGATTCGGTGCATGGAATGATAAACTCATATTCACCAGAACCCACTCTTACTTGATCAAGATGTTGATAAAATTCTTTGCTGTGAAAATAAGTAATACCAAATCTTTCTTTCGGATTTTTCATTGGAATCATACCAATCCGTCCCAATAGCTCAGCTCGTGAAAATTCGCCTCGGCTCATTTCTACAGGCAACTCTAATGTTTTTCCAGTATCATAATTTTTGAGAATCACTTTTATTTTTTGATTTTTCCGTTCTCGTTCTTTAGCCGATTCTTTACGAATCCTTCGAGTATTGACCCACGCTAATGTGGCGAAGATAGCACCGAGAACTCCGATAATGTCGGCTGAATGACCGATGATGGTTAAAATATTCATATATTCTCCTATTCAATTTCTGAATATTACAAATTTGGCTTCTCTAATTTTTCAATAATATACTTTTTTAAGGATTCATTTTCTTGTTCTAGTTTTGGCAATTTCTCAATTGTCTCTTTTAATTTACCAACGTTTAATAGATAAATTGGACTATCATCCTTTTTAGGGTTGTGTTCAAGAGAATCTATGCATTGCTGAATCTCTCGTTTGAATTCTGCAACATCCTTTTTTGTTAAATATGGAGAATATGGTATAACTTTTATTGAGGCAACATCAAAAGGAAGGCGTGGTAATTTTTTATCCTTGGTTGTTTGACAAATTAAAATTGTTCCATTAGATCTGAAACAAAATCTGATACCTAATTCAAAAAATACATTTGGATTGTTGTCAGTAATATCTGCAATTACGATATTATCTTCGTTAGCAAGTCTGTCTAATATATTTTCCAAAATGAAACCAGGAGCAATAGGCTCTGCTAATTTGCATTTATAAAAGTAAATTCCTTTGTTTTTATAATACTTTTTTTTGTATCCTTCCACGATAGGCAAAATAAGCTCTTGATAAATTTGCTCAAAATTAATTGAAGGATGCTGTTTTGGAGATCTATCTATTGGCATTATAACAAAACATTCTTTTTCAACATCCTCAACTTTTGCTTTTACATTTTTTTTCGCCATGTTCAAATCCTCCTAATAACCAATATAAAAACCCAAGCCATACCGATAAATCTGATGCCAATTGGAATCTTTCTTTGATTCTTTGTTTAAATCTTCCCAAAATTTTGGCGTCACATTAACTAACTCCCCATGAGGATTAGTAGATTTGATACAGCTTCCTTCTTTTAGCATCTTCAGGGCTTTCTTTTTATATTGGGCATGGATATAAGGCGAATTGATCCACGATTTCCGATTGAGAATATCATAAAAAGAGGCTTGATAGTTAACTGCATCACTTACTGGCAATAATGATAATAGGTAATAGTATTCAGGATTCGAAATTCCTGGCAAGGTGTCGGACTTGGGAGCATAATCTTTTATTTCAGAAAAGCCAATGGACGTATCGCCTCCTAATCCCCCGCATTCTTTTAAATAATTTAGAGCAGATTGAATACTGCTCCACCAGGAAGGATGAACATCCAGCCAAAAATAAAGCTTAGCATTATCACCATAAATAATCTCACCACGGTGAAATACCTGTGTCATATTTCGTAGTCTGCCCTTGGCATTTACTGCTCGCACCCGATTTATAAAAAGATTGGAATAGGTGGTCGAATCCTGAAAAAGCGAATCCACAAACAAGTCGGTATTGTCATCGTTCCATACCATAGGGTCTATTCTAAGCCATTTTTTCAGATTATCCCAGGATATAAAACGAATTCTATTTAATCCATGAATATCCTTAGCAAAAGGAGGCGGGCAAAGGGGTCTTGGAACAAAATCCGTTTTACCGTTCGATAGAAACGCTGAACTGCAGCGAAACGGCAACAGATTTTCATCATGCTCTTTTTGATAAACTTCAAATGCTTTGAATATGTCATCAATGGTGGCCTTATCATAGCTCTGCGCCAGTCCGTGAATTAGGGCGCTAAAAAGTGTATCCGAATGGGCATATTCATTGACACTTTCTACACCAATCCCTCGAAGATCACCGCCGATATGGCCTATCGTCCCAGATACGTCCAAATAAATTTTATATCGTTTCATATTTTCTCTCTCCTTTCTTGCGAAGTAAGAGTTCCAGCCAATTTAAAATAATGGGCAAGTAGATAATATAATTTTGAGTTTTGATATCAGGACGGTTATAGAGTTCATAAATTGGCTTTAATTTTTTGAACAACTCTCGATCCAGCCGACTATAACCATAAACTAGATCGATCAAGTAAAGCACACCATCCTTTTCGTTGCGATAGCGATCCACCATCTGATATAATTTGGTGATGAAGCTACGAGGAAATTCAAACTTCACTCGTTGTTCTGTTTCATCAAATTTAGCCAGGTCCCTGCTAATAAACAGTTTCAAATGCTTAGTGATCGAGTGGTCAGGATTCCCCCAGAGCTGCTTGGTAATTTCGCTCCATCGAGCTGTCAGCAGATAGCGCTTCTTCTTTTCTTCATTACTCATCGTCTTAACCCAAAAGTGTAGTGTATCATCATAGAATAATGTGATACTGTCTTTTAATTTCAGCCTGTTCTTTCTTCGATCATAGATTTTAGATTCGCTATAGTCCCTACCCAGATAAATTCCAGGTTGGCTTGCCTCTAAATCGATGAAATTATCTTTGGCTAGCTTCTCGCCTGCCTGCGCCTTTTTGACAGCAATGTAAAATGGGAAGTTCGGGTGGCTTACATAAATGCCACCCGAAAGGCCAATATCGGAATTATGGCAGGTGTATTCTTCAAATTTATTGTGAATATCAACAGCGCACTCCAGCACATCGCTCCAGGCGCCGACCAAAAGCATATCATCACCACCCGAGTAAACCACCGAAACTTTTCGGTTATCCCCCTTTTTAAATTTTTCCAGAGCATCACAAGTACAAAAAGAAGGGTTAGCTAAGATATCCTTTTTTAATGCAAATTTAAAGAAATAGTCCAAGCTTTGGGATAGCACATGGGTTAATATCAAATAATGCTGTTCCATTGTTGCATGAAATCCATCACTAAAAATCAATCCCATATTATCTACATCCATTGCCAGCGTTGCAATCAAATCTGAGCCAATTGCCTGATCTGATAGATAAATGAAATCAGCCGTTCTCCTTTTCCCCGTCTCACCTTCCTTTTCGCTAACATAATCAGAGTAAAACATCAGTATGCTTTTATCAGGTTTTAATTGATTGATCTGAAACACCCGATCATATTTTTGAGGATTTTTTAAATCATAATACCACCATTGATCTGACCAAATTGAAGGAAGGCATAAGCCTTTCCTTTTTTCATCGCATTTGATGCCATAAACATACTTCAGATCTCTTAGGGCAGAACCGAATTCTTTCAAACGATCACAAAAGTCGCATATTTTCTGCTCAGAGCCAGGTTCTAATTCTTTTAATCGAACGTCCTCACCATCAGCATGACATACCAGACATTCATCTTGTTGAATGCCCAGAGGCGTGTTATATGGCTCTTGTAGCAAATTATAAAACTTTCTTTTCTTTGCCTGATCCAATTTCTGGTATAATTCATTCCATTTCGTTCGAATATCCTTAATTTCATCAAGTGAAAAAGAAACGTCAGCCATGGGCAGGTGTAAATTGCCCTCAAACTCCTGCAGAAAAAATGAATTCACGTTCTTATAATACATTTCAAGCTTTGTTGGCAAATTATCATCTTCGGGCAATAGAAGCAAAAAGTTGCCGCCGCCAGAAAATAAGATGTTCGCTGAAGTAACCTCACTGGCTTCACAAATATCATAAGCCAGACTTTTTGTTAACAGTTCAAGATAAAAAGAACGTGCCCGCAAAACTTTCAGTGAGCCTTCGGGGTTAATCGTATAAATGAAATCCTGAATACCCGAAAGGTCACCGATGACCAGCCGATATTTCTCCTTTTGGCTCGTCGCCAAGGCTGCCATAATTTTAACGGTATCATAAATTGGCATAACACAATCTTTTTCATCTAAAATAGGAAGCCGAGAGCCATATTTAAATAGGATGTTTAATAGTTCTTCGGCGTCTGTTTTTTCATTAGCGTTTTTTAAGGTTTTTAAAATGTCGTCTTCTGTCCACGATCCAGGATTCAATTTTGCCTCAGATGTTGGATAGATAATAGGCATCATTTCAAAATTGGGATTGGGATGAAGGTATAAATTTTTGCTTGTCTCTGGACTCTCGCAAAACCCTAAGCTTGAAAACACCGATCGAAGAGCATGAAACTTATCATTATCTTTGCTCTTAATAAAATCGGTTTTTCCCAAGAGAGCATTGCACAATCTATCTAATTGCTTTGGAATTTCAATAGACTTATCAAAATCTTTATCGAAATATCGATTCAAGATTATCTTAATTCCCCAGAGGAGAATTTGCTTGCTTTCTTTAATCATGAGTCACCTCCTCTGCAACGATTTTATTGATTTCTTTTTGAAGATCAGCCAACGTGTTAAATTTTCTTCCCTGAAAAACGATTTCATTAAACTCAATTTTGCCTGAGCCACGAGATCCATTTCCTCCAACATAATAATCCTGCAGAAATCTCAGGCAAGCAATGAAATTTTTGAGAGAGTTTTCAGTCTTCGTTTCTTCCCCTTGATAAACAAGATAAATAACTTTGAAATCAAAGCTCGCATTCACTGGAGCGCGTTCCAGCATGCGTGGGTTGGCTTCAATAACCAGTCTTCCGACGGCATTTTCTATTTTTATTTCAGATTTTAATTTATTATTATCAGCGTAACAATTTCTGAATACCAGTCGTGGACTGAATCGACCTTCTTTTCCATCGCTGCCTGTTCCAAATAAGAAACAAACAGGACAATTTACTGCCTCTGAGCTTGTTTTACATTCATGCCTTGTCAGCTTAATCTTTTTGTTCTTATCAAGCTCAATCGTATGGAATTTTTTATCCATTTCATTAACGTCCAGCAGTATTTCTGCTATATTTCTCAGTTTACCCTTCATAGCAGTCGCTGAAACATAAGGGGCAAATTTTCCTCCCTGTTGAAAAATTGGATGCTGCAACACTGGAGCATCTAATCCTCGGGGACTTACCTGGCCCAACTCATTTCCAACGTGCAACCCCGTACGGCAAACCAATTTAGATTCAAATACCAGTTGTTTGTTGATCATGGCGCCACCTCCTCTACATGAATTTTGACCCAGCCTGGCAATTTCAGCTTGCCCGAGCTATCTGCAATCAGCCTTCGAGTGATAGGATAATTATTGGGATTATTCTTTTCACTCTGCACAACACCAATTAGCTTGCTATAAATCTGCGTCTTGTATCTTGCATCATGTTCTCTTAATAGCAATGCCATTGTCAGGCTTAAAAAACCTTGCCCTTTTCCAATACGCAGCAAAGGGCTATCTGGCTGATTTGCTTTCTCCAATTCATTCAGATGGCTGATCACTTGCTCTACCTGAAAGCGATAGCCGCCTTTCATCGCTTGAAAATACGCTTTTTCTTCAGCTAAAATAGCTTTTGAAAATTGATAGATTACATTTTTAAGATTCTCGATATTTATAAACCCCTTTGCTTCATCATCGAACTTCAGATAGTCAATGCAATTGCCTATCTGATGGTTGATTCGGCAGGTTGTTTCAGTTGTAGCGTTAGAATCAATAATTTCAAAAAACAAATTCATTGTAATTTTCGGATCACGATGCACAATCAGGCAACTTGAAATTTTGCTTTCGATAAATGGTTTGGAGTCAGCAACCTGAAAGAATCGCATAAGCTTGTGGTTATCGGAATTATCCGTTACGCTCAAATATTTTTCCTTGTATCCTTCTTCCAATGAGGATATTTGCTCGGCAATTCCTTTTATCCTGTCTCGATTCGCTCGTCTTTTTTGCTGTCTAATTAAATCGTTATAATATTTTTTATCTCCTTCACGCCACTCTCGAATTGCATCGATAATCTCTTTGATCCTCTGGTCAGAGTATTTTCTGGTTGCTTTCAATTCAAGCTCAATCTGAGATAGCGCTTTGTCAGGTCGCATCGATAGAATTCTTCGAAACTCTGGCCAATCACCTTTTGGTATATTTAATTCTTTAAAATTTTGGTATCCAGCTTCTTTCTTCTTAGCTGTGAAATCTTTAATTTTAACCATGCAATCATATAGCTCATCGAGAACTGCTTTGTTTTTATTTAAAACTCTATTCAATTCTTTGAAAAATTCATTATCTGCTTTCAAAAGCGAAAACAACAAAGCAGTAATAATAGCGCCTTTTAGCTCGCTACCTGAAATATATGGCCGATTATTCATATTTTTCAGACAGGTATTAATATCAGCACTAATACGAGTCAAACAAAGATCGGGCAGTTGAACAGCATTTAGCTCTTTAAAAGATTGAACAATCTTCGAATAGATGTTCCCATATTTTTCTTTTAAAAATTCATCCAAGCTTGGCTTGCGATAATTTCTATTTCTTTTTTCATCTAATATCCAGGTTTTAAAATCATTGAGCGAAACATTGTATTGTTCAAAAACTTTGAATATTAGAGGAAAATCAAGCGGAATGAACTTTTTGTCAACTGGCAATAGCGTCATTCCGTCGTATGTATCGCCATCTCCGATATGGATCGGCGACATTGTTTTTAATTTAAATTTATAGAGTGGCATAGTTATTTCCTCATGCTACTGTTTCATAAGCTTTTGATTTAAACATCTCTTTGGCGTTTGGCTTGTCTTTGAAATCATAAAACATTTCTTTTTCCTCTGGATTTGAGTAATATGAATTAGGATATTTCTTTATCTGAAATGATTTAAACTGAACCACACCTGAGCCTCTTGAGCCGCCTCCGCCAAGAAAAGAGTCTTCAATTAACATCATCCCTTTAAATAATAACATCAATGCTTTTTTAATATCATCTTGCTCCCGTTGAACTTCTTTTTCTGAATAGTCAATCTTATAAATATCAATTACAATTTCTCCTGAAAAAATAGAGCCAGCAGGGACACGTTCCATTTGCCTTGGATTCGCTATCGCCGTCAAACGGGAGATGGTGTTTTCTGCCTTTACTTCGGTATAAGTTTGAGTTCCCAGCTTCTCTACCCATTTATCAATTTGACCTTCCTTGGGAAATACATCTCGGACCAAAATCCGTGTTGGACCTAAAAATATTTTTGTCGGATCGTCCTCATCATGTTTGCTATGACCGAAATAATGGCATATATCACAATTTCCACAGTTACATTGCCCGATCTTGCCGATATTAAGCTGATCTTTGTCATCAAGCCGTAGCTGTCGTTCAATGGCTGTATTATTATGATGCGAATCAATATGATTCCATTCCAATCTTTCTCTGATTCTGCCCTTTAAGCTCGAACCAGCGATCATGGGCAGCCCCGTCATGGCATCTTTTATTACGGGATTATCTAACTCTCCGATTCTACCGCCTGTATCAAGGCCACCAATGTGCAAACCCGTTAAGCATTCGATGTCAAAAGTGACAACATATTTTGATTCGAATCTAATGTTTTTCGCTTCCATCTTTATGCTCCTTTCTCCTTAGTAGCCAGTTTGTGATATGCAATTAGCGTCTCCATTAAATTAACAAAATTATCGAAATCATCATTATCATTAGTCTTTGCTAAACATCGACTGATGATTTCATAAAAATCTTTTGTTATCACGCTACGGCCATAATCATAAGCGAGATTGGTTTCCAATTTTACCTTCTCTGATGGACTAAAATTGCCTTTTACGCGTTTAATTTCATTGAAGAAATTTCGCAATTGATTCATCTTGATCTCACTATGATTTTTCTTCATAAATGCTCTTGCCCACCCCTCATGCCCCATATAGCTGGTAACTGGGATATCCTTAAAATGCTTGGTTTGGGTTAGCAAAACTTCAAAGTTCTGTTCACTCATATTGAGCCTCCTATCGTTTTGTGATTTAATTCAATATATTAAGTTATTCTTTTCTTCATAAGCCTTTCTTTACTTCCACCCTCCCCAACCCAAACGTCGTCCCCTTGCCCACATGCAATACCTCGCTGTAATGCAGCAAATCCAGAAACGGCGCTAAATCGCCTTCCAGCGTCAGGTCGCCCACAAAGCCGCCAAGCTTCATTTTGGTCTGCTGGCGGTTGCTGTAGCGGTCGTAATCCACCCAGCGCAGTTTTCGATCCGCAATGGCTACATTGTCCGCGGCCACCAGCAGGTCGTGGAAGTCCCAATCGATCTCGGCCTGGGGCGAATAGAAATAGGCCAATTCCAGGGCACGGCGTAGCATTTTGAAAACCAACATCCGAAAAGTGAAATCCATGGTCAGGTCATTGCCAAATTTCAGGCGGGTCTGGGTGAGAAACTGGAGCGTCACGTGGTCGACAGGCGAGTGACCAGGATTGTTGGGCCTCAGCGTCAGCGGTTCAGGGGTGAATAAGATCTGCTGGCTTTGGCCATCGTAAAGCAGGCGCCAATCCTGGTGTGGGGGGTCATTGCCATCGGCCTGGGGCTGTCCGGATTGGGTCTGGGGATGATAGCTATACGCCGCGCTCAGCTCGAACGGATGTCGATGAACCCCAAAGCCGCTCTGTCCCATCTGATAGATCGCAAAAACCACGTATGGTAAAAAGTCACTGGCAGAACCGATCAGAATCAGGTCCAGCCAGAGGATATCGTCTTTCTTGTAGAACCGGCTATTGTCATGCGGCTCAAAGACAAAGGGACGGGGCGAGGTATCCAGCCCCCTGAGAAACGGAGGCGGTTGTTCGGTAATGAAGGTTTCGAAGATTCTGGTATAAGCGCATTGGGAGCGGAGAAGACAGGAATCGCAAAGCTGGCCCGGTCGCATGGTGCAGACGGTCTTTTTCAGGGCATGGCCAAACGCACCGCGCAACAATGATCCTTTCCAGGCAGGCAGATCGCAGTCGTCGAGCGCTTTGAGATGAAAGCGAAGCCTTATATAATCGATGCTGGGTAATTGGTAGCGAGACATCGATTCTCCCAAGATTGGGTCGGTCACAGCATCATTTGACTTTTAGCAAAAAAACACCATCGGAGAGCAGAATCATTGTTGAAGAGCTTGCTCCCAATATACTCGAAAAGAATTAAAATGTCAATAATTTTTTTTAAAAACTAATAGAAATTTTAGCGGGAATTCAGTGGATAATCCAATTCAAATATGCACAAGAGGCATAAATGCCATTTTTCTGCTTTCTGATGATCAAAATGAAATTTTGTGCGGCAGGGGAAAAATATTGAGCCGTGTTACTCGAATTTTCAAATGTTAGTTTTGTTTTGATATGCATGGGTAGCGAGGAAGGTGCATTGCAGATCATCGGTGAACAATAAGTTGAAACCAAAATGGCCAGTTGAGATTTTATTTGGTAGAATGATTATCAATTAGCGTTGCAATGAAAAGCCATCCTGAGCGAAGCAGTCTCTTTGCAATGAGCAGATCGCTTCAGTGCTCCTCTGCTTGTAAGGTGCGGCGCAGTTATGCCTGCTTGCTTTCGCTCGCTCCACAGAGACGGATCCGGCGAATGAAAGCGTTGACGGTTAAAAAATGCTATAAAAATAAAATGGTGCACCGTCATCAACCTCGCCTCGTAGAACGATTCTCAAGCACCTTAACAACACATTGTCATTGCGAGCGAAGCAATCTTGTTATAATTAACAGATCGCTTCATCGTTTCGCTCCTCGCAATGACAACATCCATTGCAGTGTTAATTTAGAGAGTTTCTACATTTGATCTGATCAATTCTCCTTGCTGAAAAAACCTTTTTTACCTTAATGCTCCATTTCAAAAGTCATTGCAGGGTTTAAAACGGTCAATTGTTAAAATTGATATCTTGCTCAATAGCGGTCATTCCTGGGTCTCTCAAATAATTCCATCTGGATGGGTTGGATTTAAAGAAAGTGTTGACGCTCAGATGATGCGACAAAAAAGGAAATAGGACCCAGAAATTAAGATGCTCGAATCGAACCATCTTTTTGAAAAAGCATTATTAGCCTAAGTAACAAAACCCTACCAGGGCTGCCAGAACCTTATTGCCTTATCAGGAATCATCTTCACTTCAAGAATGAGCGAATGAGATTCAGCGCTGGTGGATCACCGATGATCAAAAGTGAATAAGGCTCCACAGGCTTGTTCCATGAAATTGAACGTCTCTCACTTCCAGCGATCAGAAGCAACATCATGTTCAATGTGATTAATCCATGATCGCTCCAGGCAGCCTGGCGAAATGTGAACCTTTTTATCACCCTCCGAGAAATTATGAGATGGATTGCTAAGCGGAAGGCGTGAAAGACTTGTATTGAAGCGAGGGTGAGTCTTTCATTTTTTGATGGCTGAATAGTATTCTTGCAAACTGAAGACGGAAATGGCGTTGCCGTTTTTGCGCAATTCTCGGATGGCCTGGACCGCGGCGAACGAGGCGGAGAGGGTGGTCAGGCAAGGTATATTGTATTGAATGGCAGCGCGATCCATGGCATATTCGTCGGCGCGAGAAGTTTTGCCCAGGGGGGTATTAATGATCATCTGGATGCGGCCGTTGATGATGTGATCGACGACATTGGGCCGGTCCTCATTGATCTTAAAGATGGTCTCGACCTCGAGGCCAGCAGCGCGAAAAGCGTTAGCCGTACCCTGGGTGGCCAGAATTTTGAAACCGAGCTCTGCCAGTTGCTGGGCAATTCGGGTCGCTTTGGGCTTGTCGAAATCGTTGACCGAGATGAAGACATTTCCCGCTAAGGGCAATCGGATGCCAGCGCTAAGCAGCGATTTGGCGAAGGCAAGGCCGAAATTTGGCGCGATGCCCATCACCTCACCGGTGGAGCGCATCTCTGGTCCCAGATGGTTATCAACCCCGGGGAATTTGGCGAAGGGAAACACTGGGGTCTTGACCGCAACGACCCAGGGGATAATTTCCTCGACGCAGCCCTGCTCGCGCAAAGAAACTCCAGCCATCACCCTGGCGGCGATTTTGGCCAGCGGAATGCCAGTGGCCTTGCTCACAAACGGGACAGTGCGCGAGGCCCGAGGATTGACCTCGAGCACGTAAAGCACGTTGTCTTTAATGGCATATTGAATGTTGATCAGCCCTTTGACCTTCAAGGCCAGGGCCAGTGCTCGGGTCTGTTCGCGCATCTGGTTCAAATGCTGCTCAGTGATCATGTACGAGGGCAGCACGCAGGAGCTATCCCCAGAATGGATGCCAGCCTCTTCGATATGTTGCATGATACCGCCGATAAACACCTCTTCCCCGTCGCACACGGCATCGACATCGACCTCGAAAGCATCTTCCAGAAAATGATCGATCAGGACTGGATGATCTGGATTGACGCGTGCCGCACGCGACATATAATTTTGCAGGCCAGATTGATCATAAACGATCTCCATAGCCCTGCCGCCCAGGACATAGGAGGGTCGCAAGAGCACGGGGAAACCGACCTTGTGGGCAACGGCAATGGCCTCTTCGATGGAATAAGCCAGGCCATGATCTGGTTGTCGGATGCCCAATTGGTCCACCAACAGGCTGAATCGCTCCCGATCCTCCGCCAGGTCGATGGAATCGGGCGTAGTGCCGATGATCTTCGCCCCGGTCTGCTCCAGCGGGATGGCCAGTTTCAACGGGGTTTGACCGCCAAATTGGACCACCACGCCATCCGGCTGTTCCAGTTCGATCACATTCAAAATATCTTCCAGCGTAAGCGGTTCGAAATAGAGCTTGTCGGCAATGTCGTAATCGGTGCTGACGGTCTCCGGGTTGCAATTGACCATGATGGTTTCGAATCCAAGTTCCTTGAACGCCATAATGGCATGGACACAGCAATAATCGAATTCGATCCCCTGGCCGATACGATTAGGTCCGCCGCCCAGGATCATGATCTTCTTTTTGTTGCTGCGGATGGCCTCGTTCTCTGTTTCATAGGTGGAGTAGTAATATGGGGTGGTGGATTCGAACTCGGCGGCGCAGGTATCGACGGTTTTGAACATCGGCCGAATATCGTGATGCTGGCGAAGCGCCCGGACGGCTGCCTCATCGCAATTGAGCAGCCTGGCGAGCCGGCGATCCGAAAGCCCCATGGCTTTGGCCGAATAGATCGTCTCACGGTCCAACTGATCCAGTCGATCGGCGAAATTGGTCAGCTTCCGTTCGAACAGAATGATCTCTTTGATCTGTGAGATGAACCAGGGGTCGATCCCGGTGAGCTCATGGATCTCCTGTTCGGTGAGCCCGGCGCGCAGCGCAGAGCCGAGCCAGAAGATGCGGCCACCAGTGGCCTTTTTCAGCTTATAGCGAAGCTGTTCGAGGACCTCGCCGATGGAGAAGAAATCGTTTCTTCGGCCATTATCCATTAACAAGCTGATATCGTCCAGTCCATATCGATCGATTTCTAAGGAGCGTAGGGCTTTGCCCAGCGCCTCTTTGAAGGTGCGGCCAATGGCCATGACCTCGCCGACCGATTTCATCTGGGTGCCCAGGGTGCGATCGGCGCGGGGAAATTTATTCATATCCCAGCGCGGGATTTTGACCACCACATAATCGATGGTCGGCTCAAAGCTGGCGGGCGTCTTTTGGGTGATGTCATTGGGGATTTCATCCAGAGTGAGGCCTACAGCCAGTTTCGCAGCAATTTTGGCGATGGGGAAACCAGTGGCTTTTGAGGCCAGCGCCGAGCTGCGCGAAACCCGGGGGTTCATCTCGATCACCACCATCCGGCCCGTCCTGGGGTTGACGGCAAATTGAATATTGGAGCCCCCAGTATCGACGCCGATCTCGCGGATGACTTTGATCGCCGCGTCGCGCATCGCCTGGTACTCCTTGTCGGTTAAAGTCTGCGCCGGGGCCACTGTGATGCTATCTCCAGTATGAATGCCCATGGGATCGACGTTTTCGATGGAACAGATGATCACGACGTTATCGTTCAAGTCGCGCATTACCTCGAGCTCGAACTCCTTCCAGCCGACCACCGATTCTTCGATCAACACCTCTCGGGTTGGGCTGAGGTTGAGGCCCCAGACCACCTTCTCTTTGAATTCTTCGATGTTGTACACGGTGCTGCTGCCCGTTCCGCCTAAAGTGAACGCGGGGCGAATGATCAGTGGAAAACCGACCTGGGTCACAATCCCCAGGGCCTCATCGAGGCTGTGGGCGAAACCGCCGCGCGGCATATCCAGACCGATCTTATCCATGGCTTGCTTGAACTTTTCGCGGCATTCTGCCTTCTGAATAGCGTCGAACCTGGCGCCGATGAGCTCCACGCCGAACCGTTCGAGAATGCCGTTCTCAGCCAATTGGGTCGCCAAATTCAAACTGGTTTGACCTCCCATGGTGGGCAACAGCGCATCAGGCCGCTCCTTTTCGATGATTTTGGCCACGAACTCGACGGTCAGTGGCTCGATGTAGGTGCGATGGGCCATGTCGGGATCGGTCATGATGGTTGCTGGATTGCTATTGACCAGCACAACTTGATAGCCCTCCTCCACCAAAGCGCGGCACGCCTGCGTGCCAGAATAATCGAATTCGCAGGCCTGGCCGATCACGATTGGGCCAGAACCAATGATTAAGATCTTATGGATATCCGTTCGCTTGGGCAACTTTCGCTCCTTTACACGACCTTGAAAAAGTGATGTAGCAAAACTAACATGAATGTCCAGTTGAAATCGATCTTTTTACATTTGCCTTTTGGCGAGGCATACTGGTTATGATTTTTAGCTCATTTTAACATCCCCTTCAATTCCCTTTCAAAAGGGGAAATTTAGCGCAATTCGCATATCCACCGCCCCAATCTCATCAGAGCAGAAGTCAAATGTCTCAGCCTCTTTTCCTCTTCGGAGAGGGCCGGGGCAAGGTCAAAAAAAGTTTGTCGCACTTTGAGACCAAAAAATTTGGCCACGGAATTGGAACATCCACGGAAATGTTCTTTATCAGCCAATCAAATCACGCAGGCGGTGGCATTTTGGACCTCATCCCCTGTCCCCTTCTCCTTGAAGGAGAAGGGGAACTTTGTATCGCCCTAACCTCTTTGAGGAGCGCTTGAGAGAGTCAAAACAAATTAGTTTCTTTCAAAAACCAGGTAGCATTCCGTATGAGTCCTTTTTCTTTGTCCAACACAATTCTGAGAGCTTTCATTTCTGAGTGCAATAAAAATTTTCAGGCCACGGAATTGAGACTGCCACGGAAATAACTTTTTGAAGCTTTTTCTTTGTCAGTTCTTTTTCCGTGTCCCTAAGAATTTTGGCCATGGAAATGGAACTCACACGGAATTGCTCTTTTCGCTGCCAATGAGCCCACGGAACACTCGAGACTACATTGAAAGCTCATTTCATTTTTCGAATTCCGTGTCATTGTTCGTAGCGCTCCGGCAATGCCGCTTCGGATCGATTTTAAGATTTGTCAATTTCTATTTCAGCTTTCATATTCTGAATAAATTTTTTGAACAGATAAAGCGAATCGTGCGGCCCAGGCGAGGCTTCGGGATGGTATTGGACCGAAAAGATCGGTAGCTTTTTATGGCACATACCTTCCAGCGTACTATCGTTCAAATTAATATGGGTCAGTTCAATATCTCGATGCGCCAGGGAATCGATGTCAACAGCGAAGCCGTGGTTTTGCGCCGTGATTTCGATTTTGCCTGTGGCGAGATTTTTGACTGGATGATTGGCACCATGATGGCCAAATTTCAATTTAAAGGTGCGTCCGCCAAATGCCAGCCCAAGGATCTGATGACCCAGACAGATTCCGAACATGGGTTTGCGTCCGATCAACTTCTTGACATTTTTAATGGCGTACTTCACGGCTGCGGGGTCTCCGGGACCATTGGAGAGAAAAACACCATGCGGATTGAGCTCCAGCACTTTTTCCGCAGGGGTGGACGCTGGAACGACGATCAATTGGCAATTCAGCGAGGCCAGGCAACGCAGAATATTATGTTTGATGCCAAAATCATAGACCACGACCCGGAATTTCATCGCGTGATTATCTGATATATTGGGCTGATCGAACGATTCCGGTTGCCACTGGGGCTTGCAGCCTTCCTCCCAGATGAAGATATCGCCTCGGGTCACCTCTTTGACCAGATCGCGGCCTTCCAGCGACGGGGCACGCCTCACTTTCTCGATCAGGCTGGTTGGATTAAGATCAATGGTCGAAATGACGCCTTTCATCGCGCCTTTGTCACGCAAATGGCGCGTGAGCGCGCGAGTATCCACACCCTCGATCGCCACAATTCCATGCTCGATCAGAAACTCATTCAGCGCCATCTCTGCACGCCAGTTGCTGGGATGGGGACAGTATTCCTTCACGATAAAACCAGCCAATGCAGGACGAATAGATTCGCAATCATCGGCGTTCACGCCGTAATTGCCAATATGAGGATAGGTCATGGTCACAAGCTGACCACAATATGAGGGATCGGTAAGGATCTCTTGATAGCCAGCCAGCGAGGTATTAAATACCACCTCACCGAAGCTTTCGCCATCGCATCCGATGGACCTTCCTGGAAAAATCCTGCCGTCTTCCAAAACCAATAAGGCAGGTTTGTTGCTATTCAATCTAATTTCCCTCCGACTATCGAAATCTAATCAGAAAACCTAACACGAACTTAGTATTCATGCGCTCCAATAAACCAAAGAGATCACGGCGCGAAAGGAGTTTTTGAGAAGCAGCGCACGCAATCTGACTCCTTTCTGCACGATACTTTTCACCCCAGCCACCTGTGAACGGCTGGGGTGCATTTCTTTTACGAAGCTCCCTATTCGTCTTATCAAATTAGCATTCACACAATGTAAAAAAAGATATATGGCTTCAAAGCACTCTGTGTGCAATTTGTGGTAATGCTCTGGGCATTGTGGATGCTGCTGGGTTATTTAAAAACAGGCTTTATTTTTTCCCAGGCAAATCTTCGACCTTTATTGTATCTTCGTCAATGTATAATGCCGCGATGCGACATTTTTTTGACGATGATTCATGATTTATCGATCAAATCCACCCAGGGCGCGTTTGATAATATTACACAATCATGGATTTTGAGAGTGATTGAGATCAAATTGCCGATCAGATCGCGCGCCATTGATCATGCTGCCACTCCCCTGCCTCCTCGCCTAATCTGGATCATCAGCTTACTCCAACCTTGCAATTTTTTCATTCAGCATGGCAATCAGCTCATCCTGGCCGAGAGGGTTCATGAGATCGATCCAGTAGATCTGATATTTGCCCGTGCGGTTGGAATGGAAGATGATCTTCCGTTTGTCCGGCGAAAAACTTGGATAGCTATCCACTGCTGGATCATTGGTCAGGCGCGTGATCGTCGTCCCGGATTGATCCATCATGTAAATATCCGCGTTCTCCTGGAGCTCGACGAAGAAGGTGATCTGTTTCCCATCGGATGAATAACGCGGTGCCCCGCAGTTACCCTGGGGAAAGCGCGCTTCCAGCGGTTGAACCATGTTTCCCTTGAGATCCATTCGATAGAGTTGATAGCTACCAGTACGATCGGAGCTGAACAGGATCCATTTGCCATTGGCTGATACCGATGGCGAGCTATCATCACATTCATTCTGTGTCAGACGAAGCAGCGTCCCATTCGCGAGCTCGTAAAGGTAAATTTCGCTCAGTTTTTCATGAAACGGCACGGATCGCAGATCATCTCGCTCCGAAACAAACACCAATTTCTCTCCACCTCCGACCAAGGCTGGATACCAATCATCATGCGGGCTATCGATGACGCGCGACACATCACCTGTCAACAGGTTCATCAGAAAAATGTTTCGCGTTTTATTCAGTCGGCCTTTATGGACTGAATCATCCCGAGTCGAGCAGAAGGCGATGATATTCTGCCTCGCTCCGAACACTGGTATCTCATCCTGCTCTGGATGGTTGGTCAGTCGCACGGTCTGGCCGCTCTCGATATCCATGAGATAAATTTCCCAGTTGCCATCCCGGTCCGATTGAAAAGCAATCCGCCGGTTGTCGGGACAGAAGTAAGGAAAGGCGTTGTTAAAATTCCCGCTGGTCAACGAATAGATTGGATAGGGTTGGCCTAATTCTGTGCGGATCACCTCGAGATAATCCTCTCCTGTATCGCTTCGTAACACCTCAAGATAATCGGAATAGCCCTGTTTCAGCTTATTATCCTTAATGAGCAGTTTGGCCCGCAACATTCGGGCTGAATTGAGCTGTGGATTTAAGCTTAAAGCCGAATCCACTGCAGCCAGCGCCTGTTCGGGCAGCCCCTGATTCGCATAAATGATCCCAATCTTAAAATAGATCATCGCATCACCGGGCTGATGCTTCAACTGTTGCCGCCACCAATTGACGTCGTTTAGCTGACCAGTGGCTTGTGAATCGTTCCTTGCTTTTTGAGTTGATCCACAGCCCAAAATGATAATGACGCTAATCACCCCCAACCATACAAACGCGCTGCGTTTCACGATGCCGTTCATGGTGCCAATCCTTTCCGCTTATTATACTCACAACATAACCAGATTGAGCAGAGATATAAGATGAAAAAAATGAAAGCAAACCTGCCTCACTTATGTCGCATCAGCGGCCTCAGATTTTTGAGCGAATGGTTAACATCTTCACCTATACACAGATTCGCCATGGTTGCCCTGATGAAGTAAGGCCGACCGCCTTGATCTGGAGACCCTGAGATTTTCATCGGATCATCCGCGTTCATACTTGTCCGTGAATTCAGAAATGCGACAAAATTCAGGCCAGTCGGGGATAATGATAAGGATTTTTTTTGAATTTGTCAAAGCTTTTTATGTTAAAATGCTGTCACGGGGAACCACAGCAGCGCATGAGACGATGAAATTTTGGGCGCGATTTCTGAATGGATAAAAGATAACCCGAAATTCTATAATGAAAACTTATTTTTTAAGAAGCCCACGGAACACATGAAAATAAATTGAAAGCACTTTTCATTTTTCTATTTTCGTGTCGTTTTCCGTGATAGTTCCTTTTCCGTGGCCCAAAAATCCTTGAGAGATAAGCATCTGAAAATTTCCACTGTGCGGTCGCGCTTAAAATCACTTCTTGACCAATGAGATAATACCCCAAATTCGAACATGAAAATCATCATCAATAATTGCCCCACGAAGGATACAAAAGGCAGTAAGAGCTCTTTTTATTTTTCGAATTTCGTGTCATTCGGTGGATTCCGTGGGCAAAGAGGTTTCATTTTCAATCGCTATTGTTCAATTTAGAATTTTAGGTATAAGCTAACATAACTATCACAGTTTTCTTTTTCAAACAATAATCGCGCTGTTGACCAGCCCCAAATGGTAGCAATGGCCAAAATTTCATAGCTAACGACTGAAAGAGAACATCAAAATTTTCGGCCGGGCGAAAATTCCAGCCTTCGCTATATTAGAACTCACCCCCTGTATCCTTTTTAGACAGCAGCAGACAAGGGCTGGAATGAGATCAAAAGAAATAGTTATCATGTTACCAGTAAAAATATCGTGATGCAAAAATCGAGACCGAATAAAAAAAGGCGATACCCGTCCGCAAGGTGGCGCATCGGAATCTCCTTCAGATTGACCCATCAGGTGAAGCAGGGAGTGAGATGCATGCATGCACAGGCATGAAATTTTGCAGCAAGAATTCACCAAACGCCTGAGCGGGGCTAATGGATTTGCGGCGCTCAAAGATCCGATTAGAGAAGCAAATCGATGTTCAGTTGCTCCTGCCTGGTGAAAATTTTCCGATAGAACAAATACAGAATGCTCATGCAGGCGATCGTCACCGATGTTGTGAGCATATACATGATAATAATCTGGTAGCGGACCGATTGTTCTGGCGCGACGCCGCCGATGATTTGTCCAGTCATCATTCCAGGCAATTGGACAATCCCCACCACCATCATGGCATTGATGGTTGGCATCATGGCGGCTCTTGCCGCATCCTTGAGGAGCGGGTTGATTGCGACAAGGGGTGAAGCGCCGAGCGCCAATGCTGCTTCAATTTCCCAGCGCCGGCTGCGACAATCAGCGATGAGACGATCAACCGCCAAAGCAGCGGCATTCATCGCATTGCCCAACATCATACCAGAAATCGGGATCAAATATTGCGGCTCATACCAGGGGCGCACGCGCAAGATCAGCCCAATGAGCGTGCTCATCGCAATCGCAGCACCGAGGAAAATCGAAACCGTAGTTAAGAAAAACAGCCTCGGCACTTTTATCTTCTGGCGCTTTACTGCATTATACCCAGCCACCAACGCCATGATGGTGAGCATCAATAGCACAAAATACCATTTTTTGTATCCAAATAGGTATTTCAGCACATAGCCAATGATCATCAACTGGACAAAAGTGCGGATCGTCCCGACGAGCAAATCCTTCTCCACCTCCAGGCCACGTTGCAGCGAGATGATGATGGGGATAAGGATCAAGATCAGTGCGATCAACAGATCAGTATAACTCAGCGCGATGTAATTCAATTTATGATTCTCCCCGAATGAATTTCCGAGCCAGTTCTGTCTGCGGATGCTCAAAGAAAGAGGCCGCCGAACCGCATTCGATCACTCGCCCTTGCACCAGAAAACAGATCTGATCGGCGATCCGGAGCGCATGTTCCATGACATGCGTCACCATAATGACACTGATTCCCAATTCTGAATTGATCTTCTGAATGAGATCGAGCAACTGGTTGGCGCTGGTGGGATCAAGCGCAGCGGTAGGTTCGTCTAACAGCAGGACTTTTGGATCATTGGCCAATGCCCGGGCAAATGAAATCCGCTGTTGCTGTCCCAGGGATAGTTGCTCGACCTGCCGACTGGGCTCGACATCAGCAAGGCCAACGATCTTCAAATAATGGTAAATCGCTTCGCTGGAGAGCTTTCGGCGCCGTAGCTGCGGGCCATAGTTGATATTCTCATCGATCGTCCCCCTGAATAGCGCCGGCGTTTGAAATACCATCCCGATTTCCTGTCGCAATTGGCGCGCTGGAATCTGATCATAATCTTTGCCACGATAGAAAATTTTCCCTTCATCTGGGCTCTCTAGCTTATTGAGCAGCCGCAACAAGGTGGTCTTCCCGCTCCCGGAGGGGCCGATGATCATCTGAATGCATCCCCCACAGAAATCGACGCTCACATCCGACAGCAAGGTAATGACCGATGTCTGATCGAATCCCTTGTTCGCTTTTCGTTTCCAAACATGCCTTATCGAGATTTCCGCTGTTGACGATTCGCTATTTGCCCTCATCGTTATTGTCGCTCTTCTCCTTTTTCTCCTTTTCCTTGTTCCCGCTCCGGTCCTGATTCTTCCAATACTCAGCCATCTGATCCAGTTTGCGCTCGACCGCTTCGAACACGGTTCCTTTGGGAAATTTGCCGTTCTTCTGGCGCTTGCCCGCTCGCTTCCCGGTCAAGATTTCGATCCCCTCTTCGATCGTCGAAACCGGGTAGATATGGAACTGCCCCCTTTTTACCGCATCAATAATTTCTTCATCCAGCATCAAATTTCGGACATTCGCTTTGGGAATGATTACGCCCTGCTCTCCGGTCAATCCTTTGGCACGACAGATCTTGAAGAAGCCCTCGATTTTCTCATTCACGCCGCCGATCGGTTGAACTTCGCCCAATTGATTTACCGATCCAGTGACGGCGATCCCCTGATTGATCGGAATTTCGGCCAGGCTGGAGAGAATGGCATAGAGCTCGGTGGACGAAGCGCTATCCCCATCGATCTCCTCATAACTCTGTTCAAACGTAATGCTGGCCGATACCGAGAGCTGGCGCTGCTGGCCAAAATTTCCGTTCAAGTAGCCAGAAAGGATCAGTACGCCCTTGTTATAGACCGGTCCTGTCATTTTCACCTCTCGATCGATCGAAATGATGCCGCTTCGGCCCAAATAGGTGCGAACCGAAATCCGATTCGGGCGTCCGAACGCGTAATCGCCAATATTAACGTAAGCGAGACCATTCACCTGTCCCACCGCCTCTCCGGTGGTGTTGATGAAGATGGTGCCCTGCTCGAACAACTCGAGCACTCGAGTCTCATATTTGTTCAAGCGATATTTTTTCGCCTCGATCGCTTTCTTCACATCCTGCGCAGTGACCAGTTGCCGCTTGCTCTTCCGCGCCCAATAATCTGCCTCCACCAGCAGATCATGGATATCCGAAAAACGAGTGGATAATTTGGTTTGATCGCCTGTAAGTTCTACTCCGTATTCCACAACCCGACTGACGGCCTCAGCATCAAAATGCATCAATTTCTCGCGTTCACATTGGTTGTGGATAAATCGGGCGTAATTGAGAATATTCTCTTTGGTCCGCGGCATATCCACATTAAAATCGGCTTTGACCTTAAAAAGCTCCTGAAACTCATCATCGTAATTCAATAGCCAATAATAGAATCGAAAATTTCCGATGATAATCGCTTTGACATCGAGCGGGATGGGCTCTGGCTCGAGCGTCTTCACGCTCATAAAACTGTATTCCTCACTGAGATCGGTAATGGTGATGCATTGGTTCTTCAATGCCCGTTTCAGCGCTTTCCAGGCGTATGGCGACTGAAATAATTGATCTGCTTCGAGAATCAAAAACCCTCCATTGGCGCGATGCAATGCCCCTGCCTTGATCAATGAAAAATCGGTTACCAACATCCCCATCTTGGTCTGCCGATCAATGCGGCCAACCAGATTGTTGTAGGTGGGGTTTGGCTCGACAATCACAGGAGCACCAACGGTTTCGCTATTGTCCACAATCAAATTGACGCGATACCGATCGAAACTGACCGTCTCATTATTGCGAATCGTTGCGTAATTTTCCCCGGTCTGGGTCTCGGCAGCAAAGTTTAAAAATTCGCCGATGTGATTGAGAATATCCTCCTCCACATCGGATAAATAATCCAGCACCTCATCATGGTCTTTGAACTCCATGCGGATTGCCTTCATCGGCTGAGAAATCGCCACTCGCATCATTCGGCGTTGATGCTGCTCCAACCTCTCTTTCGTTTCTTGCTCGAGTTTCTGCACCGATTGGAATTCTTCGTTCAGCTCTTCCTGCATCTTCTGTCCAACCCGTTCCAATCGTTCTTTTTCCTCATCGGGCAATTTATCGAACTGCTCGGGCGTAAGCATTTGCCCATTTTTTATCGGCACCAGCACCAGTCCAGTAGCCACTTTCCGCAACGTAAAGCCATGGCGCTGTAATTTGCTATCGAGGTCGCTGAGGATCTTGTTCTGGATCTCCCGAGAGCTCTGGATGATCGCCTGCCGCTGCTTCTGATAATCTTCAGAATTTAATACCTCAGGGATATCCTTTTTTAATTGGGATATCAAGCGGTCCATGGTCAATTGCAGCAATCGCCCCTTTCCAGCCGGAAGCCGAAGCGAGTTAGGCTCATCTGGATTTTTGAAATTGAACACATAACACCAATCATCCGGCACCGGCATGGTTTTCGCCCGTTTCTCGACCGCTTCTTTAACTATCGAAGTTCGACCTGCACCAGTTGGACCCAAGGCGAAAATATTATATCCATAACTTTTGAGATCAACGCCAAAATCGATGGCAGCAACAGCGCGGTCCTGGCCGATCACTTCGTCTAATTTGGTCAGTTCCTTGGTCGAATGGAATTTGAATTGGGAAGGATCACAATGATAGCTGAGTTTCTCGGCCGGTAGCTCCTTTAGCTTGGTTGCCATTTAAATGATCTCCTTAATTTTTCGTTTGGATACTTGGATGACGATTCGTTGTTTCAAAATACGCAGCCATTCCAGTCACACACCAGATCGACCTCCATGGCGAAATAGATCGAAGATGAATGAATGGCCATTAAGTTAAATCGATCAAACTCAACCGAAAAAACGAGCATTTTTATCGATGAACGATTTTAACTCATCTGGCAGATCCTCATCAGAAAAAATTGCACCTTCGGGACATTCGTCGACACAAGAGGCGCAATCGATGCATTCTGCGGGATTGATATAATGTTGATCTTCGCCTTTGTTGATACATTCAACAGGGCAGACTTCCGCGCACAAGCCGCACTGAGTACACAGGTCCGTAATCACGTGTGGCACAATTCCCTCCAATTATCAGTCATTCCCGTGGGCCAGAATATCCAGTTTGCAATTTTGTGGGGTAATAGTAATAAAATTTGAAATAAAAATCAAGCATTAATTCGCTGGGTTCTGTGAACGGCCAGATGTGAATCCAAAATTTGTCCCAGGCTGATTGCAATTCGATCAATTTGCCAGCCGTTTCGCAGACTCAGATCTCGTTCCGCAGCAATCATTCTGCTTGCGTGAACTCATTTTATCTAAACTGGTGAATTGCGGGAAAGTGTTTATGCTTGAATAATCCTGCATAAAAAGAAATGGTTCACCGAAATCAATAGCGTTGAGATCGGCTCTGATCAAGCTAACTTGCTGGTAAAAACATCATCGGACTTGGCATAGCAACGATGATATCGAAATGCGATTGCCATTTGAAATCCGACCCGATCGAATTCAAATTGCGCTCTTGGGGCAAGGGTTCATTGATCTGATGAATATCTATCATTCATTTGCATGAAAGCTTTCGCCCGCATGGTAGGAGCTGCGCACCAATGGTCCAGCCTCCACATGCCGAAAACCCAGCTCCTTCCCAATCCGAGCGAATCGTTGAAACGTGCTGGGACGAACGTAGCGGGCTATGGCGAGATGCCTGGGGGAAGGTTGCAGGTATTGTCCCAGGGTCAAAATATCGCAATCCACCCGTCGTAAATCTTGCATCACCTCGATGACAGCTTCATCCGACTCGCCCAGGCCTAGCATCAGCCCAGTTTTGGTGGTTAGTCCGTTTTGTTTCGCGATCTGCAAAATGGTCAGGGATCGCCGATAATCCGCCTTAGGCCGAACGATCGGATACAGTGCCGGGACCGTTTCGATATTATGGTTGAGCACATCGGGCCGGGCTTCAATGACCAAGGACAGGGCGCTGGGTGAGCCAGCAAAATCCGGGATCAGGACCTCCACCAGGCAATCAGGGACGGCTCGGCGGATTTCGCGAATTGTTTCCGCAAAGATCGACGCGCCGCCATCGCTGAGATCATCGCGGGTGACTGAGGTAATTACCGCATAGCGTAAGGACAGTTTCTTCACCGCTTCAGCAACGCGGAGCGGCTCATCGCGATCGACTGAGGCTGGAACTCCAGAGGTGACGGCACAGAATCGACAATTGCGCGTGCAGACATCTCCCAAAATCATGAATGTGGCCGTGCGATGGCTCCAGCAATCGCCGATATTGGGACAATGCGCGCTCTGACAGACCGTGTGGAGCTGATACTGATGAACCAATTTTCGAACATCATGAAAATTTTGCCCCGCCGGTAGAGGAACTTTCATCCAGCGGGGAAGTCGAGCCCGCGGCATCATCATCTGTCCCTGATCCTTTCGCATAAATTGTTAATACTCCCCATCAATTCCAAACCGAACGCTCCTGATTAATCTCATACATGAATTGCCTCGCCATAAGCCGCAGCCGCTGCCTCCATGATCGCTTCTGATAGCGTCGGATGAGCGTGCACTGTTTGGATCAGTTGCTGAGCGGTCGTTCCGGTTGATTTTATCACTGCTAACTCACCGATAAGTTCCGTGGCCTCGGCATGAATGATATGCGCCCCGATCAACTGGTCATTGCGGGCATCGAAGATCAGTTTCACAAACCCATCGCGCTCGCCGATGGCAATCGACTTGCCGCTGGCAACAAAAGGAAACCGACCGATTTTGATGTCCAGCCCCTCAGCTCTGGCACGTTCCTCGGTTAAACCGATGCTTGCCACTTGTGGCTGGCAATAGGTGCAACCTGGGATATTTCGATAGTCAATCGGCGCGACATCGCGGCCCGCCATGCGCTCCACACAATTGATCCCCTCGGCTGAAGCCACGTGAGCCAGCCATGGCGGTCCGATGATATCCCCTATGGCGTAGATATTGGGCACCGCGGTTTGAAATTCGCGATTCACCTGAATAAAGCTCTTCTCCACTTTGATCCCCAACTCCTCGATCCCCATCCCCTCGTAATTGCCTCGAACACCGATGGCCATCAGCGCGACCTCAGCAGTAAGGTCGCTCATTTTTCCATCTGACTCAATGGAAACCATCACGCCCTCAGAATTCGTGGTCACGCTTTTGACCAGGCTATTGGTGTGCAACTCCATTTTCGCTTTTTTGAACGATCGAAACAGCAGATCACTGATCTCGCGATCCTCGATTGGCAAAAGCGATGGGAGCATCTCCACGATAGTCACTTTGCAGCCGAATGTATGGTAGAAATAAGCGAATTCCACGCCAATGGCCCCTGCACCGATGACGATCATGCTTTTGGGGATCGCCTCCAGCGACATCGCCTCCTTACTGCTAATTACCCGCTTGCCGTCGATCTCAACCCCTGGAATGGTGCGAGGCCGCGCACCAGTTGCAATGATGATCCGCTCTGCTGAAAGCTCCTCCCCTACTTTACCAGATGCATCGATCACCTCAATCCGGTGCCGATCCACCAATCGGCCAAAGCCAAAGAACGATGCAATGTTGTTCTGCTTGAACAGATACTGCACCCCTTTGGCCATTCGATCAGCAATCTGTCGACTCCGCTTGATCACGCTGGCAAAATCAAAACCGATCTCAGATGCCTTGATCCCATAGTCATCCGCGTTTTTGAGGGTTGCGTATACATCAGCGCTCTTTAGCAGCGCTTTGGTGGGAATGCAACCCCAGTTTAAACAGACGCCGCCAAGCTGATTTCGTTCTACCACCGCCACCTTCATGCCCAATTGGGCAGCCCTTACCGCTGCCACATAACCGCCAGGTCCAGAACCAAGAATGATAAGATCGAATTTGTTATCCATGGATCGCGCTCTCTCTTTTTAATTCGTCACCTGTTTATCCAGAACCCTTCTGAAGAAAAATTGGTCCGAATAATTGAAATTGACACCAATTTTTAAACCATGACGACCGAAAATGAGAACTGCTCGCTTGCGAAATGCACTGAATGAAACGAATTTCAAAAAACAAAAAGAGCCTTTAGTGGATTTCACTGAGCAAGTATCGATAATCATTTTCAGTTTGAAACTCAGATGAAATAAAGAAACCCGATTTTTGAAATCAGCAAAAATCGCTTTAAATCGCTCGGTTCTCGAATTATCAAGAATCCATTTTGAACACCAGCGATTTTAACTTGATTTTCGACGACAAGAAAATAAATCAGAAAAATTTCAAAATCAAGCTAAATTGTAGGAAAAAGACAAATGACCGGTGCAGGATTTGGGATAGGATCTCATTTGTAAAAATTGATGTGTTGCTCAAATATGAACCAGTGACTTTAGCAGGTCAAGATTGAATTTGAACTGCATCAATCCCCCTGGCGTTTCCAGCAATTTCGGAATCGTTCGAAATCGCAGATCATTCATGATAAATTTGAAGCCATCAATTCCGATCTGACCTTGGCCGATATTTTCATGCCGATCGATTCTTGACCCTAATGGATGCCGCGAATCATTCAAATGGATCACATAGAGCTTGTCCAGCCCGATGACCTGATCGAATTGCGCAATGGTACGTTCGTACTGGTCCAACGTTCGAAAATCGTACCCAGCCGCAAAAGCATGACAGGTGTCCAAACAGACTCCCTGGCGATCTGGCAACCCCACCCGATCGATAATCCATCGCAACTGCTCGAACCGATAGCCCAGATTTGTTCCTTGCCCAGCGGTGGTTTCAAGCAGAAGTCGGGGGACTCCATTTGGCCGATGCGAGCAAACGAAATGGAGGCTTTCAGCAATTCGATTGAGGCCTTCCTCCTCTCCGATGCCCTTATGAGCACCAGGATGAAAAACAAGATATGGGATACATAAAGCGTGCGCGCGATCTAATTCCTCGAGCAAAGCCTGCTGGGATTGCTCGAGGAGTTTCTTTTGATCGCTGCATAGATTGATCAAATAATTGGCATGAGCAACTACCATCTTTACGGTAGACTGAGATAGCGCCTGTGCGAAGGTTTCTCGCTCCAAGGCCGTTAGCGGCTTGCTATGCCATTGAAGCTGGTTTCTGGTGAAGATTTGAGCAGCGGTGCATCCGATCTGTTCAGCCCTATTTAGCGCCTGATGGAGCCCTACAGCGATCGAAACATGTGCACCAAGCAAGGACATGGTTATCCCAGATATGGCCTCAATAGTTCGCGACGTTGCAAATGGCGAAGTTTTTTCAGCGCTTTGTTTTTTATCTGCCGGATCCGCTCCCGGCTGAGCTGCATCTCATTGCCAATCTCTAATAGCGTCATGGCGCGTTCGCGCTCAATGCCGAAATACAGCCGCAATACATCTGCCTCGGTTGGGGATAAAGAAGCCAGCGCAGTCTCGATATCCGTTCTCATGGATTCATTTAACAAATCCTCGCTCGGGGCATCGAATTCATCACTGCTGATCTTATCGATGAGATCGAGACTTGTTTCATCGGGACGCGTGGAATCTTCCAGTGGCAGCACATTGCGCCATAGCGCTAATTGCTTTGATAGCTGACCAGGCGAAATATTTAATTGACGGGCGACTTCATGCATTTCTGGCGCCCGGCCTAAATTTTGTTCTAAATCTTCGATCACATGGGCAATTTTGTGATAAGCCCACACATGGTTGACGGGCAAACGGACCAGCCGGGAATGGTTGGCCAGCGCTCGCAAAATCGCCTGCCGGATCCACCATACCGCATACGAAATAAATTTGGTCCCCCGCCGGGCATCGTACCTCCTCGCAGCCTCCAACAGGCCTAAATTTCCCTCGCAAATTAATTCATCCAGAGGCAACCCGCGATCCTGATATTCTCTGGCGATGAACACGACAAATTTTAGGTTAGCGTTCACCAATCGCGCCAATGCTTGCTGATCGCCTCGTTGAATTTTTTTAGCAAGTTTGACCTCTTCGCGATATGACAAAAGGGGAATACGATTAATATCCTGCAGATATTTTCCCAAGCTGTCCTTAGATCGATAACGAATCCGCTCCTCTCCCATAGAGTGCCTCAGTTTTGGTAAGATGATTGATCGTATTTTAATCCGAAACCGCCAAATTACCTTTTTCGATCAGAACAAAAGATACCTGAAGCAATTGCAAATTATTTTTACGCAGGGATAATTCCGAATCGAAGCTGCAGGTTCAAAGCTGAATGGTGCAATGGTGGAATGATCTGAATAAATCCCAGCAGAAGCTATTTCATTTCATATTCCAGCCCAATCAATCCATTCCATCATGGTCAAGCAATTTGTTGCCTGACATTCAAAAGCCTTAGAATATGATTTCGTTCTTCATTAATGAATTTGTCAATTTTCGCCTGTTCCTCGGTCGCCACCCAATTTCTCATTTCTTGCAAGAAGAGAATAGTATCCTTTTCAAAGCTAATGGAAATCTGGATCGCACCAATCCGATCCTTTAATTCTTGGACCAATGTATTTTTTTCAGGAGAGCCAGATAAGATATTGGCATCCAAAAGCGCGCTAAAGTATTGAGATAGCGTATTCCAATTTTCAATTTTGGCTACATCGATTTGCGCCAGCGTCTGGCACATGGTGTGGAAACTTTGGCTAAGCTTCCGTTCCTCCTCTGCAAGCTCATTGTAAATATCATTCAATTGGGGATCGACAGAAATAGCAGCTAATGTCCGATACAATTCATAACCAACTTGTTTGATTCGAAGTGCCATCTTAAGCACTTCGTTGCAATCAAAATTGTTTTTCACGGTGGCCCTCCTTTAATTTTAGCCACAGACATCTGCAAACATCAAATATCGGGTCATTGCGAGGAGCGAGGCGACGAAGCAATCTATAGCTTTTAAGAATTATGAGATTCCTTTGCTTCGCTCGGAATGACAGATCTAACAATCTGCAAAACTTCAACAGTTGGCTAAAATACCTCGTAACTCAACCCCTCCTGTGCTGCATCAATTTTCATCTCGATTCCCATATCTCTAATTCGATCCCGATAATGTTTGACGAGAGCCTCGATATCGCAATCATCGCGGTCTGGGTCATGGTGAAAAAAGACGAGATGCTTGGCATTCGCTTTAATTCCCAGTTCGAACGCATCATCATAACACGAGTGTCCAAAGCCTGCCGTTTTGACCATCTCCTCTGGCAAATAATGCGCATCATGAATTAACATGTCACAATTGCGGCAAAAATCGATGAACTGGTCGGGTTCAGTGACCAAAGTTGCCTTTGAAGCATGCAGCTCATTATCCGTTATGAAAATTAGCGTCCTGCCATGTTCTTGAACTTTAAAACCGTAAGCGACTCCTGGATGATTGTTTCTAATAAATGAAAATTGCGCATCTTTGATGCGGTACTCACTTCCTGAGATCTCCTGAAAGACAATTCTCGCTTTCAATTCATTGAAATTCACCGGAAAATAACTGGATTCCATTTGGTTGGTCAAAATCTCTTTCAATTTATTAAAGGCGGGCGCACAACTAAAAATTTTGATCTGCGCTCGTTCCAAATAGGCAGGATAAAAAAATGGAAATCCCTGAATGTGATCCCAGTGGGAATGCGTCAGAAAAAGATGGATTGTTCCATTAGAATTATTTTTAATAATCTCGCTCCCCAATTTTCTGATGCCAGTTCCAGCATCAAAGATAACCCTGGTGTTATCATCTAATGTGAGCTCAACGCAGGTAGTATTCCCGCCATATTTTATCGTGCTTCTGCCAGGCGAAGGAATGGAGCCCCGGGTGCCCCAAAATTTGATCTTCAAATGCTCATCCCCCTTGGTTTTTATCATCGAATCCCATAGAAACGAAATTAGAAATAAACTTTATCCCTATTGATTAAAATGAGATGAATGGTAATAGTTTAAAACCACTTTGTTTTCATTAAAATATAACAAGACACGATTTCTAATTTGTGCTCAATATCACATATTTGAAAACAAATCGTTTTATTAAGAATTGTTCATTGCAAAAACAGCATCACCATCTTATAAATGGAGCCTGTTAATCAGTCACCAGAAATACTCCCGATATTTTCTCATAGTGCTATTGCCAAAATTGACCTTCGTGATAACAAAATGTCTTGTGCGATTACCGTCTCCCAATAATAGCCCATCGATCTCTCTTGCTAAAATATCAAAACCGTTTAATAAATCCTATTTCCGTAACGATTGTTTTCCCGCGATCAATCTATTTTGGGATTATGGAATTGGAGCACCTTACTAAATAGATATTTGCTCATGGATCAGACTGTTTATCTGAACTGTTTTTCCAGGAAATGCCGCTAATCAAAAAAATGGTTAATGCTAAAACGAGACCTAACTTTTGGTTGTGCGATGATCTTGTTTTGAAAAATTTATTTTAAGAACATCATCTAATGGTTGCAATAAATCAATAGCGGCAAAGATATAGAATTACAGAATTGAAGCCAACGACGGTGCAAATAAGATGAGACAGAAAGTGGCGAGTTGTTAGATCAATCAAAGCAAAGGCGCAGGTCAGCCAATTGGACCGAATAAAAAAATGGAGATCAGAGGGATAGATGGAATAATTAGCGGAATTGCAAAAATGGCATGGAAAATTTATGCCAAGCCACAAAATCTTCCTCTGCATGATAATTCGAAATTATCATGCATATCAGCTTTGCAGAATTTCAACCCAAAGAAAAATGCCTGACGGTGGGCATTAGAAAGTTAAAATTCGATCCGCCTGATCACTTGCCTCTAAAAAATCTTTCAGTTTTCCGAATCTAATGCCATCGATAATCAGGTTCTGTAGATTTCGATTCATAATGGAATCCTGGCAGGCGAAAATCGGTATCTGGTATTTTTCAATGATCGTTTTGAGATAGCCTGCCGCTCTTGTTGCTTTCATGAGACTGTAGACCCCGTCATCAACAAAAAATAATGCCGCAGGAGTAATGCCAAATTCACCCCTTACAATCGGAAGCAAAATCTGATTCTCTACAAATTCGGGCAGGTTTTGTCGGGTGATAATGAATGCTAATGATTTCATAATACGCCTCCCAGATGCAAATTTTTGATAATGACCTGAATTTCTAAAATGAAAACTCGCCATTTCAAATCACCCACATGATGAGGAGAGGTTATGGAAACGTCTGGGTTCCAAATGAAATGGTGCTCGCTCCCAATTTTCTCAGATCAAGGGGCTTCGGCCTTTAATAGCCATTTTAAAAATTCAAAATTAATTATTTTTCGCAACCATGCCTTTAATGCCTCCAATCTTAAAAAGTTTCGTTTGATGCTAATATGGATTATTTTTCGTAATCTAAAAAACATTTTTTTTATGCAAAAAAAATTTGCCCTGAATTAACGTCACCTACACATCCTGAATTATTTTCCAAGTTATCATCAATTCGATGGCACAAACAGATGGATTGAAAGAGAATGCTTATGATTTATTGCTAAAATTTAATTGCCTTTGATGGATGCGTTTTTCAAAGGAGAACTCAATAGTCATATTTCCGATGAAATGATTTTTCCGCTGGTAACTGAATAAATCTAATCATGTTAAAAATGTCCAATTTTCTGGTTAGACAATAAAATTGTTACAGCGAGAGATTATTTATTTGAATGATGAATAGCTCAATTTTTTAATTAACATATTTTTTTATTGACAATCACAATAAAATTTAGTATTATTGTGCGCCTCAAAAAAAGACGAATTATTCTCTTAAACATTCAGGAGGAAAGAAAATGACAAAAGCCGATTTGATCGATAAAGTCGCCGAGGTCGAGGGAATCCCCTCAAAAAAGGTTGCCGGTGAGGCCGTCGATGCAGTCTTCAATGCATTAAAAGAAGCCCTGGTTAAGGGTGATTCTTTTACCTTCCAAGGGTTTGGTACTTTTAAGGTACAAAAATATGCAGCGCGAACGGGCGTGAATTTGCAGACCAAAAAGAAGATTCAAATCCCGGCCACCAAAAGGCCCAAATTTGTGCCGAGCAAGACTTTGAAAGACGCAGTGAAATAGCGTTTTTAGGGAGAACCCAAAATTATGGGACACAGCCTGTCGATCCAGGATGTGTCCCTTTTTTATTGCCTCTCAACACTCAGCCTCTTACTTAAGCTATTTTTCTCATCTGGATAATCGATTCTACAAAAATGATTCATGATACTGTATCCGATATAAAAAATCCCACAGAGCGAAAAGGAGCAATCGCCATCTGTGGGATCTATTATAGAGTTCAATTCCGATCGCAGCGATCCAAATACCTCATCGTGTTACTGAGTAGGAAGAGATTATTTGCTGGGCTGCCACCAGTCTGGAGCGGACATGCGCCACATGAAGTTGGGATCAATATAAGGCTCATCATTTTCTCTTCCGGTCATCAGTTCGATCCTTCTTTTGAGGAGTTCACCGAAATTTGGGCCATGGATGAGGGGTGTTTCGGCATAATTTGAGATGACCATAAAGTCGATCTTTGAGCTCTCCCATAATGCCAATAGCTCTTTGGTGTTTTCAATTTCATCCAGAACCATTTCTTTCACCATCTGTCGTCTGCTGGCTTTGATTTTTTCATCAGAGCTTTCGAGGTAGCCATGAACGCCAGCGATCCAGGCAGCAACATTGCGGTGTGTTCGAAACCAGCACTTTAAAGCGCGAAGCCGATCCAATTGATCCGAGAACACTTGATATGCGGGATCGTTTTCTGAAAACTGGTGCAACGTTTCGATGTAAATTCTCAAAGCCTTGTTGATCAAATCCCACATCGATCTGTCCATCCGTTCAACAGCTTTTAGACATTTTTCAGGCGTACTCAATTCAAATAGCACATCTCGCATCAGGTCCACCAAAGCTGGATTATGTGGCGGAGAAATCATAAATTTTTCGTAGTATGCACGATCGGCTTTGGGAATCGCTTCGATATTAGGTACCAATGGGCGCACCCAGAGCCGCATCCACGTATGGCCCCAGACCATGTACATATTCACCGGTATCGGAAATACCCGGATGGCCTGATCGGTCAAGCGCCATGCCTCAACCAGCTTGCTGGCAAACTGATCCCCGACCCAGCGCCTGGCAATTTTTGTAATAACGCTGTCGATATCGACTGAAGCGTCCTGTTGAAACTCGCGCCAGACTTCATGATTGATCGCCCAAGGGACCATAGTGGGCGGATTGATCCCCCCATAGCTGGCGATATATTCAGCTCCGATTTTAGCGAGCGCTTTCAATTTTTCATAAACCAACCAGGGGGCTGGCGTTCCCAAAAGGCAATCGATGCTATTCACATTCCCGAATGAATTGACAAAATGGGTTCTGCAGTCGCGCTCCTTTAATTGAATCATTTCTGCTTTTTCTCTTTCATCCAGCGTGTTATGAAAAATACTTCCCAACACTTCATTGACATCGTCGTAGAGCGGGTGATGATAGGGGCTTTCAAATCCTTTGCTCAATAAAGTAGCGACCTCAATATCGATACCATCGCCGACTTCACGGTCAATGACATGTCGTTCCGCATAGAGGGCTTCGAGTCGGCCAATTACTCGAAATTTGGGGTTCACTTTTCTGCCAGTGTCTCGAAGCAGTTTCAAGAAGCGCATAATATTTTCGCCAGCGCGGTTTGCGATCTCTTCATTCGATTTCCATTCCCGGATCAAATAAGCTCCCCCATTGCGGCCCACGTAAAGCGTGCTGGTATATTCAAAACCAGCGCCACTGTCGTTCGTCCAGATGGAGATATATTCTAATTCTGGCACATGGCGCAGCAATTTTTCCATCATTTCTGCATAGTGTTCTCGCACTGCCGGGTGTGCCAGCGTCAAGTTGAAACGAGGTTTGAAGCTGCGAAACGGATGATCCACACGAGCGCCTCGCAGCATCGGATAGCGCTGGAACAATTCTTCAGGAACGTTTCTGGGCTCGAAACAGAGCAACCCCGGTCGCAAACCATATTTCAGCGCCAAAGAGGCATTGTATTTCAGCAGATTCAGATTTCCCTGCAAGTACTCTGCTGGGTAAATCCCTTCATTCAGCCGGCTGGACACGAATTGATCCAGCGCAGCACAGTAATTATAAAAATGCGGATAGACCTCGTCGGGGACACCTTTCTCATACGGGATCGGCGTCGCTAAGCAATTCACCTCGATGTGGGAAAAGCCCAATCGCGCGCATTCGCGAACATAAGCCTCACGATCAAAATGTCGGGCTGTCCGATATTGATGCGCGAAAAAAATGTCCATGAGCGAGCGGTGCCATTTAAAGGTCGTGGGTGAGAGCCATCCTTGCTCAAACTTTTTGACATCCTGCTGCTCCCATTCTTCAGAGATTCGGCAATACAAACCATAGAGCAAATGCGAGGCTGAAGCCATTATTTCGCCGCCTCCAGTCTCATCAAGTCGAAAATAAATCCAATCTTTGTTCTCTGGCAGGTTCTTTTGAGGCGGTTCTATGAAATGATCATCAAGAATCGAAATTCGAAGCACCCCCGCTCGCTGTCCACTTTGCGTTTCAAGTTTAGCCAATTTCGCACCAACCGTTAGCCGATTTTTCATCGCATCTGCAACAGTTTGAACTACTGGGAGACTGTTCGCACCATATTCGATCACTTTGGTTCGTCTGAGAGCTTCGCTTAACTTCATAACAACTCCTTGTGATAATTTTTAGAGATGTAATGGATCTATGAATTATTTTATCTTTGTTGTTCAAACGCCAAATTCTTGTTGACATTTACTCTTTGATGTAGTAAATTTTTGCCTCGATCGAAGCGATTTCAAGAAATTGAAAACAGACTCGAATCTCAATCGATTGGATCGGTGCGGTTGTTCATATCGCTTTAGTTCATCCAAATTGGCATGGAAGTTAATCATCATCGAAATAAAAATCAAGCGATTTCTCTATTGTATCTTTTTTTCATAGCAGCTTTCTTGTTTACTCAGGATTTCAATTTGGGGTTCAATCCATTAAAAATTCTTTGACGATCCCTATGAGCATATTTGAAGCTAAAATACAGCCCTATTCGATTTGAAAGGAACTTTTGATGATGTATCAATCGATCATCACCCATAATGACTTTGATGGTGTTGTTTGCGCAGCGCTTTGCAGTTATGTGTTCAAAATCGATCGGATTTATTTTGCGGGGCCAGGAAATATCGCCCGGGCAGAGCTATCGATCACTGAAAAGGACATTGTCTGCGATCTCCCCTATCCCCTCGAATGCGGACTATGGTTCGATCATCATGAGGGCAATTTGCAGGAGTTGAGTTATCGCAATATCGATATCGGATCCATCAATGGAAAATTTGATTTGCAGCCGTCATGTGCGCGGGTCATTTTCAATTATTTCAAAGAAGGAGTTGCCCTGGCTGACTACTTTGCCGAGCTCGTCGATGCTGCGGATCAAATCGATTCGTTCAGCTATCAGTCGATCGAGGATTGGCGCCGTGAAACCCCGGCCAAGATCGTCGATGCAACGATCCGATTGCGCGCTGCCGACGGAGGCGAAAAACGGAATTATCTGAAACAATTAGTCCGCTGGCTTCGAGAAGAACCCGTAGCCGAGGTCGCCACCAAAGGCGATGTCCTATTGCGATATCAGCAGTATAGGTCCGAGGAAAATGAGATGCTCAAGACCATCGAGCAAAATAGCTATTTTTTGCCCCAGGATGCCAACCGGGAGATCATCATTCTGGATTTCACCAATTTCAATCGGCCAAGCTCGGTAGTGAAGAATTTAGCCTATCTTCTCTATCCGAGCGCTTTAGCTGTGCTGGAAATTAAAAACATGTTCAATCGGGGGATCAAATCGAATGATCTGAGCCTGTCCTTTTCATTGAGCCTTAATTTGAACCATGGTAATCACCCAAAGGAACTGGGGGAAATCATGCGACAATTGAACATTGGTGATGGGCACAAAGGCGCCGCTGCTGGGAAAGTGCTGTGTGCTTCAAAAAATGAAATGCTGAAACAAAAGCAGCTCATTTTAGATCGTATCTTCTCCTTATGGCAGGCCCAACAATAAATCTGAAGCATTATTTCTAAATGATGAAAATAGGATACGGGCCATATCGGAAAATGCTTAGAATATATTTTAAAAAGCTCATGGCAACAGATTGCCCAGTCTGCTCACTCAGTTGCACCATGAAGCAAAACCCTTTGGATTCCTTATGGTCATAATCAGACATTTTCCTGCGCGGTTACTGGTTCCATTGCTGTTTATTTGTTCAGTTCGCGGTTACAGCCAGGTTTCGTTCAGCCAAAATCACCCCGAACTGGTATGGATGAACTTCGAGACTGAGCATTTCAAGATCATTTATCACCAGGGCATCGAGGCACTGGCTGATGAAGTGGCGATGATCGCCGAACAGGTATATCGCCCAATCACCCAGGACCTCGGTGTAGAGCCACCAAGGAGAACTGCCATTATTGTCACGGATTATCTCGATTACTCAAATGGCTTATCGACACCATTGGGACATTACATCATCTTGTGGTGTCAGAGCGAGAACAAGTATATGACTGGTGATATGAAATGGTTGCGGGCTGTGGTTGCTCATGAGTTCGCCCATATTGTCAATTTTTGGGCGTTTCGCGGCTTCCCAGGTTTTTGGCGGGAATTGCTGGCGCTGGGGTTTATTCCCACCTGGTTTCTTGAAGGGATCGCTGAGTATGAGGCAGAGCCATGGTGCGACCACCGCGATATGCTAATGCGGGTTGTCGCCTATCATCAGCAATTGCTGCCATATAAGAAAATGACTGGCTTTATTGGCAGCGACCTTATCGATTCGCGATTGGTTTATGAACAGGGACATTCTCTCATTCGCTACATCGCATATAAGTTTGGTCCAGAAAAAATTCCGGAATTGATTCGGAATTTTCGGAAGCGACCCTATAGTTTCAATCTGGCACTCAAAAAAACAATTGGCCTATCGGAACGGAAATTGTTCTCGGACTGGGAATCTGAAATTAAAGCGCATTATCATAAAAGCTATCGACAGCATTTTCTCTCGACCGAGATTGGCCAGGTGCTGGAGACTCCATTTCAGGGGAATTATGGCGCGCGCTGGTCGCCTGATGGTACGAAAATCGCCCTCATCGGCATTGAGAAATATCGCACCGGCGTCCAGGAGCTATTCATTCTGGATGCCCAAAATGGCAAAATTACCCGGGCTGCGGGGCCGTTTGTCAATAGTTTCTTTTGCTGGTCACCAGATGGGAAATCGATTGTTTACTCGCAACAGCATCGAGCGGCGAACGGGGCCGTCGTGAACGACCTGTTTTTGGTTGACGCGAGCTCGCTCCGAATTAAACGGCTGACCAATCACGAGCGCGCCTCAGATCCAAGTTTTAGCCCCGATGGGAAACAGATCGTATATGCAGTTCATCAAGGGACGCGATCCAACCTGGCTGTGATGAATATGGAAACGGGCGAGCGAGCGATCATTACCGATTTTCCCCATTGGACCGAAGTATTTACCCCGTGCTGGTCGCCCAAAGGTGATGAAATTGCTTTCTCCATCTGGGATCATCAGGGCAACCGCGACATCGCGTGCATCCGGCCAGATGGAACAGGATTGCACTGGCTCACCAACGATCCAATCGACGATCGTTATCCTGCCTGGTCCCCTGATGGGAGGCAACTGGCCTTCATCTCGTATCGCAACGGCAGCCCAAATTTGTTCATCATGAATGCTGCAGATCGGAGTGTTGTGCAAATCACTGACACGCCTGGGGGCGTGTTTAATCCCACCTGGTTGCCGGACGGCGATCGATTAGCCATCGTGGCCTTTGAACAGCGCAATACGACCCAAATTGTCCTGGTCTCCGGTTCACCACTCAGTCGCCTCAGCCGTTCCTTACCAGCACATGAATTGCTCCCCTTTCATCGTTTCACTCATCCTGATGCTGCCACTGCTCGCCAAGTCTCGTCGGCAACGCGCATTCCGTGGCAGCAACAAAATTACCGATCTGTGAGCGAGATTCGGCCTCAGCTTTTGCTCCCCTACGCAGATCAGAGCGAAGCGGGATGGCAGCCAGGTGTTGTTATGCTCGCCGCTGATCCTCTGGAGCGACACTCGATTTTGGGCGCTTTCACCTACCGCCAGCGACCTCATTTCTGGATCGACTATGTCAATCGCCAGCTCTGCCCCACGATTGGCCTATCAATTAACAAAACAACGATCGACCACGGAAGCTTTTTGACGCTCAGAGATCAAAGCAACGCAATAGTTGACATCCTCCCTCTCTATGAAAACTTTTGGTCGGGGACGGCGGCGCTCTATTGGGATATCAATTTCGGCAGATCATTGTTATCGAATCATCTGATATGGCTCAGCGCAACATGCAGCTATCGGGACATCATCAATCGTTTTGATTATAATGCTATCAATACTGACGGCTGGGCTTATCCGCTATTTCAAGGATGGACCAACTACCTCACGCTGGGATATAGCTGGCTGAAATACCAGCCGGATATCAGCGCTGACATTCATCCTAAAACTGGCTGGTGGGTTGCGGCCCAGGCGCGTCATGCTTCCCGTTGGCTGGGCAGTGAGCTCTATTTTGCACAAATTGGACTCAGCGCGGTTCGGCGCTGGGAACTGCCGTTTGCGGAGCATGTGATTGCCATGCGCAGCGGCCTCAGTCTCCGTCGCGGCAATCAGCCGATTCAGGCGCGCTTGGCACTCGGCGCCACAACCATCCGCGGTAGCTCGCTCTCCCAGGAAGGTGATCAACAGTTCTACTGCAACCTCGAATATCGCTTCCCTGTTATCCGAGATCTGGGGCTCAAACTTTGGATCAGCTATTTCGAGCAATTGTGTGGGGCGTTATTCGTGGATTCCGGGACTGCCTGGGGGCATCAATTAGCCCATTTGTACCAGCTTCGCTATCAACGCTTTCAGGGCGCCACATGGATCACCACGACAGGAGTGGAACTGCGACATCGTTTGTATATCTTTGGCAAGATTCCTGTTGTCATAAATGGGGGATATGCGATCGATCCGAAAGCGCCCGGCCGCGGCAATTTCTTCTATCGCCTCGGCTCAGCCTTTTGAAAAATTCTGTATGGAATTCAACATTTCTGTGAGCGCTCTATCATTCGGCTCTGCCCAATGTGCGAGAAGCGTTTTTTATTTGAACCGAAATTTATAAATTGAACTATGAGGATTGAAAATGAAAACCCTTTGCCTGCGGAATACACCGAATGACACGAAATTCGAAAAATAAAAATAGCTCGTGCTGCCTTTTCGGGTGCTTCGTGGGGCAATTATCGATGATCATTTTCATCTTACAATTTCGGGCATCATTTTATTCTGCATGAAATGCTTTTAAGCTCAAACGCGTTCTCTATGTTTTGAGTTGCTTCTTTCTAACATGAAATTTCTGTGGCAATTCTGCTTCTGGGGCGAATTGTTGACTACGGAAAATGGATTACCAGCAAAGAGGGCTTTAAAAGATCGACCTAAATTTTCAAAATGAACCCTGGCATCGAAACATAGAGACAGTAGGCCGCAGAAGAAACGGATTACGACCAAATCTTCTAAAAGAAAAAATGCTTTCAGTGACTTTTGGTGCGTCTCGTGGCGGCCTAAAATATCAATTTTCATTTTAGAATCTCAGGTGGAAGACCAAATATTTGGAAATGAGGCAACATGAACATCGATCGACTGATGGTTTCTGCTCCTGGCCGAATTTGTCTGTTCGGGGAGCATTTGGATTATCTGGGATTGCAAGTGGTAACCGCAGCAATCAATCTTCGGATCACTATCTCAGGCCAAAAAGCGAACAGGTCACAAGTGATCATCGATTTGCCTGATATTGCTGATCAAGAGGTCATCGACCTGGAGAGACCGATTCGCTACTTGAGAGAGCGGGATTATTTTCGGAGCGCCATCAATGTTTTGAAGCGCCGCGGGATTCAGATCAACAAGGGCTATCAATGTACGGTGACTGGCAATATTCCTATTAACTCCGGGACATCCAGTTCTTCGGCCTTGGTCATTGCCTGGATTAAATTTCTACTTATCATGGAAAATGATCCTCGACAAAATGATGCTGCGGAGATCGCCCGACTGGCCCATGAGGCTGAGGTGCTGGAGTTTCACGAGCCCGGCGGCATGATGGATCACTTTGCCGCTGCTTTCGGTGGCGTGCTTTACATCGATTTCGGTACCAGCCGATCAATACCCATCAGGCTGCCAGCTCGGCTGGGAACTTTTGTGCTGGGCGATTCTCAAGAGCCTAAGGACACCAAGGGGATTCTGGCTCGGGTAAAGGGCGGCGCTCTGGATGCAATGCGCATCCTTCATCAATCGAATCCAAATTTGAATTTTCAGTCTATCACACAAGAAGCGCTGGAACGCCATCGCCACCAATTAACATCAGAGCAGTTTCGTCTGCTTCGCACGACAATCTTCAATCGAGATATTACCCAGGAGGCCAGGCAGTTGCTGCAACAGCCCATCATCGAACATCAGAAATTAGGGGCATTGCTCCTTGCCCATCAGGAACAGCTTCGGGATGGGCTGCAAATCTCGACTGCAAAAATCGATAGCATGATTGCAGCGGCTATGGAGGCAGGAGCGCTTGGGGCAAAGATTAACGGCTCGGGCGGAGGCGGCTGCATGTTCGCCTATGCGCCAAATGACGCCGATCGTATTGCCGAGGCAATTGCCCGGGCAGGGGGAAAACCCTATATCATTGCGGTTGATGAAGGCGTTCGGGTCGAGTCGAATGCTTAAATTGTGGACGCGGGAAATCTCATTTGTAATTATCAACTGCCTTAACTGAGCGATGATAATGATCCCTTGAATATCATTCTTGAAATCGAAGCTTTTTCGTGAAGCTCAGATTAGCTTTCTCTTTTTTATCAGCGCCAGGACAACCCCCAAATTCAAAAGGCAAAACAGCAGAGCCGTGTATCCTAATCCCAGGATCGGAACGAGCACGATGCTGGTGAGCATTACGCCGATCACTGAACCGAACAGATCCGCCGCGTAAAGCGTGCCTCCCACTTGCTCGATGGGTTGCTCAGGTCGACTTAGAAGTCGATTGGCCAAAGGAAATTGGTAGCCGGCAATAAACCCTAAGCCAGAAATCAAGAGAAGAAAAATGGTTTGGACCAACGCTACTGGCAAGCTGATCCGCGCCAGCCCTAAAAAAAGAACCCAAGTAAATAGCGGGTATGCGACAGCAGCTATCTGAAAAAGCATAAAGTTTTTGATCCCCGATCGTCCTCCAGTCACTTTTCGAAGGGAAATCCAGCTTCCCAACATCAACCCGATCATGAAACCGCTCATGATCAACGCCACCTGATAATACGCATAGCCATAGATCGCCTGGAACCCCAGGAGAATGACGATTTCCAACGAGATAGCGAAGAACCCGATCATGAAAATGGCCAACAGCACGATTGGCCTAACGCTGTTCCTCTTTTTCGCCGAGGAATATCCCAGTAGCAGGCTCATTGCCATGATCGCCATGATCATAACGATCATCCATACTCGCCATTGCGTGATAAACTTAAGCACTAAGGTCAGATCGACTTTAAAAGCGGTCAACCATAGCATGATGCTATACAAATATCCAATGGGCTGAAAGTCGCGATTGATAATTTGAGAAGGAGAGCCTGCGACCTTGTCCGCAATATAGCGCATTCGGGCTGGGGTCATCCGAAATGGGAAATAATATTCGCGGACATACAAGGTGTTCAATTGGCGGCCATGTAGCCGCTGCACCAAAACTTGGGGATCACTGGTCAAATTGTCTGGGGCAACGCTGCCAATAAAATGGACCGAAGTGCCGGGGATTAGCACGATATCGGAAAATGATCGCTTCATGGTTTGATAAAGGCAGCTCAACAGCACCGTTTGTTCCTCGCTCAGCACGTTCTCTGAGGACGGGATGGAAAAGCTCAAGATACCTCGTTCCGTCAAATGCGCTGTGGCCAATGCAAAGAACTCGTGTGTATAAAATCGATTGATCATCGCGGTTCGAGGCTCAGGCAAATTGATGATGATCACGTCGAATTGCTGCCTCGATTTTTTTAGGAATAGACGGCCGTCCTGATAATGGATAAAAAGCCGACGATCCTTCAAAATCTCAGGCAAGGACGGCAGATATTGTTTAGCCAACCGAACGGCCATAGGGTCGAGCAGCACCAGATCGGCCTGTTGGACGCTGGGATGAAGGATGACCTGTGGCAGGATGCCCGCGGCATCTCCGCCGATAAGCAGCACGTGGCGCGGTTCGGGGTGCTGCAGCAGCGCAAAATGGACCGCTTCCTCAGCAGCCATTGGATCGGGATGGGTGAACATGATCACCCCATTCTCGTAGAAGCTGATCAGCTCGTCCAGCCGTGTGATGGCGATGTTGCCGTAAATGGTCGTCTTCGTGCGCACCAGTTCCAGTGGATCCCAGGCGCGGCGATTCAAAGATGCATCGAATTTGGGGGCATAAATGACGATAACGATACCAATCAGCGCCCCAGTGCCGATTATCCATGGTCGATGACTTTGATAAATGCCCCATGCCACCGATATAGCCGCTAAGAGATAAACCAGGGATATTAAGGTGGTGATCTGGTAGTTCTCAAGAAAGCGAAACAGAAAGATGCTGGCAATAAAACCGGCAATTCCAGAGCCGATCGCCTCGTAGAGGTAAACCTGGCCTGGGATCGCTGGATCTGCTTCAGCCTTGAGCCGGCTGAGAAGCTGACAACCGAGCGGGTACAGGAATCCCATGATCATGCAGAGTGGTATCAGGGAGATGAGCGGGACCGAAAGGATCATGCTCGGTGGGATCATTTCGCCGATCGGGATGGAGAACATGGTTTTGGCCAGCCGAATGACGACCAGGCTGACGGGCAGCATTAACATTAGCAATATCTGGCAGAACATCAATACCATGGCTGGGCGCTCAACTCGCTTCAGCAAACGGGCGCAGGGCCCACTACCTAGCGCAGTCCCCAATAGCCAGCAGGCCAGAATTATCCCAACCGTCATCTCATTGCCGCTGAAAAAAACAACCAATTCCCGCAACAACACCACTTGCGCGATCATGGCGGTAAAACCCATGGCAATAAAAAGCACCCGCAGATGAATATGGCTTAATGTATGTTTCGCCGGCATATTGCAATACACTTCCCTATTACGCTTCAGTTTTGCCTTAAAAGTGGAGCTGATCCTCCGTGTTGACCAGGTTCGCATCACAACGAAAGATTGTCCTCGCTTTGAGCCTCAGCTATCTCTCCATGAACACGAAAAAGGCAACGTTTATATGACACGCTGGATTTTCAGGTTCATTCCTGACAAAGCAATCAACTACAGGACGATGATTCTATGGCGATGGAATTCGCTGCCCGTAAGATAGAAAATAGAAAATCCGTGACTCAAAATCAAGGGAATCTTATGATTTTTTGATTGACTTTAATGATAATTTTGCTAAATTAGGCCTTGACTGAAGACCAAATCAAATAGATAGAAAGCAAAGGATCCCCATGGCCTCGCTCTATAAAAATAGCTTGCTGCATATTTTTGTGTTGGTCATCATCCTGGTTCTGCTATTTGCTTTCATGACCAAGCTCAAACAGGGCAATTTTTTCGCTATCGGGCCGAAAATGCCTGAGTTTTCGGAGCCAGCGAAATTAATCGATAATACGTTTTATAATCGGCAGTACGGATTCAGTGTTTCGATCCCCAATAGACGTTGGGAGGTTACCTGGCCAGAGAAAATGGACTCGCTGTTACAACCAGATGCGATGCGTCCTGTTTTGGAGCGGCCGACCTGGATGGTGAAACTGTTTCAGCGGCATGATGTGGATTCGCTGGCGGTTATTCGGATTGGCGCTTTCGAGTTGACCCAGCAACTCAGCTCGCAACAATTGGCAGAACAGAGCTTAGCCGAACTGAGAAGCCGGTATTTTTCCCCAGACACCATCCGCGTCATCAAGGATGTAACTGGCTCTGGGACGCGCCGGCAACAGGCCGCCTATTATATGATCGGCCTGCCAGAAAACATCTATGCGCGTTATCCCTATTTGATTGTTATGATTGTGGTGCAAAACAATTTGGCCTATACCACGTTATGTCAGGTGCGCTACCAAAGTTATGAGATGTTGAAATCAGAGCTTGAAACCATATTAAGAAGTTTCCGCGTGTATTAACGCCTGAGATGAACATGCACGTTGTCGATCTTTCCCATCCCTATTACGAGGGGATGCCGCAGTATCGCGAGAAATGGTACACTTCCCCCCGCGTGAGCCAGTTGCTCGATCCCGGTTCTGGGAAGCAGGTGCTGAAGCTGGATCTGACAGTTTATAGCGGTACCCACATCAAGGTGCCTCGCTATATCGATCCCGAAGGTCGAAGCATCGAGCATTTAATGATGACGGAGTTGCTGCATTATGCGACCATCGTGCATCTGAGCGAGAAGCGGGAAAAGGATCTGATCACGTACGAGGACCTCCAATTATTTTATATCAAGCCTGGGGATGCCGTGATTATTCACACGGGATGGTCTGCCTTTTGGGAGACCGGCCAGTATTACATCGATTTTCCATTGATCACTTCGGATGCGGCAGCCTACTTAGTGGAAGATCGCAATGTGCCGGTGTTGGGAGCGGATACGCCATTCTCGGCTGAGGTGCAGGAAGTGGTGCTGAGGCGCGATCGAGTACTGATTGAAAATCTAACCAACCTCGATGCCATCAACCTGAACCGCTTTTTTCTCGTTGCCCTGCCCTTAAACATCTATTCGGCCGATGCCGCCCCCGCCAGGGTTATTGCAGTGGAGAACGGTAATTTCATTGTTTGATCTACTAAATGACTCTCTAAAATGAGCCATGGCAGTGGAATATCAAGACCCGTTGCCCATGAAACACAATGAATGGTACGAAATCAGAAAAATAAAAAACGCTTTCAGTATATTTTCGTGTGTCCCGTGGGCGATTTGAAGAATAAATTTTCATTTTAGAATTTCAGGTGCTTTTAACTCGGCATCGTCAGAAACGATCAACTGGGAACCATGAATTTGGATGCGATAGGAGAATTGGGTGGTTGAAATAGTTGTCAAGCAAAAGCGACGCGATTTTCTTAAAAAATTTTCCGCTGGGCTTCTCGCCAGCTCGGTGCTCTCGCCTATTCCTTCTCGAACAGGACCAGCCAGGTCAACCAGCGATTTCAGGGAACAATTAGCTCAGCATTCTGGGCCAGGGACGATCGATGATGAGAGATTCTGGAATCTGATATGGCAGCAATTTCCATTGCGTTCAGATTTAACTTATATGAATTCTGGGGGGCTTGGCCCATCGCCTTACGCCGTGATCGAAACGATGAACCGGCAGTTGTTTGAGCTGGAGGAAATATCAGAAACTGGCCATGAACTGGTCGATTCGATCCGCCAGAAGGCCGCTCGTTTTTTTCATTGCGAGGCCGATGAGATCGCCTTTACGCGGAACGCCACGGAGGCAATGAACTTCATCGCTCGGGGATTGCCGTTGCGTCGCGGCGATGAGGTATTGATGACCACTCACGAACATCCCGGGGGTGCGATTCCCTGGCTGGCATTAGCCAATGATATCGGCATCAAGGTCAAACTGTTCGAGCCTGCCCAAACCCATGCAGAGAACCTGAAACGCATCGAAGCGCAGCTCAGCTCCAGAACCAGAGTGGTTATGATCAGCCATATAACCTGTACCACTGGCCAGCTTTTTCCCGCCAAACCCATCGCTGAGCTCTGTCATCGAAACAACACCTGGTTTGTATTGGATGGTGCGCAGGTGCCAGGCATGCTGCCAGTGGACCTTCACGGGCTCGATTGTGACTTTTATGCCAGCTCGGGCCATAAATGGCTTTGCGGGCCTAAAGGGACTGGGTTTCTCTATGTTCGAAAAAATATGCTGGATGTCTGGAAAGCCAATCATGTTGGCGCATACTCGGACGAGCGCTATATACTGGAGCAACTCAGCTTTGTGCCCCAACGAACCGCTAAAAGCACCGAGTACGGCACCCGAAGCACCCCGGTCATCGTCGGCCTCGGCGCTGCCATCGACTTTTTCGATGCCATTGGGATGGACCATGTGGCCAATCGCGACCGCGCGCTGGCTACTTATCTCAAGCGCCAGCTCATCCAGCTCGGCAATGTCGAAGTATTAACGCCTATTGACCCGCTGCTGTCTGGGGCGATTGTTACATTTCGGATTGCTGGCAAATTGCCCAGCCACACCGACTATATCGCTGAGATGAAAAAAAGATTTAATATTCGACTTCGGCCGGTCGGTGAGCATGGATTGAACGCGATACGCGCATCGCTGCACATCTTCAACACATTTGAACAGGTGGATCAGCTCGTCGCCGCTGTCACCGAATTGGCCTCAGGCGAATAAGGTTTGCTATGCCGGCTACCTCCATTTTGATATGGGAGATTTGTTCATCAAGCATACGCTCAGGCCAATTCATTCATAATAGTTCAAACAACAACTTCAAGCTATGCGATGCGTCGCCATGACCCAGACTTGCACGCAGGGGACATCATGATCCAACAACAATTTTGTCGCGACTGGAACAATGGTTTAACCAACGAGTTGAAGTTAGTTAATCTTAAATGACTCATCGCTGCACTTGGTCAGGCTTTCATCTTCGTGGAGTCATTCTGAACCCATTTAATGAACCGAACAAATCAAATTGTGGCTCATATCGTTAAGATGAGGGTTGATTGCCAATGAGATTAGCGATCGTCTCAGATGAAATTTCGAAAGACTTCAGGAAGGCTGTGGAATATGGGATCAAATGGGGTATCACGGACTACGAAATTCGAAATCTGACCACAGGTCGGGTGCCGTATGTGGCCAATGATGAGATCAATCTGGTGAAGGAGGTGGTGAAGGAGCACGAGGTGAGCATTTCGGCGATTTCCCCTGGGTTGTTTAAAATTGCATTGAACGAGGAAGAGCTGTTGAAGCTTCAGATTGAAGAAAGCATTTACGACAGCTTTCGACTGGCGGATCGGCTTGGCACGCGGAATGTGATCATTTTTGGCTTTAAGCGCTATGATCGAGAACCGCCATCCGACTACATTCAGGTGATTCATATTTTAAAAAGAATGGCGTCCCTTGCCGAGCGGTATGGCTTCAATTTATTGCTCGAAAACGAACCCGATTTTTGGGCGGATACTGGGGTCAACACTGCCAAAATTCTGGATGATGTTGACTCTAAAAATCTATTTGCGAATTGGGATCCGGCTAATGCGGCGGCGGCGGGTGAAATCCCCTATCCGTACGGCTTTCTGGCCATTCGTCAGCATATTCGCGCGATCCATGTGAAGGATTACCGACGCACGACCAGCAATGATCATGAATTTGTGGTCGTTGGTGAAGGGGTAGTCGATTGGCCGGGACAATTTCGGGCGCTGATGCACGGACCCTATGTGGAGTACATTACCATCGAAACCCATTGCAAGCCTTTGCTCAATAATTCTCATCGCAATGTTGTGAAGGTTATCGATCTTTTAGCTGACTATGAATTGGATGAAAGTTTTATCATCAAATAACCTATATTAAAGGGAAAAAGTCAATAAAAAAATATCTCCTGGTTCGATTTTTTCGTTTTTAAAAAATCGACGGCTTTTTGTTTT
>FWPV01002027.1_pt1 | contig 51576 bp, 42 predicted proteins | sample 2228371 | NCBI WGS metagenome assembly FWPV01 (sample SAMEA103939776, study PRJEB20133) | metagenome
TCAACAAATTCCAAAACTTCTTCAACCAACCCCGCCGCACCTAGAAACATACCCTCTGTGCAGCGAAGCCCTCGATCATAGCAGAGATTTTCAACGCCTAACTCAAACTTTCCACTTCTCCAACAATCGATCGGGTCCCAAGCTGTCGTAGCCCTCAAAGGGCTGATGAATCCACGGATTAGACGGCAGGAACTCCACCGAGTAGTCGGGAGTGAAGGTTGACACACCTTTGGTCCAGATCACGGCGCTACGAAGTTCAGTGATCGGGGCGTAGTTGGTACGCAGCATGTCGATCACTGCTCGCAATGTGTGGCCGGAATCTGCCAAGTCATCTACAAGAAGCACCTTCCCCGCGATCTCGCCCTTTGGCGTTGTGATGAAACGAGCTATGTCTAGATGCCCCTGAACGGTGCCCGCCTCAGCCCTGTAAGAACTCGTAGACATGATCGCGAGAGGCTTGGAGAAAATCCGACTCAGTATGTCGCCGGGACGCAAGCCCCCTCGCGCCAAGCAAAGAATAGTGTCGAATTCCCAACCCGATTGATGCACTTTAAGAGCCAACTTTTCAATCAAGTTGTGATACTCATCATAGCTAACGTACAGGTGCTTACCGTCTTCTGTCAACATGCTTCACTCCAGAGTCTTTTCAAGCGCACCGTCATTGAGCCGCGTATGGGTTATGCATCAAAATCGTGTGATCCCGGTCAGGGCTAGTAGAGATCATGGCAATCGGTACACCCGTGACATCCTGAATACGCTCTAGGTAGCGCCTGGCATTCACAGGAAGCTTGTCATATTCGGTGACACCCACAGTGGAGTCCGTCCACCCAGCGATGGTTTCGTACACGGGAACGCAACGGGCGATTTCTTCTGCACCCATCGGAAGAAGATCAATCTGCTCACCATCAAGCTCGTAACCAACACACAGCTTCAATTCGGGCAGGCCGTCCAACACATCGAGCTTGGTGATGCAGAGCCCCGACAAACCATTGACCTGTGCACTACGCTTGAGCAGCGCAGCATCAAACCACCCGCAACGGCGGCTACGACCTGTCGTCACACCCTTTTCTGCACCAACAGTGCTCATGTGATATCCCGGAGTCCCAGCCACCTCCCAATCCAACTCTGTAGGAAACGGCCCCCCACCCACACGGGTGCAGTAAGCCTTGGTGATACCCAGAACATAGTGAAGCATGCTGGGACCTACGCCAGCTCCCGCTGCAGCATTTCCAGCAACACAGTTGCTGGATGTCACATAGGGGTATGTTCCATGGTCCACATCCAGCAAAGTGCCCTGAGCTCCTTCAAATAGGAGATTGCATCCCTCGCCATGCGCTTCATTCAGTTCACGAGAAACATCAGCCATCATGGGGCGGAGCATTTCTGCATGGCGCATAGCCTCTGCGTACACCACATCGAACTGAACTTCTCCATCTTTCAAGTAAGGAGCCAGAGCCTCTCCGAACGTGAAACGTGCCGACCCAAGGTAGGTAGTTAACACGTGGTTGTGCAAAGCTAGCAATTCCTTAAGTTTCGATGCAAATCGTTCGGGATGCTTCAAATCCTGCACACGAAGAGCTCGCCTAGCAATTTTGTCTTCATAAGCAGGACCGATACCTCTACCCGTTGTGCCAATTTTTTCAACACCGCCCTGCTCTCTGACTGCCTCACGAGCAACATCCAAAGCTGCGTGAAAAGGAAGAATCAAAGGGCAAGCCTCACTGATCCGAAGGCGCGAACGAACCTCTACACCAGCTCTTTCTAGGCCTTGGATCTCTTCAAATAACTTTGCAGCGGAGAGCACCACACCATTACCGATGTAGCACTTCACCCCCGGGCGCATGATGCCACTAGGAATGAGGTGGAGTGCTGTCTTCACGCCGTTAATCACCAAAGTATGGCCAGCGTTGTGCCCACCTTGAAAACGCACCACTCCTTGAGCACTTTCCGTAAGCCAATCGACCAGCTTCCCTTTGCCCTCGTCACCCCACTGGGTTCCAACGACAACGACGTTACGACCTTTGGTTGCTTTCATCTCAAACCCAATTCAAATATCAGTTGGTTTTATTGCGCGAACTATCCACTGGCCGGAGACTTCAACAAGCTCGCGGTCACAGTTGAACTCATCCACTTTGCTCTCACACCCGGGAAGAACGCACACCACGGTTTCTCCGCGCCTGCGCAATGCGGCTATAGCGTCATTCGCAGCAGCACTCTCTAACCAAGGGGCTCTAATGGCGGCACGAAGGTCTCTGTCCGGAGTTACACATGCAATTTGCTTAACGTCCAGGCTGAAGCCTACGGCTGGCCTATTCCTACCAAAAACAGAACCTACCTCATCGTACCTTCCGCCCCGCACTAACGCATCGCTACCACCTGGCACAAACATAGCGAAGCGAATGCCGCTGTAGTAAGAGTACCCACGCAGATCCGCCAGATCAAAAGAGAGAAGTGGAGCATTCAGCATGGATGCAAAACGCTTCAACTCACCGAGCAAACGCGAGATACCAGGCACCAGACCAAGAGCCCGTTCGGCATCCTTCAGAACCTCGATATCTCCGTACAGGTGAGGCAAAGCTCTTAAACCTTCACGCCGGCTTTCCGGGAAAGCACGAGTGAGTCGGCCAATCTCAGCGCCATCTTTGCGAGCCAATGCTCCATGCAAATCACGCAGCACCGCTGGCGCTACTTCGACGCCATCTAATAGTCGACGAACTATGCGTACATCCGCCACATCAGTGATGAAATCGGTAACACCTGCAGATTCAAGACACTCCCTGGCCAACGTCAAAATCTCAACGTCCGCCTCCAACCCTGAGTGGCCATAGATTTCGCTGCCAAATTGAAGGGGCTCTCGAGTTGCGTGAGGCTTGTCAGGTTTTGCGTGCAAAACAGGGCCGCAATAACACAAGCGCGTCACACTCTGGCGATTCAGAAGGTGCGCATCAATTCTGGCTACCTGCTGAGTAGTGTCTGCACGCAGCCCCATGGAGCGCCCAGACAACTGATCCACAAGCTTGAACGTCTGCAGATCTAACGCTTCACCGGACCCGGTCAGCAAAGAATCCAGATGCTCTAGCAGGGGGGGAATAACCAACTCATAGCCATAGCTGCGCGCTGTATCGAGAAAACCTCGACGCAACTCTTCGATGTGTCGAGCCTCTGAGGGCAGAACATCGGCAATATGATCCGGCAGGATCCAAGCAGACATTTAAATCGGTGGAGGCTGTTAAAACCGTGATTCTACCGGTTGATAGCGCCGAGCCATCGGGCTTTCCTCTGCTCGCCCCATGGAGTACGGGTCCGGCAACAAGCAACTGCTGCCGGATTCACTCTAATCTAGCGTCAACGACGCGATGAAGATGGATTGGAAGCCTGACCGTCTCGTAGAACTTTAAAGAACTCAGAGCCCGATGGATCCACAACCATCACGTCCGACTTCTTGCTCAGCGTCGCTTTGTAGGCCTCTAGACTGCGATAAAAGTGCGCAAATTGAGGGTCTCGCCCAAAGGCCTCCGCGTAGATACGCGCGGCCTCTGCATCGCCTTCACCCTTCACTCTCTGTGCATCACGGGTAGCATTGGCAATGGCCACTTCTCGCTGACGATCTGCATCCGCACGAATCTTTTCACCTTCAGCAGCCCCTGTTGATCGAAGTTCATTCGCAACTCGCTTACGCTCCGCCTCCATACGACGGTAAACAGATTCTGTGATTGCCTCAACATAGTCCACACGGGTGATGCGCACATCAACGACATCAACACCCCAAGGCTTGGCGCCACGAACCGCCCCCAGAACTTCGCGTTTTACGTCTTCCATCACGGCTTCACGCTTGAGGGAAAGCAATTCCTTGACGGTACGTTTGTTGATTTCTTCCTGAAAAGCATTGCGGACAACCCTATTGAGCTGCGCTGCGCCTGCCTCCTCGTCCAAACCCACGTTTCGAATGTACTGCGCAGGCTCAGAAATTCGCCACCGCACATACCAATCAATGACAACGCGCTGCTTCTCGGCCGTCAGCATGGGCTCAGTGTCCTTGCTATCCAAAGTGAGAAGCCGTTTATCAATGTATGAAACATTTTGAAAAGGGGGAGGCAGCTTGAAGTTCAAACCAGGCTCGGTAATCACCTCCTTGATTTGCCCAAGCGCGTACACCACACCAAACTGACGCTGATCCACTACGAAGAACATGGAGCTCATGAGCGCCAGCACTACCAAACATGTAGTGGCCAAAAATCCGATACGGTTCACAAGTTTCTCCTAACGAACTTCACGCTCGCGGGTGCGACCACTGTCTCGAGCTCTCGTTTCGAGCGGGACTGCGGTACTGGGGACAGTTGATGGAGTCACGGCTGAACTCGGAGGTATCTCCAGCGAACTGGAACTAGCTGCGTTGCCAGTGCTCTGCATCAACTTGTCCAAAGGCATGTAAAGCAAATTAGAGCCTTGACGCGACTCGATGATCACCTTGGTGACATTTCCATATATCTGCTGCATAGCATCGATATACATTCGATCACGGGTCACCTGAGGCGCCTTCTGGTACTCCGCTAAGACGGAGGCAAAACGCTGAGCGTCACCTTGTGCCTGAGCGACAATCTTGGCTTTGTAGGCGGCAGACTCCTCAGCCAAGCGGGATGCGGCACCAACAGCCCTGGGAACTACATCATTCGCATAGGCTTGGGCTTCATTCTTTGCCCTTTCACGCTCCTGCCCAGCCTTGAGCACGTCATCAAACGATGCCTGCACTTGCTCTGGCGGACGAACTCCCCCTTGCTGCAAATTAATACCCACCACTTCCACTCCGACGCCATAACGGTCCAGGATTGTCTGCATCAGTTGGCGAACACGAGGGGCTATTTGATCGCGCTCCTCCGCCAAAGCCGTATCCATTCGCATTTTCCCGACGACCTCACGAACCGCAGTCTCTGCCGCCTGTACAACAGCATCGGACGGGTTTTTGCTCTCAAACAACCAAGCGCGGGCATCATTCAAACGGTATTGCACCGCAAATTTGATTTCAACAATGTTCTCGTCTTCGGTCAGCATCGCAGACTCTCGCAGCCCGGTGCTCTTGACAATAGCGTCCCTCCCCACGTCCGCGGACCGAATCTGCGTTACAAAAACCAATTCGTGACGCTCAATCGGATAGGGCAAGCGCCAATTGAAACCTGCGCCCACTGTCGTCTTGTATTTACCAAACTGCGTAATCACAGCTTGCTGCCCTTCCTTCACGATGAAGAAGCCAGACCCCATCCAGACGGCAAATGCAACACCTCCCAGTAGCGCCAAGCCAATGCCTGCACTGCGCATGTCCGGCTGCCCACCCCCTTTAGCCCCCCCCCCCGAGCCGCCTCCAAAGAATCCAGACAACCGGCGGTTCAAATCACGCCAGAGTTCATCCAAATCGGAAGACTGACCAGGGCCACTAGGACCAGGCCTGCGCTCTGGGCCTGCACTGCCCCTATCCTCAGGTCGATGGGCATCGTCGCCTTTATCCTCGCCACGCCCCCATCGCGGATCGTTCAGATTGAACATTCCTTGTGCGAAAGTACGCAACGATGCAAAGCGTGAGCTACGATTTTGAAAATTCATGCGCAAAATCTCTTGATCTCTGTAGATATCGTTTCATACGGCATTGTGCCGAACCGACCTGACCATTAAGTCAATTCAACGGTAGACGCTGGGGACATCTGATCGCTTTCTTTGGCCACAATTTCACCCAACACAGAGCGCAATACGCCCAAACCAGATCCCGTCAAAGCACTGACGAACACACGACGATGCTCACGCCCGGCCAACTCGTAGGAATCACTCTCAGCGGTCGGACGCAATGACTCATCCAACGCATCCATTTTGTTAAAAACGAGTAGTTGCGGAATATGATCTGCGCCGATTTCAGCAAGCACGCGCTGCACCTGCTCGATTTGTTCTGGATAGGCTGGATTAGATCCATCGACGACATGCAGCAGAAGATCTGCATCTACAGCCTCTTGCAAGGTCGCCTGAAATGCATCGACCAATCCGTGAGGCAGGTCACGAATGAATCCCACAGTGTCAGACAGAGATACAGAACGCTGAGCCTCAGACAGATACAACTGCCGAGTGGTCGTATCTAGCGTTGCAAACAACTGATCTGCAGCATACGCACGAGCTTTGACCAAGGCGTTAAATAGCGTTGACTTGCCTGCATTCGTATAGCCCACCAAAGAGATAGTGAACGCCTCGCGCCGCTCGCGTTGCCTGCGCTGAGTATTCCGTTGGCGCTTCACTTTCTGCAATCGCTCTTTGGTGCGCTTGATTGCATCCCCAATCATCCGCCGATCTAGCTCGATCTGAGTCTCGCCTGGCCCGCCTCGCGTCCCTATACCACCACGCTGACGCTCAAGGTGCGACCATCTACGCACTAGCCGGGTACTCAGGTACTGTAATTTGGCCAATTCCACTTGCAGTTTGCCTTCATGGCTTCTGGCACGCTGAGCAAATATTTCCAGAATCAGCAGCGTGCGGTCGTTGACCGGTAACTCCAAATAGCGTTCGAGATTACGCTGCTGCGCAGGACTCAAGGCTTGATCAAAAAGCACCTCGACAGCGCCATGCATTTGCGCGAGCGAACGAATTTCATCAGCCTTTCCACTTCCCACAAACAGTGCCGCGTCCGGGGCTTTGCGCTTGCAAGTGATACGAGCCACAGGCTGGAGACCCGCCGTTTGGGCAAGCAAACCAAGCTCTTCCAACTCGGCGTCGAAATGGGGAAGCCCCAGATCTACACCAACCAAGATAACGGACGGTGCTGACTGGGGCTTCATGCATTCAACCTCGGCATGTCAGTTGAAGACCATGCCATACGCGTACGACGGGAACCAAATAGTTGCGATGTCAGACTCAGGCAACAGCGTCAGACTCAGCGGAGTCGGCAGTCGAGAAGCTGACGGGACGACCGGGGACAATGGTCGATATAGCGTGTTTGTAAACCATCTGGGTCACGGTATTGCGCAGCAAGACCACATACTGATCAAAAGATTCAATCTGTCCTTGCAGTTTGATTCCGTTCACCAGATAGATGGAAACTGGGACATGTTCACGACGCAGTGCGTTCAGGAACGGATCTTGGAGAAGTTGGCCTTTATTGCTCACGATATGCTCCGTGTTCAAAATGTTGTTGTAAAACCGCACCTTACCACACCAACTGACTGCCTACGGGAGAACCGTGCTTAGCCCTCAGAAACAAATGGCAAAGCACATCCAGAACAATCATGGGGACAACCGGCAATGTGTCCCAACATCACGCCCCTTCTCCCTCCTTGAACGGATTGTGAGAAGTCTTCATCTCGATTCGAAGCGGTGTACCCACCAAGTCGAACTCCTTGCGGAAACGGCCTTCAAGAAAACGTTTGTAGGCAGCTGTTACGTGCTCCAGCGAATTGCCATGGATGACGATCACTGGGGGATTCATTCCACCCTGGTGGGCATAACGCAGCTTTGGCCGAAACATCCCAGCGCGTTGCGGACTTTGGAACTGAACAGCTTCCAACAGCAATCTCGTGAGTACCGGAGTCGGCATCTTGCAATTGGCTGCCTTGTACGCTTGGGCAATAGACGCCCAAAGAGGACCAAGACCTTGCCTTTTTTTCGCTGAAATGAAATGCAGTGAAGCAAATTTCAGAAATGACAAGCGTGACTCAATGGAGCGCTCCAGCAACTGGCGCTGGTAATCGTCCACGGCGTCCCATTTGTTGACAGCAATCACGACAGCCCGACCACTCTCCAGTACATACCCCGCAATGTGCGCGTCTTGGTCTGTCACACCTTGGGTCGCATCCAGAAGCAACAACACCACATCCGATGACTCAATCGCCTGCAAAGTTTTGACTACTGAGAATTTTTCGATGGCTTCGAACACGCGACCTTTGCGACGTAAGCCAGCAGTGTCAATCAACTCGAACTTCTGGCCATTCCTTTCGAAAGGAACTGAAATGGCATCTCGCGTCGTGCCAGGCATATCGAAAGCGACAAGACGCTCCTCGCCGAGCCAAGTATTAATGAGTGTGGACTTGCCCACATTTGGTCGACCTGCGACCGCGAGCTTGATGACATCCGAGGATTCTTGTGCACCATCTTCTTCATCTGGTTCAGGGATCTCCAGCAACGCAAAAGCCGCATCCACCAGCCCCCTGATGCCTTGACCATGCGCTGCCGAAACAGGTACGACGGCGCCAAGCCCTAGCTCATAAAACTCAGCAAGTTGAACGCCTTCCACCATGCCTTCAGCTTTGTTGGCAATGAGAATGCATGGCTTGCTCAAACGACGCAGGTATTTGGCAATGTCATGGTCTTGCGCCGACACTCCAGCACGGGCATCCACCACAAAAAAGACGACGTCAGACTCTGCAACTGCCTGCTGAGTTTGCTTTGCCATTTCGCGGTAAATACCAGCGGAGGCGTCGGGCTCAAATCCACCCGTATCCACCACAATGTATTCGTGTCTCCCTTGTCTTCCGTTACCGTAATGACGATCCCGCGTCAATCCAGCAAAATCAGCAACGATGGCGTCGCGAGATTTGGTCAAGCGATTGAAAAGCGTGGACTTTCCAACATTGGGACGCCCCACGAGGGCGATAACTGGCTTCATTAAACAGGACCTATCATTCGGGGCGGAAGCCGAAAACGCCGCCATTGCGTGTGACGACAACCAGTGTGTCGGCAGCCACTACAGGAGCTGCAGCGATCCCCGACGAATCCGTACTGACTCGATTGAGGGGAGCTCCATCAGTGCGCGACAAAAAGTGGACCCAACCCTCGCCATCGCCGATAACGACGGATCGCCCCAGCAACAAAGGTGAAGTCAACTTGCGCAACTTGAGCCGATCCGAAGACCAGACACGGGTGCCGTCACTACGCCGCCAGGCAAGAACATTGCCGTTGCTCTCAGCTCCATAAACAGTTTCGGCATCGCCGTGCACACCTTCAGAACCATTGGCTGACTGAGACCAAGAGACACTGGCCCGATCCCTGGTAACGTTCACACAACCGACAGCAGCCTGATAAGCTCGCGCACAAACGGAGTCACCCACACGGCTGACTCGACCGACCAACTCGACCAAGCGCTCCACGTCATTGACGCCGCGTGGACTAGCAAGGGGCACCTCCCAACGGATGGAGCCTGTGTCAGGGTTGTGTCCAACCATACGCCCAGCAGCGCCAACGACTAACGTGTCGCCCACAGCCAAGATCACACCACTTTGCTTAAGTACCAGCGCATCTCCACCGGTTCTTGCCTGAGACCAAAGCTTTTTGCCGGTAGCCAAGTCAAAAGCGGATACAGAACGATCGGCAGCCAGCACGAAGACTCGGCCACCCGCAATCAAAGGTGCCGTAAACACCTGCGAGGGCAGCGTCTGACGCCACACCTCTTTCCCCTGATCCAGCAGGACAAGGGCATTCGCATGCGAAACCACGGCGGCATATCTGCCATCGGTACCAACCCCCGCAGATAACGGCTCTCCGACATTGGTACGCCACAAATCGCCACCTGTACGTGCATCAAGCGCAGCCACGCTGCCATCCGCAGCGGCAATGGTGACAAGATGGTCCTGAACGCGGACATCCAAAGGTTTAGCACCGCCCCCCCCCAACTTCGCGGACCAAGCTTGCCGAACTCCCAGCAAAGGAACGTTTTCCCCCAATTCAGGCAGCTTCACTTTGCTCCCGCCCCACAAGGAACAGCCGCTCAGCAAGGTAGCGAACAACACAGGTAAAACGCAAGCGCGCACCCGGATAGGGCCAACTGAGGTTACGGAAGCAGCAATTTTCATTTTTTAAGTTCCTGCGAGGTAGACGCAGTAGAGGAGCCACCCAAGGGATCAACGCCGAGTGCATTCAACTTGATCTCAACAAGGCGCCTGTACTCAATTGTTTCATCTAGCGTTTTAAATGCAATCTTGTATTCTGCGATGGCATCGGCTCGGCGATCCAATAGAACCAGCAGGTCTCCCTTGCGATCGGCAACGACGCCCTCAAACTCCGCCGGGAAATTGCCTTGCAATTGCTGCAGGGCAGAGGCGTAGTCTTTTTGCTCGAGCAAGATGGCGGAAAGACGGAGCTTAGCAATGGCCTTGTATCCAGCATCCGAGGAGTGTTCTGCCACCCAAGTCAACGCCGACTTGGCAGCATCAAGATTCCCAGAATCCTGCATGGCCTTCGCTGAGGCAAAAGCCCCCATATCTGCCTGAGGCGTACCGGCGTACTTGCTCTTGAGATCCCCAAAAGCGAGTTCAACTCGCGCTTGATCTCGCGCCAGCACGGCCACCTCCACTGCATCCATAAGAGCAGCGGCCTGCGAAGCCTGGCGATTTTGCCAATACTGGTATCCGTTCCAAGCAGCGAGGCCACCCATGACTACCAGCAATACTGCCGTGATTGGGGTACCCCATGTGTTCCAAAAATGCTTGAGTTGGTCAAGCTGCTCTTGTTCTTCTAGATCTAAGTGATTTGCCATGAAGCTTTACATCAGTTCAGTTGGTTGCGCGCGATTGTAGGTTGGGAGCCCAAGAGGACACATCGTTCAAAGCCTGCTCGACCTGAGCCCCAGATCCGTCACGAAGGGATTTGACCGAAACAACCCCACGGGCCATTTCATCCTCGCCAAACACAACGGCGTAGGCCGCCCCACTACTGTCAGCACGCTTGAACTGGGATTTCATGCTACCCATGCCAGCACCTGACGCAGCAGAAGCGTGCATCTGCACGCTTGTGCCCGCAGCACGCATTGCCTCAATAGCCTTGATCGCTGCAGGCAATGAAGCCGCATTTGGAATGATGGCGTACACATCACAAGCAGGGGCAACCAGAACCTTGCCTTGCTCTTTGAGCAACTCAAGCACCCGCTCCACACCCAATGCCCAACCCACAGCGGGTGCGGCCTTGGCTCCGACTTGCTCCATCAGATAGTCGTAACGACCTCCCCCGCATATCGTCCCCTGCGATCCAAGCTGATCGGTAACGAACTCAAATACGGTCAGGTTGTAATAGTCCATGCCCCGAACGAGCCTTGGGTTCAACGTCCAAGCAATCTCGTTGGCATCCAGTATGGCAGTTACCGTTTCAAAGTGAGTGAGCGACTCGGCACCGAGAAAATCGATCAGCCGTGGTGCAGCGTTCACTACATCTTGCATAGCGGGATTCTTGGTATCCAGAATGCGCAAGGGATTGCTATGCAAACGACGGCGTGCTTCTTCATCCAATAGCGCGCTGTGCTGCTCCAGGTAAGAAATCAACGCCACCCGATGCGCCTGACGTTCATGCGGCTGCCCCAGACTATTCAACTCCAGCCGCACGTTCTGCAACCCGAGTTCATGCCAGAGCGCATTGGCCAACAGGATCAACTCTGCGTCAATCTCAGCTCCAGGGAAGCCCAAGGCCTCTGCACCAATCTGGTGGAACTGGCGATAACGTCCGCGCTGGGGCCTTTCATGGCGAAACATCGGTCCCATGTAGTACAGACGTTTGCCACCGTCATACAGCAGAGAGTTCTCAGAAACCGCCCTGACCACTCCGGCAGTGGCCTCCGGCCGCAGACTCAAATGCTCTCCGTTGAGTCGATCCTCAAAGGAGTACATCTCTTTTTCGACGATATCAGTGACTTCACCCAAACCACGCACAAAGAGTGCAGTGGGTTCGACAATGGGTGTTCGAATATTTCGATAGGCATAACGGTCCATCAAAGAACGAACCACGCCTTCCAGCCACTCCCAACGAGCGGAATCTGGCGGAAGAATATCGTTCATCCCTTTAACGGACGTCACTTTTCCACTCTTCGGTGCCGCTACAACCTTTTCAGTACTCACGTCGATGCTTTTCTATGTTGATTGAATGAGGGTGGATAAAGGCTCACCGCGCAGCGACGTCTGTCGGCGAGCTGCCTCCAAACCGGCGCGCGACATACCCCTCAACAATGTCGCGGAACTCGGCAGCGATGTTCTCGCCACGCAAAGTAAGAGCCTTTTCTCCATCAATGAAAACAGGGGCTGCTGGCGCTTCACCGGTGCCCGGCAAGCTGATACCAATATCGGCATGCTTGCTTTCTCCGGGCCCATTCACGATGCAGCCCATCACAGCAACGCGCAATCCCTCAACCCCTGGGTACTGAACTCGCCACACTGGCATTTGCGCACGCAAAAAGTCATCGATTTGCTTGGCAAGTTCCTGGAACGTGGTGCTGGTTGTACGTCCACAACCAGGACATGCAGTCACACTCGGCACAAAGACACGCAAACCAAGCGCCTGCAGTATTTCAGAGGCGACCACGACCTCCTGGTTACGCGATTCTCTTGGCTGAGGAGTGAGTGATACACGAATCGTGTCTCCAATCCCCTCTTGCAGCAGAATGGAAAGGGCTGCGGTCGAAGCGACTGTTCCCTTGGTACCCATGCCAGCTTCCGTCAGCCCAAGATGCAAGGCATAGTCGCACCTGCGAGCCAACTCCCGGTACACACCGATCAGGTCTTGAACTCCGCTGACTTTGCAGGAGAGGATGATCTGATTACCATCCATACCCATTTCCTCAGCTCTGAGCGCGGAGTCAATCGCGGAAGAAATCAAAGCCTCGTACATGACCTGCCGGGCATCCCAAGGCTGACTTCTGCGGCTGTTCACATCCATCAAGTGAGCAAGCAACTCCTGATCAAGACTCCCCCAGTTCACGCCAATGCGCACTGGCTTATTCCACCGCATCGCGGCCTCGATCATCTGACCAAACTGACGATCCCGCTTTTCACCTTTGCCCACGTTACCTGGATTGATCCGGTACTTGGACAGCGCTTCGGCACATGCCGGAAAATCTGTGAGAAGCTTGTGGCCGTTGTAGTGAAAGTCTCCTACCAGCGGGACGTTTTCCCCCATGCGGTCGAGCTGTTCACGAATATAGGGAACCGCCGCTGCTGCCTCTGGAGTATTCACGGTGATACGAACGAACTCTGACCCCGCCTGTGCGAGCTCCTTCACCTGAATGGCTGTCCCAATCACGTCTACCGTATCCGTGTTGGTCATGGACTGAACGCGCACCATCGCACCGCCACCCACCGTCACCACACGATCCCCCCAAACGACGCGGGCTTGCCGGGATTTACGCAAAGATGGAGCAGACAACGGAATGGGGCCCTGAGCACTGAATAGGCTAGTCACTGTTTCACCTCAAATCGAGCCACATTCTCGCGAGACACCGAGTTCAACTCGCGGAGCTTTCCTCGCACATACACATCGGTCACATCGGCGCGACCGATCACCACGCTGAACGGCAAAACGCCAGACACTGGCGCCGAATCGCCTTGGACCATTTTCTTTTCAAACACAACACGCCCAGCAGCATCACGAACTTGAACCCAGGACTCACCTCGTGTACGCACCATCAAAGGCACATTGACAGACTCGGGCGCAACCGCTGGATCAGCGGGCTGGAGTGTGACTGGTGCTGCAGCCTGCGTAACAGAGGAGCTTGGTTGCGAGGCGCTCATCTGAATACTCACAGGCATCGATTCACTCACTGTGGTTGCAGATGGCAAAGTAGGCAACGCAGACACAGACGCAGTAGCTGCATCAGGAGGAACGGGTTCGGGGGCAGCGGGAACGGTAGCGGCTGGAATCTGCTTCGTGCGCCATGCATCCCAAGGCTGATATCCAGCTGGCCAATAAAAAACTGCGGCGGCACCAGCCAGAAGCAATAGGACACTGGCCGTCAACCAAGAGGAATGCCGCGAGCTTTTGGTGGAGACGAATGTCTTTCCCGCTGTCTTGACTGGAGTGTTGATATCCGTTCGTTCGGGAATCAATCGGGGAACTTGGGATTGGGGCAGCAGCGATAAAACGGACGCCGGATCCAATTTGAGGGTGCGACACACACTGGACGCCAAAGCTCGCAGGAAAACCGTGTCTGAGAGCAGATCGAAGTTGTTGGACTCTAGCGCCTCCAACTTGCTCACTGGCACCTTCAAAGCGACGGCCAGGGCCTCGATGTGAATCCCCGCCGCTTGGCGAGCATTTTTCAGAATTTCTCCAGCAGTGGTTTGCAGCGCGTCAACACTGTCCGCACTCAACTTGGACTCAACCACAGAATCACTCATTGAAAGCTCCACGCTGATAAGCGCTCAATTCCGCAGAATCGGGAAACCGCTTGCGCAACTGGTCCGCCAACTGAAGCAACGCCACGTTATCGCCAAGTGCTTTCTCCACTTTGATCCCCAACCACAATGACTCAGAGTTCGCTAGCGCACCGTTGTTGAGGCGGCGAATATAAAACTGCGCTCGGGTGAACTCATTACGGCGAAACAACAACGAAGCCAAGTGATAACTGACCACTGGATTGCCCGCATCCAACTGGTAGGATTTCAGAAGCGACTGCTCAGCTTCGTCATACTTTCCAGCAGCTGACTGGCAGAGCCCTCGTGCCATCAACGTCTTACCACGAGCCATGTAAGCAGGGTTGGCCAAGGCCTTGTCAAATTGCTGCTCAGCATCGGGGTATCTCTTCATTTGGCATAAAAGCCAACCGTAGTTGTGCAGAAGATTGGCGTCGCCTGACCGCATCGAGACAGCCCTGCGAAAACTATCTTCTGCCTGAGCAAGGTCGTTGAGACGCATGTAGATCAGCCCACGCATGTTGTAGGCGTCTGCATAGGACGGGTCTGTAGCGAGCGACTGTTTGACTTCGTCCAGCGCAACCGTGGTCTGGCCATTCTCAAAATACTTCGCTGCCAGTTCAAGACGGATTCGAGCCCTACGCCGAACATCCGTTTCATCGGATGGCGTCACGATACCGGCGTCGGCACTGCTGGTTTGAACCCCACCATCCGTGGCACAGCCCTGGATGAAGAGCCCTGCACCAGCTGCACCCAGCAATACCAGCGCCTTGCGGAAAAAGATATCACCTCGCCCCAACAGTCTCGCCATACAGCCCCCTATTTGTGTTTGCAACTCAAGTGATCGGCTTCAGCACAATGGTGCGTTGCTTAGCCATACGCTCGGCCGCACGCGTCCTGTCTTTGACGTCGCCGGCCAATTGCCCGCAAGCAGCGTCGATATCGTCCCCGCGTGTCTTGCGCACGGTCGTGACGATACCTGCATCGCTAAGCAATTTGGCAAATGCCAGCACTCGATGCTGGGGTGAGCGAAGAAGGCCGGACGCAGGAAACGGGTTGAATGGAATCAGGTTGAATTTGCACCGAACACCTGGGCCACGTGTTGGCTGCACCAGGTCAATGAGTTGCTGCGCGTGCTCGGGCTGGTCGTTGACTCCGTCCAGCATGCAGTACTCAAAAGTAATGAAGTCGCGAGGAGCGTGCTCCAGATACCGGTTGCACGCATCCAGCAACTCGTGAATGGGATATTTGCGGTTGAGAGGAACGAGGTTGTCACGCAGCGCATCACTCGGTGCATGAAGCGACACAGCCAGTGCCACGGGGCAATCTTGTGCAAGGCGATCCATCATCGGCACTACGCCGGACGTAGAAACCGTAACCCGGCGACGGGAAAGGCCGTAACCATGATCATCCAGCATGATGCGAAGAGCAGGCACCAACGCTGCGTAGTTCTGCAAAGGCTCGCCCATGCCCATCATCACCACATTGGAGATCACTCGCTCAGACGTCTGCAACCGCGTACGCAGCGCGTGCTCTGCAAACCACAGCTGAGCAATGATTTCACCGGAAGTCAGATTACGACTGAATCCCTGGTGACCCGTCGAGCAAAAACGGCAGCCAACGGCACAGCCTGCCTGCGAAGAAACACACAAGGTGCCCCGATCGTCTTCGGGAATGAACACAGACTCCACCGCATTGCCATCGCCCACATCAAAAAGCCATTTGATGGTGCCGTCTGCAGAGACGTGTTCGCTGATGACTGGCAGAGCCTCAATCCGGGCGCAGCCCTGGAGTTTTTCTCTCAGGGACTTCGCCAAATCACTCATGGCACCAAAGTCCTTGGCGCCCCGCTGGTGAATCCAGCGAAATAGTTGCGTTGCGCGGAAACGTTTTTCACCCAGCCGCTCGCAAAAAGCGATCAATGCGTTCAGGTCAAACTCTAGAAGATTAGTGGTCATTGCGGCAGCCTTGCGCGAGACCGCTCGCAGCTGTCCCCATGGCGTGAAAACCCCACTGAAGTGGGATCAGGCATGGGGACCGCCATCTCAGCGGGAGTAGATGTTCAAGCCGGGGAAGAAGAATGCCACTTCGGCTTGTGCGGTTTCAGGGGCGTCAGAGCCGTGCACAGCATTTGCATCGATGCTGTCAGCAAAGTCAGCGCGGATCGTGCCTGGTTCTGCCTTCTTGGGATCCGTTGCACCCATCAGCTCACGGTTTTTCAGGATGGCGTTTTCACCTTCCAGAACCTGGATCATCACAGGACCGGAGATCATGAAATCCACCAGATCCTTGAAGAAAGGACGTTCCTTGTGCACAGCATAGAACTGCTCGGCTTCCAAGCGGGACAGGTGAGCCATGCGAGCGGCTACCACCTTGAGGCCAGCGGCTTCAAAACGGGCGTAGATCTGACCGATCACGTTCTTGGCAACTGCGTCGGGCTTGATGATGGAGAGAGTACGTTCGATGGCCATGGTATTTTTCCTGAATGGATGTTACTGAAGTTCTTTTGTCCAGCGGACAAAACCCTCGATTCTAACCGTGCTGCGCAAATAGACTAGCGACTGCGGCCTCGGCGACCGCCGCCTGTTGATTTCTGCGCTTGTCGATAACGAGAAAGACTGTCGGAGCCGATGTATCCCACAGATGTTTTCATCGGGTCGGGCTGCGCGCCACCGCGGGATCGATCACCTGCCGACCCAGCACTTTCACCACGGCGCCCACGGGCCGCCCCCTGCGAACCGGCGGGACCGCCTGGGGCGCGACGCCCCCGCCCCGCAGCAACTCCACCACTGCGCCCCAAAAGTGGAGGGCCAGACCTGCGAGCAGCAGCTGGGCCGCCTTGATGATCAGCTCCGTCCGCATGCTGCGAGCCACCCGCTGCCTTCAACAGGGAACGGATATCCGCGTCGTCAAGTTCAAGCCAGGCACCGCGTTTGAGCCCACGCGGCAGCATCATGGCCCCGTATCGAATGCGAATCAGGCGGCTCACTGCATGACCGACAGCCTCCATCATCCGACGCACTTCGCGATTACGCCCCTCAGAGATCGTGACGCGATACCAGCAGTTGGAGCCCTCTCCACCGCCATCTTCAATGGACCCGAACGCAGCCATGCCATCGTCCAGGCGAACGCCCTCCAGAAGGCGTTGCTTCTCTTCGTTACTCAAAGCGCCCAACACCCGGACTGCGTACTCGCGCTCCAGACCAAAGCGCGGATGCATCAGCTTGTTTGCCAACTCGCCAGAGCTGGTAAACAAAAGCAGCCCTTCTGTGTTGAGGTCGAGCCGGCCTACAGACTGCCATTTGCCGTGCTGCAGACGCGGCAACTTGCGGAACACAGTGGGTCGGTTCTGAGGATCGTCATGCGTCACCACCTCGCCAACCGGCTTGTGATAGGCGATCACACGCGGTGGCGGCGGATCGATGCGATAACGAATCGGCTTCCCATTGACTTTGACCTGGTCGCCAAACTGGATACGTTGCCCTATGTGCGCCGGCTCGTTGTTGACGGAGATACGCCCTTCCAGGATGAGTTGCTCCATTTCAAGGCGAGAACCAAGACCAGCTTGCGCGAGAACCTTGTGCAGCTTGGGCGTTTCGACCTGCGGCTGCAACACCCGTTTGACAGGCAAGGACTCAGTATCAGCCCCCTCTTCACTGTCAAAGCGCCCGGATACAACGTCAGCGAACTGATAGCCCTGCGAAGCCTTGCCATGTCCAGAGCGAGGATGGCGAGGCTTGGGGGAGATTGGAGTTACAGATGCTTCGGCAGCACCAGAAACGGTCGGCTCCTGGGTTTCGGACGCATGCTCTGTGACCGCCCCGGCACTTGCACTTCCATGATCAGCCACAGACGAGTCAGCCTTGCTGTTTGAACGCTTGCGCGGGGTACTTGCTTTCGGCACAGATACAGCCGCTTCATCAACGGTCAAGGTGGAATCTGACTGCGAGCCTTCTGTAGTCACCTGGGAGGAATCATTCATGGGAGCTTCCTGTAACGCCGTTCTCGGCATCTACATCGTCATTGCGGGGTTGTTCCACCGCCATATCAAATAAATCGTTACCCATCGGCGCAACCTGCTCCGATGGATTCTCTGTAGCATCTTCCGACGCAAGGGGTTCAGTAACATCGTCGCCCCCACGCGCAGAAGCCAAGGTGTCCAGCAGATGAGGATTGGACGCAGGATCGTCCAGCACCGGCAACTGGTCCAGCGAGGCCAAACCCAGATCATCCAAAAACTGCCGCGTGGTCGCAAACAGTGCTGGACGGCCGACCGTTTCCCGATGGCCAATCACCTCGACCCAGCCACGATCCTCCAACTGCTTGATGATCAGGCTGTTGACGGTCACGCCCCGTATGTCTTCGATGTCGCCGCGCGTAACAGGCTGCCGATAAGCAATGATGGCCAGGGTTTCGAGAGTCGCCCGAGAGTACCGGGGAGGCTTCTCAGGGTGGAGTCGATCCAGGTATTCACGCATTTCGGGACGGCTCTGGAAGCGCCAACCGGTAGCCACCTGCACCAATTCCACGCCCCGCTGCGACCAGTCTCGCTGCAAGTCCTGCAGCAACATCTTCAGAGTATCCGAACCCAGCGCGTCATTGAAGAGCACCCTCAACTCACGCAGGGGCACCGGCTGAGGCGCACAAATCAAGGCTGTCTCAAGGACCCGCTTGGCATCCACCGTATTCATGGTTCAGCGATTCCGGGAAAGAAGCACGCCTGTTACGGCGACTTACGGATGGCAGAGATTGGTTGGGAGCGCTGGAAGCGCGCGGTCGGTACAACGACACTCAGCCCGGCGGGATACCGTCTTCGGGCACTACATGGATCTCACGACCCAGTGAACGGATTGTAGCTCAGACCCCAATCTGCCATTGCCTCCCGCATGTCGGCGGGCAAAGGAGCATGCAAGACCAGTTGCTGTCCACTCACGGGGTGCTGAAACGCCAGCCGGTAGGCGTGCAGCGCTTGTCGGCCCATTTTTCCCACCAGCGACCCACCGTAAAGCGCATCAGCCACCAGAGGATGCCCTATGGAAGCCATGTGGACGCGAATCTGATGGGTGCGCCCCGTGTGCAACGTGCATTCGACCCAACAACCTGAGTCGGCCGACTCCAGCAAGCGAATATCGGTGCGCGCCGCCTTGCCTGCATGGACCGCCAAATCCACCACCGCCATGCGCAGTCGATTACGCGGATCACGGCCAATGGGCGCAGCCACCGTTCGCACGGCGGGGCCAGTCCACGGCTTGTGCGCCAAGGCCAGATATTTGCGACTGACTTCCCGGGCGGCAATCATGCTGACCAGCGCGTCCATGGTAGACCGATCTCGCGCTACCACCATCAGGCCGCTGGTGTCCTTGTCCAACCTGTGCACGATTCCAGCACGAGGCACCAGAGCTGCACGGGCATCGCGCCCCAACAGCGCGTTGAGCAGTGTTCCGCTCCAGTTACCGGGAGCAGGATGCACCACAAGACCCGCCGGCTTATTCACCACCAGCAAGTGTTCATCCTCATACACCACATCAATGAGAATCTGCTCGGGTCGAAACGCTTGACTCTGCAACGTGGGCCGCATTTCCAATGCCACCACGTCACCCGCCTTGACCTTGAACGCGGGCTTGGATATCGGCTTGCCATTGAGCGCCACCAGCCCCTGCCCCAGCAACTGCTGCAGGTAGCTGCGGGAAAACTCTGGAACCAGTTCAGCCAAAGCGCGATCGACTCGCTCGCCATGCAGCGCTGCGCCAATCGGCACAGACCGAATCTCGCTCTCGCCCTGAGTGCCTTCCACCAACTCGGCATCCAGCGACTCATCCAGGCTGGGCATCAGCTCAGAGGAGTTGACCGGTTGGGAACCCTCCACGCCAGACCCCAACTCGACGGCCACACCCTCCAAAACGTTCAAAGGGGCTTGCGCCCCTTTGACTGACTTGACCTTGGCCACGCTCAACGCGCAGCCAGGTAACGAGCCGGATCCACCGGCTTGCCCTGGCGGCGTATTTCGAAATGCAGCTTGACGCGGTCAGCGTCAGTATTGCCCATCTCGGCAATTTTTTGACCACGCCGTACCGTTTGGTCTTCTTTGACCAGCAAAGCCTGGTTGTGGGCGTAGGCCGTCAAAAACGTGTTGTTGTGCTTGAGGATGATCAGGTTGCCATAACCACGCAAACCCGCGCCTGCGTACACCACACGTCCGTCCGCTGCGGCCAGGACTGGGTCACCGGCTTTGCCGGCGATGTCGTAGCCTTTGTTTCGCACCTCATCAAAACCGGCCAACAGCGCGCCGGAAGCGGGCCAGATGAAAGCGACTTCTTCGTCGCCCGCAGCGGCTGGCGAAGCAGCGGGCGCAGCGGCTGGTGCCGAAGCCGCCGATGCGGTGGAGGCGGGCGCAGAAACCGGCGCCTTGGGTGCACTTGCCGCGCTGGCAGCAGGGGCTGGCGCAATCGAAGACGACGCCACCGGGCGCGTGACGACACCGGTATCCGCAGCAACAGCGGCTGCCGCAGCACTGGGCGGCGCAGGCACGGTGGATGCGACACGAAGCACCTGCCCAACTTCGATCAGGTTGGGGTTCTCGAGATTGTTCCAACGGGCGATGTCTTTCCAGCCCTGACCTGTTTCCAGGCCAATGCGAATCAGGGTGTCTCCGGGCTTGACGGTGTAATAGCCGGGCTTTCCAGCATTTTCAGCACCGGGCAGAGGCTTGATGGGTGTCGCGACGACAGTACCTGGCTGAACGCTGGGGCTGGACGCATGGTTAGAAGATGTTCCGCGATCTTCCACAGGAGCCTTGTTCAGCCGGGTGCCGCAGCCTGCCAGCAGAACTCCCGCCAGCGCTACGGTAAACCCAACCACAAGACCACGCGATACGAACATAAGCAATTCCCTTTAGGCAATCCCCGATTTTAGGGGGACAAAATGAACGGGTTCGAGCACGTTTTGTTTCAAATCGTGCGCACTTTTGTCGATTACAAGCAACATTTGCTGGCCACCGGCGACAGCCATAGGCGCAACAAGTCGTCCACCCACCGCCAACTGGTCGCACCACGCCTGGGGCACAGAATCCCCCCCAGCTGCAGCGATGATGGCGGAGTAAGGCGCCCCGCTGGGATAGCCGAGCATTCCATCGCCGAACATCAGGTGCACATTGGCCAGCCGAAAAGGGCGCAGGTTGTCACGCGCTTTCTCGTGCAGGCTGCGAACCCGCTCCAGTGTGTAAACCTCGCGGGCCAGCAAACTCAACACAGCCGCCTGGTAGCCGCACCCCGTGCCTATTTCCAGCACCCTCCCAAGCCCTGCCGTGCGTGCGACTTCGGCGCCGAGCAACAGTTCACACATGCGGGCAACGATGCTGGGTTTGGAGATGGTTTGGCCCATACCGATGGGCAAACTGGTGTCTTCATAGGCTTGGTTGCCCAGGGCGCTGTCCACAAACCTGTGGCGCTCTACCTGGCCCATGGCCTGCAACACCTGGGGTGACGTCACACCCCCAGCTGCCAGCTTTTGGACCATTCGTGTCCGAACGGCCGCCGAATCCAGCCCCACGCCGACGGCCGTGGCGGCGATAGGTCTGGCGCCCAAGGCTGCAGATCTTTGAGAGGGCGCTCCCGCCGGGGTCATCGCAGACCCTGGCAGTTTGGCCGGAAAGCCAGGGCGCCGCTGCATCAGCGAACGCCTTCGACCGTGACAGAGGCCTGCATGCGCGCGGCAGTCTGCGCCCAGTAACCAAGATTGTCGTGATCGGTCAGATCCACTTTCAGGGGGGTCATGGATACATGCCCCTGCGCCGTTGCGTGGAAATCTGTGCCCTCCGCGTCGTCCTTGGCAGCTCCCGCCCCCCCGATCCAGTACATCTTCTCGCCGCGTGGGCTGTCTTGAACAATCACCCGCTCCGCTGCATGGCGGCGGCCCAGGCGGCACAGCTTCAGCGGCTTGAGCGCTTCCAGAGGCATATTGGGGATATTGACGTTGAGCAACCACGGCGCAGCGTCTGAAGAGACTGCAGGGTTCTCCAAACGGTTACCCATGAGCTGCTGAACGATTTCACGCGCCTTTGCGGCCGCAGACTCAATCTCTCCCCAACCCTTGTCCACCTGCGAGAACGCAATCGCCGGGATACCAAACAGATACCCCTCCATGGCAGCGCCCACAGTGCCGGAGTAAATAGTGTCATCACCCATGTTGGCACCGTTGTTGATGCCCGACACGACCAAATCGGGCCGGTAGCCCAACAGACCCGTCAGCGCAATGTGCACGCAGTCTGCCGGGGTGCCATTCACATAACGAAAGCCGTTGGCCGCCTGGTGTACGTACAGCGGCGAATGCAAGGTCAAGGCGTTCGACTTTGCGCTGTTGTTGTGCTCTGGAGCCACGACCTCAACGTCTGCCAGTGTTTTGAGCGCCTCGTACAACGCCACAATGCCGGGCGCCTGGAAGCCGTCGTCGTTGGAGAGGAGAATTTTCATGGGTTGCTGGTGCTGAATGAGGCGAATTGTAGGGTGGGCATCGCATCTGCGTTCCCGCCCAGCGCTGCGCAGCAGACGCAGATCAACCGATGCAGCCAGCCCACGACAGACCACACCACGCCCACGTCGCTCGTGGGACATCGACGCACAGCACCCCCACCTATCATTTGACTTCACACAAGATCAACGGAGACGCACCCCATGCACGCTTGGCTTTGCACCAACCCCACTGGCGTTGAAGCGCTGACCTGGACCGAACTGCCCACCCCCACACCCAAGGCGGGCGAGGTTCTCATCGAAATCAAGGCAGCCAGCCTGAATTTCCCGGACCTGCTGATCGTGCAGAACAAGTACCAGATGAAGCCCCCCCTGCCCTTCGTGCCCGGGTCCGAATACGCAGGCACCGTGGTCGCAGTGGGTGAGGGGGTGAAGCACCTACAGGTGGGCCAAAACGTGGCCTGCCTGTCTGGCACCGGCGGCTTTGGCACCCATACCATTGCCCCGGCCGCGCTGTGCATGCCGCTGCCCCCCGGGTTTCCGGCAGTGGACGCAGCCGCGTTCATCATGATTTACGCCACATCGCACCACGCGCTGGTAGACCGCGCTCAACTCAAGGCCGGTGAAACCGTGCTGGTGCTGGGCGCTGCCGGGGGCGTGGGCACGGCCGCCATCCAGATCGCCAAGGCCCTGGGTGCCCGCGTGATTGCCGCGGCGTCCAGCGATGAAAAGTGCGCGCTGTGCACCTCCATCGGTGCGGATGCCACCATCAACTACAGCAAGGAAAACCTGCGCGAGGCCATCAAGACCCTGACAGATGGCAAGGGGCCTGATGTGATCTACGACCCTGTCGGGGGCGACTTTGCCGAACCGGCTTTCCGCTCCATCGCCTGGCGGGGGCGGTATCTGGTGGTGGGCTTTGCATCGGGCCCGATTCCAGCGCTGCCCTTCAACCTCGCGCTGCTCAAGGGCGCATCGATCGTGGGCGTGTTCTGGGGCGAATTCGCCAAGCGCGAGCCCAAGGCCAACGCAGCCATGATGGCCGAGCTGGCCCAGTGGTACGGGCAAGGCAAGATCAAGCCCGTGATTGACCGCACCATGCCTATGGCGCAGCTGCCCCAGGCCTACGCCCACATGGGCTCACGCGGGGTGATGGGCAAGCTGGTGATGGTGAACTGACGCTAGGAACGGGCCCAGCCGCTACAAAGGGCGGCGCTTACGGCTGGGCTGTGTCACACTCGGGCACCCCGTTGTCCTTGATACTGGTGTCCGCACATGGCAGACCGTCCCCCCTACGAAATCGCGCGTGAAACGCTCAAGCAACTGGCCACCCGCCGGTTGGCACCCACCCCGGACAACTACCTCGCCATTTACGACGAAATTGCGGGCAGCCGCAGTTCCCAGCCATTTCCGGAAACGCAGCTAAGCAGCATCCAGCGCGTGCTGCCTGCGCAAACCCCGGGGCAAAAACGGCTTCTCACCCAATTTGAGAGAGCCATCGCCACCAAAGATTGGTCGGCACTGCAAAGCGTGCTGGTGGGCTACGCCAACCTGGGGCTCAGCCCTGTGGCGGCCTCTTCTGTGGTGAGCGAACCTGCGGCGGTGCACATTCTTCCCGCTGAATTTGCCGAGGCACTCGCGCGGCTGATTGACAACACGCTGCCAGCCCTGGGCGAAGACGACGCCCGGGTGCACGACATGGCGACGCAGCTCATCACCTTCTTGCGCGAGCCCGATCCGCCGCTGTCTACCGTGCAGCTCATGCTCAGCAACTTCACCTACCGGCTCTCGTTCGCCACGGAGGATCAGGCTGCCATCCGCGCCAGCCTGCTGCAGTTGCTGCACATGATTTTTGAAAACATCGCAGTACTCAGTGTGGACGACCGCTGGCTGCGCGGGCAGGCCGAATCGCTCATGGCCGCCTCTACCCCACCGCTGACGTTGCGGCGCCTGGACGATGTGCAACTGCGCCTGAAGGACGTGATCTTCAAACAGACCGAAGCCAAGGCGCGCGCCGCCGAAGCCCAGGAGCAGATGAAAGACATGCTGGCCACGTTCATCGAACGCCTGGCGCAGATGACGGCCTCCAGCACCACGTATCACGAGACCATGGAACGCTGCGCCGACCTGATCGGCAAGGCCTCCAGCATTCAAGAAATTGCCCCGGTGCTGGCCGAGGTGATGTCCGCCACCCGCGCCATGGCACTGGACACCAAACTCACCCACACCGAGCTGCAGGACTTACGCGAACGCACCGACGCCAAGCACGCCGAAGTGGCCCGGCTGCAGCAGGAACTCGAACGTGCCAGCACCCAGGCGCGGCACGACCCGCTGACGGGCACCCTCAACCGCAAGGGCCTGGACGAAGCCATGGAGCGCGAGATTGCCCGCTCGCGCCGCCTGGGCAGCCCGCTCTGCCTGGCGCTGCTCGACATCGACAACTTCAAGAGTATCAACGACCGCCTGGGTCACACCGTGGGCGACGCTGCCCTGGTGCACCTGGCCCAGGTCACCCGCGAGGTGATGCGCCCGCAAGACCTGCTGGCCCGCTATGGCGGTGAAGAGTTTGTGCTGCTGCTGCCAGACACCAATGTAGAAAGCGGCGTGGCTGCCATGACCCGGCTGCAACGTGAGCTGACCACACGCTTCTTCCTGCAGGGCAGCGAAAAAATCCTCATCACCTTCAGCGCCGGTGTGGCCCAGTTGCACGACAGCGAAACCAGCATGGATGCGCTCCAGCGTGCTGACAAGAGCATGTACCTGGCCAAGCGCTCGGGCAAAAACCGCGTGATGGCGGCCTGACGCAGCCCCGGCGCTCCCTGCGTTCACAAGCCCGTTTACCCATGCCCCTGCAGCGCCGCCAGTGGGTCCAGCGTGCCGCCCTGGCGGCTGCGGCCACTGCCCTGCCCCGGTGGGCATGGTTGCAGCCCACACCCCTGGCTGCCAACCCTTTTGCACTGGGAGTTGCCAGCGGCGACCCTGCACCCGATGGCATGGTGCTGTGGACGCGGCTGCTGCCCTCACCCGGTGAGCCCCTGCCTGCCCAAACCGTGCACTGGGAGCTGGCACACGATGAAGGATTTGCGCGCATCGTGCAAAAGGGCCAGGCCACCGCAGCACCAGAGCGCGGCCACAGCGTGCATGTGGAAGTGCGTGGGCTGGAGCCTGGCCGCTGGTACCACTACCGCTTCATGCTGGGGCCGGCCACCAGCACCACCGGCCGCACCTGCACTGCGCCCGCCCTGGATGCGCTGCCGGGGCGTCTGCGCGTGGCGTTTGCGTCGTGCCAGCGGTGGGAGCATGGCCACTACGCCGCCTGGCGCCATGCCTGTAACGACCAGCCCGACCTGGTGCTGTTTCTGGGCGACTACATCTACGAATACGCCACGCCCAAAAACACCGAGGGCCTGGCCCGCACCCACACATTGCGTTATGCGACCACGCTGGCCGACTACCGCGACCGCTACGCATTGCACAAGAGCGACCCTGCACTGCAGGCCGCCCACGCCGCCTGCCCCTGGGCCGTGACCTGGGACGACCACGAAGTGCAAAACGACTATGCAGGGGGCACGAATGCACAGGCCGATGCCGCGGCCTTCCTAGCCCAACGCGCGGCAGCCTGGCAAGCGTTTTACGAAAACATGCCCCTGCGTGCCACGGCCCTGGCGGGCGCGCAGTTCGACCGGCTGCAGGTGTACCGCCGCCTGCCCTGGGGGCGGCTCGCCCAATTGCACCTGCTGGACGACCGCCAATACCGCGCCCTGCAGGCATGCCGCAAACCCGGCGCCACCAATGCCGGGAGCGTGCGCCCTGCCGACTGCGCCGAACTGGCCGACCCCACCCGCAGCCTGCTGGGCCCTGCCCAAGAGCAATGGCTGGACGCTGGCCTGGCCGCAGACGCGAAGCACGACCACAGCCGCTGGAGCGTGCTGGCCCAGCAAACCCTGTTCTCGCCCCGCCGCTACCCCAGTGGCCAGGTGGCCACCGACGGGTGGGACGGCTACCCTGCGGCGCGCGAACGCCTGCTGCAATCCGTGCAGCGCCACAGCCCGCGCAACACCGTGCTGCTGGGCGGGGACATTCACCAGAACTATGTGTGCAACGTGCACGCACCGGGGGCTGACGACGACCGGCCTGTGCTGGCCAGCGAATTCTGCGGCACGTCCATCAGCTCACGCGCAGGCACCACGCAAGACAAGGTGGACGCCATTGCCCGCCACAACCCGCATGTGCTGCTGGCCCGCTGCGAAGAGCGGGGCTATGGGCTGGCAGACATCACCCCAGAGCAATGGACGAGCACCCTGCGCGCGGTGGACAACCCCCTGGACCCGCACAGCAGCGCCCACACCCTGGCCCGGTTTGTGGTGCAAGACCGCAAACCCGGCCCCGTGCGCGCCTGAGCGCGCGCTCGCACCACCAGGCTGCCGGGCGGAGTGCAGCCGTGATTCAGGGAAACCAAGGATTTAAATAAAAATGGCCTCTAACGCTTTACCACAAAGCGCTAGCAGCTATGAAAAACATAGCAATCAAGCACTTTTGCGCCATTGGGCTACTCCGCAGACTCGACGCTTCGCCCGCTGTCGGACTCGGCCGCAGGCAGGGTGGGTGCGCCATGGCTGAGTGTCGATAGCTCCGGCAAAGCCGCCATGCGCTGCACGGCCTTGAACCCCTGCCCCACCGCCCGGCGCAGATCGCTGAGCCGGGCAAGGTGCTCGTACACCGCCACCACATCCACCGTGCCACCTGCGCCGGCCTGCAGCAAACCTGCCTTGGCTATCTGGTAGGCCTCCTCGAACGTGTCACGCGCCTCCAAGGCCAGCCAAGGGCCGCCAGCCTGCGCGGGAGCATTGGCCGATTCGGGGTCGGCGGCTTCAAAAAAGGCCCGCGCCGCATCAAACACCGGCTGCACAAGGCTCTCGATGCCTGGGTGCATTCCAGGCACGGGGCGCTGCTGGCCTATGTGGTGCATCACGCGCGCCAGAGTGTCGAAGTGCGTGGCAATGCGCAACAGCTCTGGCAACTGCGCGGACACATCGCGGTGCATCTGCTGGCGGCTGACCTCACTGACAAACGCGCCGATGGCGCGCTGCAAATGCTCCACCGTGCCCAGTTGCAGGGCCAGGCGAACATCGCCCTGCGCATGGGCAGGCGTGGCGTTACGCGCCAGCGCAAACGCGAGGCTGCCCATGCGCGCCAGCTCATGGCGCAGCGCCTGCAGCGCCAGCACCGGCACGGCCGCCACGTTGCGGTCCAGATAGCGGGGGCGGGCCGCATCCTCGTCTGACGAGCGGAAACGTGCCAGCAGAAATCGCACCAACGATGCCGACAGCGGCAGCATCAGCAGCACGCCCAGCAAGTTGAACAGGCTGTGGAACAGCACCAGCTGCATCACGGCGTCGCCACTGCCCGTGAGCCAGACGCCCAACGCATGGATGAGGTCCAGCAGCGGCGAGAACACCGCCAGCGCCACCACGGCCGTCAGCACATTGAACAGCACATGCGCGGCCGCCAGGCGGCGGGCGTTGGAGGTGGCACCAATCGCAGCCAGGATGGCGGTGAGCGTAGTGCCCACGTTGGCGCCAACCACGATGCCAGCCCCCGCCTCGACAGGCATCATGCCCCCACCCACGGCTGTGAGCGCCAGGGCCAATGTGGCTGAGGAGGCCTGCAGCACGATGGTGAGCAGCACCCCCACCAAGACCGACAGGGCCACGCCTGCGGCATCGCCGCTGAGCGAGGGCAGCGCCTGTGGCCCCAGCCCCTCAAAGCCCTGCTTGAGCATGTCGATGCCCAGAAACAGCAGCCCAAACCCGGCCACCGCCATGCCCAGCGCACCACGGCGCGAGCCCTCGCCCGTGAGCTTGAGGGCCATGCCAATGCCGATGAACGGCAGGGCAAACGCGTCGATCTTCAGCTTGAAGCCCAGCCACGCCACCAGCCAGCCAGTGACCGTGGAGCCGAAGTTGGAGCCGAACACCACCCACAGCGCCGAGGTGAAACTCAGCAGCCCGGCGTTGACGAAACCAATGGCTGCCACGGTCATGGCCGTGGAAGATTGCACCAGCGCCGTCAGCAAAACACCCGTGAACAGCCCATGCAGCCAGGTCCGCGTCCAGGCCTCCAGCATGCGCTCCAGCGCCCGGCCAGCCGCCAGCTTGAGGCCATCGGTCAGCATGGTCATCCCAAGCAGGAACAACCCGAGTCCGCCCAGCAGAGAAACGAACAGGGTGCTGTAAGACACAGGGGCCGTCATGCCTTCATGCAGCCATCAGCGGCAGGCTGTGCCCAGACAGCCCCCCATGCTCACACGTCAATCGCCGTGGCCGAGCCCGCCTGCTTGCGCAGCTCGAACTTCTGGATCTTGCCGGTGCTGGTCTTGGGCAACTCGCCAAACACCACGGCGCGCGGCACCTTGAAGCCGGCCAGGTGCTTCTTGCAGTGGGCCACGATGTCTTCTGGCGTGGCGGTGGCGCCGGCCTTCAGCTCCACAAAGGCGCAAGGCGTTTCGCCCCACTTAGCGTCGGGCTTGGCCACCACAGCGGCGGCCAGTACGTCAGGGTGGCGGTAGAGCACGTCTTCCACTTCGATGGACGAGATGTTCTCGCCGCCCGAGATGATGATGTCCTTGCTGCGGTCCTTGATCTTGATGTAGCCGTCGGGGTATTGCACGGCCAGGTCGCCGCTGTGGAACCAGCCGCCCGCAAAGGCGTCTTCGGTCGCCTTGGGGTTCTTCAGGTAGCCCTTCATGGCGATGTTGCCCTTGAACATGATCTCGCCCATGGTCTCGCCGTCCCACGGCACGGGCTGCATGGTTTCGGGGTCCAGCACGCGCACGTCGCGCTGCAGGTGGTAGCGCACGCCCTGGCGCGCGTTGAGGCGGGCGCGCTCGCCAATGTCCAGGTCGTTCCAGGCATCGTGCTTGGCGCACACCGTGGCGGGGCCGTACACCTCGGTCAGGCCGTACACATGGGTCAAGTCGAACCCCATCTTCTCCATGCCTTCGATCATCGAGGCCGGTGGCGCCGCCCCTGCCACCATGGCCTTCACCCCCGCAGGCACGCCCACTTTCATCGCATCCGGGGCGTTGACCAGCAAGCCGTGCACGATGGGGGCGCCGCAGTAATGCGTGACACCGTGGTTGCGGATCGCATCGAAGATGGCCTGGGCTTCCACCCGGCGCAAGCACACGTTCACGCCCGCGCGGGCAGCCACCGTCCACGGAAAGCACCAGCCGTTGCAGTGGAACATGGGCAAAGTCCACAGGTAGACCGCGTGCTTGGGCATGTCCCACTCGAGCACGTTGCTGATGGCGTTGGTGGCTGCGCCGCGGTGGTGGTAGACCACGCCCTTGGGGTTGCCGGTGGTGCCGCTGGTGTAGTTCAAGGCAATGGCATCCCATTCATCGGCGGGCAGATCCCAGGCAAATTGCGCATCGCCACTGGCCAGGAAGGTTTCGTAGTCTGTGCCATGGAGCGACTGTGCAGGCGCGCCGTACAGCTCGTCTTGCACCTCCACGATGAGCAGCGGCGTGTTGGCCTGGCGCAAGGCCAACGCCTTGGCCATGGTGCCGTTGAACTCGGGGTCCACGATCACGGCCTTGGCTTCGCCGTGGTCCAGCATGAAGGCGATGGTTTCAGGGTCCAGCCGGGTGTTCAGGGCATTGAGCACGGCGCCGGCCATGGGCACGCCAAAGTGGGCCTCGACCATGGGCGGCGTGTTGGGCAGCATGACGGCCACGGTGTCGTTCTTGCTGATGCCGGCGCGCTGCAGGGCACTGGCCAGTTGACGGCAGCGGGTGTACGTCTGGCTCCAGGTCTGCCGCAGGCTGCCATGCACGATGGCCAGGCGCTCGGGGTACACCTCGGCCGTGCGCTGGATGAAGCCCAGGGGCGACAGCGGGGCAAAGTTGGCGGGGTTGCGCGGCAGGTGCTGGTCGTACTTCGAAGTCATCACATCCATCCTCAGGCTGAAAACAGGGAATCGGCCATTAGAGCGCCCCCGGCTGACAGGGCGCTGAAAAGCCCCGCGTCGATGCGCTGGGCAGCGGCGGCCGGGTCTTTGGTTTGTAACCGCTCTGCCACGGCCGGCCATGGGGGAAAATACGCGCGTGTCTATCCCCCAGTCGTTCATCCAGGAGTTGCTCTCGCGCGTCGACGTGGTCGATATCGTGGGCCGCTATGTGCAGCTCAAAAAAGGGGGCGCCAACTTCATGGGGCTGTGCCCCTTTCACGGGGAAAAATCGCCCTCGTTCAGCGTGAGTCCTTCCAAGCAGTTCTACCACTGCTTTGGCTGCGGCAAGAACGGCAACGCCATCAGCTTTCTGATGGACCACGCGGGCATGGGGTTCATCGAGGCGGTGAATGACCTGGCCCAGAGCGTGGGCCTGCAGGTCCCCGATGACGACATCTCGCCCCAAGACCGCGAACGTGCCGCCGCCGCCCGCCAAAAGCAGGCCACGCTGACCGATGTGCTGGAAAAAGCCGCCGATGCCTACCGCCGCCACCTGCGCGAGTCGCAGCGCGCCATTGGCTATTTCAAGGCGCGGGGGGTGTCAGGCCATGTGGCCAAGCGTTATGGCCTGGGCTACGCGCCCGAGGGCTGGCGCAGCCTGGCCAGCGTGTTCCCGGCGTACGACGACCCGTTGCTGGAAGAAAGCGGCCTGGTCATCGTCAACGAGGAAGACGGCGGCAAGCGCTACGACCGCTTCCGGGACCGGGTGATGTTTCCGATTCGCAACGTCAAGGGCGAATGCATTGGCTTTGGCGGCCGCGTACTGGGCGACGAGAAACCCAAGTACCTCAATTCGCCCGAAACCCCGGTCTTCCACAAAGGCCGCGAGCTTTACGGTCTGTTTGAAGCCCGCACCCCCATCCGCGAGGCGGGTTATGCGCTGGTGACCGAGGGCTACATGGACGTGGTAGCCCTGGCCCAATTGGGCTTTCCCAACGCCGTGGCCACGCTGGGCACGGCCTGCACGCCCGAGCATGTGCAAAAGCTGCTGCGCTTTACCGATGCCGTGGTGTTCAGCTTTGACGGCGACGCTGCCGGGCGACGCGCTGCGCGCAAGGCGCTCGATGGCGCCCTGCCCCACGCCACTGATACGCGCAGCATCAAGTTCCTGTTTTTGCCAGCAGAGCACGACCCCGACAGCTACGTGCGCGAGCACGGCGCCGACGCCTTCGCCCGCTGCATTGCCGAGGCCATGCCGCTGAGCCGCTTCCTGATCGAAGCAGCCAGCGACGGCTGCGACCTGGCCACCGCCGAGGGCCGCGCCCACATGGCCAGCAACGCCCGCCCCCTGTGGTCTGCCCTGCCCGACGGCGTGCTGCGCCGCCAGCTGCTGGGCGAACTGGCCCAGCTCACGCAACTGCCCGCCAACGACCTGGCGGCCTTGTGGAGCCAGGCATCGGCCCACGACACGCACCGCCGCGCCCCTGCTGGCGCGGGCGCAGGGCACGCTGCCCATGCACAGCCCCACCCCACCGACGATTCCCCGTGGGGCGCTGGCGCAGACGGCGCCCCACCCTGGCAAGGCAGCCCCGATGCCGGTTACGACGCGAACTACGGCAGCGCCTACCCCTCTACAAGCGCGCCCTACCGCAAGAGCGGAGACTGGAAGAGCAAAGGTGACTGGAAGGGCAAGGGCCAGTGGAAAAAGCGCGACGACAGCCCCTGGCCGCCCCAGCCCCGCCTGCCCGCCACGCCCATGGCCAGCAGGGTGGACCATGCCGCACGCCTGCTGCTTTCGCACATGGGCTTTTTGGAGCATTTGGCGCAAGAAGACCACACCGCGCTGTGCGCCCAGCCTGCGCCGCACGGCCCCCTGTTTGCGTGGCTGGAGGCGCAGTTCCACGAGCATGGTCCCCAGCCCTGGGCCGTGCTGCGTGAAAGCCTGCGCGGGCACGAATGCGAGGCCGTGGCCGTGAAGGTCATGACTGGCGCCCATGCGCAAACCGAAGGCGACGAAGCCGAACTGCGGTCCGAACTGACCGACCTCCTGGCCCGCATCCAGATCGAGCAGCTCAAGGAACAGCTGCAATACGCCCTGGCCAGCGGCGACCTCAACCGCTGGCGCGAACTGGATGCGCGTTCGCGCGCCCTGAAAGCGGTGGTGGCGCCGCCCGCGCCCAAATAAACACATCAGCGCCTGCGCACGGCCCTGGCCGGGGCCAATCTGAGAAGCACCAAAGCACTGCGCGCGAAACCAAAAAGCCACATAACGGCCGCATCCCCGCCAATACGGCCGCAAAAGCCCTTGAAATTCACCCCTCTTGGTATAATGTAGGGTTCATCGGCAAGAGCGACAGCAGCACCTCCGAGCCGGGCCCCCTGACACGCGCGCACCTCAGCGCGGATAGGCCCACTTATCGCAAGGACTGCACACCAAATGATCGCCCAGACATCTTGCCCCTGAGGGTCTCCCCTCAAAACGCCAAGCCGTACTGCTTTGGCGTTGCCACCCGCGCCGGGATCTGTGGCGTTCGTTAGCGTTTTCTTTGTGTCAGTTTTTGAATCTGAGGTTTTTCATGCCCGCTCAAAAGTCCGCGAAGCCGCCCAAGACTGCTCCAGACACCGCCGCCAAGGCTGTCTCCAAAACCGCTGCCAAAGCACCGGCCAAAGCTGCGCCCAAAAAGGCCGCTGCTGTTGCCGAGGCTGCGGACGCCAAGAAAGTGAAAAACGTGCCTGTGAAAAGTACTGCCGAGCTGATCAAAGCTGCTGATGAATTGCTGAAGAAGAAGCCTGCGCGCGCCAAGGCAGCCGCCGCGGCCACTGACGACGAAGAAGCCCCCAAGAAAAAGCCCGGCCGCCCTGCCAAGGCAGCAGCCGCTGGTGGCGAAGCCAAGGCCCCCGCCAAGCGTGGCCGCAAGCCCAAGGCTGCAGCTGCCAGCGATGACGTGGGCGACGACGCCGACCTGTCCGACATCGAAGCAGATCTGGAAGGCGAAGTCGAAGAGTCCACCGAAGCAGCAGCCACGGTCGAAAAGGTCAAGCCACTGCGCATGAAGATCAGCAAGGCCAAGGAACGCGCCTTGATGAAGGAATTCGGCCTGGACGAAACCGTCCTGTCCGAAGAAGACCTGCAAAAGCGCCGCTCGCGCCTGAAGACGCTGATCAAGCTGGGCAAGACACGCGGCTACCTCACGCACGTAGAAATCAACGACCACTTGCCCGACAAGCTGGTCGATGCCGAAACCCTCGAAGCCGTTATCACCACCCTGAACGACCTGGGCGTGGCGGTGTACGAGCAAACCCCTGACGCCGAAGCGCTGATCATCACGGACAACGCCCCTGCCGGCGCCACCGAAGAAGAAGCGGAAGAAGCAGCGGAAGCCGCGCTGTCCACCGTGGACTCGGAATTCGGCCGTACCACCGACCCCGTGCGCATGTACATGCGCGAAATGGGCACCGTGGAACTGCTGACCCGCGAAGGCGAAATCGAAATCGCCAAGCGCATCGAAGGCGGCCTGATGGCCATGATGGAAGCGATCAGCGCATCGCCCGCCACCATCGCCGAAATCCTGAATATGGGTGAAGAGATCCGCGAAGGCAAGGTCGTCATCTCGACCATCGTGGACGGCTTCTCCAACCCCAACGAGGCCGACGACTATGTGGCCGAAGAAGACTTCGACGAATTCGACGAAGCCGACGATGACGACGGCAAGGGTGGCTCCAAGGCGCTGACCAAGAAGCTCGAAGAACTCAAGAAGCAGGCGCTGGAGCGCTTTGACAAGCTGCGCGAGCTGTTCGAGAAGATCCACAAGATCTATGACAAGGAAGGCTACGGCACCCCTGCCTACATGAAGGCCCAGGCCGCCTTGTCGGAAGAGCTGATGACCATCCGCTTCACCGCCAAGACCATCGAAAAGCTGTGCGACATGGTGCGCGGCCAGGTGGACGATGTGCGCAAGAAGGAGCGTGAGCTGCGCCGCATCATCGTGGACAAGTGCGGCATGCCCCAAGAGACATTCATCAAGGAATTCCCGCCCAACCTGCTGAACCTGCAGTGGGTCGAGAAGCAAGCCGCCGCTGGCAAGCCCTGGTCTGCCGTGATGGGCCGCAACATTCCGCCCATCCAGGACCTGCAGCAAAAGCTGATCGACCTGCAGTCGCGCGTGGTGGTGCCACTGGCAGAGCTCAAAGGCATCAACAAGCGCATGAACGAAGGCGAAGCCACCTCGCGCGATGCCAAGAAGGAAATGATCGAGGCCAACCTGCGCCTCGTGATCTCGATTGCCAAGAAGTACACCAACCGTGGCCTGCAGTTCCTCGACTTGATCCAGGAAGGCAACATCGGCCTGATGAAGGCGGTGGACAAGTTCGAATACCGCCGTGGCTACAAGTTCTCGACCTACGCCACGTGGTGGATTCGCCAGGCCATCACCCGCTCGATCGCCGACCAGGCGCGCACGATCCGTATTCCGGTGCACATGATCGAGACGATCAACAAGATGAACCGCATCAGCCGCCAGCACTTGCAAGAGTTTGGCTTTGAGCCCGATGCGTCCATCCTGGCGGCCAAGATGGAAATCCCCGAGGACAAGATTCGCAAGATCATGAAGATCGCCAAGGAGCCGATCTCCATGGAAACACCGATCGGGGACGACGACGACAGCCACCTGGGCGACTTCATCGAGGACGGCGCCAACACTGCGCCTATCGAAGCCGCCATGCAGGCCGGCCTGCGCGACGTGGTCAAGGACATCCTCGATGGCCTGACCCCCCGCGAAGCCAAGGTGCTGCGCATGCGCTTCGGTATCGAAATGACCAGCGACCACACGCTGGAAGAAGTGGGCAAGCAGTTCGACGTGACCCGTGAGCGCATTCGCCAAATAGAAGCCAAGGCGCTGCGCAAGCTCAAGCACCCCTCGCGCTCGGACAAGCTGCGCAGCTTCATCGATTCGCTGTAACAGCCCTTTGAGAGCAGCCACGGGCTGCCCCGGCACAGCCTCTACAGCCCACCGCCCTTGCACAGGCCGGTGGGCTTTTTTGTGCCTGGCGCTGGCGCCCCCCGGCACCACCACCTGCTTGAAGCAGAAATGCATCCCAGCGCTTGATATATAAGCGCCAGCAGCTATTATTTTCATAGCAAAACACTTCAGAACTGGCGCCAGCCCTGCGCGCAGGCACAGCATTTCATGGCCCGGCAGCGCCCCGCAACGCACCGTGGCCGTCCAAGTCGAGACGCTTCGGATTCAGGGGATACCCTAATCCGCGGGACAGCCAATTGACAGTTTTGCAAGTCAGCATTACCGGCACTACAAAAACATCCAGGCGTTCGGTGCGGCCACCGCATGACCTGGCAAGGGCTTGAGCTGTCATCGTTGGCAGACAGAATGCAGCGCACCGTGCCCGCCCCCTACCCATGATTCGTGTTGATGGCGCCCGGCGCGGCATTCACACCCCACCCTCACCCAAGGTTTTTTCACATGCAACGCAGAGAGATCCTCGCCCGCAGCGCCGCTTTGGCCTCCTTGTTGACCCCGCTGGCACCCGCAGCCCTGGCGCAAGCCACTGCCGCTCGCGCAGCCGCGCCTGCCGCCAAGGCGGCCAAGGTGGCGGGCACGCTGCGCATCGTCATTCCCGCCAACCCTGGCGGCGGCTGGGACCAGACGGGCCGTGCGCTGGGCGCCGCCCTCAAAGCTGTGGGCGCGGCAGACCAGGTGGAGTATGAAAACATCGGCGGCAAGGGCGGCACCATTGGCCTGGCCAAGTACGCGGAAAAATACGGTAGCGATGCCAACACCCTGCTGATGGGCGGCATGGTGATGGTGGGCGCCGTGGCCCTGCAAAAGCCGGCGGTGGACATAGGCCACATCCAGCCCCTGGCTCGCCTGACCAGCGACTACCTCATCGCGGCCGTGCCCGCCGCCTCATCCATCAAGACGGGCAAGGACCTGGCCAATGCCATGCGCACCGACCTGGCCGCCCTGCCGGTGGCCGGTGGCTCGGCCGGGGGCGTGGACCACATCTACGCCGGCGTGCTGGCCCGTGCGGCCAAGGCCAAGCCCGAGGCGCTGGTGTACCGCCCCTTTGCCAGCGGGCCCGAGGTGGTGGCTTCGCTGCTCAAAGGCGACGCAGCCGTGGGCCTGTCGGGCTACAGCGAATTCAGCGACGCGCTGGCCTCGGGCAAGCTGCGGGCCGTGGGTGTATCGGCACGTCGCAATGCCTTTGGCATCCCGGCCTTCAAGGACCAGGGCATTGACGCGGTGATGGCCAACTGGCGCGGTGTGTTCACCGGCAAGGACGTGAGTCCTGCCCGCACCGCCGAGCTGCTGGCCGCTGTGGAACAGGCCACGCACCACGAAAGCTGGCAGCAAACCCTCAAGCAAAACCGCTGGGAAGCCTCGTGGCTGTCGGGCAAGGACCTGAGCGAATTCTTGGAGCTGGACCTGACCACCGCCCGCGTGATGGTGTACCTGCTCAAGCTCAAGGCCTGATGGCCCCGCCCTGGGCTGCAGGCCGCGCGATACCGGGGCAAGCGCCCCATTGATTCAGAGAGTTGACCCATGAAACTGTCCAACCACTCCATCGGTGCACGCATGGCCACAGCCCTGGGCCTGGTGCTGGCCCTGCTGCTGGGCGCAGCGCTGTTCGGCATTGCCACGCTCTACCGCACGCTGGGCACCTACGACAGCACCGTGCTGCAGCGCGTGGCGCAAGAGCGCGCCGTGAGCCGCATGGAAAGCGAGTTCAAGACCCAGGTGCTGGAGTGGAAGAACACACTGCTGCGCGGCGAAGACTCACGCAAGCGCGAACTGCACTGGGCTGCCTTCCAGGCCAGCGAAAAGCGCGTGGCCGACGCCGCACGTGCGCTGGAGCCGCAACTGAGCGACGCCAACGAACGTGCCGCGCTGCAGAAGTTCACCGACGCCCACGCGCAGATGGCACTGGGCTACCGCAAGGGGTTTGAGGTGTTCCAGTCGCTCGGCTTTGTGCCCGCAGCGGGCGATGCCGACGTGGCCGACATCGACCAGGGCCCCGCCAAGCTGCTCAAGGCGCTGAGCGAGCAAGTGGCCGCCAGCAGCGCCGCCATTGCCCAGGCGGCCGCGCAGGATGCGCGCAACGCGCTGGTCAGCAGCTTGGTGGCGCTGGGCCTGGTGACGGGCCTGGGCGTGCTGGCCGGGCTGGTGCTGACGCGCTCGGTGGTGCGGCCACTGCGCGAGGCGGTATCCGTTGCGCACAAGGTGGCGGCGGGCGACCTGACCTCAGACATTCCGCTGGACGGGCAGGACGAGCCCGCCCGGCTGCTGCAGGCCCTCAAAGCCATGCAAGACAACCTGGAGAACGTGGTGTCGGGCGTGCGCAGCAGCGCCGAAAGCGTGGCCAGCGCCAGCGCCGAAATTGCGCAGGGCAATGCCGACCTGAGCGCGCGCACAGAGCAGCAGGCCAGCTCGCTGGACGAAACCGCAGCCTCCATGCAGCAACTGCAGACCACGGTGCAGCAAAACGCTGCCACGGCCCAGCGCGCCAGCGACCTGGCCCGCAATGGCTCGGCCGTGGCCGAGCGTGGCGGCGCGGTGGTGGAGCAGATGGTGCAGGTGGTGCAAGGCATCCAGGACAGCTCGCGCCGCATTGCCGACATCACCGGCGTGATCGATTCGATTGCATTCCAGACCAACATCCTCGCACTGAACGCGGCCGTGGAAGCCGCCCGTGCGGGCGAGCAAGGCCGGGGCTTTGCGGTGGTGGCCAGCGAGGTGCGCAACCTGGCCACGCGCAGCGCGGGCGCCGCGCAAGAGATCAAGACCCTGATCCAGGCCAGTGTGGAGCGGGTGCAGGCAGGTTCCGAGCTGGCACACAACGCAGGCGGCACCATGGCCGAGGTGGTTTCCTCCATTCGCAGCGTGAGCGAGCTGATGCAGGAAATCAGCCACGCCAGCAGCAGCCAGACCAACGACATGCTGAACGTGACCCAGGCCATCGTGCGCATGGACGAAGCCACGCAGCAAAACGCCGCCCTGGTGGAAGAAAGCGCCGCCGCAGCCGGCAGCCTGAGCACCCAGGCGCGCGAGCTGGTGCAGGCCGTGGCCGTGTTCCGCCTGCGCCGCCAAGGCGGCCAGGCCACCGCCTTGCTGCGGTGAACGACCCATTAGCTCACTTTTTCATAGCTGCCAGCGCTTTCCAGATAAGCGCTGGAGGCCTAAAAGGCTTTAAGAACCGCTCAATCCAGCTTCACGCTGGCGTTTTTCACCACCTGCGCCATGCGCGCGGCTTCGCTGCGGAAGAAGGCGGCGGCGGCATCGGGCGGGGTGAGCTTGATTTCGTAGCCCTGGGCGACGAGCGCATCGCGCGCTTCGGGCATCTCCATCGCTGCCTTGAAGGCGTTGTACAGCCGGGCCAGCTCAGTCTTGGGCAGGCCGGCAGGGGCCACGGGGGCAATCCAGCCGTCCAGCTCGTAGGCGGGCAGGCCCTGCTCGGCAATGGTCGCAACGCCGGGCAGCGAGACCACGCGCGTGCTGGTCGTCACGCCCATGGCCCGCAGTGCGCCCGACTTGATATGCGCCGCCGCAGGGGCCACCGCCACCACCGCCAGCTGCACCTGGCCGCCCAGCACGTCGTTCATCAGCGGGCCCATGCCCTTGTAAGGGATGTGCTGAATGGCCAGCTTGGCCTGGTCCACAAACATGGCCGCGCCCAGGTGCAAGATGGTGCCGTTGCCCGACGAGCCGTAGTTGAGCACCCCAGGCTTGGACTTGGCGTAGGCGATCAGCTCCTGCACGTTCTTGGCCGGCACGGAAGGGTGCGCTACCAGCACAAAAGGCGTGGCACCGATGATGGTGATGGGCGTGATGTCGGCCAGCGAATCGAACGGAATGTTCTTGTACACGCTGGGGTTGACCACGTGGTTGTTGGACACCACCCCGATCACCGAGCCGTCCTTGGGCGCACGCACGATCTGCGTGGTGCCGGTAATGCCGCCCGCGCCTGGCAGGTTTTCGATCACTACCGGCTGGCCCAGCGCCTTGGCCAGGCTGTTGCTGATGGCGCGGATGGCACCATCGGCCCCCGAGCCCGCAGACAGCGGCAAGATGATGCGCAGGGGCCGGTCGCCCAGGCTCTGGGCCCGCACCAGGCCCACGGGTGCCAGCGCTGCAGCGCCCAGGGCAGCCGCGCCAAAGCACAGGGCACGGCGCCGGGCGGGAGCTGCCAGCGCGGAAGATGCTTCACTGTCGCCAGCACCGGGGTGCCTAGAGCCTGTGGGTTGGAAGGTAGGTGTCGTCATGGTCTTGTCTCCGTTGTTGTTGTGAATCAGGGGCTGGCAGGGCTCTGTCTGCCCGTCGTACCGGCCCGTAGTACCTCTCAGGCCACGGCGCCCGCTTGCTGCAGGGCCTGCACCTGCTCGGGCGTGTAGCCCAGCGCTTGCATCAAGTCCGCCGTGTGCTGGCCCAGCACCGGGGGCTGCAGGCGCACGCCCAGGCGCTGGCCGTCCATGGCCAGGGGCAGCAGCGTGGTGCGGGCGGTTTGGCCAGCGCGTTCGCCATCAGGCAATGTGATGTCGGCCAGGCCGCCGGTGGCGTTGAGGTGCGGGTCGTCCAGCAACTGCTCGGGCCGCGAGATGGGGGCAAACGGCAAGCCGTGCTTTTCAAAAATGGCGGCCAGCTCGGCCGCGCTGTGGTTTGCCAGACGCTGGCGCAGGTCGGGCATCAGCGTGGGGCGGGCGCGCACACGATCATTGTTGGTAGCGAGCTGCGGATTGGCCTTGAGGTCAGCGTAGCCCATGGCGTCGCAGAAGGTGACCCACTGCGCATCGCTCACGGCCGCCAGAAAGATCTGCTCGCCATCTTTGACGGTGAACACGTCGTACAGCGCCCAGGAGGAGATGCGGTCGGGCATGGGGGCGGCGGGTTGGCCCGTCACGGCGTACTGCATCATGTGCTGGCCGACGAGGAAGACGTTGTTCTCGAACAGGGCCGAGTCCACCTCTTGCCCGCGCCCGGTGATGCCGCGCTGCATCAGCGCAGCCATGGCGCCAATCGCGCCAAACATGCCGCCCATGATGTCGTTGACGCTGCTGCCTGCGCGCAGCGGGTCGCCGGGGCGGCCCGTCATATAGGCCAGGCCGCCCATCATCTGCACCACTTCATCGAGCGCGGTGCGGTGCTCGTACGGCCCGGCCAGAAAGCCCGTGTGGTTCACGTAGATAAGGCGGGGGTTGAGCTGCGACAGCGCGGCGTAATCCAGCCCGTACTTGGTCATCACGCCGGGCTTGAAGTTTTGCGCCACCACGTCGGCGGACGCAGCCAGCTTGCGGGCGACCTCCAGCGCTTCGGGGTTGCGCAGGTCCAGCGCAATGCTTTTCTTGTTGCGGTTGAACATGGGGAAGAAGCCCGCTCCCGCACCGAGCAGGTGGCGGGTGCGGTCACCCTCTACGGGCTCAACCTTGATGACCTCGGCTCCCAGGTCGGCCAGCACCATGCCGCAAGTGGGCCCCATGACCATGTGGGTGAATTCAACGACCCGCAGGCCCGCCAGGGGCAAGGAGCCTGCGGACGATTTGGGTGATTCGGACGGAGAAGGAGAGGTGGTACTTGTCATGGGCGAACGATACAGAAATCAAACCGCTGCAGCGGCCAGGGTGGGCTGTGCGTGGCGGGGCAAGCCCGCCTGCCACAGGGCGCCGTGCAGGGTCTCGCCCGCCAGCCAGCCAGCTACGCGATGGCGCAGCGCCAGCAGCGCGGGCACATCCACACCGGTGGTAACGCCCATGCGCTGCAGCATGTATTCCAGGTCTTCGGTGGTGACGTTGCCGCTGGCACCGGGCGCGTGGGGGCAGCCGCCAATGCCCGCCAGGCAGGCGTCAAAGCGGGTGATGCCGGTTTGCCAGGCCGCATAGGCGTTGGCCAGGCCCATGCCGCGCGTGTCGTGAAAGTGCGCGCAGGCCAGCCGCTCGCCCACCAGGGTGCGGGCCTTGGCAAACAGGCGCTGCACGCTGGCCGGGTCGGCAAAGCCCACGGTGTCGGCCAGGCTCACGCGGTCGACACCGGCATCGAGCAGGGCTTGCATCAGGCGCAGCACTTCGCTCTCGGCCACCTCGCCCTGCAGCGTGCAGCCAAAGGCGGTGCCCACGCCGCCTTCGATCAGCGTAGCGCTGCCTGCTGCATCGCGGGCAGCGCGGATACGGGCCACCTCGGCAACCACCTCGTCAGGGGTCTTGCGCAGGTTGGCCAGGCTGTGGGCGTGGCTGGCCGACAAGGGCACGACCATCAGATGCGCGCCACATTCCAGCGCGCGCTCGGCCCCTTTCAGGTTGGGCACCAGCACCGAGGCGCGCAGGCCCGGCAGCTTTTGCGCATAGGCCAGCACCTCGGCCGTATCGGCCAGCTGGGGCAGCAGGCGGGCAGGGACGAAAGAACCCACCTCGACCTCGCGCTGCCCGGCGGCGTAGGCAGCGTTCACCCATTCGATCTTCTGCGCGGTGGGCAGCACGCGGGCGATGCTCTGCAAGCCATCGCGCAGGCCGACTTCGCGCACCACGGCGTGGGTGGGGCCAGTGGCCGTAACGGCGGATGCGGGCCCGCCGGGTAAAGATGGGTTCACAGGGCTGTCTCCGAAAGCGTTGGAAGCATGCAGGTGATTCTAGAAATTCCGTTTTGAATCAGAAAATCAATTTTGGAACTCTTATGATTCCCGAAAGGAACATCACAACCCATGCGCGATCTTGATCTGCAAACCCTGCGCCTGTTTGCCGCCGTGTGCGACCAGCGCAGCATTGCGCGGGTGGCCGAGCAGGAGTCCATCGTGGGCTCGGCCATCAGCAAGCGACTGGCCCAGCTGGAAGACACCGTGGGCACGCCCCTGCTGCTGCGCAAGCGCCGGGGCGTGGTGCCCACCCCGGCGGGCGAAACACTGCTGGAGCACGCCCGCACCATGCTGGCCAGCGTGGGGCAGATCGAGCGCGACATGGCCGCATATGCCACCGGCACCCGGGGCCATGTGCGCATGCTGGTCACAGCCTCGGTCATGGCCGAATCGCTGGCCGATGACGTGGCGGCGTTTCTGCAAGACCCGGCCCACCGCAGCATCCAGATCAGCATGGAAGAGCGGGTGAGCCCGGACGTGGTGCAGGGCATCCGCGAGGGCAGCGCGTCCATCGGCATCTGCTGGGATGCCGCCGACCTGAGCGGCCTGCAAACGCGCAACTACCGCAGCGACCACCTGGCCATCGTGGCGCACGAGTCGCATCCCGTGGCGCAGCTACCCGCCGTGCGCTTTGCCGATGTGCTGGGTTACGAATTTGTGAGCATGCCCGCCCTGAGCGCGGTGCAGGTGCTGCTGGCACGCGCGGCGGCGGTGGAGGGGAAGACGCTGGCCCACCGGGTGCTGGTGTCCAACTTTGACGCGGCCCTGCGCGTGGTGCGGGCCAACCTGGCCATCAGCGTGGTGCCGCGCGAGGTGGCAGCGCCGTTTGCGCAGACGGCCCCGGTGCGCATCGTGCCGCTCAGCGATGCGTGGGCACAGCGCCGGTTTGCGATTTGCTACCGCGACGAGCAGGCCCTCTCTCCGGCAGCGCAGTTGCTGGTGAAACACCTGGCAAGCGCATCGGCGGGCGAGAACCCACCGTAGCCTTCGCGCCACACCCCAGCCAGGGGCGAAATCACCCTGCACGGGGGCCCAGTGCCCTGCAAAATCCTGCTAAAAACAAGCCCCAAAATCACCGGTCTATGGCATATGCACATTGCCTTGTGAGCTACCAAACTTGTAGCAAAATGGGTTCCGCGCTATAGTCTGAGCGCATTGGCGGGCCGCCCTGGCGCCCTGCTCCCAAATAACCGATCCAATACCTCGCGCAAGGAGAAGCATCCATGAGCTCCAAAGAAAACGCCGCCATCCACCAGCTGTTCGAACGGCTCGAATGCCGTTACGCGCTGCGCGTGCTGTGGGCCCTGCGCGACGGCCACCCCCAAACCTTCCGCCTGCTGCAAGACAGCGTGGGCGGCATCACCCCCAACACCTTGAACACCCGCATCAAGGAACTGCGTGAAGCTGGCCTGCTGGATCATGGCGCTGACGGCTACACCGTGACCGCCGCCGGGGCCGACCTGCTCAAGCGCCTGAACGATGTGCAGGCCTTTGCCACCCGCTGGGTCGCCGGCCGGGCCAAGAAAGCCGCCTGAACGAACACCTGCCCCACCGCGGGCAGTCGGCTTCAGCAAAAATACCCTCTAGCGCTTGTCCAGCAAGCGCCACCAGCTACCATTTCAATAGCAAAGGACATACCATGGCCCTCACCACCACCGCCTCTGGCCTGCAATACGAAGACACCACCGTGGGCGAAGGCGCCGAAGCCACCAAGGGCAACAACGTGTCGGTGCACTACACCGGCTGGCTGTACAACAACGGTGAGCAAGGCGCCAAGTTCGACTCCAGCCGCGACCGCAACGACCCGTTCGAGTTCTCTCTGGGCGCTGGCATGGTCATCAAGGGCTGGGACGAAGGCGTGCAGGGCATGAAGATTGGCGGCAAGCGCACGCTGATCATTCCCGCATCCCTGGGTTACGGCGCCCGCGGCGCTGGCGGCGTCATCCCCCCGAACGCCACGCTGAAGTTTGATGTGGAACTGCTGAAGGTTCGCTAAGCCACGCGCGCACATCGCCAAACGCCAAAAAGCCAACCCATCGGGTTGGCTTTTTTCATGGGGCAGAGCATTCAGATGATGCCGGCGCGCAACGCCGTCGCTCAGCCAAACAGGGCCTTGCGCAAAGGCTCGTACTTCTCTTCTCCCACCGCCTCTTTGATCTTGGGGGCCAAGGCGGCCAGGTCTTCAAAGCTGGAGGCAGATTCGACCGCCAGATTGAGCCGAAAGCCGCGCAGGCCCATGGCAGCTGTCATGGCGGTGGCCACCGGGTAAGCGTCTTTGTAGCGCTGCTGTGATGACCGGGCAGTTTCACTAGAACCCGACTCTGCCGCCGGGGGCGTGACACCCGCCCCACCCTGGTCCGCCGCTGGCGGCAGTGAAGCACCCCCGGCTGGGGCCAGCAGGCCCTGGGCAATCATGGTCTGCACATCGTCCTGGGTGATGCCCATGGCGGCGGTGGCGGCGAGCACCTCGCTCAGAGTGCGCTTGCCGTCGAACAAGATGAACGCAGAGCGTTGCCTGGACGACAGGCCGCCGTGCCGATCTTTCAATGCTTCTTGACCTGCCTGCGTTTTGACGAAAACCATGGGGCTCCTGGAAATGAACGGACTGCAGCACTGACCACAGCCCTGCCCACAGATTGGCACAATTGGTGACAATTGGGTATCGGGGTTTATCCATAAGCCCCCGTCCCAAAAGGCTATTGGTTCAGATTTCCAGGCGCACGCCCGTGGGCACGGGCGCGGGGCGGGTGATGCGGCTCACCACGGCTGCCGCTACAAAACCGGCCGGCACCCCAAACACCCCGGCCGAAATGGGCTGGATGCCAAACCACAGACCATCGGCCAGCAGCCAGCCAGGCAGCGCACCCCTTACGGCAGGTACGTGTGAAAGCAGGTAGTACACAGCCACCCCCAGGCCCGCCAGCATGCCTGCCACGGCCCCCTTGCGCGTGGTGCCGCGCCAGAAGATTCCCAACACCATCACCGGCACAAAAGCCGAAGCTGCCAGCGAGAAGGAGGCAGACACCATGGTCAGAATTTCTGAGGGCTTGAGCGCCGCGACAAAGGCGGCAGACAAGGCCACCGTGAGCAATGTGAACTTGGTCAGGATCACCCGCTGCTCGGGCGATGCATCGCGCTTGGTGCCGCGGAAGTACAGGTCGCGCACCAGCGCGTTGCTGATGGTGAGCAACAAGCCATCAGCCGTGGACAACGCCGCAGCCAGCCCCCCCGCCGCCACCAGGCCCGACACCACATAAGGCAGCCCCCCCAGTTCGGGCGTGGCCAGCATGATGAGGTCAGCGCCCAGTCGAATCTCCCCAAACTGCACGATGCCGTCGCCGTTCACGTCTTCGATGGACAGCAGGGAACTGTCCACGCGCGCCCACTGGGCCATCCAGTTGGGCAAGGCTTCAAAGCTGCTGCCCACCAGGTTCTGCATGACCTCGAACTTCACCAGCACCGCCAGGGCGGGTGCGCTCAGGTACAGCAAGGCAATGAAAAACAGCGACCACGCCACCGAGGCCCGCGCACCCGCCACCGTGGGCGAGGTGTAGTAACGGGTGAGCAAGTGCGGCAACCCTGCCGTGCCTACCATCAGGCAAAACATCAGCGCCAGAAAGTTGCGGCGGGCCAACTCGTATTCGCGCTGCTCTTCCGGTGTGCCGTCGGGGTCGCCCGCATAGGCCTGGCTGTGCGGCGGCAGGCCACCCAGCGGTTTGGCCCGCTCGTAGTTCTCGTGCATTTCACGCGTCCAGCGCTCGCGGGCAGAGGCGACGTCGCGCGGCAAGGCGGCCAGTTCGCGGCTGGCCGAAACAATCAGCCCCACATCGGCGTTTTGCGCACGCAACTGGCGAATACGCTCGCGCCCCAGTTCTCGTTCACGCTCCAGCGCACCTTCCACATCCTGCAGACGTGCCTCCATTTCCTTGGCGCGGCGCAGGTAGGCCTGCACCACCTGGTGCTCTGCCGCCGAGTCGAGGAGCTGGGTTTCCAGCTCTGCAATCTTGCTGATCTGCTCGCCATAAACGGCCGGGGCCATGGGGTTGCCCAATTGCTTGTAGGCAAGCCAGGACACGGGAATCAAAAACGCCAGCAGCAGCACCACGTACTGCGCCACCTGCGTCCAGGTGATGGCACGCATGCCGCCCAAAAACGAGCACAGCAACACGCCCCCCAGGCCCAGCATGATGCCGATCTCGAACTGCACCCCCGTCAGGCGCGAAGCGATCAACCCCACACCATAGATCTGCGCCACCACATAGGTAAAAGAACACAGCACCGCCGCCAGCGCCGCAATGATGCGCGGCCAGCGCCCGCCAAAGCGCACATGGAAAAAATCGGGCACGGTGTACAGCCCCATGGCACGCAGGTGTGGCGCAATCAGCATCGCCACCAGGCAAAAACCGCCCGTCCATCCCAGCAGGTAGGCCAGCCCACCGGCCTGCCCCGAAGTGCCAGAGAACCCCTGCAAGTACAGCGCCCCCGACAGGCTGATGAACGAGGCCGCGCTCATCCAGTCGGCGGCGGCCGCCATGCCGTTGTACATGGGCGGTATGCGCCGGCCTGCCACGTAGTACTCGTCGGAATCCGACGTGCGGCCATACACACCGATGCCGGCGTACACCATCACGGTGAGGAAAAGAAAGATCGGACCGATCCAGTGGCGCGACAGCCCCTGGCTTTCGGCCCAGGTCATGAGTGCCAGGAAGCCCAGCACCCCCAGCACGTACAAGATGAAAAACTGGTGGGGCCGCAGCCAGGCGGGCAAACGCACACCCCGCCTGCGGCGGGCCTGGTTAGCCACGGCGGTGCTCCGCCGGGTGAGCCCCTTCGGCCAATGCGGCACTCGCGGCCTGGGCGTCCTGCCGCTCGAACCGGCTCATGGCCCAGGCGTACACCACCACGATGGCGATGAACACCAGCACCGCCCCCTGGGCGGCAATCCAGTAGCCCAAAGGCCATTCACCCACCACGATGTCCTGCAGGTCGCGGGCGAAATAGGTGGCGACAAAAGACGCCAGCACCCACACAGCCAGCAGGACTGCCTTGAGCCACAGGTGGCGAACGTCGTGCAGATCGGGAGGGAAAGGCCCCGCGAGTTCGGGCTCGCGGGGCGGGGTTTGCTGGGGGCGTAGCGCAGAAGGTCGCATGGATCAGAAATCCCTCACGCCTGCGATCTCATGCGCCGCCACACTGGCCAGGCGTCAGCCGGCCAGTTGCTGCCAGGTGGCCACCACGCTGTCAGGGTTCAGCGAAATGGAAGAGATGCCCTCCTTCGCCAGCCACTGTGCAAAGTCAGGGTGATCGCTGGGGCCCTGGCCGCAGATGCCGATGTACTTGCCCTGGGCCAGGCAGGCCTTGATGGCCTGGTGGATCAGTGCTTCGACAGCCGGGTCGCGCTCGTCAAAGTCCTGCGCCAGCAGTTCCAGGCCCGAGTCGCGGTCCAGGCCCAGGGTGAGCTGGGTCAGGTCGTTGGAGCCGATGGAGAAGCCGTCGAAGAACTGCAGGAAGCGCTCAGCCAGGATGGCGTTGCTGGGCACTTCGCACATCATGATGACCTTGAGGTCGTCCTTGCCGCGCTCCAGGCCATGGGTGGTCAGCAGCTTGGTCACGCGCTCGGCCTGGCCCAGCGTGCGCACAAAAGGCACCATCACCTGCACATTGGTCAGGCCCATGTCGTTGCGTACGCGCTTGAGCGCTTCGCATTCCATCGCAAAGGCTTCGCCGAAGTCTTCGCTGATGTAGCGGGCCGCACCGCGAAAACCCAGCATCGGGTTTTCTTCCTCGGGCTCGTAGCGGCTGCCGCCAATGAGCTTGCGGTATTCGTTGGACTTGAAGTCCGACAGGCGCACGATGACGGGCTTGGGCCAGAAAGCGGCGGCGATGGTAGCCACGCCTTCGGCGACCTTGTCCACATAGAAAGCGCGGGGCGAGGCATGGCCACGGGCCACGGATTCCACAGCCTTCTTCAGGTCGGCGTCGATCTGGGGGTAGTCCAGGATCGCCTTGGGGTGCACACCAATGTTGTTGTTGATGATGAACTCCAGGCGCGCCAGGCCCACACCCTCGTTGGGCAGTTGGGCAAAGTCAAACGCCAGCTGGGGGCTGCCCACGTTCATCATGATCTTGGTCTTGATGGGGGGCATCTCGCCGCGCTGCACTTCGGTCACTTCGGTTTCGAGCAGGCCGTCGTAGATCTTGCCGGTGTCGCCCTCGGAGCAGCTGACCGTGACCAGCGTGCCGTCTTTCAGGCGCTCGGTCGCGTCGCCGCAACCCACCACGGCCGGAATGCCCAGCTCGCGCGCAATGATGGCGGCGTGGCAGGTGCGGCCACCGCGGTTGGTGACGATGGCGCTCGCGCGCTTCATCACGGGTTCCCAGTTGGGGTCGGTCATGTCGGTCACCAGCACATCGCCGGGCTGAACCTTGTCCATCTCGGAAATGTTGTGCACCAGGCGAACAGGGCCGGTGCCAATCTTCTGGCCAATGGCTCGGCCCTCGGCCAACACAGTGCCGTGGCCCTTGAGCTTGTAGCGCAGCTCGGCCTGGTCCTTGGCCTGGCTCTTCACGGTTTCAGGGCGTGCCTGCAGGATGTAGAGCTGGCCGTCGGTGCCATCCTTGCCCCACTCGATGTCCATGGGGCGGCCGTAGTGCTGCTCGATCACCAGCGCGTAGTGGGCCAGTTGCTCCACGTCGGCGTCGGTCAGCGAATAGCGGTTGCGCTGCTCGGCAGGCACGTCAATGGTCTTGACCAGTTTGCGGGTGGCGGCCTTTTCTTCGGGTGTCGAGAACACCATCTGGATCAGCTTGGAGCCCAGGTTGCGGCGGATCACTGCTTTTTTGCCCGCCTTGAGCATGGGCTTGTGCACGTAGAACTCGTCGGGGTTCACTGCGCCCTGCACCACGGTTTCGCCCAGGCCATAGCTGCTGGTGATGAACACCACGTCTTCAAAGCCGGATTCGGTGTCGATGGTGAACATCACACCGGCCGCGCCCAGGTCCGAGCGCACCATGCGCTGCACACCGGCCGACAGGGCCACCACATCGTGCTCAAAGCCCTTGTGCACGCGGTAGGAGATGGCGCGGTCGTTGTACAGCGACGCGAACACTTCCTTCATCTTGTGCATGACTTCGTCAATGCCGACCACGTTCAGGAAGGTTTCCTGCTGGCCAGCAAACGATGCGTCAGGCAAGTCTTCGGCCGTGGCAGACGAGCGCACGGCAAACGATGCGTTGGGGTTGCCCGCGCTGAGCTTGGCAAATTCGTCGGCAATGGCTTTTTGCAAGTCAGCCGGGAAAGGCTGAGCCTCGACCATGGCGCGAATCTCGGCGCCGACCTGTGCGAGAGCGCGCACGTCCTCGGTGTCCAGGCTCTTGAGCTTGGCGCTGATCTTGTCGGCCAGGCCATCGTAGGCCAGGAATTCGCGGAACGCGTGGGCGGTGGTAGCGAAGCCCGTGGGCACGCGCACGCCTTGCGGCAGTTGGGAGATCATTTCGCCGAGGCTGGCGTTTTTACCGCCAACGACCTCGACGTCGGTCATTCTCAGGTTTTCAAACGGTACGACCAGGGCGGTCGGGCTGAAAAGTGCAGACATGGGAAAGCTCCAGAAGTTGAAACCGGGTCTGCATGCCAGGCCCGTCGTGGCCTCTGGCAAGCGGCCATGCGCAGGCTGCAGCTTTGTCGTTGTGGTTGTAGGCCGACGGTACGCATGGTGAGAATTTGGATAATTGCGGCAATTGTAGGCCCCCGCTTCTGGCAAAGGGCTGACGCTTTTAAAAAGGGCCCCCATGCACTCGCGAACTGTATTTTTTGTGTCAGACGGCACCGGCATCACTGCGGAGACCTTCGGCAACGCCATCCTGGCCCAGTTTGAATTCAAGCCGCGCCATGTGCGCCTGCCCTTCATCGACACGGTGGACAAGGCCCACCAGGTGGTGCGCCAGATTAACCACACCGGCGAGGTGGAGGGCAAAAAGCCCATTGTCTTCACCACGCTGGTCGATATGGAAGTGCTCAAGGTAATCCAGGACGGCTGCAAGGGCATGCTGCTGGACATGTTTGGCACCTTTGTGCACCCGCTGGAAGAAGAGCTGGGCATCAAGTCGCACCACCGCGTGGGACGCTTCTCGGACGTGAGCCGCAGCAAGGAATACAACGACCGCATCGAAGCCATCAACTTCAGCCTGGCGCACGATGACGGCCAAAGCAACCGCGACCTGGCGGGGGCTGATGTGATCCTGGTGGGCGTGAGCCGCAGTGGCAAGACCCCGACCAGCCTGTATCTGGCCATGCAGTTCGGACTGAAGGCGGCCAACTACCCGCTCATCCCCGAAGACTTTGAGCGCAAGCAGCTGCCACCCGCGCTGGTGCCCTACCAGAAGAAGATTTTTGGCCTGACCATCAGCCCCGAGCGGCTGGCCGAGATTCGCAGCGAACGGCGCCCGAACTCCAAGTACGCCAGCCTGCTGAACTGCCGCGCCGAGGTGGCCGAGGCCGAGGCGATGATGCGCCGGTCCGGCATCCGCTGGCTGTCCACCACCACCAAGTCGATCGAAGAGATCGCCACCACCATCCTGCAGGAAGTGCGGCCCGAACGGCTGATGTATTGAAGCCCATGCAGCCCCGCCGTGACCGGCGGTATTTGCTATTTCATTGATAGCGCCCGGCGCTTTCCCTGATTGGCCTCCAGGGTGATTTACTGCCAACGCAAGCAGCCCCCCAAAGGTCAAAAACCCAGGCCACTTTCGCGGCCTGGGCTTTGCTACTTTTTATATAGCAACCAGCGCTTACTGGGTGGGCGCTGGAGGCTATTTTGGCTTCAAACCGCTGCAGGCGTGCGGATCAGGTGGTCGAACGCGCTCAAGGCTGCTGTGGCACCCGCACCAGCGGCAATCACGATCTGCTTGTAAGGCACCGTAGTGCAGTCACCGGCGGCAAACACGCCGGGCACGTTGGTATGGCCCTTGGCATCGATCACGATTTCGCCGAACTTGGAGAGTTCGACCGTGCCCTTGAGCCATTCGGTGTTGGGCACCAGGCCGATCTGCACGAACACACCTTCCAGCGGCACCAGGTGCTCTTCGCCGGTGGCACGGTCCTTGTATTTCAGGCCGTTCACCTTGCCATCAGCACCGGTGATTTCGGTGGTCTGGGCGTTGGTGTGGATGGTGACGTTGGGCAGGCTCTTGAGCTTGTTCACCAGCACCGCGTCGGCCTTGAGCTGGTCGGCAAACTCGATGAGGGTGACGTGGGCCACCACGCCAGCCAGGTCAATGGCTGCTTCAACACCCGAATTCCCGCCGCCGATCACGGCCGTGCGCTTGCCCTTGAACAGGGGGCCGTCGCAGTGCGGGCAGTAGGCCACGCCCTTGTTCTTGTACTCGGCTTCGTCGGGCAC
>FWPV01001679.1_pt1 | contig 51537 bp, 39 predicted proteins | sample 2228371 | NCBI WGS metagenome assembly FWPV01 (sample SAMEA103939776, study PRJEB20133) | metagenome
CGTGGTTAAAAAAAACAAATATGGATATTGCTTAATGGTAGTCGGATATAATACACTACGGTATTTTTTCCCTTAATTTCTAAGCGTTCTCTGAGTTTTATTTATTATTGATCAGGTTTTGATAAATAGAATCTTCCTGATGCAACGCATTTAAAAAACTCATTATAAATATCAAAGGGTTAAACCTCCCTTGCATAAATCATGCCAATGGTAAAAACGGTGTTCTAATGCATAAAATGGATTAAAATAAAATACCTTTTAATTTCTTTGTGTTCTTGTATTTCTTTTCTTTATGGACTTTGTGGTTAAAATACTAGAAAAGATTTCTTTTATGCTTACGGCGTTGATCATCCCAAACACCGTTCTTTCTTCGTGTAAAGATTCATTTTATCGTTACTACGTGTCGTGCCCCCCTCATTTCCGGGCTACATGGCGCCCAAACATAAGCCCCGTGGGTAAGGGATCGCAGTTCGTCCTTTAGCAGGATTCCCTGCAACGAATAGCAGTTCAAAGTTGGAGCATTTCGATTTGCAAGGAAAAAATGCTCTTGCGGCACGACACTACGAGGCACACGGGAGGCTTTGATGTCGGTGATCGAAAACACCGAGGCGGTCACGGCCGTCTCTTTGATGCCGTTGGTACCGTTGATCAGTAGATTCCCCCAGCTCGTAAGTGGGGAACCGTTCCAGTTCTGAGCGATATCGAGCGATTCGAGTCCGGAGCTATTGCCTTTCCACGACCAACCGATGTATCCAATGCCGTACTCCTTACACCGGTTTAGGATCGCCTGGGCAGCTACAGGCTTTCCCGCGCCGTGGTCGGCTGCGAACTCGCCAACGCAAAGTGGCAGATTAGCCGAAACGAACGCCTGCAGGTAGCTGTTAACCTTCGCATCGTCATTGTACACATCATACATATGAACACTAATGATCGTGTTTTTTTCGGATCAGCATTCACCACATCGCCAGCGCGGGAACGGGTGGTGTTGGACCAGTCTTGACCCCAGTTGGCCGCGTCAACCATAAGCAAATGATTGAACCCTTCGCTTCGTAATCGCTGGATAGCAGCCTTATGGCTGTCCACCCATTCATCAGCGGTCACATTGTTACCGTAGGGTTCATTGGCTATGTTGATGATCACCCATTTTTCCTGGCCGATAAGAGTACTTTTAATTTCGATCCAGTAATCAACGGCCGTGCTTAGTGGGACTGATCCCGCCTGTTCCGAGTAGCCCGTGCAGTCGTGCACCTCGAGCACGGCAATGAGCTTGTTCTGCTTGCAAAGGTTGATCACGTTCTTCACATCGGAGGCGCTGTTTTTCGTCCATCGTCTGCCGTTGGAGAGTACTACGCGCACGCAATTCGCCTTTGTTGCGGCAATGGCCGGAACGGCTGTCTGGAGTTGACTTGCGAACCAAGTGTGAGGATGATTGATGCCCCGCATGATGAATTCCGTCCCGTTTGCGTCAAGCACCTTGCGTCCTTGAATGAAAAAACCACCGGTCTGTGCGTCTGCGGCCACCGTAATAAAAAAAAAGGCAACAACACAGGTCAAACATTTCAAACCATGTTTCATAAGACATCTCCCTTCAGATTAACTGACAGATAATATGATTTTCGGTAAAAGGCTGGGGGATAAACCATTTTACTTCACACCCGGAATAACAATTCGAAAATTTCCAGTTTCCGCAGTATATACCCATTTAACGCCTTATGCAATTAATAAAAACATACTGGGGGCTTTTTGCAAGTCGAAAAATCTCCATGATGTCGGTAATGGTTGTCAAAAATCAGGCTTCCAGATCGAGACCGTATTTTTTTCTTTAAGGCGCCGGTACGTTAATCTCACCCCGGCTCGGTATTTAACATTTCTTTTCAGAAGCAAGCCGCTTATTACCAGTAAAATCAATAGCCGACTGGTGTAAACCGTGCCTGATTCTTTCTCCAATATTTTCGAGATTGGCAAGCGACTATTCGAAACGCACTCTTTTCTTTCGAATCAATATTCAGAATAATCCGGAAATAGCCTCCGCTTTCCGTGTACAAAGCATTCCTTTAGTGGTATTTATGAAAGATAAAGAGGTGGTATACAGGGTCACCGGTCTACGGGAACGCGAAGAATATGAACGCGTGATTACAACCTGCGGCTCCTCTTCAGTATCCCCTGAAGAGTGTAAAGCCATGTTGAATCAAAACCTATGATCCCTCATGGGTTAATCCTTCTCTGTTAATCGGATTTTGCTTCTTAACAATATTTAAAATTTACTATTTTTCTCTCTTCCTTATTTTATTTAATCGATGGCATGTAAAGGGATGTATATGATTATCCAGGCCCTTCAGTACTTGTTTTCCTATAGAAAACGATTTATTCATAAGGTCGCATTATTTGCTGTTTAATATTTATATATTATTAAAGGAAGGTTAAATGAAGCAAGAAAGGAGACGGTATGAATCATTTTCTGCTGTTAAAAATATTCTGTTTTTTATCGCTGCTGTTTTTACCCGCCGGTTCGGCTTATATCGAGGGTGTGTCGATACTACCGACGCCGCCGGTTACGGCTTCGACTCCTCATTCAAGGCGGAATCAATGAGGATTGTGGGGGCCAAACTGATTTACGGATTCGTTTTCGGGCATGAAGGATATTTCGACCATTCCTTCGATGAAATCAAAAAAGTACCCGATATTATTTTACCTACAGGTACGGGAAATTCAACCGAGGATCCGTGCGCCCACTGTTTTATCGTTCAAAACCCGAAAGACGGCACATACGCAAAAGTAAAGATAATATCACGTCTGCCCGACGGCAGGTATGTCTACCGTTTCGGAAAAAATACCATTCCTAACGACAAATTATTGGAAAAACCGGATTACGACCGTACCAAACATTATAAACCCAACAATTTTCATCAATCGTTTCTTTACAGAACCGACTATCCTATTCCCGAATTCGTACAGCGTAATACATTTAAATGGGAACCGCCCCTGCAAAATAATCATCGACTTCTCGGTTATATTTTTTACATTTCCAAAACCTCCAACATCGACACAACCGCCCCGGTCAATTATTCCCAATGGGAAAAGACAGGCCTTGTTAGTTCGACGTCCTATGAGAATACCGGGCAATACGTATCGTATTTAAATCTGGTTGCCGTTTACGAAGACGATACCACCGAATTCCTTAAAGGCTGGACCCGCAAAACGGCATTTGCGATAAAAGTCTCCGATGAGCGCTATTCTTTGTTGAATCAAAATAAGGGTTTCTTACCCGAAGAACGGCGCGACTTTTCCGTCGAAAGCGCCCCGGCACATCCGGTTTTATTCAGTCTCGACGGAAGAGCTTTTTACCCGCCACCTGCCGGTAGAAATCCGAGAGCGGAGATATTGTTATTTAGAGAGAATTCGTCAAGTTATAAGCGTGTTTTGAATTTCGAATATCCGATGGAAAGGTAAACGAATCAAACAATTTTATGCATGAAATAAACATCAATGATTGTCATCTGTTCTGATGAATATAATTAATTTAGAGGCGGGTTGCCCAAAAAAACGTACACAATAAGTATACGAAAACCGATAAAAATCCGATATGACGAAACTTTTATCGGTTTTTTCTCATTTATATTTCAAATAGAACAAGAAAATGTCAGAAAAATAAGCGGTGAGGTACGGATATGAAGAAATGTAGAAATCATATTATTATTGTTACGGTGATGTTATGGGAAATTATAGCCGTCAGTGTAGGATGGTCGGCGACGCTTACCGAGGTACCACGTTCTACATGGGATGGCGGCGTGCAATTGCCGGGTTATTTAAAAATGTATATCTATGTACCCGACAAGCCGGCGACAAAACCTCCGATTGTCGTTTCCAACCATGCCTGTCAGAGCAGTGTCTCGGGTCAGTTAAGCGCAAATTCGAAAATCAAGGCTGCAGCAGATAAGAACGGATTTATTATGATATTTCCGGATAATCCCGGACAAAACTGCTGGGACGTCGGGTCCAAACAGTCGCTCACTCACGACGGTAAAGGCGATACACATGGTGTTGCTCAGATGGTGCGATATGCTCTTAAAAAATACAACGGCGATTCCAGTCGAGTTTATGTGCTTGGAGGTTCCTCGGGTGCGATGATGACGCAGGCGCTTCTCGGTGTTTACCCGGAACTTTTTACCGCCGGTGCGGCAAGAGCCGGTGTTCCCTGCGGTTGCTGGGCGGAAAGCTACGCATCAAGCAATCAATGGAGCGGACCATGCGCGAACGGTACCGTCAACAAGACACCTCAGCAGTGGGGAGACTATGTTAGAGCAATCAACCCTAACTACAAAGGACACAGACCCCGTGTTCAGCTCTTTCAGGGCGCCAATGATGCCACAATAAGCCCGAATAACCTTACAGAATCCATAGAACAGTGGACAAATGTTCTTGAACTTAACACCCAGCCCGATTCCACTGCTACAATCAATTCTTCGGGCTACACTTACAACTGTAAATTCTGGAAAAACAAATGCGGCTATATTGTTCTCGAAGCATGGTCTGCTCCAGGCCAGGGCCATTCGATGAATTACGAAGAAGAGGCAATTCTAAGATTTTTCGGTCTCGATGCGGTAAAGGATCAGGATCCGGAACTTGCCGCATGCAATGGTACGGGAATTGTAAATGTAAGTAAATCGGGCGGCCGGTTATTCCCCTGTGTAAATAAGAGATCGCTTGATCTCAACATAACGAAGGCGGGGGAAACGGTAATTAAAATCATAAATACGGAAGGCCGCATGATATACTACAAAAAACATAAATCCGGATCATTCAGTCATTCAGTCTCAATACCGTTATACGGTTTTAATCCGGGATATTATGTCGCTTCGATTATTGCCTACTTGGAAGGAAAACCTGCCGACATTTACAATCATCCTTTTGTTCTGACGAAATAGTCTCTCTATCTAAAATATTATTGGTTGTCCGAAACGGATATTGAGGATATTTTTTTGATTTTGTTTAAACCGATGTAAATGCCGTCGGAATGATAATATTTTTCTTTTTTGTTTAAGAGAATCTGTAAGGCGTCGGAAGAGATATTATTTTATTCGTAATGCAATGGATTCGTAATAACCGATTCAACACTAACAGCGAGGCGGTTTATCTTATGTCAAATCTTTTATTGTACCCGTGAAGGAAGCCTGAGGATAGATAATAGTGAGCAAGGAATTGATTGTGAGAGGCGGAGATTGAATGGATAAGCGGCCCCGTATTTTATTGATAAAAAGTATTCCGAACGATCCATCATGGAAGCAGATAACCCATCCTCTGGGTATCATGAGTATTGCGGCATATTTAAGAAAAAATTACCGCTATGAAATAAAGATAGAAGATTTGAGACTGAGATCAAATGATCGTTTCGGTTATCTCGAGTCGCTTATTCGCACCTATGCTCCGGATATCGTGGGAGTGAGCGCTCTTACCCACGAAACGGCGGCGATTCCAGGAATTGCGGAATGCGTAAAGAGGGTTAATGCAAATATAAAAGTAATTCTGGGAGGCCCTCATGCCACGGCTTATCCGCAGAAAGCTATTCATATTCCTGGAATCGATTATGTAGTTGTAGGCGAAGGGGAGATACCGGCCGGAATTCTTATTGAACGATTATTATATCAGACCGACGTTTCCGATATAAAAGGGATTGTGTTCAAAACAGGAGATCGGATCGTTTCGAACGGCAGAGGTGATTTTGTAAACGATCTGAATGAGTTACCTATACCGGCATACGACCTTATAAAAATTGACGAATATGGTAGATATCCCAGCATGAGCAGAACGGGGATGAAAAACTACATGAGCATTTTTTCTTCCCGAGGCTGTCCTTTTCAGTGCGTCTACTGTCATAATATTTTCGGCAAAGTGTTCAGATGCAGAAGCGCAGAAAATCTTTTCAACGAAATAAAATATCTTTACGATAATTACGGAATACGCAATTTCGAAATCCTCGACGACATCTTCAATCTGGACGCAAAACGTATGCTTGACTTCTGTGAATGCGTCATAGGGAGCGGGATGAAGCTTAATTTTGCGTTTCCTAACGGCCTTCGCAGCGATTTACTTGATAGCCGGCAATTGGAAAAGCTCAGAGAAGCCGGCACAGATTTTATAGGCTTCGCAGTAGAAAGCGGATCTCCAAGGATACAGAAGCTTATCAAAAAGAACATCAGGCTGGATAAGATAAAGGAAAACATCGAGATTGCGCATTCTATTGGAATCCATACTCATGGTTTTTTTATGATGGGCTTTCCCGGAGAGACTATTGAAGAAATGAAGATGACAGTTAATTTTATGCTTTCTTCGAAGCTACATACGTGCGGTTTGTTTGTTGTAATGCCATTTGAGGGCACAGAACTGGGTAATATGAGCAGAGAAAGGGGTAGTATGCCGGTAAGCGATTTTACGATGAGCTATTATACAAAAGACTTTGTCAATCTTACCGATGTTCCTTCGGATAAGATAAACCGACTACGGCGAAGTGCTCTGCTGAGATTCTATTTAAATCCTTTCCGGTTGTATTGGCTGATAAAAGGTTTCCCAAACAAACGAGAACTTGGAAGACTCTGTTTCCTGTTTCTGCGCCGTTTATGGTGGCATGCTCAGTAGTCAATATTTATTTATTAATGTATTAGGGAGGCATTCCGGATAAATGAGATACGATGTATGTATAGTGGGGGGGGCCGGACGTGTAGGGCTGCCATTGGCTATTGCTTTTGCATCCGGAGGCAGAAATACCGTTATTTACGACATTGATGAGAAAATTCTTGCCTCTATTTCAAACGGCGTCATGCCTTTTATGGAAAGCGGATGTGAGCCTTTACTAAAAGAAACAATCAACAAAACACTATTTACAAGCAATAATATTTCGAGCATAAAAGAGGCAAAGTTCATCATAATAATTATAGGTACGCCGATGGACAGATATCTGAACCCCGATCACGAAAAATTATGGAAATTTTTTGAGGAAATCGAGCCGTACCTTAAAGATGAACATATCATAATTCTGCGAAGTACTGTTTTCCCGGGGACGACAAGCAATCTTCGTAAAAGGCTTCGCAGGAAGATCTCCGGTATAGAAGTCTGTTTCGCCTGTGAGCGTATATCGGAAGGAAAGGCACTCGAGGAACTTCGCTCTCTTCCGCAGATAATTGCGGGCGATAATTCCAACGCCGTTCAAAAAACGGCTGAACTTTTCCGTACCATTACACCTGAGATAATCGTTACCGGCTGCATTGAAGCGGAACTCACCAAGCTGTTTTCCAATTCATGGCGGTATATACAGTTTGCAGTTGCAAATCAATTCTATATGATAAGTGAACTTTACGGGGCGGATTTCAACGAAATATATTCCGCAATGACATATAAATACCCACGTACCACTAACTTTCCGAGACCAGGCTTTGCGGCAGGTCCCTGTCTTTTCAAAGACACGATGCAGCTCAATGCCTTTTTCAACAACAATTTCCATCTGGGCAGCAGTGCAATGCTTATAAACGAAGGTCTGCCGTCATTTATCGTCAATCGTCTTAAGTGTAAATATGATCTTGCAAAGATGTCGGTGGGTATTTTAGGTATGGCTTTTAAAGCCGAGAGTGATGATCCGAGACAATCCCTTTCTTTCAAACTGCGGAAAATTCTTCTTTCTGAAGCCGGAGAAGTTTTGTGTTCGGATGAGTATATCCGGGACGAGCGCTTTATCGGCGCCGGGGAGCTGATAAAACGGTCCGATATAATAATCATTGGCGCTCCCCATAAAGCGTACCGGAATCTTGATTATAAAGAAAAGACGGTTGTGGACGTATGGAATCATGTCTCATCGGTAAAGAAAAAGACAGGATTTGTATGAAAGTGTGCGTGACGGGGGCAAAAGGTTTTATTGCCGGATATCTTATAGAGGAATTGCTGCAGAACGGCTGGACGGTGTTAGGCATAGACAATCTCTCTAAATACGGTAAGGTGGAGAAGAGTTACGATAACCATCCGGCATATACCTTTATTATAGGCGATGTTAAGAATACCGATTTAATGAAGGAAATACTATCGGAGTGCGATCATGTCGTAGCCGCGGCCGCCATGATAGGAGGTATCTCCTATTTTCATGAATTTGCTTATGATCTTCTGGCCGAAAACGAACGGATTATGGCTTCAACTTTCGATGCCGCCATTAATGCATTCAAAAACCATAAGCTGAAAAAGATTACCGTCATTTCATCTTCGATGGTTTTCGAAAACACGAATATTTTCCCTACGCCGGAAGGAAATCAGTTATTATGCCCTCCACCCCGTTCTACATACGGTTTTCAGAAACTTTCGTGTGAATATTTTGCTTACGGCGCATGGGAACAATACGGACTTCCTTATACGATCGTCAGACCGTTCAATTGTATAGGAATAGGGGAAAGAAAGGCCAGAGCCGATAAAACCGTTCTTTCCGGCAATATAAAGCTTGCTATGAGTCATGTTTTGCCCGACCTTGTTCAGAAAATTCTTAAAGGACAGGATCCGTTGCACATACTCGGCTCCGGAGAACAGATACGACACTTTACTTACGGCGGTGATATTGCAAGAGGTATACGATTATGCATCGAAAGTGAGGCGGCTCTGAATGAAGACTTTAATATTTCAACCGCGAGATCAACTACAATACTCGAACTGGCCGAAATCCTATGGAAAAGACTGAATCCATCGAAACCTTTCAGATATGTGTCCGATGATCCATTCAGATACGATGTACCTAAAAGAATTCCGGACGTATCGAAAGCAAAGAAAATTTTAGGTTTCGAAGCTTCAACACGAATGGAAACAGCTTTAGATGAAATTATTCCATGGATCGATGAACAGATAAAAGCGGGAAATATATAGACAGTTCCTGCTTTTTCGAGATATATTCTGATATTCTATGTCATATTTTTCCGAAAAGCCCACATTGAATATTCTGATACCGGTTTTTAACGAGGGAAAGAATATTGCCGCAACATTGCAATGTATTGCCGAAAGTTTGAATAAAACTCCGGCCGATTCGTTTATAACTATTGTGTATGATTTCGACGAGGATGATACTCTGCCGGTTGTTGAATCTTTGAAAAGCAGCTACCCTTTACCGATAATTTTACAAAAGAACAGGGGCTGCGGGGTCTGCGACGCCATAAGGCATGGTTTACTTGGTTCCCGGACTACTTTTGTTCTTGTAACAATGGCGGATATGTCCGATGATTACGAGAAACTGCCTCTTATGCTTGAAACCGCATCTAACGGATATGACATTGTTTGCGGTTCCCGATATATTGCAGGTGGAACCCATAACGGAGGACCGTTTGTAAAGAAAACACTGTCGAAACTCGCCGGAATCAGCCTCCACCGCTTTACCGGTCTGCCCACACACGATGCGACCAATAGTTACAAACTTTACAGACGGTCGATTCTGGATTCGATCACAATCGAAAGCCGCGGCGGCTTCGAAATAGGCATGGAGATCGTCGTGAAAGCATTCGCAAAAGGACTAAGAATTACCGAAGTCGCCTGTAATTACAGGGATAGGATATACGGTGATTCGAAATTCCGACTTGTAAGATGGCTGCCATTCTACCTGAAATGGTATTTTTATGCGATAAAAATGAAATATACAGACAGAGATTTAACAAAAGATCGTAGAAAATGATGAAAATAAACCCTGTGATTTTTAAAACCGTCTGTTTGAAGCAAAATATAGGCATGCCGATCGAACGGTATTACTGGTTTATAACGGTCTTTATTGCCTCCGTACAATTTATTCTTACAATAATAATCGATATCAGGCGCAAACTCTGGATCGATGAGATATATACGCTGTTTTCCGCACGTCAGGGAAACATAGCGGAAATATTCCAAGCGATTGTCGAAGGATGCGATACTTCTCCGCCTCTTTATGCAATGATGGTTCATTTTCTGCTTACATCTATTAATAACGACGGCATTGCGGTCAGAATATTGTCGACGATAGGTTACACGTCAATGATTATTTTTTCGGCCGCTTTCTTTCGTCGGATATTCTGCGCTCCCTTTGCTCTTGTTGCTGTTCTTTTAATAACGATATGTACATACGAATATTCTTACGAAGGCAGGCCTTATGGCCTTGCGCTCGGCTTTGCAGCCTGCACTTTATACTGCTGGTATAATTGTACTAAAAACCGTTCTGTTACTTTTAGTCGTTTACTGTTTATACTTTCGTCTGCAATAATGGTGAGTTTACATTTTCAGTCGATATCTTTTTTGGGTCCAGTTTTAGCCGCCGACATTTACAGAAGGTTCAAAGAAGAGAAAGTCGACTGGAATATGTGGTTGATAACAGGATTTGTTGTAGTTATGGTGCTGCTCCTCCATTATCCGGTTTTTGTTACTTACAGGAGATTCATCCGGTATTGCTGGATGCCCGCGTTGTGGAAATATTTTCCTGCCGTTTTGCCTTTGAACATGACCACAAAGTATGTATATGAAATAACGGCAGCACTTCTTTTAATCACACTTTTTATATACAAAAAACATATAATATCGATTGCTTCAAATATGATAGAAAAACATGTTCTGATAGCATTTGTTCTGTATTTCCTTTCTCCCGCGTTGATATTTATTGCTTCGGTATATACAACAAAAGTTTTCATAAGCCGTTATACTATATGGATGTTTATAGGTGCGGCGGGTTTTATAATTTTTCTTTTTGCGCTCGTTATTAAAAATAACCAAAATGTTTGTACATTTCTGGTATTAATCCTAACCGGGGTGGTTACCGCAATCTATTTAAAAAAAGCATCTGAAAAACCGTTTTTAATAGGCACAGATGAAGCTTTTAAAGCTATTACAGAAACCGCCGACGATACGTTGCCTTTAGTCATAGCGGACCATCATATTTTTATGGAGCTTTACTATTACGCACCCGAAAGAATACGCAGAAGGTTGGTTTATCCCTTAAGTAGAGAACTTGATATCGAATATCTTGGATTCGACAGCGGCGCACTTCTTATGGAAGCATGCCGCAACAGATATCGGCTGCCTATTGTAAATTTCAACAGAATTGCCGCACAAAAAGGCAATTATTACTTATTGTCTGTTCCCGACCACTATCTTCCCTCTGTTTTGGAGAAGTATGGTAAAAAGCCTAAGATATTGAAAAAAGACGCCTATTCCGCCCTGTATTTTATTTATTAGGGAGATAAAATTAAAAATTAAAAAATGATTGGAAAAGGTTTGGTTTTTGTAATATTCATATCTGTGATGGCATGGATAGAGAATAAGTATTCTTATTTATTATCATTCTGAATATTTCGCATAATGTTTTCCGTGTGTTTTTAAAAAGAATGCTCATAATCATATAGTAGATCAGCAACCCAGCGACAGCACCGGCAGTTAGAATAGATGCATTTCTAAACAAGGAATCTCCCGGAAACAGAGAGGAAAGAATAATATTAAATATAAGCATACCGGAACCGCAGATTACAGATGGTAAAAGAATAGTTATAAAGTATAAGGGGCCTATTCCAATAACCCTTTTTGTAATGTTCAAATGAAGAAGAAAAATGAGCAAGCCCGCTATTACTATAGCTGAACAGATTCCTTGTATCCCCCATGTTTTTCCTATAATCACCGCATAGGCTATTGTAAAAAGACCTACCATTTCCCACCATAAACGAAGTTTGACTTTCCCTTTTGCAAGCCACAGAATGGATGTAAAGCTGCTGAAAATAAAAAGCAATCCTAGTAAAGAAAGGATCCTGATCGGAGTTGCAGCCTGTATCCATATATTGCGATTATTGAATAAGCAAATAATACTCATTATTTCTTTTGGAAAGGAAAATACGATAATAAAGAAAGGTAGCAGAAGGGTCGATGTAACTTCGTTGGATTTTAAAAAAGAGGCAGCAAGACGTTTATTATCATTCTGAAGTCTCGAAAAAACCGACAGAAATATGGTATCGACAATAATTCCAAGTACCGCCTGCGGCAATGTAATAATCGTAACCGCTATACTATAGATTCCGAGAGATTGTTCTCCCAGATACTTTCCTACGATAAGTGAATCGAAGTTCTGAACGCCGTAATTTAGGATACGCTGTAACACGATCGTTCCGCCGAAAAAGAATAACGATTTACAGGCAAGAGGATTCATATAATTTCCGGATGGCCATGAGATTGTCGTCATAAAAAGAAGCGAAGAGATGATATTGTATACAAAAGTGCTTGCCAGAAGCGACCATACTCCCCATCCGGACACAGCCATAAGCACCGATGTAACCGCCCCTGCAAAAGCGCTTGTAACTTCTATAATTGCCATTCTTTCGTAACGGAGATTCCGCTGCAGAACAGACCGGTGAACAACGGAAATCGATCCGAAAAACGAGGCAAAGGAGCCCAGTCTTACCAGACCGGTAATCTTTGGGTTGGAAAAGACGCTTCCGGAAACGGGAGCACAGAAAAAAAATATTACATATAGTAAACCGCCTGTAAGCAAATTAAGTGAAAATGCCGAAGATAATTCGGTTTCTGAAATCCGGTTTCTCTGGACAAGAGCATAAGAAATGCCCATTTCATTGACAAGATCGAAAATACCTATAACAACCGCCGCGATTCTCACAAGACCGAAATCTGAAGGCGTAAGAAGATTCATAAGGATTATCTGAACAATAAAGATAAACGAGTAACGCAACCCCCTTGCTGTCATCAGAAACAGACTGGAACGGGTAGTATGGAAAGAATACAACACTGATTGAGAAACAGACGTCTGGTATCGGGGAGCCGTAATTTGATCCATGAACTGAAATTTAGTTTGTCGGTTGTAATGAATGTATATATTATTAATAAAATAATCAATAGCATTAACATGAAGGAGTAATTTCCTCTATCTGATATCTGTTAATTTTCTGCAGAATATTTATCTTTTATAATCATGAAACCTTTTTCGAAACAGGCTATTATTATTGGCGCCGGGCCTGCAGGTTTGACTGCGGCATACGAATTACTTAGAAATAGCGATATAAAACCGATCGTCGTTGATTCTTCGGAGACTATCGGCGGCCTTTCAGCGACATACAGGTATAAAGGCAATTTTATCGACGTAGGAGGGCACAGATTTTTTTCCGACAATCAGGACATAATTTCCTGGTGGAAAAATATTCTCCCTTTTGAAAAGGAGTTCTCTCCGGGGTACATGCAGGATAAATGTAATTATCCTGCAATCGATCCTGAGACCACCGAAAAGGTAATGCTTGTCAGAAACCGCCTGTCAAGAATTTATTTCAGGAGAAGATTTTTTCCTTACCCTATGGAGCTGTCGTTTGACACATTGAAGAATCTCGGGTTGTTTCTTAGTACTCATATTATTTGTGACTATTTTTTTAGTATTATAAATAAGCGCCCGGAAAAAAATCTGGAGGATTTTCTCATCAATCGATTCGGAAAAAGGCTTTATGAGATTTTCTTCAAAAATTATACCGAAAAGATATGGGGGGTATCCTGTAAAAAAATAGATGCAAAGTGGGGGAGACAGAGAATCAGGGGAATCTCGGTATCTGAAATTATCAGACATGCCTTATTTCAACGGAAAGAAAAGAGTACCGAAAAGAGTTTCATCTCCCGCTTTCTGTATCCTAAATACGGAGTGGGCCAGATGTGGGAAGAGGTAGCGCAGCGTATTATTGACGAAGGGGGAGAGATATATTCGGGTACAAAGGTTCGTGAATTGCATGTGGAAAATATGTCTATCAAAAAGGTTGCGGCAGAATCGAAAGGACATATTAGAGAATTCGTTCCCGATTATGTTTTTTCGTCAGCACCGCTGATAGACTTGGTAGTAATGTTAAGGCCCTCTCCTCCGATGGAAATAAAATCTATAACGGATAATCTTGAATATAGGGATTTTATTATCGCCGGAATACTTGCAAAAACGATGCGCGAGGGTTCAGGGAACCCGTTTTTTCCTGAAATACGTTTATTGCCGGATACGTGGCTTTACATACAAGAACCCGATTTAACGACGGGCAGAATCCAGATATATAATAACTGGAGCCCCTATATGGTTGGATCGAAAAACCGAGTCTGGCTCGGGGTTGAATTCTTCTGCAGTCACAATGACGAAATATGGTCGAAGAGCGACGCTGAATTAGTCGAGCTGGCATCAAAAGAACTGGATATTCTGAATCTTGTAAATTATTCCGATATTCTTGACGGAGTATGTATTCGCACCCGCAAAGCATATCCGTCATACTGCGGAGCGTATAACAGACTACATGCTGTAAAAAAATATCTATGCAGCTTCAACAATCTTTTCTGTATCGGAAGAAACGGCCTTCATCAATACAATAATATGGACCATTCGATGCTGACGGCAATTCTTTCGGTAAAAGCGCTTACCTCGGGTAATAAACCGCCTGAGTCCGTATGGGAAATGGAGCCGGAAGATATAAGATGAAAACAGCCACGTATTTTCCGGTATTAATTTACAATTTCAAGAATAATTACATTTTTGTCTCTGAAAAGAATTCTGTTGCGAAACAATAATTCATCGGTATAGTCAAAAACCTCTTTCCCGGTAGGAAGAATGAGATAATGGGTATTCTGATATATTTTATCATTAAAAGGGTTACGAAGGTCCAGCAGGCCGAACCTTTCTATCATTGGTTTACACCTGGTTCCCCAGCCGCCGCAAACGACCATATTACATAATTTGTATTTGTTGTAAGGGTTGTAATACTCAACGCAGCAGATGATTTTCTCGGGATTCTCCGAAAGAATGCGTTTGGGTATATGTTCAGAGATATTTTTCTGATTTTCAATTACCTGCCTTTTATGCAGTAAAAAAGGGGGCCAGTATCTGAAATGCTGTATTGTAATAGTTGCAAAAACGATTATAAAAATTATAAAAGAGATGATTCGGTTTGATTTTTTTATCCATCCAATTAGCAGAGGAAGTTGACAAAAAACAAATGCGGCTTCGAGTCTGAATGTAAAGCCGCGTAAAAGTGTGAACGGCAATACGGCAATCGCCGCAAATACTGCAAAATAAGTAATATTTTTATCGTGTCTATGTGATTCATCAACGGTAGATTTATTTTTTTCCCTATTACAGAAATCTCTTACAACAATAGCCATTGTTATTAGCAGCGGAAATATGCCGCTTGAAAGGAAATGGTATACGTAGGCTGCTATGAATCGGATCAAATCGAATGATTTAAACATATCTGTAACTTTCATAGCAGCAATATTCTGAGCCGATTCATACGACCAATCAATAAGTCCGAGCGCTTCGGCAATTACATAACGTCCGTTGGAAAAATCGAATTCACCAAAGGCAAGCAGGTTTAAAAAATGCGGTACAACCAAGGCGGCTATAACTCCGACAGCTGATGCTAAAGCATTTCTTAATGTTCTTTTTGTTCCTTTACGGTCAAGTAATACCACAAGTGGTTGTAAAAGAGCTATTGCAAGGAAATGGAATCTGAACCAATATGAAGTACCTGAAATAAATCCGCCTGAAAAATATAAGAAAAAATTATTAGCCTTCAGAAAAACCGACAATGCGGCAAGTGTAATTGTTATTGGGATAATATCAAGATGGGTTGAAACCGTGGCCTCTATCATCCAGGGGCTGCAAAGAAAGGCGGATAAACAAATATAACCCCTGCGGGAAATTCCGCCGTAGATATGGAAAAGTATCTTTAAAAACAGAAATAAGTATAACAGCAGAAAAATTCCGTTTAGGATACGTTGACTTATAAATAAATCACCGGTAATTTTCGTCAACAACCAGCACGATAAAGGATGGGCGAAACCCCAGTTATTGTTTATGCAATGCTTGATATCCGAATCCATAAGTAAACAGATAGTACCTAGTCCACGGAAATCGTTTATATCGGGAAATGGCAGAAATCCGTTTATCGCAATAAGACCTGCGATAGCCGGTACAATCAGAGCGGCGCGTATCAACCATCGTATATCTTTTCTTATGCAAAAAGGATATTTCATAAATAACAATTTCATATCAAATTAAAAAATAGATGCCCGCGATATCATCGAGGAAGATTCTGATGTTACGATGTTTGACGTAACCTATTGCACTTATTATCTTAATTTTAAGCATCTTTTTATGGTTTTAATTTATTATAGATTAGAAGGGAGAGCCGTATGGTAAGACATATCGTATTATGGAGAATGAAGAAGAAGGCTTTGGACAGAGACGCATCGGAAAACACTTCACTGATAAAAGAGAAACTCGAATCGTTAAAAGGAAGAATTCCTGGGCTTGTCTCCCTTGAGGTGGGCATCGACTTCTCGAAGACTTCTGAGAGCTCTGATCTTGTTCTTAATTGCGTTTTTTCGAGCCGCGAAGATCTCGACAGATATATGGAACATCCCGAACACCAGGCGATAATTCCTCTTATAATAAAAACAACCAGAGAATTAAGGTTTACAGATTACGAAATATGAGCATAAGGTTTATTTAACAAAAAAAATGGAAAGATGAAAAATAAAATTCTTATAGTAAATCCGCCGGGCACTTTTTTCCCTCTTGGTATGGCGTACGTGCTTTCCTGTCTGGAAAGGCATCATATTGACTTCGATTTTGCCGACTCCAATTTCGGATATGGATATAAAAAACTGCTTAAAAAGAATGATTATTTTGCGGTTGCTTCCGGGGGCCTTATTTCCCAATACCGGTTTTTTATGGAGCTTTTTGATACGTCAAGGAAATTGAAGCCGGGAATATTCATTATTCTCGGGGGCAATATTACCAAAGATATGAAAACTGAATTTTTATTCGAAAAGCTCCATATTGATTATGGGATAGTGGGGGAGGGAGAAACGTCTCTTCCTTTTCTGATCGACTCGGTTTTAAACAATAATATTCCTTTGAGTGAAGTTCCTGGCTTGATATATAAGGATAGTATTACAGGTAAAATAAGAAAGAATCCTGTAAGAAGACTTGATTTGTCGGAAGAGAATATACTGCCGGCATGGCACTGTTTTGACGTTGACCACTATATTGCTACATGGGAACTGGGGATTTACGGGAACCGAAGATGTATGCCGGTAATAACTGCCAGAGGCTGCAAGGGAGGGTGCTCTTTCTGCTCACCTACGATCGGTACCTATGCGAAACGGCCAATTGAACATGTAATAGAGGAAATCGAACTTCTTTGCGAGAAATATTCCTTCGACTGGATCTATTTTGTAAATGAAATGTTTTATCCGACCAAACAGGAAATTATTCAGTTCTGCGAGTCTTTTAAACTATTGAATAGAAAAATTGAATGGGTTTGCGAACTTCGTGTAGATTCGGAAATCGATGCTGAAACCTTCAGAATTATGAAAAGCGCAGGATGTGTCGCGGTGGTTTGCGGAGTTGAAAGCGGGTCGGACAGAATCCTTTCTCTGATGAATAAAAAAACCACGAGTGATATGATAATAAAATTCTTTAAAACAGCAGAAACCGCAGGATTGCCGTGTGAAGGATCAATTCAGGTAGGTAATGAAGAAGAAACGGAAGAGGATATAAAAAAAACCATTGATATGGTTACAGACGGAAAAATGCGAGTAAATGAACGTCTGCCGATAATATATCCCGGAACGAAGATATATAAAAACGCCGTCGATCGCGGCCTGATTAAAAACGAATGGGAATATCTGCAGAATCTCGACTTTACAGCAGATATTTGGGATTATTCATGGCCGAAAAAACGCTATCTCAATATATCTGCAATACCGACAGAAAGATTCTGGAAAACGGTACTGGCAGAACTGCGCCGGTTCAACACATTCAATCTGAGAAATTTCGCAGCAAAAAATATTTCTTATTCTTATAAATACAATATGTTTATTCGGGTAAACGGTTTATGTGCCGAATGTGGTAGCGAGGTATCTTTCGTAACTCCCAAAAAAATTCTCGGTGTCAGAACCTATTGCAGAAAATGTTTCAGAACGGTTCAGTTTAATTTATACGAACTGCCGGAATTCAGGGATCATTACAACAGGCTCCGTATCCGGCTCCGGGAAGTAAAGAGACTGGCGGTGATCGGAACAAGAATCGAGGCAACTTATATGCTGCAATACGACTATTTCGGGCTTAATTATGATTCGATTGTTGCCTTTGTTGAAACCGATAAGAAGCCATCCGTTGTTTCAGATTTCTGCCATATCCCGACAATTCCCATTGAAAAACTGCCGGAATTAAATGCCGATGCATTGTTAATCGTTGATGATCCGTTCGGTAGTGTAGAGATGAAAGTCAGAAGTTTTTATCTTAAAAAGTATATGATTCCTCCTGCAATTTATCTTCTTTTACCCGATGAAAAGCTTCCCTATCATAACATAGTAAGATTTATAAGAAAGCATTCAGATCCGACAGTATGGAATAGAATTATTGTTATTATAGCAATTCAATTGCCAGTATTTTTTGGAAATTTACAGGGGCGATTGTTATCGGTTATAAAAGCACATTACGGAATGTTCAATAAAAACCGCATTCTTCGCAATTTGCTCCAGATCGTGCAGCGGTAATTATATGTGACGTCTCGGCAGTCTCGTTTATTAAGTTGAAAAAATTATCAATATACAAGGAACATAGTCTCATAAGAAAAGAAATGTAAGTATATAAATAACAAATGTATGTTAATATAATAACTGTTCTTATTTCATACATTTTCTTTTCATTCCTCAGAATTAACAGTCAATCTTCCTGCTAGTTGCCGTAACTGAAGCATAACCACTTTATTCTGGAACATTGCAGACTGCATTCTCACCTCGGCGTTCAGTAATGCTAGTTGAGCTTCACGTAACTGAATATCCGAAATTCTTCCAAGCCTGAACTGTTCAACTGCAAGATCCAGAGCCTGGCGGGCTTTGTCTATTGCCTGTTTTTCAAATTCTATTTGGCTGCAGGTCGCCCGGAGACGTTCCCACTGTTCGTAAACAAGAGCCCGGAGTTTTAGCTTCTGTTGCTCTGTTTCGAGTGCTTCATTCAGAGTGTCGACGGCTGCGTTTTTTACTGCAGTTATACGGCTGAAACCGCTGAAAATCGGTATCGAAACAGATAGCTCTGCCCGGTTGCGTAAAATATCGTCACCCGGGTCGGCAATATTTGCGGAAGCAGTGGCACTTACCGCAACCATCGGCCATAGAGCTGCCCTTGTAATGGCATGCTGTGTGTATGCTATTAGTTTTTCTATTTCCGCCATTTTTAGACCGGTATTGTATTTGAGGGCAAGATAGTACCAGTATTCGGCGTCGTATTCCGGACAATTGATCGACGAATCAACGATTACTTCGGCTGGTATGTCCGGTGAGCGGCCCATGGCAATATTTAATGCGTGAAGGGAAAGAGTGTAATCGAGCCTGCAGGTGAGAATCTGCGACGAGTCGGTGTTGAATACAACCTGCTGATGCAGCAGCTCCCGTTTACCAACGCGACCATACTCGTACTGAGTATTGACAAAAGATAGTTGTGAGCGTGAAATATTGAGCTGCTGTTGCGCGGCGGCAAGCATGGCCCGTCTGGCGGCAAGCTGATGGTAGGCGGTTATAATTGCCACAACAGCTGACTCAATCTCCCGACGAACCGCAAGTTCATTCCATTCAATCCTTTGTTCTATCTGCTTTGCAGTATAAAACATTTTAAAGCCGTCGAAAAGTGTCCAGTTGAGTGTGACGGAAGCCTTTGCTTCATCTGCTGTTCCGGGAAGGGACCGCGTTCCTGGAGACGGCGGATAATAGGAGGTTCTCGATTTCGCCGCCGCGCCGTCGAGACGTAACGAAGGAAGCATCAGGCCCCTTCCCACCATACGATTGTTACGGTTTTTTTTCGATTCGTTTCGAGCTATACGTATGGAAAAGTTGTTGATAAGTCCGATTTCCACCGCCCGAGAAACAGTAAGCGTATCCGCATAGAGTGTATTCAGAAAAAAGATAATCAATAGTAAAGCAGGTCTCCGGTTGTGAGTCATAACGGTTCAGCCTCCCTTTCGGCGGAAAGCTCCTTTACAGCAGGTTCAACGGATTCCTCTGTTGACGAAGGATTTAAAAGTTTTCCATAGAAAAGACGAATCTTGTTTACAATAAGAAATAAAACCGGTATTATGAAAAGAATAAGCACTGTTCCGAGTAATAAGCCGTAAACGAGAGATACCGCCATCGGAATAAGAAATTTTGCCTGGCGGCTTGTACTCGCTATAAGAGGCGCCATGCCTGCAACGGTTGTTACTGTAGTAAGAATAATGGGCCTCAGACGTGAAAGACCGGCGTCATATACTGCGTCGTAAACCTTCATACCTTTCTTAAGATTTCTGTTGATACGATCGATGAAAACAATACTATCGTTTATCACAATGCCTCCAAGAGCAATAGAACCAAAAGTTGATAACCGGCTGATCATATAACCGTGAATAAAATGGCCCCAGATTGCTCCCAAAAGGCCGAGCGGAATCATCAATATAACCATAATTGCCTGTAAAGGCGATCTGAAAACAAGTATAAGAATGATTCCGATAGCCAGAACGGCAAATGGAAGCGAAGCAAGAAGCGAGCGATTGAATTTAAAATCATCCCTGGCACGGCCCTCATAAGAGACATATACACCCTGCACCTGAGAAAGCACCTCTGGAATTATATTCTTCCTGATCTCATTCAGTATGGTTGTTGTCGACAGTTCAGGATTTATAAGATCAGCCTCTACCCTTATTTCCCGTTTACCGTCGAGATGGGAAATCATCACTCTGCCCCGTTCGATTGTGTACTCGGCCACCGTTCCCAACGGTACGGAGACTCCTGCCGGAGTTCTGATATACATCTCCTCGAGTTTTCCGAGAGACGACCTGTCCTCTTCGGAGTACCTTACCCATACTCTTATCTCGTCTTCACCGCGCTGGAACCTTTGCACCTCCTGTCCGAAAAAACCCTGCCTCACCCAGCCGGCTACATCGCTTAGGGTAAGGCCTACGGCATAGGCCGACGGCTTTAGGGACAGACGTACTTCCCGCCATCCTTCGATATCGCTGTCGGTAATATCGCTCAGTAGAGGATATTGAGCAAGTTTCCCTTTAAGTAATTTTCTGGCCCTGTCTAACTGTTCGAGATCGTTACTTAGAAGACTTATCGAAATCGCTTTTCCCCACCGTCCGGCCGAAAAAGAGAGCTTCTGCACTCCGGCCACAGGGCCTATCCTTTTACGTAATAAATTCTGAATTTCGAAAGATGCCATCTTCCTCACTGATCCTTCGAGCAGTTCTATAGAAAGCATACCTGCGTGTGAGCCATTGTCGCCGAGACTGTTTGAGCCGATGGTGCGCTGAATGGAAAGAATAACGTCGCGGCCGTCTTTACGACTGCTTTTCAGTTCCTTGTTGACTTCCCACACTATGTTTTCGATTCTTCTCAGAAGCGAGTCGGTGACGTTTTCACGTGTACCTGTTGTGAGGGCAATATTAAAAGTAATGTCGTCGCTGTCGATAAAGGGAAACGAACTGAATTCAACAAAATTGCCTTTAATAAGGCCCAGCGTAATCATCATATAGGCCGAGATAATTGAGATGACTATCGTCTTATTATTCATAGCCATCCGCAGCGCAGGGCCATATACTTTATATGTAAGAAAACGATATATGGATTCGAAAAATCTACGAAGTCGTGTGGTTGCGGTTTTAGGATCAAGGCCTCGGGAGTGGGCCAGATGCGAAGGCAAAATAAAAACCGATTCCGCAAGAGAAAACACAAGAGCGCCTATAACCACCACTGCCTGCTGATAGATCAATCTTCCGAAAGTCCCGCGGAGAAAGAAAAATGTAGAAAATGCGATGATCGTCGTAATAACCGCAGTGAACACCGGCGCAATTACTTCAGATAAACCGGTCAGAGCCGCTCTTATCGGAGAAAGACCCTGTTCGTGTTTCTGAAAAACCGATTCTGCAACGACAATCGCGTCGTCAACCAGAATACCGACAACTATGATCATTCCCATCAGAGAGAGTGTGTTTATTGTAATCCCCCATAGATGGGCGACAATGAACATCCCAGCAAAAGAAAAAGGAATTCCCGCGGCAACCCAGAAAGAAAGATAGCCGTTCAGAAACATCCCCAGAACCAGAACAACAAGGATAAAACCGAATATGCCGTTATTTACAAGCAGATTTATACGCTGTCTGAGAGAAACTGTACGGTCGGAAATGACACTTATGCCGATTTCCGGATGTTTCTTTCTAAAAATATCTATATAGGAATTAACTTTTTTCGATATGTCAAGTATATCCTCGTCGATGGTTTTGTCTACATTTACGATCACAGCACGTTCCCCGTTGTAAAAAGTAGCGTTGGGTGTGTCTTCCCAGCGCTCTTTGACTTCTGCGACATCGCCGATATGCAGAAGCGATCCGTCGGAATTAGCCCGAAGCACAAGCGAGCGGATTTCGTGCGCATAGTCCCGGCGTCCGTAGGCTCTTATAAGCAGACGTTCGTCAGCTGTTATTATCGAGCCGCCGGAAATATCGATATTCGAAGTTCTAATCACCGATGAGATTTCGTTGAATGTCAGATTGAACCGTCGTAACTGTTCTTCATCAACGCTTATTTCGATCTCCCTTTGCGGCAAACCGCTTACAGTAACCTGAGATATTCCGTCCATCATCAGAAGGTCGTCGCGGAAATCTTCCGCACGCTCTTTAAGCGCCCATAGATCGGCATTACCGTATATTGCAACAGAAATCGTTCGTGTCCGGATCTTATTGATCAGTGTAACCGGTTTTTCCGCTCCGGCGGGATAGGGGGTTATGCGATCGACTGCGTTCTTTACATCATCGTAAACTTCATCCGCCGTATAGTCGTCGCTTACTTCCACCGTAATAGAGCCGCTGTTTTCACGCGAAACCGATGTAGTGCGTTCTATGCCCGGAATACCGCGCAGATTGTTTTCGGCCTTCAGAATAAGCGCCTTTTCGATCTCTTCCGGAGAAGTGCCAGGATAGACAAATGAAATTGTAATAGTGTTTCCTTCCACTTCCGGGAAAAAAGAGCTTTTTATACGCAGCATAGAGATAAGGCCAATGATCAACACCGCAAACATGAGAGTATTGGCCCAAACAGGATAAGTGATAAAGTAACGGATAATTTTGTTCATTGCGGATTCCGTTGCAGGGAAGTTTCTTTTTCCCGATAGGATTTGTCTGCTTCTGATTTGCCTTCATGAGGCGAAACTGTGAAATTTTTCCTGCGTTCGGTTTTTTGTGCTGAGCCGGGCTGGTCGGCCTCCTTGCGAATGCGCGATTTTATGCCGCCTGCGGTAAAACTCTCCACCTTCATGCCGATTACCGCATCCTGAAGAGGGTCGGTTATAAGCAATGCGCTTTCTTCTATACCTCCTGTCAAATAAGCGGCGTCAACCGACATATATGCGACCTCTACTTTACGTTCGGCAAGAGTGTCGCTTTCGATTATATAAACCTTATAACCGTCGTGTAAGGCCTTACGCGGAACCGCTACCGCATGTTCTATTTCCCTGCCTGAAATCGATACTGCCGCATAGGCTCCGCTTCTGCATTTTGCCGCGGCACTACCTTCTATCCGGACAAAAACCGATGCGGTCTGCATACGCTCATCGAGGATGTTGCCTATGCGGTGAATCATCCCCTGCAGCGGTTCGTCCAGGCTCTCCGCTTTTACCGTAACTGCCGTTTTGTTGTTTATAAATCGCAACTGGTCCTGAGTAAGCGCAATCTCTATTTCGACTGCGTCGGTGCGTACTATTGTAGCGACGGGAGTTCCGGCTCGTGCCATGGAAAAAGGATATACCTGTGTCTGCTCGACGGTTCCCGTAAAAGGCGCCCTGATCGTATGCTTTTCGAGAGTATTCCGTTGTTGCAGCGCCTGATAGTACAGTTTATAAACCGAATAACGGGTTGCAAGCAGTTTTTCTCTGTCCGATTTCGGAACAGGGAGGGGGGGCAGGGTGTCGACGGAACAGAGCGAAAAGAAATGTTTCCATGGTTCCACAGCTTCAGGGTGGTCGGTGGAAAGTTCCGGAAGCATACCGGCGAGAGCGTTTTGTAAATCACTTATCGTTGCACTGTAGGAAGGATGGATCTGGCTGGTATCAATGCGCATAAGAATCTCTCCTTTTCGGAAAGATTCACTCTTGCGTAACCGGAAACCGTTTTCAAGCACTAAACCCGAAACTTCCGGCGTAAGCTGAAGCCGCTCGAGCGGCATAACCCGACCCATAGAAAAAATTGCGGGACGTAAAGGCCGGTATTGTATTTCCTGAGTATTTACTTTACGTATAAACGGCTGGGGCGGTTTGCGGCGCTGTTCCTTTCTGAACGTTCCGAGAAGTTGCATGATTCCGAAGGCAAAGAAAATTATTATTACTGGTATGACGACTCGTTTTAACATAAGAACTCCGGAATTCGCATTTATCCCTCCGTCTTGTAAAGGCCGTATTCTGAAAAAGACAACGAAAAATAATATTTAAAAGTTTGAAATATTATAATTAGATTATTAGGAAAATATAATTGTTACGATTCGTATTTTTGACGCTTAAGCCGAATAAGAAGAATAGTAATGTGATATTAAGAAATTAGAAATTATTTTCTTTACTTTTTCTTTTTAACGCTTCCTGTAGCGGCTTATCATCCGGGTGGTTCTGCCCCGTTTTCTGCGGCACTCTTCCATACGACTCGAAGAGCAGAACGTTCTGAGCAACATTATTCCCGCGATAAATCCTCCGATATGGGCCCAGAAAGCGACACCTCCTCCGGATGTATTACCGAATGAAAACAGGCCGCCCAAGAACTGCAATAGGAACCAGTATCCGAGCATAAAGAAAGCAGGTACAACTATTCGTGTGAGAAAAAAGCCGAAAAATACAAGCATGTGCACCGGCGCCATGGGGAAAAGAACCATATATGCGCCCATTACTCCGCCTATTGCTCCCGAAGCGCCTACCATCGGGACCGGGCTTGACGGATTTGCAATAATCTGGGCGGCTTCGGCTGCAATTCCGCACAATAGGTAGAAAAGAATAAATTTAAATGTTCCCATTGCGTCTTCCACATTATCGCCGAAAATTGCTAGAAACCACATATTACCTATGATATGAAGCCATCCACCATGCATAAACATCGAGGTTATAATGGAAAGCCAGTTTGCGTTTTGTTCTATAACGTAAACATATCCGCCACCAACAGGAAAACTGCTTCCCGGTTCAAGGGTTCCAAGAAGTTCCCCGGGAATCAATCCGTAATCATATACCGATTTAATAAGCGCCGGATTGAACCCCAGACCCTGAACGAAAATCCAGCAGGCTATATTTACGGCAATGATGGTAAATGTGGCAATAGAAGTATGAAAAGTAGGATTATCGTCGCGTATCGGAAACATTTAACCAAAAATACAATCCGGGTGACTGGAAAGGCCTGAAAATTGACGGCCCGTTATAGGCTTGACAATCCCAATGGAGAAACGGCATTTGAAAAAATCGCATACTCCTAGTATATGTCCGCTATGCTTATTATCAAAGACGCTTATCCCTATCTTTATTTATTTTATTATGGAAAGATAGGTTCAGGGAACGGACGCCTTATGTTTCTTCACACACCTGCATAAGCGCTGAATCCGCCGTCGACCGGCAACACTATGCCGGTAATGAATCGTGCGGCTTCGGAAAGCAGGAAGAGTAAGGCGCCATGAAGTTCTTCCGGCGTACCGAAACGCTTCATCGGGGTTGAGTCGATGATTTTTCTTCCGCGGTCGCTAAGCCCTCCGCTTTCCTTGTCGTAAAGCAGATATCGGTTCTGTTCGGTGACGAAAAAACCGGGTGCGATTGCATTCACCCGTACGTTCATGCGGGCGAGGTGTACGGCAAGCCATGCTGTGAAATTATTTACCGACGCCTTTGCCGCCGAGTAGGCGGCGACCCGTGTAAGTGGCCTGAACGAAGCCATGGAGGAAATGTTGACCACAGCGCCCTTTTTACGATCGATCATATCGGAAGCAAACACCATCGTCGGAAGAAGCGTACCCATGAAGTTAAGCTCGAACACCGACCTGAAGCCTTCGAGATCGAGTCCGAAAATAGTTCGCTCAATACGCTCGATCTCGTCATCTGTAAAGAATTCCGCGGCGGTGGTGCCTTTAGGTGAGTTGCCTCCTGCGGCATTTACGAGAAAATCGATGTGTCCGTAGGCGCTGTTGACTGCCTTTTTTGCCTCAATAAGCGACTCTTTCCTAAGGACGTCGGCTCCCACTCCCATTACCTCTCCGGAGGTTGAGGAGGCGATTTGTGTGGCTTTGGTTACGGCAAGCTCACTGTTGATGTCGAGTATAACGGTCCTGACGCCGCGGCTAGCCAGTGCTTCGGCCATCGAACTGCCCAGAATCCCCGCTCCTCCTGTAATAACGCAACATTTGCCTTTCAAATCATCCATTTTTTCCTCTTTATCAATTCTTCAATGAATTTAGAAATTAAAAGGTATTTCGAAACGTCCTCCCGCCTACATTTCTGAATTGCTTTTCCCTACACGCTATAACTTCCCGAAGCCACATCTCCCCCCCTTCCTGTCCAGTTTGTGTGGAAAACCTTGTCTGCAGGGGCGTCGATGCGTTTGTATGTATGTGCTCCGAAATAGTCTCGCTGTGCCTGAAGCAGATTGGCGGGCAGTCTTTCGCAGCGGTATCCGTCGTAAAAAGCAAGTGCCGAAGAGAATGCGGGCAGCGGTATGCCGAGTTTTACTGCTGTCATTACAACCTTTCTCCACGAGTTCTGGCACTTGTCTATGACCGACCTGAAATAATCATCAAGAAGAAGATTGGAAAGTTCCGGGTTCCGCTCGTATGCATCCTTTATTTTTTCGAGAAATACGCTTCTTATAATACATCCGCTGCGCCAAAGCATCGCTATGTTGCCGTAGTTAAGATTCCATTTGTATTCTTTGGCGGCTTCACGCATACACATAAATCCCTGCGCATAAGAGACTATCTTTGAAGCCAGAAGGGCGCGTCTTATATCTTCTACGAAAACCGTTATATCGCCTGTAAATCCTGCCTTAGGGCCTTTCAGAAGTTTTGACGCGGCGACTCTCTCTTCTTTGAGAGCCGATAGACAGCGCGCATATACCGCTTCTGAGATCAGAGTAACCGGTATTCCGAGGTCAAGCGAGTTGACGCTGAACCATTTTCCGGTTCCTTTCTGGCCCGCTTTGTCGAGAATTTTCTCGACCAGAGGCTTTCCGTCGGTATCTTTATATGCGAGAATATCCGCAGTTATTTCGATAAGATAGCTGTTCAGTTCGGTCTTGTTCCATCTTGAAAAGATTTTATGCATTTTGTAGGGAGTAAGACCAAGACCCTGTTTCATAAGGTGGTAGGCTTCGCAGATGATCTGCATGTCGCCGTATTCTATGGCATTATGCGCCATTTTGACATAATGGCCGGCGCCGTTCTCTCCAACCCAGTCGCAGCAGGGGACGCCGTCTGGAGTTTTTGCTGCGATCGCCTGAAAGATGTCCTTTACAAGCGGCCAGGCGCCTGGACTTCCGCCGGGCATGAGCGAAGGTCCACGCCTCGCCCCCTCTTCTCCGCCCGACACACCAGTTCCGATAAACAGTAAACCTTTTCCTTCGAGATATCTGGTTCTCCGTATCGTATCCGTAAAATGAGAATTTCCTCCGTCTATTATACAGTCGCCTGGGGAAAGGTGAGGAAGAAGCTGTTCTATAATCTGATCGACCGCTTTCCCTGCCTGAACCATAATCATTATCTTACGGGGAACCTTCAGCCCGGCAATCATCTCTTCTATTGTGTAGGCGCCGATAACCTGTTTGCCGGCTCTGACGCATTTATCAATATTGACGGCATATTCATCGTTGCGGTTGTAGGCTACTACGGAATAACCGTGGTCGTCCATATTAAGGATCAGATTTTGGCCCATAACCGCAAGACCGACTACCGCAATATCACCTTTTTTATCCATAAGAAAATTCCTTTCATTTTTGTCTCTAATACGATTGAGGCCTGAGGCATGGAAATCATTTTTGGAAAAATGAACTGAAGTTTAAAAATAATTATTTTAACCACAAAGCACACAATGTGACCGATAAAACGCATCTCCTTAGTAAATAGATTTTATACTCATAACAAACGGCCTGTGTATTGAAAGCGTCCTATCGGCGTATATTGTTTTGTTAGAAATTCGACGTCAGTCTCAGCGTCGTCTTCATATCCCCGGTGGGGTTGCCTGTGTAAAGTCCCCAGTCGATGATGATCCTGTCGAAATATCTCTTTTCAACTACGATACCCCATCCCAGGGCCTTTGTATTCTGACGGCCTGCAACCGCATCTCTCATACTTTCGTCGCTAAAAAAAGTTTTTGCCACATTTTCGAATTCAACGGCCAGTGTATCCACCACACCGAAAGTAGGAATTGTTATTCCGGTATTGATCGGTCTTACCACACCTGTACTTGCTTGGGAGCTCATTTTCTGTACCGCCATTTCGGTATAAAATTTGAGGCCTTCTAAGATGTTGATTTCAATAAGCCACTGCCCCGCATAGTAATTATTGGCTACCAGAACTCCCGACGAATCTATAGGAGCTGAATACTTCTTGAAACCACCTCCTAAATGAATCAGGTTGTCTAGGACGGTGAATTCCTGATATATTCTGAAAAAGCCAGCCGTCAATTTTGAATCCAGAAGCTGCCAGTATTGTGTTGTTGAAGATTGGTAGAATTTTTCATTGTTAAGGTTTGCGCCTATCATAAGAGATGTTGTTCCGCCGATAATGTCGTATGCATTGAAAACAAACCCTGCCTCGAGCTGGTTAGCGAATATTTTTCTGTTTTTAAAAGGCCCTACCACATTCTCTACACGCGAATCCCCATACCCTCCTGCCGGCTGTTCAAGATAGTTGCCGAAGAGTTGACTGCAACTGTTCTGAAGCCCGTCACGTCCTACTTTGAAATGAGGCCGGAAATTAAGACCGCTTTCTGGAGAGTAATTTTTGAAAACTTTCAGATACGCCTGATTCAACTCAATCACATCGAGACATCCCTGAATGTCGGGCGGCGGGGTTCCGCTGTTCGGATCCACATAGACCCTACGGCGCAATGTCCAATACGGATAGAATCTTATGTTGAATACGCTTTCAAGATTTTTCATACGTAAAGCTCCCTTAAGCGCAACCCTCATCCACATATCATCGAAGGTCTGGCGGTAACCGAAGAGGCTTGGATGTGTGAACCTCGTAGTATTAAAACTGCTTCCGTATTCATCGTAAAGTTTCTTCTCGATCTGCATATCTACCGTTGCAGAGAATTTTATTTCCGGTGTGTTTACTGCTGCAGTGGATAGGCTGTCGCCCTGCGTCCGGCCTACTGTAGTCGTAATAATTATTGACGTAAATGCAATAATTGTCGGTAAATGTTTCATATTCTCTCCGTTTCTGTTAGAATTTGGCCGCAGCATTCAACGAAAACCACGTTGAAGTTTTTTCTTTTGTAAATACCATGGTGATACCTGGCGTAAATTCCAGAACGTCGTAATTTATTCCAACGTTAAAACTGAACCCAATATTCTTGATTCCTTTGAAGACAATAGGAGGCGTCGGGAACTGGTTGCGGTCGAGAGTATCCGCATCACTAAACCCGTGCTCTCCTATAAACATTCCTACGCCTGTCTGACCGAAAATGCCTAATTTGTTTAAGTTCAACGGCAAATAATACCGGACTATTCCCTGCGTACCCAGAAAATAAAGATCTTTCCATGTTGAATCGCGCACCCAGCGGTTAAAGCTTATTTTTCCTCCGAAAGCCAGCCCCGAAAGCGCATTCCATGACTCTTTGAGAGGAAGTCCGAAAAATGTCCATCCGGCCTCCCAGCCGGGCTTCAATTCTTTTTCTCCTGTGGGGGTTTGAGCTGCGGATGACGTCGGCATCGCAAGACCCGCGGAAAACGCCGAATAGGTGTTTTTCGCCTCGGAAAGAAAGCACAGCATAAAGATGGCTGATACGATGAAACCGTTTTTTTTCATAAATCTACCTTTTGTATAGTGATTCAGATAACCTTTGATTTACATATTAATATATCCAAACGGAAATTATAAATAATTTCAACCGCCATTAGAAATCAAGGGATTCTACGGTAAAAAATTACCTGATAATCAGTTTATTCCGTATCGTATAATCCGGCGTTCTGAAATCGATCAGATATACACCGCCGGCCGTTTTTCCGGCGTCCCAGAGGCAGCTTCCCGGCTTAGTCAGATTGAAGGATTTAATCATACGTCCGTTGAGGCCGTAGACGTCGATCCGTCCTGCGCTTGTAGCGGTCATCAATATATAACCGGACGCCTGAGTCGCTTTAAATGAGGGTTTTTCCATCTGTTTTATATTGCCTTTTGCTCCAACCAGCGATCCCACGAAAATCATTTCGTCTTCGTATTGGTTAGGCCATCTCGAGTCCCATACCTTGACCGTATATATTCCGGGAGCGCTTGCAGAGAAGACAGTACTTGTACCCGTGGTTGCAGAGAGTTTTGCTCCGGGTTCCTCTACGCTCCAGTTGAAGGTTCCATTGGTAACATCGGTTCCGCTCTGTGTCCTCATCCGCACAGAAAGTTTTACTTCCGTATTAACCGGAACTTCCACCGCTTTGGTGGTGTCGGGAGTTATAAGGTCGATATGGCATGGAACCTGTGTAGTGTAATATCTGCCGAAATCTCTCCGGAAATTATCGGTCCAGCGCGAACCGTCTTTCAACTGATGGTTGAGCTTCGATAACACATGGTTGTAGATGACCGGATCGATAAGGGGAGGATAAAACGAAGAATTGTTGAGCAGTTTCCAGTATCTTATCCATTTTTGAACCTGGTGGATGCCGTTGTAATGCTCCCAGTGTAGTTGCTGAATAAGGCTCATCTTCCCCTTCATCTGGTGGTCCCATTTGTAATGATGGAAAAACAGCATATACTCTTCAGGACATTTCAAAGGATCGCAGAAGATATCGGCAAGGGGGGCGGGAAGGTATTCATGCGCAAAATTATTTCCAACCGAACCCCTGTAGTTGGAAAGTCCGCATCGTTGTACGCCGATTCCGTCTGATATGAAATTCATGAGCCATTCATTGAAGAAGTTGATGTTTTTCATGTTTGCGAAATCGACTTCGTAGTGCTGGTTATTTCCTATCTGCGACATTGACGCATTATGCGCGATTACGTAATTTGTATAAGCTTCCCATGAGCGCATAAGCATGTGTTTGACAATATGTCTTACGAGGGTATCCTTCCCGTTGTCAAAGCTGCATAGTATCCACTCATCCGCTATCTGATCCGCCGATATTGTTGGATTCCAGGCGAGCCGTCCCCAGCCGTAATAGTTGGCCTGGTGGAGAAAATTGGCTGTCCAGTTTACGGTATCGCTAAGGTTGCTTATTGCCCATACTCCTCCGGTTTTCGAACCCGCACCGCGCAGTATCTGATGGGTAACGGTTCCGGTTGCTCCGGACCATTGTGGCGCTGGAGAACCTTTTATGTCCCAGTCAAGAACCTTTTTCCACCTCGGCACAAGCCAGCAGAGATGAATGCCCTGGCCTGTGTATTCCTGGGTAATCTGAAACTCCATTCCCAGACGTACACCCGACATTGCGAGCAGCTGATGGGGGGGTTCAATAGGCTGAAAATCGTGTGTTCCGTCCTTCATCCGGATTACCACCGCGTTGTGCCATGTCTGAGCCGGTTTTGCGAATTCCTTGCCCTGGTTTACTGCAAAATCCGGATCACTTGTACCGTAGATAAAAGTACGCCACACCATAATATGTCCGTAACGGCCGAGTGCTTCTGCAATAGGATTTGCACCCTGAGACTGCGACTCCCCGTAGGTCGAGCGGGGGCCTTCTTCACCTTCCGAGTCTGCTTTCATCAGAAAGCCTCCGAAATTCTTTATATATGCACGAACGGTATCGACTTTATCGAACCACCACTTTTTCGCAGCTTCGTTTTTATAAGCGTCGGCGGAGCTTATTTTCGGATTTACTATCCTGGGACTTGCGTATGAAACCGACAGGTAATACTTCAGCCCCCAAGTGCCAATTATATCCGCAAAGATTTTCTGTGTTTTAAGGTTTGCGACTTCAAGACACTTATGGTTGCCGTTTGTGCCGTTTTGATAAGTATTTACGCAATCGGGAGTAATTCCGTTAAGCCCCAGTGCGGCAGCCATACGGCAGTAGTCGATTACTCTCTTTAGGTCGGCGCCTTCCAGCCTGCCGAAGTCTTCCATTCTGAAAACTCTGCGGCCTCCGTAAAGACGGTCGGCTTCGTAGGAGGAGTTATAATGGTTATACCAGTGATCGAGCACTCTGTAGGTAAAATAGGGATTTTCAACAATGTCGAGATTGTTTATGTTCTTTCCCATTTGCATAAGTCTTAGAAAATAAAAAGTCCCCCGAAGAACTCCTACCTGGCTTTTCCCGGAAATATAGGTTTTACCTCCGCTGCTTTTAATAACAAACCCCTCTTCGGTGACTTTTCCGTAATCGATATTTACCGATGCGACAGGCCCCGATCCCTGTTCCGCCAGAACGACGGCGCCCGGGCCGTCTGCAACGGGAAGAGCGGAACCGCCGAGAATTTTCGGCAGCGCCAGGTCAAGTTCGGACTTTGCGTTTTTCAGAGTGTCTGAGGCCGGGTCGGAAAGAACAATGCTTTTACACACGCTCTGATACTGCTGCAGCAGGTTGTCGGGCGCTTTGACATAGCGTAAGAACGTCTCGTTGCCCGTATAGTCCGCAAAAACTGCTGCCTCGAAAAGTAATATGACCGTAAAAACGAGCATTGAAAGCCTTATTTGTTTATTAGAATTTACAGCCATCTTTACACCCTCCCCTTGAAAAAAAATCAAAAAAATATTTTTCTTTTTTTTGCTATTTGATTTTTTGCTCATACTTCCTGTTTTTTATCAACAACCATTAACGGACAAAGAATTTTTCCCGAAGAATCTGCGATTCATTTTGTATCTGCAACAGGTAGAGGCCTCTTGTTGCCTTCGGGTTGTTCCAGGAAACGGTACCGGGATTATTAATATCAAAAGATTTTACAACACGGCCCTGCAGGCTTAAAATGTTTATTTTACCGGCAACAGGTGTAGTGATTGTTATTTTCTGTACACCCTGGCTTATTTTCAGCTTAAAAAACGAATTACCTGTTGTATACATTTCTCCCTTAATTCCCGTCGGCGGTTCCCACCAGTTACCAACGAAAATCAATTCGTCCTCGAACTGGTTCGGCCATCTTGAATCCCATAGCTTGACTGTATATATACCGGGCTGAGTCGCGGAAAAAACGGTACTTGTTCCTTCTGTGGCCGACAGAGAGGCCGCTTCGCCTCCGCTTACGCTCCATTTAAACGTTCCGTCGGTGACGGCTGTTCCATTCTGGGTTTTAAGAGAGGCGGTTAAAGTCACATTCGCGCCTACCGCTGCCGATACTGCCTTATCGTTAGGTGTGACAATGCTTAGATTGCAGGGAACCTGTTTGGAGTAACATCTTCCAAATTGCGTTCTGAACGTATTTGCCCATCGTGTGGCATCGGTGAGCTGGGTTTTAAGTTTTGAGGATACATGAGAATATATAGCGGCGTCAATGGAGGTGGCAGGATTTGCATTAAGAACATCCCAGTATTTAATATACTTTTCTACCCGATGGACGCCGTTGAAATGCTCGAACTGGAGTTGCTGGATAAGCGTCATTCCACCCTTCATTTTATGTTCCCATCCCAGATGGTGGAAAAAGAGAACATAGTCTTCAGGGCATTTGTCAATGTTGCAGAAGGAGTCGGCAAGAGCGGCGGGGTAATATTTACGTGCAAAGTTATTGCGAACCGTTCCCGCTGTCTGGTTGCAACGTGATACGCCTATACCGCTGCAGTCCTTGGAAAAATCCATAAAATAGTCGCTGTAGAAATTAATGTTGCGCATATTATCAAAATCAATCTCATAGTGGTTATTGTTTCCCAGCGCCGGCATCAGGGCGGAATGATCGATGGTGTAATCGGTATAGGCTTCCCATGAGGTAAGAAGCATATGCTTCAGAACAGCCTGTACTCCGTAATTATGTCCGTTATCCATACTGCATCTGATCCACTCGTCTGCAATCTGTTCTGCCGGCAGTGTCGGGTTCCATGCAAGCCGGCCCCAGCCGTAATAATTGGCCTGATGAAGGAAATGGCCGGTCCAGTTGGTTGCATCGCTTAGGTTGCTTATTGCCCAGACTCCGCCGGTTCTTGAGCCCGAACCACGCAATAATTGATGAGTAATTGTTCCTGCGGCTCCTGACCACGAAGCTGCGGGCGATCCTTTTATATCCCAGTCGAGAACCTGTTTCCATCTCGGCACAAGCCAGCAGAGGTGTTTATCCTGGCCCGTATATTCCTGGGTGATCTGGAACTCCATTCCGAGACGGGCGCCGGGCATTGCCAGAAGCTGGTGAGGCGGCTCTATCATCTGGAAATCCCGCGGGCCGTCTTTCATACGTATAATAACCGCCTCATCCCATGTCTGGGGAGGATCTGCAAACTCCTTGCTCTGGTTTACTGCAAAATCCGGATCGGAAGTGTCGTATATAAACGTTCTCCAGATCATAACATGTCCGTACTGTTTAAGAGCCTGAGCCATGGGATTGGCTCCCTCTGATTGGCTCTCGCCGTATGTTGACCGGGGTCCCTCCTCTCCTTCGGAGTCGGCTTTCATCAGGAATCCGCCGAAATTCTTTATATTCGAACGTACTACTTCCACCTTATTCTTCCACCACCGCCTTGCGTCTTCGCTTTTGTAAACGTCAGCGGTGGATATTTTAGGGTTTACAATCCGCGGGCTTGCGTACGAAACCGACAGATAGTATTTAAGCCCCCAGGTTCCTATCATGTCGGCAAATACCTTCTGTGTAGCAAGATTCGACTCTTCAAGGCACTTGTAATTGCCAAGGGAACCCTCACGGTAGGTGTTGACGTTGTCGGGACACATTCCGTTGAGTCCGAGAGCCGTTGCCATACGGCAATAGTCTATAATTCGTTTCTTCTCGTTATCGGTCAGTCTGCCGAAATTTTCCATTTTGAAAACCCTGCCTCCGCCGTAGACCCTTTCGGTTTCCACGTTGGATCCGTAGTGATTTATCCAATGATCAAGCACCCTTATAGGAAAATAGGGATTCTCGACAATGTCGAGATTTTTAATTGATTTTGCAGTCTGCATAAGCCGGATAAAATGGAAGGTTCCCCGCAGGACCGCGACCTGGTTTTTGCCGGTAATGTAAGTTTTACCTCCTATACTTTTAATAATAAACCCTTCGTCGTTTAGTTTACTGTAATCGATACCTGCTGATGATACCGGAGCCGATCCCTGCTCCGCCAGAACAATCGCCCCTTCGCCGTCGGCCACCGGAAGGGCTGATCCGCCAAGTAGCTTTGGGATAGCAATGTCTAATTCGTTCTTGGCATTTTTAAGCGTATCGGAAGAAGTATTACTTAATACTATACTTTTACATACGTTTTTATATTCCGTTTTCATCGGCTCCGGTGCGGCATAGTAATGAAGAAATGTCTCGGATCCGTCGTAAGCGCTTACTAAATAAAAAACCGCACTACCTAAAATCGTCATCAGGCATAAACGATTCAGTTGTCCCATTTTTACCCCCTGATTTTTCCCCTTTAAAAGAATTGTTTCCTATTATTTAATATAAATAAAATTCGATCCTCAGGAAACCTTCTTTGCTTAATTGTTGGACACAAATTGTGTACATTTTCCTGGTTGATTTATGTCTTCAATATCATATTCTTCATCATATCACTAATTTTGGATTTAAATATATCTTTACCTACGGTTAAGAACAATCTTAACGGTTAAAAATCCGTTACCGTTGAGGTAACAAACTGTTAAATATGGAATTAAGTTTTAATGGGCCGGCGCAGATCAGTCATTACCAGCTTCCTTTGGGCCGGTTCCGTTACCGTTTATCAATTCTCCCTTAAGGGCGCGGCCTACTGCCAGGGCGAGCTGCGAGGATACGTAAGGTTTCTGAATGATACCTAATATCCCTTCCTTCATCATAGCCTGCTTCTCTTCTTCGATACTGTATCCTGTTGAGATCAGCGCCTTTGTGTCGGGTTTGATTTTTTTCATTTTCCTGAAGCATTCCAGACCGCTTATTCCAGGCATTTTCATATCCAGAATGACAAGATCGAAGATATCCGGTTTTGAGGAAAACAGCGCCAGAGCCTCCTCTCCGCCCGAGCAACTCGTAACCGTATGACCAAGCCATAAGAGCATTTCCCTCACGGCGTCGCGTAAAAAACTCTCGTCGTCTACAAGCAGTACATGGCCTTTGCCGGTAAACTGATGTACGGGCTGACTGACCGCATGTAAAGGCGGCTCTTCAGCCAGAGGAAAGTAGAGCGTAAAGGTAGTGCCTTTGCCGACACTACTCTTTACGTCGATAAAACCGTTATGGCTTTTTACGGTACCGTAGACGCTTGCCAGCCCCAGACCGGTACCACATCCTATATCCTTTGTTGTAAAGAACGGTTCGAAAAGGTGAGAAAGGGTTTTTTCGTCGATTCCGCACCCCGTGTCTTCAACCGAAACCCCGAGATATTTTCCTGGCGCGACGGTAAAGTCTTTGCGATGTGTAAAGGAACGGTCGATATCCTTTACGGTGCAGGCAACCGTCAGATTCCCTCCGCCCGGCATTGCATCGCGGGAATTCAGGGCAAGATTCATTATTGCGTTCTGGAACTGTATCACGTCTCCGTAAATGTAAACCGCAGAAGCGTCGCTGACATAAGAAATGGTTATAGATTTGTCGAGTGTCCGGTTCAGTAGTTCGACGATCTCGGCCAGCGCCTCGCCGGCGTCGAAGATCGACATATTAAGTTTGTTTTTGCGTGCGAATGTCAGTAGTTTCTTTGTAAGTTCCGAGGCCCGGTTTGTCGCCGAGAGAATCATATTCGAATATTTCTTCAGTCTGTCGTCTTCCTGGTATCGCTGCTTTATTAGGTCCGCATATCCGGAAATCGCTCCCAATATATTATTGTAGTCGTGAGCGATTCCTCCGGCAAGCTGGCCTATTGCTTCCATTTTATATGCCACACGGAATTGCTCTTCCATCCGTTTTTTTTCGGCTTCAGCCGCTTTCCTGATAGTAATATCCTCCACATAAAAAACCATTGCCGTCTGCCGTGTCGAGTTAAAAAGACCTGCCAGATGGATATTACCTACGAATCTATCTCCCGAAGCCCTGATAATTTCACATTCAAAGTCTCTTATACCAGAATTAAAACAGCCGGCCGGATCCAGAAAAACCGATTTTATACCGCAGTTTTCGGCGTCGGTAACAAATTCGGTCAATTTTTTGCCTGTGAGAGGCGATTCTTTTGAATATCCAAGCAATGTAAGCGCTGCCGTATTATTGAGAAAAACTGTGCCGTCGCATGATGTACAGATAATTGCTTCCGGAGCCGACTCGAAAAAGTTACGGTATTGCTTTTCGCTTTCGGAAAGAAGCTGTATGTTTTTTTTGCATTCGTTGAGCTCGGCTTCAAGTTTTGCTTTTGCATTAAATATTTCGGAAAGAGAATCGGTAAGCTCTCCAGGAATATATTTGTTTTTTTGCAGATTATTCAATAAAGACGAATCTCCATTTGTGAGCGCAATGCACAACTGTCTTAGGATGCTTCGGACCGAAATATGATAATAAAAAAAAATGATTAAGAAAGAAAAAAATGACAGGATCACAGGTATCAGCAACATGGATCCGTCTTGCTTCGATATAAGATATGCCGCCGAAGCCACCGCGGCAAATAAAAAAATCGAAAGCGCAATACGAAAAGAAATTCGTAACCGCAAAACAGTATGCTCCCATCTCGATAAGTGCCCGTCCGCACTGTCCTTATAGTTAGTCTACTATTTCAGACCGCATTGATGCAATACGATTAACGGAATAATATTTTTTTTTGTGGAACTGTAATTCAACCTTAAAGCTACTCTATCAGATCTTACCCACCGACTTTCGCTCCACCCAGCCGCTTACGCCATTCGGAAGGCTTACAAGGAACCACTCGTCTACGGTTTTACGGATACGGAGTTTTGTCCCTTCGTGTATGGTAAAAAGAACGGTGGTTCCATCGGGTTCGTTTTTCGCATCGACAGAGGGATCAAGAACCACGGCGTATGTCGCTTTCTCCGATTCGTAAATTTTTACCCCTATAGATACGCCGAGCGCCGTAAGCAGCAGGCCGCCCAATACCGATAAGTATATAATCCATAACCTGACATTATGCGACGCAAAAAGACTCCAGCAGAGTGCGAACCAGATTGCATACCAAAGAACGAGAGATATCCAGAGCTGTGTTTTGAGCGACAGTAGTGTATGGAGTTTCCAGAGAACGATATCGATAAAACCGCGCTCCGGTTCAGGTACCCTATCGACGAGATTCGATTGAATAAAACGGATATTAGCTGCAATATCCGGATCATTAGGATCAAGACATGCGGCTTTTTCGTAAGCAAGCCGTGCAGCTCCGAGTTTTTTCTGCCGGTAAAGTGCATTACCCAGGTTGAAAAAGACCGCTGCATTTTCAAGTCCGGATTCTATGATTTTTTCATAATAATAAGCCGCAGTATCGAACCGGCCTTTAGAATAGGCCGTGTTTGCCTGTTCGAACCAGTGCGCTACAGGTGCTCCGTTTACAACTATTCGGTATAGAAACAGAATAATAAATAATCCGACATACCTCATAGCAATCAACTCTTTCCCCTCTTTTTAACGGTTTTTTCAAGGCCCGAAATAAAATCAAATGTATGATTAAGTATCGCTTCCCGTGACGTTTCGTCGAGAGACTTTCCGCCGAAACGGTATTCATCTAACTTTTCGATAAAAAGTGTTAGATCCGACACGGTCTTTTCGTCTGATGTTGAACGAAGCAGTTCTTCTTTAAGCTCCTCGAGCGTTCTTCCCGTCGCCGGAAATCCGAATTTATGGGAGATATAGTTTTCGATAATACCTGCAATACGACCGAGATACTCGTTTGGCTTAAGAGCCTTGCCCTGTTTTCTGATCTGTTTCAGTTGCTTTTGAACTTCCGCCAGAGCCCTGTTACGCAACTGAACTGCAACATTTCGTTCTTTACGCACGGACTGGAAACGGTAAAGTAACGTAAAAGCAAAAAACAGTAAAGGCAACGGGAAAAGAAGGAATAGAACCGGGTTACGATAAGGATAACGTGATCTGTGCTTCAACGAAACTCCGGTTTTTATATAACGGATATCCCGACCCACCTCCCTTATCTCTTCCTGTGTGAGATATCGGGTCTGCTCCTTTTTTTCCGCTTTGCCTTTGGTAACAGTGATTACTATCGGCTCCGAAGAAGCGGTTTTATAAGACGATGATTTAGGGTCGAAATAACTGAATACTATGGGAGCAAGGGTCAGAGTTCCTTCGTTTTTCGGAATTAGCAGATATTTATAGGTTTTTTTAGTGGAAAATCCGCTTTCGGTAGTATCCACAACCACCTGTTTCTCGGGCGTAAAGATTTCATATTCATCGCTCTGAGGTATACTAATATCTCCCATATTCGCGGGCCGGCTGTTTCCTTTGAGAATAACTTTCAGTGTCACGGCATCCCCTGCGGGAACCGACTGAGGATCTGCGGATGCTTTTATGGAAAATGAGCCGACGGCGCCACTAAAGCCCGCGGGCGGCGGTGGAAGGGGTTTCACTTCAATCGTAAGCGGATTGGTGAATACGGTCTTCGGAACAGCCTGAATACCTCCGCCGAAGAAGTCGTCGCCGAAGAAGTCGTCGAAAAACGGGCTTATCGACCTTCGCCGGGTGCGGCGTAGCTCCTGATATTCGAAAGGTATGGGCTGGATTGAAACAGTTCCGGTATTAAGAGGGAAAAGCAGAAACCGAAGTGAGTATACATTGTAAAGTTCACCGTCGATGCGCTCCGAACCGGTGGTTACCTGATTTTTGAACAATCGGGTAAGAGAAAAGCGGCTTCCGAATGATTTTTCTATCGACTCGAGGGCGGCATTGAAGCCGTTTCTTAAGTCGGTAGATCCCTGAGCCTGTGCACGCTGCGCAGCCTTGAATGTAAGTACTGCCTGCTCGCCCGTATAGAGAGTTTTTGCGGAAATCGTAAGAAAAGCACGTACGTCGGGGTTGGTTACAGGTTGATCGGTTACGGTAAATGCGAGCGGTTCCGTCCGGTATACCGTTCCTTCGACATTTACGGAAAGAGATGGGAAGACGAATGTGCCGGTTTGCCTGGGAGCAATAAAGTAATAGAAACGGGTGGTGATCTCATTCCTCTGCGATGCTTTACCGTTAATAATCTGAATGGAAGAAGAGGACGACTGTTCGCTGTGGGTTTTCAGTAGCGTAAAAGCGCCTCCGGGATCTACAGGCGGAATGCCTATGTTCCGGACGACCTTATCCGTTACAAGAGTAGCTACCACTACAGCCTGCTCTCCCATTGCAATCTTCGTCCTTTCAGCCGAAATGCCGAATCTGACTTCTGCGGCGGAACATAATGATGCGGCGATAAGCAATATCGTCAATAGGCCTGTGTTAATCACAGAAATGCTCCTTTGTCCATATAAGAATTTTTTCAATAACGGTTTCGACGTCTGCCGGCCGCGAGTAATTATGGTCGGCTCCGTTAATAAGACAAAACTCTGCGTCTATCGACGCCGACTGCGCAGCAGAAACATATCTGTACGATTCGTCAACCGGAACCGAAGGGTCGCGGTCACCGTGGATAAGAAGCATTTTTCCTTTATAAGAACGGGTGAATTCGTATACCGGATCTGTTCCATGCATGCCGCCGAGAAACGAAGCGCTTATTTCGTGCGGGCCGAGTTCGTAGAATCCCCTTAAATTAGGGCCGTTTCCGAGCAGTTCCTTTTTCCGTTGAACAAGCTCCCTCAGATCGGCTACGGGAGAAAGAAGAATTATGCCCTGAGCGCCTGCAGGCGCAGCGCACCGCGCCGCAATCATGCCTCCGAAACTATGACCCAGTAAAATAAGTCGTTCCGGAGCCGGAGCCCTTTTCCTGACCTCCTTTACAACCGTTAAAAGATCATCCGTCATCGTATCGGTGTTCATATCACCAAAAAAACCTTCGCTTTCGCCCGAGCCGCAGAAGTCGAAACGTACCGACGAGAACCCTTCGGCGGCAAGGGCGCGGGAAATCTTGACGAATAAATAGCCGGGGCCCATTCTGTTGCCTGTAAGGCCATGCGAAAATATAATGCACGGAGAGTCCGGTCGTTCGGAACCGTGCACCGCTCCCCTCAGACGAAGACCCCTGTCCGTAGTCCATTCAAAAAACGAAAATGCTCTGTCACAATATTCCATTTACCAGTCCTTCAGGGGTTTTTTATCTTTCCCGATGCCTTTTTTCGGAGGTTTATTCAACGAGTCGGCGTCGTCGGCGTATAGTTCTATAAGCCTCGCGGCCTCCTCTTTCTTCATTTTATCCTGCTGCTCCTGAAGCTGTTCCTGATGCTGTCTTTCCTGCCGTTCTTTCTGTTCATTATTTTGTTGTTGTTGTTGTTGTTGATTATCCTGCTGCTGACTCTGGTTTTGGTTTTGCGGTTCATTTTTATTTTGATCATTCTGATTATTTTGGTTCTGTTGCCGCTGCTTATTGTCTTGTTGGTTTTGCTGCTGTTGCTGTTGTTGTTCCAGTCTCTTTATGCGCTGATATGCAAGCTGCAGGTTCCATTTTGCGTCGAAATCTGAAGGATGTAAGGCAAGGGACTGAGTAAAATGGTCGAGCGCTTTTTTATACTGTTCCTGTGCCTTCATGTCTCCCGTGCGTTCCATCTGCTCACCTTTACGGAAGAAAATATTTCCCATATTGTAATGCGCAGTGGAGAGCTCTTTTTTCTCCTTTGCACCGAGCGCTCCCTCATAACTCTTTTCCGCATTATCGTAGTCGCCAAGTTGATATAAAGCGGAACCTTTGTTCATTTTAAGTTTTGGATCGCCCGGAGAGAGCAGAAGAGCATCTTCGTACAATTTGAGCGCCTCCTCATATTTACCCTGTTTATACAGACGGTTGGCGGCCTCGGTTTTCGAATATACCTCATCGGCTCCGGAAGGCCGTATCAAAACGAAAATACAAATCGGCAACAGACTTATAATCCTGTCCCGTCGTCGTGTCATTATTATTCGAACCTCCCTTTCCATTCCTGCCTGCGACGTATTCTGTCGGGAATGAAAAATTCTATAAGGAGCAGTAGTAATGCAAGCGCCAGAGGCACCTGATAACGTTCCTCGTAGGCTGCGATCCTGCTGGTTCCGAAATCTTTTTTCTCCATGGATGCGATCTTTCCTATTATGCGTGAGAGTTCCAGACTGGAACCGGCATGGAAATAGGCCCCTTTGCCCTCTATAGCGATTTTTTCGAGGATAATAGGATTCAGTTTAGTCATTACTAGATTTCCGGAATTATCCTTTTTGTAAACTACCTCTTCGCCGCCACCTTTTAGCGGAATGGGCACTCCGCTCTCCGATCCCACACCTATCGTATAAATGATGATCCCCTCATCTGCGGCTTTTTTTGCGGCTGTCACCGCATCACCCTCCCAGTCTTCTCCGTCGCTTATAAGCACCAGTACCTTATGTTTACGCGTACGACTCCGGAAAGCTATTACGCTTTTATTTATGGCTTCCGCAAGTGCGGTACCCTGGCGTTCTACCCAACCGGTGTTTACCGCGTTGAGAAACATTTTTGCTGCTCCGTAATCGAGCGTCAGCGGACACTGAACAAAGCTTTCGCCTGCAAAAACAACAATGCCGATACGATCTCCCCTGAGAAGGTCGATCAGTTTTCCTATCTCATGTTTGGCGCGCTCAAGACGGTTAGGAGTTATGTCTTCGGCCAGCATGCTTTGAGATATATCGAGAGCGACTATTATATCGATTCCTTTTCTCTGAACTATTTCCATCTTAACGCCGAATCGCGGCCGTACGAGTGCAAGCACAAGGAAAAAGAAAAATCCGCAAAAAAACGCCCATTTGATTACCTGTCGTGAGACATCAGAATAAGGTGTGAGTTTTCTAATAAGATGAAGGGATGCAAAACGGGCAAGTGCGGCTTTCCGGCGTTGATATGACCATATAAAAAAAGCGATAATCACCGGAAGCAACAACCACATCAGAAATAACTCAGGATTGCCGAACCTCATTTTTTCTCCTTATGGGATCCTTCTGAACCGGGTATTCAGGAGAATCGTTTCAGCCAAAATAAGGATAAAACCGGCCCAGAGCCACGGATAAAACTTCTCCTCGAATGACGTATATATGGTGGTTTTTATTTCCGTTTTTTCCATTTTGTCAATTTCATCGTATATGGCTGCAAGCTTTTCGGGGCTTTGCGCCCTGAAGAAGGTTCCTCCAGTGATCTCGGCAATTTCCTGAAGAGTTTTTTCGTCGACGTCCGATTCCGTTAACTGCACCTGTTTGATGACCTTTCCTGTAAACGGATCCTGCATATATACCGGCATAGGCACCTTGCCCTCTTTACCGACGCCTATTGTGTGTATTTTTATACCGAGTTCGGCTGCGGCTTTCGCTGCAGTAAGGGGTGGGATTTCACCGGCATTATTGGCGCCGTCGGTAAGAAGTACGATTACCTTGCTTTTTGCGGGCGAGTCTTTAAGCCGGTTGGCTGCTGTCGCTATAGCCGAACCTATTGCGGTCCGATGACTGAAATCGGTAAAAGTGATCTCTTCGAGAAACGATTCCAGTATGTTGTAATCGAGCGTAAGAGGGCATTTTGTAAAGCTGCGTGCGCCGAAGACGACAAGACCTATACGGTCGGATGAACGTTTACGGATAAAATCTCCGATCGTTTTTTTCGCAACAGCCAGACGGTTGTCGGGCTGGAAGTCGAGTGCGCTCATACTTTCGCTTATGTCAAGAACCAGCATTATGTCCACCCCTTCGGTGGAAACCTCCTCATCTGAATGACCTTTCTGGGGTCTCGCCAATGCGACTACAAGCAACCCGAATCCCAGAATGCGCAGAACAAATACCACATGCCGAAATTTTAGAAATACCGATTTCGGTGCGCTTTTGATAATCGAAATATCTGAAAACCTTATTGCGGGTCTCGAACCTTTTTCCCGTCTGATGTAGACAACTGTCATTGGTATCCATAAGATAAGCAGAAGCAAAGCCCAAGGATCTCTGAAACTCATTTTCCGCCTCCCTGAACCGAAGATGTGGAGGAAGAGGTTGTTTCCGTTCCCGCCTGAGGAGAAGTGGTAGCGGTACTTCCCGCCTGATTTTCAGCAACCGGACGGGTTTCTTCCAGAAACTCCTTTACCTCGTTAAGGAGCCGCTCGAGAAGTTGAGTCTCTGGTATTTGGCGGGCGAACTTCACGGGATCGGTTGTTCTGAAGAACCATTCTATTCTGGAACTCTGTTTCTTGGGTAGATCAGCCGCGCCGGTCCAAGCTATCATTTCTTCAGTCGTAAAGTCCGTCGCATTACATGAGAAGCGTCGGCCTATATACCTTTTGAATATTTCCGAAAGTTCGAAAACATATTCCCGGTAAAGACCTCTTTCGATATATTTCTTTGCCCCCAGGCCACGGAGCGCTTCTATAGCTTCCTCGTACGGAGGCACCGGCGGCGGAGGAGGGGGGACTTTTCTCAACCTGCGGCTCAGCCATATCGAACCAAAGGAAATTAACAAAATCGCCGCTGCAATACCCGTAAGCCAGAGCCACCATCTGGGCGGCCGACCTGCCCTGAATGGGCCTTTCAGCCCCATTATATCAACTGTATCGGCCGGAAGAACCGACACTACCTGAAGCGCAATCGCCTCGGTTTTCAGAGTATCTGCCGAACCGCCTGATTCTATTCTGAAGGAAAGCTCCGGAATAGTACAGGGTTCGGGTTTGTAGGTGGTAATTATATATTCATACGAAAGACTGTCCGACTTTTCGCGCTCGGTTTTATGAAGGTTCCATTCCCTTACTGTAACGGAGCCGAAATCGGTTTCGGGCGTCGGCGGATAAACGGTTGCTCCCTTTGCAGTAATGATATTTACCGTAAAATGTAAAAGATCCCCCACCGATAGCTTCCGGCTGCTTATAGATGTTGTAATTACTGTTCCGCTTACCGGCCATGTTGTTGCCGTAATCAGAATGAATATTGCAATTATCCGTAGAAATATTAATTTAATCTTAAGAACACGCATTTCCGATCAGCACAAAAAGCAGTTGAATGATTCCTACAATAAATCCTAACACTCCGCCGAAAATCTCTATGGCTTTGAGTTCCTTTGAAGCAATCGAATAAACAATCGACTCGAACCGGTTAAGATCGAAGCTATTTATTTTTTCCTTGATTATTTCTCTGAAATCGACTTTCTTTTCGATAGTCTGAAACAGAGAATCGATAACTCCCGGGATTTCTTTATTAAATTCATCCATAAGCATATCTGTAAGCCTTCCCGCGACGTCGGATGTCATAAACATTGCCAGAAGCGGATTGTCGGCACATTTCCCGTCTATAAATTCCCTGATCCTTTTTTTTATTACCTGCGAGGTTTGGAGATGAAACTCCTCCGATTGAACAATCTTTTGGATATCCCTGTGAGAAATCAGTTCCTTTTCTATTGTTTCGGCTATTTTTTCCGCCAGGCCGGCTTTTCTCTTGGGAATCAGCCCTATAAACCTTACTCCCAAAAGCCGCATCTCCCTTCTCGGCCTGAAAATCATTTTTACTGCTATATAATTAGTAATCCAGCCGATAAGGGCAGTAACAACCGGTAAGGAACAATAGAAAAGTATCAGCATGGGTCATAGTACGTTTTAGAATAATAGATTATTCAAAGAAATTGAAAAATACAACCTTCCGTTTTCCCGTAGTTAGTTGTGCTTTTTATCTACAAATCATAGGGAAGAATAATTATTTTTAATTTTTTTAAAATTTCATTTCAAAATAACTTTATAGAAAGGAACCGCCCGATTCCTTTTTCAGAATCGATTTATTATTACAGGAAGTTTATTCCAGCGGCTTTCCGTTTTCGAGTATGAAAAAATACTTAAATGTAATAGAGATAATGGTCTTTTTTTATTTACCGGTGTTTTCTGTTGACTTGACGGATTGGTTTACAGGAAATGTATCGGTTATGTCCGAAGCTGATTTCGAAGGAGATTTCCTGCTTTTTGCTTTTCATAAGAACGATCTTTTCAGAGAGAAATATTTCTGCGAGACCAACATGAATCTGGATCTTGCTTTAATGGAAATAAATAAGAGCTTTTTCTGGATGTTCAGATCCGAGATCCGCGCCGGGATGGGGAATTCGCCCTATGGAATGTTGCTCCATCCTTACGATGTTTCTTTTGCGATAATTCCGACATTCGAGTACCGGTTTCCGCGGATACATGTGTCTTTAGGTCTGGATCACCGCTGTTTTCACGTTATCGACAGGTCGCCGCCGCTACCGGTTATCTATTGGAATAAGCTTATCTTATGCCTCAATTCGCCGCACCGACGTGAACATCCATTTACAAACCGTTATATCGGCGATGAATACTGGAAGGGTATGAATCGTCTGGTATGGGGATTTTGCTGGGGTTATTATATGAAGGATTTTTTTGGTTTGATAGAACCGGGAAAGATGATGTCGCCTGCCCGGCCTTATTATCTTCATGATTTTTCTTTTAAGGCAAAATACGGCCTTATAAGGTGGAAACACGGGGCTTTTATTCTTACCGGCGAATCGGTTCTGGGTTTCAAATACAACGGCCGGGGGACATACTGGGGTCAGCGGACCGGAGCCGAGGCGCTCTTCGGTCTTCGTCCGTTCGACACTTCTATATTTGTAAATTATATTTTAGACGGAGGCCGTTTCGACAGCAAAGACCGCCTGTTCGAATACGGTATAAGAGTGGTGAAATAGAATTGCCCTCTTTGGTGAATACTATTTTTCCGGTGGAGTGGCTAGGTATGGCTTTGAATAATTTTTCGTGGGTGATCGAGAAGAAACTTGCCGGAAGCGACATGCCGGGTTGCGGAGACGGAGATGAACTTCAGTTGCGAAACGATATTGAGTTTCTTGCGGAAAATGGAATTAAGATGCTGGTTTCACTGGCAAGACCAGGCGGCCCGATTGATATGGTATGTAAAGAAGCCGATATAGAGTGGCGGTATTTTCCGATTTCCGATTTCAGTGTACCCGAGATCAGGGAGCGTTTTATAAAACTGGTTGACGACTGTGTCGATTCCATCGCGTCCGGAGTGCCGGTGTGCGTGCATTGTCATGCAGGAATCGGACGCACGGGAATGGTGCTTTCGTGTATTGTTGGAGCCTATCTGCGACTTGATGCGGAGCAGTCTGTTGCTATGGTGCGCCGGAGCAGGCCGGCAATAGAGACAAAAGAGCAATTCGACTTTACGATTGAATTTCTGCGTGATTATGAATCCTGAATTCAACATAAGAGCGTTTCTTCTGGCCGACGAAGAGAAGCTGAGTCCTTTTGCAAAGAAAAGCAGCCAATCGCTCGGAAGACGATATCCAATGAAACGGGATCCGTTCAGACTGGAATTCGCCCGCGATGAAACCCGTATCCTGCACTCTCCTCCTTTCCGAAGGCTCAAGCATAAAACGCAGGTCTTTCTCTCCCCGCACAACGATCACATTTGCACCCGTATGGAACATGCTTTACATGTATCGAGTATCGCTTCGGTTATCGGTCGGTGTTTAAATCTGAACATAGATCTCATCAATGCAATTGCAAAGGGACACGATCTGGGCCATCCGCCGTTCGGACACACAGGGGAACGCATACTTAACAAGCTGCTGACAGCGCGGGGAGTAACGGAAGGATTCAAGCACGAGATACACGGGCTGCGTGTTGTGGATATACTTACAAATTACGGAGCCGGTCTTAATCTTACCTACGAAGTGCGTGACGGAATCATCACCCATTGCGGAGAAAGGTTTGAACGGGTTATCCGGCCTGACCGTACGCGCGATCTCACTAAGCTCGAGGAGATCGACGACAGATGTTATTATCCGTCAACTCTCGAAGGGTGTCTAGTCCGCATGGTCGACCGTATAGCCTATCTCGGCCGCGATCTTGAAGACGCAATTAAGGCCGGGATTATAAAAAAGACCGACATTCCCTCTGAAGTTGTTAAAAATCTGGGGGATGACAATGGAAAGATCATCGGCTGTTTTGTAAATGATACCATTGCCTCGAGCGTGGGGAAGGATGCCGTCGAAATGAGTGAAGAGGTCTTTTGTCTGATGAATATGTTGAAGGATTTCAATTACGAACATATATATATGCATCCAGAGGTCGAACGTAAAAGCGGAAAAACCGAGGGTATAATTTCTATCCTTTTCGAAGAGCTTGAACGTATTCTGGAAAAGTCGCAAAGGGGCCAGGACAGCGGGTATGTTGCGGTAATGGTTCGTGAAGCGCCCCTGATCGAAACTTTTTTCCATTTTATAAAAAATACCAATTATAACGCCGAAACGCCTTCATGGCGCATAGTTACCGATTATATTGCAGGAATGACCGATCTTTTTGCGGAGCGTACGTTTATGCAGCTTTTCATGCCCGCGTCGGTGGTATGACGCGATAGATTTATTCTGCTTCTTACTTACGGAGAAAACCCGAATGAGTAGAAGGGAAAGAGAACGGAGTGCCGGCCGTAAATTGTCCGGAAGCGACTTTTTCGACTCGCTCGTGACAAAAATATGGGGGCCTCCCCGGCAGGCCTGTCCTAAATGTAAAAGTCAGAATATAGAATACTACGATCCTTTTTTCTTCGCTCCGATTCGTACGCTTTCGGGTAAAAGAAGAATGAAATGCCTGAACTGCGGCTTTGTATGGCGAAATTCAAGAACCGGAAGACAGCAGACGGGATATTTCAGATTTTAGGCTATATATTCAAGATACGGCTTATCACCGATCTTTCATATCGATAAAAACTTCCGCTACGTTGCCGTTCTTCTTTATTCTTTACATTTAACACTTACCGTTACGGTTTCAGCGTCCGTCAGATCGTACTTGTCAACAACATTCTGATTCCTTTAAACGGCGGAACTTCCACACAGGTTCCGAGAGTGCATTTTTTGCCTCCGCTCATCGATCCGTATTCGACCGTTAACGTATGGTTGGGAAAGGGTTTCAGGTTGACGCCTATCGAAGCGTAGTTATGTTTTTCCGACAGGCTTTCCGTGATAATATGGGGGAAAGGATCGTCTTTAGTGAGCACTGTCTCATGTTCCAATGTTATTGAAACGGAAATCCATTGAGAAAAATGGTAGGATATTGCAGAAAACAGATTGAAGGCGAACTTCCGGCGTCGGGAGCGTTTATTATCAGGAATAAAAAGATCTCCGTACTCCAGTGAATCCTCGAAAGATTCGCATCTTTCAAGAACTTCGGGCGGAACGGTTTCGAGAATCAGGTTCATAAGTGCAGCGCTGTCTTTTTCGACAAGGAAAAATTTATCGTTGACCTGGCTTTCGAGGGTAATGCCGAATGAGTGTCTGTCTGCAAACGGGCCTGCGTTGACGTCGAAACCTATGGTACGATATGTTACATCCGGCTGGTCGTCGGCGTCGATTCTGCCGTAGTCCAATCCCATTTTCAGATTGATCCGGCTCCCTATCTCCTGCGTCCATTCTCCGTATGCTTCCCAATACCTGTTCTCTTTTTTCAGCCTTGTGCGGCTGTCGGTATCGTGAGCCCCGCCGAAACTGAAATCCGCCGTCAACATTGATGAGGCGTCAGGCGACCAGTTTAGCTGTAACTTATATCCTATAATATCATTCATAAGGTTGGAGGGAATATGTTTGTTTAGCAGATGCCAGGCGTGCATGTAGCGAGCCGTAGGGGGGATCAGGAATGTCCCTATCCGTTTAGCCGTATCGCCGGTAAACACAGGGTTTCTTGAGTAAAGATAATTTTTATACTCTGCAAGAAGCGACACGCCGGAAAACAGGGCGTTTGCCGAAATATAGGTTGACGCGCCGGACTGAGTAAGATTTTCCGATTCGAATGCTCCCTTTACAGGATCCATTGAATTTGTGTATGAATGAATTTTCCCTTTCATCCATGCGTGTTCAAATGAAAAACCAAAGTCTGAGATGTTTATGTTAGCCGTAACCGATGGAAGAAATAATCCGGTGCGGTTCTGATAGTAAAACGGCCTTTCGAAATTGACGGTATCGCTGAAAGCATATGAGAGAGGTCCTACATTAACTCCGTATCCGACAATTCCTCCGCCTATTGACCCTGAGGATAGAAAAGAGAAAGGTTTTTTCTCCACCGGTAGGAAGACTTCGGCATAAAAGCCCGAAACCAGATCTCTAAAAAACATATCGGCAGTTTCTGCGCTAAATAAACTGCCGCTGTTGTCTTCTGTATCTGCAATAAGAAAATGACGGGGCCGATTTAGTTCCGCGTATGGCCTTCCGGCAATTGCCTGAAGCGATAAAACCGGAAGCTTCAGTATACCGTAAACTCCGTCGAGCAGCGAATACTGTTCGACTTCACGGTCTTCCTTACAGCTTAATGTAAGGCCGCGTCCGAACTGGGTGCTTACATGCCCGGCTTCGATAGTTAAGGGTTCGGTTTCCAGGCCGATCGTACGCCTGCTGAAGTGCTCTCTGTAAACCCTCTCGGGAGGATTGTAGCCCATACTGGGCTCCTGAACCTCGAATTGCGTTTTTAAATAAAGTCTTTTAAATCCGACTCTGATATCGGTGGTATTAACGAAATAGTTCCACGGTCGCTTTAATTCAGAAGAAATGTCGGATCCGTCCGCAAACCGAAGCTCGTTTAACGCAGAAGCCGTAAGATTGTCCGATCTTGCTTCTTTATCGGATGATATGACGTCAATGCAAAATCCGAATGAAAACAGAAAAATTATCTGTAATAAGGAATTTATTTTCATTCCGCTATCAATTAACAATGCCGGCAAGTTCCTTTTCGAGCTTCTTCTCGTCCCCCCGAACGAATCCGCGCTGCTGCATCAGGATCCTTCCGTCGGTTCCGATAAGAAAAAATGCGGGTAGTGAGGTGACATTGAATTTCTGGGCGATTTTTCTGCCGTTGTCGATAACCACTATAAACGGCCATTTTCTTACCTTTACCATCTGTTTTACCTTTGCGCTCTCAGACACGCCGTCTTCGTTTACCGCAAGAACCCTTATCTTTTTATCCGAATATTTTCGGACAATTTTTTCTATCATTTTCAGTTCCGCCAGACATGGAGCGCAGCATGTGGCCCAGAAATCAATAATAAGCGGGCCCTCCGCCAAAAGCGTATCGAGGAAGATTATTCGGTTGTCGATATCCCGTGTCGTAAATAGAGGAGCTTTCTGAGAGACGCCGGCAGACTGCGCTCCCACGGCCGACGCCGCCAGAAATATTAAAAAGCCTCCATACAATACGATGTTACGGGGGCCGTATAAAA